>VFSW01003575.1_pt1 | contig 23302 bp, 26 predicted proteins | sample 5358111 | NCBI WGS metagenome assembly VFSW01 (sample SAMN11554181, study PRJNA540505) | mine drainage metagenome | isolation source: sediment from site ElyBrook_90M | place: USA: Ely Copper Mine, Vershire, VT | collected 2017
GGCCCGCCCACATCCCGGCTCCCCCTACCGCCGCTGCACCTGGCGCGTATGCCGAACCGGCCGACCGCCGCACCCTCGTCGTAGGACGTGGCATCAGCGTGCAGGGCACCGTGCAGGATGCTGAACGCTTGGTGGTTGAAGGCACCATGGAAGCCACCATGATCAACGGCCTGATCGAACTGATCATCCCGCATGGCGGCGTGTTCAAAGGCGAGGTTGAGGTTGATGAAGCCGAAGTCGCCGGCACCGTGGATGGCACGCTGACCGCCCGCAACACCCTCATCGTGCGCGCCACCGGCCGCGTGCTGGGCACCGCCCGCTGCCGCCGCTTGCAAGTCGAAGATGGCGGCCAGATCACCGGCCGCATCGAAATGCTCAACACCGCCGCCGCCCCCGCCGCGCCGGACGTGTTTGTGCTGGGCGAAGGCACCCACGGCAAGTAACCGCTCCCACCGCCGTCATGCGCGCAAAACCCGTTATACTCGCGCAGACCGTCATACTCGCGCAGGCGAGTATCCTCTACCTTACCGGCTCAGGCCTACGTAGAAGATTTCCGCCGGCGCGGGAATGACGGTACTCTACTTGCGCCGCTTCACCTTACGCACGCCGCGCTTGCCTTCGGTTGCCAGTATCACCGGCGCGGCCATCGCCAGTGCCGCAATACTCCAGGTGATGAAATCCAGGTTATTGCCACCCTCGATCACCGCACTCGCAATCGCCCCCAGCGCCAGCGTATTGGCCGCCAGAATATCCTCCCATGTGAGATTTTTCGGCCGGTCCTTGGTCCAGAACCGAAACAGCGCGCCCAGCACCGGAATCATAAACACCGCCAGCGGCGCCTCACGGTAGCGCCCGTCAACCACCAGCATTATCTGAAAAATTGCAGCGCTGATCAGGAATAAAAAGCTGAACGCATCGTAATTGAACAGCAACCGGCCGCGCCGCAGCGACGCCAGCGTTGCCGCCGCACTCACCCCCGGCGGCAGCATTTCACCCGCCAGAATTTTATCGGCCCGGCGAATAATCATCAGTGCGAACACCGCTTGCAAACTCAAATTCACAATCGCATCCACCACCTGCCAATTATCATACAGCATCGGCAGCGTGCCGGCGCAGGCAATGGCATACGCATTGCCCAGCGCGAACGACGGCACCGCCAGCCGTGTGGAGCGAAACCCCACGCTGGCAAACAGCAAGCTGCCGCAAATCGCGCCCAGGGCCGCATACCAAGGCCAGCGCGGGTGCTCAACGACACCGCCATTCAACGGAAATTTCGGCCCCCGCTGCGCGTTCCAGATACCCCAGTTGGCCCCAGCCACGCCCTCATCCTCATACTTCCAGTCCTGATCAAACGCCTCGATCAGATTATAATCCACATGCTCCTGGTCAGCGAGGGTTACGAACTTGCGCAGATACACCGCCTCATTCACCCTCGAAGGTGCAGCATCGCCCCGCCAGCGCCCCCGGCTCGGCCAGCCGGTTTCTCCAATCGAAATGATTTTACCGGGATACATATATTTGAACCCGTCGATGGTGGTTTTAAGCTGGGCAATGGCTTTATCCACACCCAGCGGGGTATCTTCCCAGTATGGCAGCACATGGATCATCACCACATCCACATGCGGCGCCACCTGCGGAAATTGCCGCCAGAAATCCGTCACGTCAGCATACGCAACCGGCTGCTTTACCTGCGACTTCACGTGATCGATGTCCTTGATCAGATCATCCACCGATAAATCACGCCGCAGCAGCACCTCATTGCCCACAATCACCCTTGTTACCGTACCGGGGTGCGCATTGGCCTCGGCAATTCCGGCGGCCATTTCCTTGGCGTTATGCTTAAGGTCGCTGCCCAGCCAAATCCCCACCCACAGCTTCAGCCCAGCCTGCTTGGCCAGCGCCCCGATGTCATAATTCCCCTCGTTGGAGGAATAGGTGCGGATGCCATCCGCCTCGGTTGCCACCAGCGCCAGGTCCTTCGCCACCTGCGCCCCGGTGGGAAAGGTTTTATCAAGCGGCGACTGCCAGGCCTGATACGGCGCATATGAAACCGAGTGGAACTTGCCCGCTGGCATGGTCACATCCCCCGCCTGCGGCTTATTGGGCATGCTCCACATCACCACACCCAGCAGGCTCAACACCACGCACCCAAAAATACCTTTTTTCATGGATTGGCTGTAACCGGCCCCGCGACTTAAAGAAAGGCAGCTTGAAGGAACACCACATGACCGACGATGATTTAACCCGCCTCCTCACCGCCACCCGGCGCATCGCGCTGGTCGGCGCCTCCAACAAGCCGGCACGCCCGTCGTACGAGGTCATGCAGTTCCTGCTCTCCCAGGGTTACGACGTCACCCCGGTCAACCCCGGCCTGGCGGGTCAGACCATCCTGGGCCGCACGGTGGTGGCCAGCCTCGACGACGCGGCCCCGCTCGACATGGTGGATTTATTCCGCAACAGCGCCGAAGTCTCGGCACCGGTGGCGGATGCGATCCGCCTGGGTGCCAAAACCATCTGGATGCAGCTTGGCGTGATCAATGAGGACGCCGCCGCAACCGCCCGCGCTGCTGGCTTAACCGTGGTGATGAACCGCTGCCCCGCCATCGACATCCCAAGGCTGGGGCTGCTGAAATAGCAGCCTTACGCCCGCTTGGGCATCAATCGCGGCATCCGCCCCTCCAGCTTGCGCCGCATACTGGTAATCCGCCCCACCCCGGCCAACCGGCGGTCGAGAAATGCCAGGCTCGCCTCGTCCTCATCCGAGGTATCACGCAGCCAGAACAACAATGTTGGCGTATAAGCCGCCGCCAGAATGCCGCGCTTGGTGTACCAGTTGAAATCTGCCGATGTATCGCCCGCCGCGTGCCAGATCGCATCCACCGTACGGGCTGTAATTTTGGCTGCCAGCGGCAGATGCGTTGGCACCGCCAGCCACGACATCGCCCGCCGGATGGCCTCTTTATAAGGCCGGTTCTGCTCAAACCGCAGCGCGATGATGGCCCGCACCCGGGCTGGCACCCGGTACGCCGCCAGATCCGCCGCCACCGCCGCCTGTTCCATCCGCTCATCCGCCCACGCGCAAAACGCCATCATCATGTCCCCGGCACCGCCCGGAAAATAGATCGGCCCATCATCGGGGTGCTCCCCAATGCTCACCAAAGCCTGGCGCAACGCCCGGCTGGTCCAGCCGTCAAACGGCACCTGCGCCAGCAGCGCCTCAATCAGCTCGTCACGCTTTGCATCCTCACTCATCGGCCGGCTCCTGCTGCAATGAAATTTTCGGCAACGGAAAATCATACTTCACCGTTTCCTCCTGAAAGCCAAAATACCTGAAATCCGACATCCGCATCGGGTATAATATCCCATCGAGATGATCCGCCTCATGCTGCACCACCCGCGCATGAAAGCCTGAGATTTCCTTATCAATCGGGGCGCCTGCGGCATCAAACCCGGCCAGATGGATGCGCTCGTAACGCGGCACCGCCGCCCTGAGGCCGGGGATGGACAAACACCCCTCCCACCCCATGCTCACCTCCTGCGAGAGCGGCGTCAGCACCGGGTTGATCACCGCGCTGAGGCCGATCTCCTCCTCATCGCTCCCCGCCCGCTCACCGGGCACCTTGTAGATAAACAACCGCAAACTCTCATGCACCTGCGGGGCCGCCAGCCCCACCCCCCCGGCATCTTCGAGCGTTTCCGCCATATTTTTGATCAAAACCGCAATCTCAGCCGCCGCCGGGTCGGCAACAGGCTTCGCGCGGGTCAGTAAAACCGGGTGCCCCATCCGGGCTATTTTAAGGATCGCCATGCCTGCATAGATGCCCCCTCAGAAATGATTTGGCGAGAGCGTATTTTGTGCTATAGACCCCAAAATCCGGCGATCGCGGCAATCCTGCTGCGACGTTTTGTTGTATTCAGGTTTCAGGAGTTGTCTGCCAAGTGCAAGTTCTCGTTCGCGACAATAACGTCGATCAAGCCCTCAAGGCGCTAAAAAAGAAACTTCAGCGCGAAGGCGTTTTCCGCGAAATGAAACTCCGCCGGCATTATGAAAAGCCGTGTGAACGCCGCGCCCGCGAGGCCGCTGAAGCGGTTCGCCGCGCACGTAAAATGGAGCGCAAGCGCATCGAGCGCGAAGGCTTCTAAAGCCTCCCCGCCGCGCCGTTGGCGCGGTGAGTGTACCCATGAAGCCGTGAAGCCCGTCATACGCGCGAAAGCGAGTATCTTCTTTCCTTCTCGCGCATAAAAAAAGCGCCCATGTGGCGCTTTTCTCGTGTTGTGTCTAACCGCCGAGCAATAAGGCACAGCGTGCCACCGCCCGCAATCGGGCCGCTTCCTGCAACATCTCAAGCGGCGTCTCCCACGGGTAACGTGCCGCCACCTGCCGCCACAAACAAACATCGAGCCGGCTGCGCTGTTGCAGCAAAGCCAGCGCTTGCGGGCTCAGCGCGGCGTGATACCCGGTTCGCATCCGGCGCGGCAAACGCGGCGTTTCGTTCAATCGGGCAAGCACCGGCGACTCACCAATCCAGGCGCCAAAATCCGTCATCATGGCCGTACCGCGCTCCACAACATCCGCATAGCCAAAACGCTGCAGCCGCGCCTGTGCCATTTGCAGCAGCCGGGCGTCATCACTTGGGTCGATAAAACCACCATCCGGGACCGCCGCATCCGGCCAGGTCAGCATCCGCGTCACAATATTATCCGTCTGACTAGCAATTTCGGCCCGGCTGAGAAATTCCGCCAACGGCAGCGACGCCAGCTTCACCCGCTCGCTCCAAGCCGCACCCCACCGGCGAAACTCCCGCCAGTTCAAGCTGCGCCAATAGGTCCAATGCGACAGCAACCGCGCCGTCGGCTCGCGCAAAACCGTCACCAGTTCCGCCGCCGGATACCGGTTGCGCAACGTATGATATGAAAAATGCCCGCAAATCGTCACGGCATCCGCCGGCAAGGCATCCTCGTGCAAATAAATCAGCCGGCGCATCGCCACCGGAATATCGTCGAAACCCTCAAATGTCCCAAAATTGCTGCGGTCGAACCCTCGGATATGACACCCCCCCGGCGCAATCGGCGACATCGCACGGGTCAGAGACGTACCCGCCGTTTTCGGCACATGCATGAACGCCAACGGCACATCCCGCCGCCGCGCCGCCGTTGCGCGTTGCAGCTGGAATTCAAATTGTGGCGCCATATCCATGCGGCATTAAGGAACACGCGCGCGCCAAACTACAAGGCAGTGGAGCGTATCGAAACGTTTCAAATTTCAAAAACTTTAGCTCTCGCCTGCTAAAATCTGAAGTTATACAAACTGTAAATAAACGTATTTTCCGGCCTGCGCCGCCGCCCATAAAAAAGCGCCCCGTAGGGCGCTTTCATGAAAAACATCAGCCCGATTCAGGCGTCGGAATCTGCCACCACGCCGTCGGGTGTCATGTGGTTCACCACTGCCGGCAAATGCTGCGCCAGCAACTGGCTCGCCGTTGCCTGGTCAACGCCCAGCTTGGCAGCAATCGAGCCCACCACATGGCTGCCGAGCGCCTGTTCTATCGAGCTGGCATCAATCCGCATATTGCCGCCGTTGCCAACCCAGGACGCAACATGCTCGCCAAGCCCGGCATCCTGAAACTTAGAGACCAAACCACCAACATCGCCAATGCCGTGCTCCGAGAGCGCCCCCATCAGCATATCAGACACCTGGCCGGTATTACCGCCTGCCATGGCGCTCGAAATCATTCCTGCAACACCGTCGAATAAACCCATCGCCATGTCTCCTGATTAAAATATCATCAGCCAGTCACCCAATCCCGTTGAACCGCTTCACGCAGCCCAACGGGTCTGGTCAGATGTTAGTTCTTGGCAGCGTGGTAACCAGCCGCATTCGCGGTCTTCTGGCACTCATAGGCGCCGGACTTGGTCTTGCCATACAGCTTCGAGGTGGAGAGGTGATAAGCCTTGCTCTTCGAGCTGGCCCAAACAACGGTGTCCATCGGGCAGCTCGCTTTGGCTTCAGCTTCGGTCTTGAAGCGGCCGGCGGTGCTCTTGGAGGCGGTGGTGGTCTTTTTAACCTTGGCAGGCTTCGCTGGCTTGGTGGTGGTAGCCGGTGCCATCGTGCTGGAGGCAGCCGGTGCGCTGGTCGGCGCCATGGCTGACTGCGCGAACGCCGGTGCAGCAACGCCCAGAGCGAACAAAGCAGCAAGTGCCGCAGATTTAAGTGACGTCATAATTCAAGCTCTCCTGATGTCCCGCACCTTAATTTTTTCGGCACGGGTAGTGATTACAATATGTTACAGCCAGCGCCCCAAAAAGCGGACGCCACGCCCGATCGTTAAGATACACGCCTAGCTAACGAGGGCTGCGGTAGGATGATTTCCCCCCGTTTGCAAGCACATATATCCCGATTGTCTTACCAAATGGCAGGCCAAACTTGGCTTGTGACGCAAGTTTCATGAAGCCTCCCTGAAACCTGCAACCCTGCCTCCAGTTGCAGCAGTGGCGGGGCCGGATTAGGGTCCGCGCCGTTTCACCATTTCATAGCCGAGAGAAAAAATGTCCCTCATTGCCGACCGCATGAACCGCATCAGCCCCAGCCCCACCATGGCCATCACCGGCAAGGCGCGGGCCCTGAAGGCCGCCGGTCAGGACATTATTTCGCTCTCCGCCGGCGAGCCGGATTTTGACACACCTGAGCATATCAAAGACGCTGCCATCGCCGCCATCCATGCCGGCGACACCAAATACACCGACGTCTCAGGCACCGCCGCGCTGCGCCGGGCGGTGGCTGACAAATTCAAACGCGATTCCGGGCTCGACTATAAGCCCGAGGAGATCATGGTCTCCACCGGCGGCAAACAAATCATCTTCAACGCCATGCTGGCCACCGTGCAGGCCGGCGATGAAGTGATCATCCCCACCCCGTGCTGGGTTTCCTACCCTGATATCGTCGCCCTCGCCGAAGGCACGCCCGTGTTCGTGCCGTGCAGCCAGAACGCCGGCTTCAAGCTGCGCGCCGAAGACCTCGATGCCGCCATCACCCCCAAAACCAAATGGGTGTTTCTGAACTCGCCCAACAACCCCTCCGGTGCCGCCTATTCCGCCGAGGAACTGCGCCCGATCTGCGATGTGCTGCTGAAACACCCGCATGTGTGGGTGTTCACCGACGATATCTATGAAAAACTCACCTACGACGGCTTCAAACCCGCCACCATCGTCGAGGTTGAACCCAAACTGCGCGACCGCACCGTAACCATGAACGGCTGCTCAAAGGCCTATGCCATGACCGGTTGGCGCATCGGTTTCTGCGGCGCTCCCGTCGCGCTCATCAAAACCATGGATAAACTGCAAGGCCAATCCACCTCCAACACCGCCTCGATCAGCCAGGCCGCTGCCGTCGCCGCCCTTAACGGCCCGGAAGACGGCATCGCCGAGATGGTGAAAATGTATAAATCCCGCCGCGACATGGTGGTAGAACTGCTGAATGCCTGCCCCGGCCTGTATTGCGCCAAGCCGGAAGGCGCGTTCTATGTGTTCCCCTCGCTGCACGGCTGCATCGGCAAAACCACGCCAAAGGGCGCTAAAATCAACAATGATGAAGATTTTGTCATTGCGCTCCTGGAAGAAACTGGCGTCGCCGCCGTGCACGGCTCGGCTTTCATCTACCCCGGCCACTTTCGCATCAGCTATGCCACGTCCACCGAAGCCCTGCGCGAAGCCTGTGCCCGCATCCATAGTTTTTGTGCGTCGCTCACCTGACACACCAGGCCGGGCGGCACCCGTTGCCCGGCCAACCACCACCCTCAAAGAGTAAAGTTTCGTAATAACTTTAGGGTTTCCCCGACTCACCCCCATATGACAATTATTCCGGCGAGTGTACGCCACCAGAAAAGGAATAATCTCATGACTGTATTTCCCCGTTTCATTCTCGTCGCACTTACCGCCGTTTCGCTTGCTGGCTGTGACCATATGAACCATCAGCAGCAGCGTATGCTCTCCGGCGGCGCCATCGGCGCGGTTGGCGGGGCGGCAATTACCGCCGTCGTCGGCGGTCCGGTTCTGGTCGGCGCTGCCCTTGGTGCCGGCGTTGGCGCTGTTGCCGGTGGTGTTACCCACTAGAGCCGGATGACATAATCCAGAGTCGTTCCACGATCCGTGGATTATGTCTAAATCCGCCTCTGCGTAGCGCTCTAACCCATCACCTTGATGTGATCGCGGCGGCCAAATTCGAACATCCCACCGCCGCGATCTCAACAAAATCTCGCGCTATAAAACTTGGCAAGCCTGATTTGTTTCTTCTTGAAAGGACGGAACCCATGAGCATCGCCACAAAATTCCGAATTATCCCCACGGCAGTGTTTGCTGCCGCCATCTCGCTGGCCCCGCTGGCCGCCCACGCCGATGACCATCATTATTATGGTGGCGACCGCGGCGATTATCATGGCGATTATCATGGCGATTATCGCGGCGGCGACCGCGGCGGTGATGCCATCGGCGGTGCCCTGCTCGGCATCGGCATCGGCGCATTGCTCGGCGGCGCTATCGTGTCGCAGCAGCAACAATATTATGCGCCACCCCCACCGGTGTATTACGCCCCGCCACCGCCGGTGTATTACGCCCCCCCGCCGGGCGTTTATTACTCGCCGTACTAAGTCGCGGCTAAATCAAAAAACGCCACTCACAGCCTGACATTTAACGGAGACTCCCGATGAAGCCCACAGTATTTGCGCGTGTCGCTGCCACCATGGCCGCCCTCGCTCTCCCGGCGTCTTTTATCCCGATGACCGCCTTCGCCCAAACCACCACGCCCATGAGCGCACCCATGAGCGCACCCATGGCCGCGCCTGCGGCCACCACCCCGGTGATGTCAAAGGCCGCTGCCGCCAAGGTTGAACAACATATCAACACGCTGCACGACCAGCTCAAAATAACCGCCGCGGAGGAACCCGCCTGGAAGCAGTTCGCGCAGGTGATGCGCGACAACGCCGCCCAGATGGACGCCGCGTTCCACAGCCGCTCCGACATCTCCCGCATGACCGCCCCGGAAAACATGCAATCCTACGCCACACTCGCGCAGGCCCATGCCGACGGTGTTAAAAATCTCGCGGCCGCCTTCAGCGCATTATATGCCACCTTCCCCGAAGCGCAGCAGAAAATCGCCGACAAATTGTTCCAGGACCACATGGCCAAAGCCGGAAAAATGAAGCACTAACCTGAAAACATCTGAACCCTCGCGCTCCAGCCCGAGGGTTCAGACCATCTGCCCGATCAAAATGGCCACCGCCACCGCCAGCCCGACCTCTCGGTTCGACTTGAATAATTTCAAACATAATTCAGGGTTGTTGATATCCAGCAAAATAATCTGCCGGGCCAGCAACACCACCGGCAGCACCAGAGCGGCAATACCAAACACCGAAAGTTTGGCCATCGCCATCGCCACCGCCAGCAGCAACATCATCGCGCCGTAGCATACCAGCAAAAACGGCCTGGTGTTGGTCTCAAACAGCCGGGCGGTAGATCGCACCCCGATCAGCGCATCATCCTCGCGGTCCTGATGCGCGTAAATCGTGTCATACCCCAATATCCAGAAGATTGCCGCCGCATAGAGCGGCACCGCCGGCCAATGCAGCGCCCCACCGGCGGCCGCATAACCCTGCAATGCGCCCCAGCCGAAGGTGAACCCCAGCACAATCTGCGGCCACCACGTCACCCGCTTCGCCAACGGATACAGCGCCACCGGCACCAGCGAGATCACCCCCAGCCAACGCGCCGGAACATCCAGTTGCACCAGAATCAACAGCCCCAGCGCCAGCAGCAGCGCTAAAAACGCCATCGCATCGATCGGCTTCAAAATCCCCGAGGCCAACGGCCGCCCGGCCGTGCGGGTCACCAGCCGGTCCATATCGCGGTCCCATAAATCATTCACCACGCACCCGGCACCGCGCATCACCACCGACCCCACGCCGAACAGCGCAGTGAGCCACGCCCCCAGCCAAAAATTCGGCGCCGCCAGGCAAATAGCCCACAGCCCGGGCAGAAACAGCAGCCACGCCCCCACCGGGCGGTCAAACCGCGCCAAAATCGCATAGGGAATCCAGCGCCTCGGTAAATGCCGCACCCAACCGCCAGCGCGGATATCGGTAAATCCATCCATAGATGCTACTCCACCCGCCATGAGCACTTCGTCAATCCGGCTTTTTATCACCGCCCCCCTCGCCCACGGCCTACCCGCCCCCGGCAGCGAGGCGCAGGCGCATTATCTTGCAAATGTCATGCGCCGCAGCGTGGGTGACCCGGTTTTGCTCTTCAACGGCCAGGACGGCGAGTGGCACGCCGCCATCAGCGAGCTCACCCGCAAAAAAGTCAGCTTCACCCCGCTCACCCAAACCCGGCCCCAAACCCCCGAGCCTGATAGCTGGCTATGCTTTGCCCTGCTGAAACGCACCAAAACCGACCTGGTGGTGGAAAAAGCCACCGAACTCGGTGTTGCCTGCCTCCAGCCGGTCATCACGCTGCGCACCCAGGCCGACCATGTGAACCTGGAGCGCTTGCGCGCCATCGCCATCGAAGCCGCCGAGCAATGCGAGCGTCTGGCCATCCCTACCATCATGGCCCCCCTCACTTTACCCGCCCTGATGGCAAAATGGCCGGAAAACCGCCACTTATTCGTCGCCGATGAACGCCGCACCGCCCGCCTGGTCCGCCACACCGCCGCCCCCAGCGCACTGCTGGTCGGCCCCGAGGGTGGCTTTACCGATGCCGAGCTTGTCAGTATCGACACGCATCCCCAAGTGACACGCGTGTCACTTGGGGCACATATTCTACGTGCCGAAACCGCCGCCATCGCCGGGCTTGCCTTGCTCCTCGCAACGGACCCGCCACAGGAGTAGCCCTTGTCGAACCCCGGAGACGCTGACACCACCCCCATCACCGGTACGCAGGAGCTTGCCGACTATCTGGCCGCCGGCTGCAAACCGCCCTCCGCCTACAGCATCGGCACCGAGCATGAGGCGTTTGGCTTCCATCTCGATACCCTGGCACCTCCGGCCTATGAAACCGTGGGCGGCAAGCCCGGCATCAAGGCGCTGCTGCGCGTCATCGAGGACCTCGAACACCAAACCCCTATTTTGGACAATGGCAACATCATCGGCCTGAAATCCGGTGGTGCCTCGCTCTCGCTCGAACCTGGCGGGCAGTTTGAACTCTCCGGCGGCATGTTCACCACCTTGCACGAAACCAAAGCCGAGCTTGATAAGCACATCGCCCGCCTGAAGCGCCTGGGCCCGGCCCTCGGCCTCGGCTTCATGCCGCTTGGCTTCCACCCCACCGCGACTCGCGCCCAGATGCCCTTCATGCCCAAGGGCCGCTACAAAATCATGCGCGACTATATGCCCAAGGTGGGCAGCCTCGGCCTCGACATGATGCTGCGCACCTGCACCGTGCAGGTGAACCTCGATTTCTCCTCCGAACAAGACATGATCACCAAAATGCGGGTCGCCGCCACGCTGCAGCCGCTCGCCACCGCCATGTTCGCCAACTCTCCCTTCATGGAAGGCCGCCCCACCGGCTTTCTCTCCAACCGCGCCCAGGTCTGGACCGACACCGACAAAGCCCGCGCCGGCATCCCTGCCATCTTCTTCAGCCGCAGCTTCGGCTTCGAGGCCTATGTGGAATGGCTGCTCGATGTGCCGATGTATTTTGTCTACCGCGACGGTATCTACCACGATGTGGCGGGCGCCTCCTTCCGCGACTTCATGGGCGGCCGCCTGCCGGGTGAACTAGCCGGCGTACACGCCACCCTCGGTGACTTTGCCGACCACATGACCACCGCCTTCCCCGATGTACGCCTCAAACGCTACATCGAAACCCGCGGCGCGGATTCCGGCAGCCCCGCCATGATGCTCGCGCAATCAGCCTTCTGGACCGGCATCTTCTACGATCCCGCCTCACTGGCCGCCGCCGCCGAGCTGGCCGCCAATATCTCCTATGAAAAAACCCTGGCGTTACGCGCCGAAGTTCCCAAGCTGGGCATCCACACCCCGTTCCGCGACGGCACCTTACGCAGCCTGGCCCGCGACGCCGTGGTGATCGCCGACCAGGGCCTGCGCGCGCGCGGCAACATCAACGCTGAAGGATTGGACGAGCGGGTGTATCTCTCGCCCCTGCACCACATCGCCGCCGGCGCTCCCACCCAAGCCGAACACTGGCTGAGCCACTATCACAACAAATGGGACCGCAATATCACGAAGATTTTCGACGAAGCCGCGTTTTAACGGCGCACCCTACCCACCCGCCGCCAAAAACACCGTTGCCGCGCTTGGGGCATCAGACTGCACGCCCTCCCCCAAAATAAACCCCGCAATATCCTCGCTCGGCACCGCCCGCTCCAAATCCCGCTCGATCATATGATAATCCGGTGGGTAATACGCCAGCACCACCGGCGCCCGCGCGGGGATCGCCTCCCAGCAGCGGCGCATCGCCTCTTTGGGGATCAGCTCATCATGCCCGCCATATAAAATCAGCGCCGGCTTATCAAACCGCGCACATGCAGCCTGCGCATCGCCCATCATCCGCACCAAGCCGGCCAGATCATCCACCCGTGGCGCATGAATCGTCAGCGGGTCCTCGCCAAACTCTATCAACGCCGCCTTGTTGTCGCTCGCCTTCACATGCACAGACCCACCGGTGAGGCGCTTTTGCGGGGCAAAAAATGCCGCCACCTTCATGGTTTCGCGGTAGGCCGGGTTCAACGCATCGCCGCCCCACACCGCGGGGGCTGAAATCACGTAAGCATCCACCGGCAGCGGGTTGGCCGAGGCCCCCAGCAGAATCGCCTCGGCCCCGCCCATGCTCTCACCCATCAGAACCAGTTTTGTATGCGGGTATTGCGCCCGCAACTGCACCGCCATCTGGCGCGCCTCATTCAGCATCACCGGCGCGCCCGCCCAATAACCACGATGGGCGGTGGCACCAAAGCCCGCCTGATCCGGCGCATAAACCGCAATGCCGCGCGCATTCAGCACCTTCGCCAGCAGCACCCAGGCGTCGCGGCTGTCTGTGTAACCATGCAGCGCCAGCACCACAGCCCGCAGTTTGCCCTGCGCCGGATACAACCGGTACGGCAAGCGCACGCCACCCTTCAACTCAAAAACCCCGCTGGTGATGATCGGGTGCCCCGGATACGCCTTCGGCACCCCGAACGGCACCGCCGCACAGTCGCTCAAAGCCACCGTCAGCCCCAGCATCACCAACATCGCGCAGAATTTTGTGCCCATCCGCATTAGCGCTATCATACCTTCAACCCTAACAGCGAGGCCCACCATGCCGGACGGCACACCCACCACGACCGAGATTATCCACGTCAAAACCCGCGCCGTCTCCTGTGATGGCGGTGTCGGCAGCTTAGGTCACCCGAAAGTGTTCCTCAAAATCACCGGCACCCAGGTCACCTGCCCCTATTGCTCAAAACTCTTTATCCTCGACCCCGGTGCGACGGACCACAGCCATTGAATAAAATACGCCTGGTATTGGTTGACGGCTCAGGCTTCATCTTCCGCGCCTTCCACGCCATCCCGCCGATGACCCGCCCAGACGGCACCCATGTCAATGCGGTGTTCGGCTTCTGCAACATGATATCGCGGCTCATCAAGGACCACACCGGCAGCCATATCGCGGTGATTTTCGATGCCGGCAGCCAAACCTTCCGCAACCGGCTTTACACGCCCTACAAAGCCCACCGCCCACCGGCCCCACCCGAACTGATCCCGCAATTCGCCCTGATCCGCGAGGCCACCCGCGCCTTCGGCCTGCCCAGCATCGAACTGCCTGACTGGGAAGCCGACGACCTCATCGCCGCCTACGCCAAAGCGGTCAAAACCATCGGCGGCGAAGCCATCATCGTCTCCTCCGACAAAGACCTCATGCAGCTGCTCGGCCCGTCCGTCACCATGCTGGACCCGATGAAAAACATCCCCATCGGCCTTGCGGAAGTGGAGGCCAAATTTGGCGTGACGCCCGATAAAGTCATCGAAGTGCAAGCCCTGATCGGCGATTCCACCGACAACGTGCCCGGCGTGCCCGGCATCGGCCCCAAAGGTGCCGCCCAGCTCATCAACGAATACGGCAACCTCGAAGCAGTGCTAGCAGCCGCCCCCGCGATGAAGCCCGGCAAGCGCCGCGACATGCTGATCGAACACGCCGAAGACGCCCGCATCTCCAAACAACTTGTTCTGCTCCGCGACGATGCGCCCTTGCCGGAACCGATCGACAATTTCGTGGTAAAACATTGGGACGACGCCACCTTAAGCGCCTTCCTCGATACCCAGAATTTCAAAAGCATCAAGCAGCGCCTCGATGTAATCGGCACCAAGCCAGCCGCTCACCAGCCCGCTGTTGAACCGCAGGCACCCGCCCATGCCGCGCCTTTTGCCGGCTATACCAGCATCACCAGCCTGCCAGCCCTGCACGCGGTCATTGCCGCCGCCACCGCCGCCGGGCGTTTTGCGCTGGACATGCAAACCGACGACCGCAACTCCCTGCACGGCAATTTGGTCGGCGTCGCGCTCGCCACCGCCCCTGGTAGCGCCTGCTACATCCCGCTCGCCCACAACCTCTCACTCGATGATGCACCACAACTCAACACCGCCGATGTCGTCGCCGCCTTAAAAAACCTGCTGGCAGACCCTGGTGTTTTAAAAATCTTCCACGACGCGAAATACGGTACCGAAATTCTCGCCCGGCGCGGCCTCACCCACATTGCCCCGCTCGATGACACCATGCTGATCTCATACGCCATGGACGCCGGCCTGCACGGCCACGACCGTGACGAGCTGGCCCTGCTGCACCTCAACCACACCGCCGCACCATATGATTCCATCTCAGGCTCCGGCCGCAACCGCTTGGCCTTCGCCAACATCGCGCTACACCGCGCCACCGCCTACGCCGCTGAAGCCGCGGACATCACGCTGCGCCTGTGGGAATTATTAAAACCCGCCCTGCGTCCCAACCAATCGCTCGCCCTCTATGAACTAACCGAGAAAAAACTCATCCCCATTCTCGCCGCCATGGAATGCGCCGGCATCATGGTGGACCGCGACGATCTGCAATCAATGTCGCTGGAATTTGCTACCCGCATGGCCGAATTTGAAACCCAAATCCATAAATTTGCAGGCCAGAGCTTCAATGTCGGCAGCCCCAAGCAGTTGGGGGAAATTTTATTCGACGTGCTCAAACTCCCCGGCGGCAAAAAAAGCAAACTCGGCGCCTGGGGCACCGATTCCTCGGTGCTGGAATCCCTCGCTGAAGCCGGCCATGAGATCGCCCAGGCCGTCACCGACTGGCGCCAGCTCGCCAAACTAAAATCCACCTACGCCGATGCGCTGATCAACCAGATCAACCCCGCCACCGGGCGCGTCCACACCAATTTCGCAATGGCCGCCACCACCACTGGGCGGCTCTCCTCCATCGACCCCAACTTACAAAACATCCCCATCCGCACCACCGAGGGTGCCCGCATCCGCAAAGCCTTCATCGCCGCCCCCGGCCACCAGCTGATCTCCGCCGATTACTCGCAAATCGAATTGCGCCTGCTTGCCCATGTCGCCGATATTCCGGCCTTGAAACAAAGTTTTGCCGCCGGTGAGGACATCCACGCCCGCACCGCCTCGGAAGTTTTCAACGTACCGATGCACGGCATGGACGCCGCCACCCGCCGCCGCGCCAAAGCCATCAACTTCGGCATCATCTATGGCATCTCGGCCTTCGGCCTGGGCCGCCAGCTTGGCATCTCCGCCGGCGAGGCCAAAACCTATATCGACGCCTACTTCCAGCGCTACCCGCAAATCCGCGCCTATATGGACAACACCAAGGAGCAAGCCCGTATCGACGGTTTTGTGCTAACCCCCTTCGGGCGGCGCTGCTGGGTGCCACGCATCAAGGACAAATTACCGCAGCTTCGCGCCTACGCCGAGCGCCAGGCCATCAACGCGCCCTTACAAGGCGGTGCCGCCGACATCATCAAATACGCCATGGTAAAATTGCCCGCCGCATTAAAAGCCGCCAAACTCTCGGCCCGCTTATTGTTACAGGTGCACGATGAATTACTCTTTGAAGCCCCCACGCAGGAGGCCGAAGCCACCGCAGCACTGGCACAAACCATCATGCAAAATGCCGCAAAACTCTCAGTGCCGCTGATCGTGGAAACCGGCACCGGCCACAACTGGGGCGAAGCCCACTAATTACTTCTGCCCAAACCCCAAATACCCAACCGACACATTCGGCTGCCCGGTATCACTGCCATACACCGGCGCGGCTGGCTTCGGGGCTGCCGCGGCCAACGGGGCCGTCTCCACACGCACCTGCACCGGGTGCGCCTTCGGCTTCATCACCCGCTTGGCGGGCGCAGCGCTGCTCACCGACATCGGCGGGCCAGACGGATTGCCGCCGCTCTCCTGCTGGGTTGCCAAAATCAAAAATGTAATATTATTCTGGTTCAGCGCAATCGAGAGATCCAGCGGCGTCTCGCCCAGCGCATCATGCGCGGTCAAATCAGCGCCGCGGCCGATGGCATCCTGGGCATCGGCATAATCGCCCTTATTGATGGCCGCAAATAAATCCACCGTCGGGTCGCCGCTATTAGCCTTTTTAATTTTTGGCGCGGTGGCGATCCCACCGGTCACATCGGCGCCCGGCAATGCCGGCGGTGCAATATCGGGGGTCTGCGCCCGCGGTTGCGGAGCTGCCCCGCCGGTCAGACCCGTAGCACTCGGGGTCATCTGCGCGAAAGCCGGTGAGACGCTCAAACCCGCCATAATGAACGGGGCCAGATAGATCATTTTGTTCATAACGCCGTCTTTAGCCCATCAGCGGTTCAGCCACCAGAACCCCGCGTTCAAATATGTCGCAAATCCCACCCAGGCTACATAAGGTGCCATCAACCACCCAGCGCGGGGGTCCAGCCGATAAAACCGCCAGCTTGTTGCCGCCACCGCCACCCACAGCGCCAAAATAACAACCAGTCCCGCACCTAGCATGTGCAAACCAAAATACACCGGGCTCCAGGAGGCGTTCAGCGCCAGTTGCACACCCCACAATGTCATCGCATTGCGCCGTTTGCGCGGCATCCCCGGCTCCCGCCAGATTATCCAGGCCGCCACCGCCATTGCGCCATACATCACGCTCCAGACCGGCCCGAACACCCAGTTCGGCGGGCTGAGCCACGGGTGAGTTAGCGTGGCATACCACAGCAGCGCCGGACCCACCGTCAATGCGCCCGCCGTACCAGCCACCGCCAGGCATACGCCCAAAAACCCCACCAGCACCCAAAACTGGGTCCAGGGCGCCGCCCGGTGATGATTCCCATTCAAACTAAAGAAGACACGCGCTCCTCAAACAACATGGCCCACATCTAATTGAAATGACCACGTATCCAAAATCCACCAACATTATAATGCCCTGGCACCCATACCGCCCCGGCATAGGGGCGGTCCGGCACCACCACACACCCAGCCAACGGCGCCACGCCAGCCACCAACATCAAAACCAACAGCCAATTTTTCATCAGATCCCTCCTGAGCAAATGCACGGAGCCTGAAATTATCGGGCCATCAGCAAAAAATCGCTCTCAAAAGGCAAGTAATTGTAACAGCGCCGTTTATTCAGCCTTCTTTGGCTTCGCCCGCGCCATCGCCAGTTGCTGCTGCAACCGTTCAACTTCCGCCCGCAGGCTCATAATTTCTTCCTGATACTCATTAACCACGGCATCGCCCTCTTTGGGCTCACCCTCGCGGTAAAACGGCGTGAACAACGTCATCGCCCGCTCCATCATCGCCATATTCTTGCGGCCCACGTCTTCCATCCCCGGCGGCATGAACACCCCCACGGTCTTTTGCATCGCCGCGCGCATTTGTTCCTGCTGCTTGGCAAAACTATTCATCGCCTGGTCAAGGTACCTTGGCACCACGCTCTGCATATTATCGCCATAAAACCCGATAAGCTGGCGTAAAAAATTGGTCGGCAGCATGGCTTTGCCCTTGCCTTCCTCTTCCACGATAATCTGGGTCAACACGCTGCGGGTAATATCCTCGCCGGACTTCGCGTCATAAACCACAAAATCGCGGTTCTCCCGCACCATTTCAGCCAGATTATCCAACGTGATGTAACTCGAGCTTTCAGTGTTATACAATCGCCGGTTGGCGTATTTTTTAACAATGACCGGAGGTGGCGTCTCAGAGGTCGTTTCGCTCATAATTTAGCTCCCAGCCTGGTGTCCCGCGCTTCGCTGTCACGTTCCCACATGTTTTTGCGCAGTGCAAACTTATCTTCGCAATTGCCATATGGCGGGGTGACATCGTTTTAGGGTACTACCATGCCGGGGTAAGGTTTTCCGGGGACATGATGCTGCATGAGAGATCGTCTGGCCGAAGATTGGATAGCCCTGTGGCAAAGCGAACTCACTGCCATGGCCGCAGACCGCGAACTGCGCGAATCCATGGCCGCCATGGTCGCACTCTGGGCCAGCACCGCCCACGCCGCCCTGGCCCTGTTACGCACCCCCTATGAGCACACCCCACCCCCGCACGCGCCCGGAACAACCGGCGCCGCTCAGCCGCCGGGGTCCCCGCCCCTTGCTGCTGCACCTCAACCTGGCCTGGATGAGGTCGAGCGCCTCAATCACCGGATCACCGAACTGGAACAACGTCTGGCCAGCTTCGAGCGAAACCAACCCCCCACCGCCTGACCCGGAGGCTTTGGCCGCCCTGTTCGCCACGGTCTCACAACAAGACCGCGACCTGATCGCGGGTATCGCCGCCTACCGCGCCTCGCCCTATACCCGCACCATGGCCGACCCGCCCGCCATCTGGGAGGAATCCGAAACCCGGCTACTGGATTACGGCGGCACTGGCCCCAGCGTTTTGTTCGTCCCCAGCCTGATCAACCGCGCCTATATCCTCGATTTAATGCCCGAAGCCTCGATGCTGCGCTGGCTTAGCCAGCACGGCAGCCACCCGTATTTACTCGACTGGGGCTGGCCGGCTGAAATCGAGCGCCACTTCACCCTCACCGACTATATCGCCGGCCGCCTGGAACGCGCCATCGCGGCCATTCCCGGCCCCATCATTCTGGCGGGCTACTGCATGGGCGGCCTGTTGGCCTTGGCCGCCGCGGTCCGCCAGGTCGCCTCAGGCACCCCCGAAAAAATCACCGCTTTGGCCCTGCTCGCCACCCCCTGGGATTTTCACGCCGACAACCCGGCGCAAGCCAAAACCCTCGGCCGCAGCCTGACCATGCTGGAGCCGATGATGGGTTTTTCAGGCACGCTGCCCATCGACGCCCTGCAAACCATCTTCACCATGATCGACCCATTCGGCGTCGGCGAAAAATACCGCAGCTTCGCCAGCCTCGATAAAACCACCGCCCGCGCCAAACGCTTCGTCGCCATGGAGGACTGGCTGGCTGACGGCGTGCCGCTGGCCGCCCCGGTGGCGCGCGAAACCCTGGGCGGCTGGTACGGCGAGAACACCCCCGCCCGCCTTACATGGCGGGTCGCCGGCATGCCGATCACCCCAGCGTCCATCAGCGTCCCCTGCTTCGTCGCCGCCCCGGCGCGGGACAAACTGGTCCCCCCCGTCAGCGTCCGCCCGCTGGCGGCGGCACTGCCACTTTGCACTTATCTGGAACCCGGCGCCGGCCATATCGGCATGATCGCAGGCACCAATGCACAAAACGCATTATGGCAGCCTTTCGCGGATTGGTTACAGCAGCTATGATGCGCCGCAAAAGATAATCTTAAACAGCAAAAGGAACCCCGCCATGGAAGACATCGTCATCGTATCAGCCGCCCGTACCGCCGTTGGCAGCTTCAACGGCGTATTCGCCGCCACCCCAGCTCATATCCTTGGCATCGCCGCTCTGAAGGCTGCCATCGAACGCGCCGGCCTCACCGGTGAAGATATCGACGAAGCCATCCTCGGCCAGGTTCTCACCGCCGCCCAGGGCCAGAACCCCGCCCGCCAGGCCGCCCGCGGCGCTGGCATCCCGGATTCCAAAACCGCTTTCGGCATCAACCAGGTCTGCGGCTCGGGCTTGCGTGCCGTGGCCCTCGCCGCCCAACAGATCCGCACCGGTGAGAGCAACATCGTCATCGCCGGCGGCCAGGAGAGCATGAGCCTCTCCACCCACGCCGCCTATTTGCGGGCTGGCCAGAAAATGGGCGACCTTGCCTTCATCGACACCATGATCCGCGACGGCCTGTGGGACGCTTTCAACGGCTACCACATGGGCATCACCGCCGAGAACGTGGCGAAGGAATACCAAATCACCCGCGCCGACCAGGACGCGCTGGCGCTCGCCAGCCAGCAAAAAGCCGGTGCCGCCCAAAAGGCCGGTAAATTCAAGGACGAAATTATCCCCGTCACCCTGACCACCCGCAAGGGCGAGGTTGTCATCGAGAACGACGAATACATCCGCGGCGAAACCACCGCCGAGGCTCTGGCCAAACTCCGCCCCGCCTTCACCAAGGAAGGCACCGTCACCGCCGGTAATGCCTCCGGCATCAACGACGGTGCTGCCGCCTTGGTGGTAATGAGTGCCAAGGAAGCCGCCAAACGCGGCCTCACCCCGCTGGCCCGCATCGCCAGCTTCGCCACCGCCGGTGTTGACCCCGCGTTGATGGGCACCGGCCCGATCCCCGCCTCGCAAAAAGCCCTGGCCCGGGCCGGCTGGAAAGCCGCTGACCTGGATCTGATCGAAGCCAACGAAGCCTTCGCCGCACAGGCTTGCTCGGTCAACAAAGTGCTCGGGCTTGACCCCGCAAAGGTCAACGTGAACGGCGGCGCCATCGCCATCGGCCACCCGATCGGCGCCTCAGGGGCCCGCATCCTCACCACGCTTTTGCACGAAATGAAGCGCAGCGACGCCAAAAAGGGCCTCGCCACACTCTGCATCGGCGGCGGCATGGGCGTTGCCATGTGTGTGGAACGCACTTAGACCATGTGTGTGGAACGCTAAACGGTCTCTTCGTCATCCCCGCGCAGGCGGGGATCTTCTCTCTGGGAAACATCCAAAAATGGCCATCAACAAAATCTACCCCGATGCCAAAACCGCCCTGGCGGGCCTCCTGCATGATAACATGACCATCATGTCCGGCGGCTTCGGCCTGTGCAGCGTGCCGCAAGCCTTGATCGACGCGATCCGTGATTCCGGCGTGAAAGACCTCACCATCATCTCCAACAATGCGGGCGTTGATGATGCTGGCCTCGGCGTGCTGCTGCAAACCCGCCAGATCAAAAAAATGATCTCCTCCTATGTCGGAGAAAACGCCACCTTCGCCAAACAATATCTCGCCGGCGAACTGGAGATCGAATTCAACCCACAGGGCACACTGGCCGAACGTATCCGCGCCGGTGGTGCTGGCATCCCGGCCTTCTTCACCCCCACCGGCTTTGGAACCATCATCGCCGAGGGCAAGGAAACCCGTGAATTCGACGGCAAACATTACGTCATGGAACGCGCCTTGACCGCCGACCTCACCATCATCCACGCCTGGAAAGCCGACACCGAGGGCAACCTGGTTTACCGTAAAACCGCCCGCAATTTTTCCCCGATGATGGCCACCGCTTCCAAAATGACCATTGTGCAAGTGGAACATCTGGTTGAACCCGGCGAGCTTGAAGCCGATTCCATCATCACCCCCGGCGTTTTCGTCAAACGCATCGTCAAACTTGATTCCATCGACAAACGCATCGAACAACGTACCGTTCGCAAGAGGGCCGCATAATATGCCGTGGACACGTGATCAAATGGCCGCAAGAGCAGCGGCAGAAATTCAAGACGGCTTCTACGTCAATCTCGGCATCGGCATCCCAACACTGGTAGCCAACCACATCCCCCCCCATATCTCGGTGCAACTGCACTCGGAAAACGGCATGTTGGGCATTGGGCCTTTCCCGTTCGAGGGTGAGGAGGACGCCGACCTCATCAACGCCGGCAAACAAACCGTCACCCAAATTCCCACCACCAGCTTTTTCGACTCCGCCGCCAGCTTCGCCATGGTGCGCGGCGGACATCTCGACATCACCATCCTCGGCGCGTTGCAGGTGGCCGAAAACGGTGATCTCGCTAACTGGATGATCCCCGGCAAAATGGTCAAGGGCATGGGCGGCGCCATGGACATGGTGGCCGGCATCCCGCGCGTCGTGGTCATCATGGAACACACCGCCAAGGGTGAAGCCAAAATCCTGAAGGAATGCAATTTGCCGCTCACCGGCAAAGGCGTGGTGTCGCTCATCATCACCGACCTCTGCGTGTTCGAGGTCAACAAGGACCAAACCCCCGGCCTCACCCTCATCGACCTGGCACCGGACGTCACGGTCGAACAGGTCCGCGCCCAGACGCAAGCCGCTTTTAACGTAAAAGCCGGTTTGTCATAATTCCACCCAGGCGTTAACAAAGGCCCGAACAAGGTCAGGCATTTGTTTCTCGCAAGGCTACTACTGCTAACCGGCTGGGAGCGCGACATCGCAGGTTATGTCGCAGCACTGATGGTGTTTGCCACCTTCAGCATGAAGTCGATGCTCCCACTGCGCATCGTCGCCATTTGCAGCAATGTCACTTTTATTTATTACGCCCTTCTCAGCAGCATCTACCCGGTGCTGATTTTACACATCTGCCTGCTGCCGATGAACCTGCTGCGGTTACGGCAAATCCTGCGGGCCCGCCATGAAGGCCACCGGTTGCTCGGCAAAACCGCTGACCCTGACGCAAACTTTGCTAAACCCAGCTTCCTCAGCCTCGCCGCCCTGGCAGACCCCGCCACCGCGCTCAGCCTGGCCGAGCGCGAACAATTACGCATCGCCAGCCACCTTGCGGCCCGCTTACCCAGCAGCGACGCACCCGCTCCCATCAGCACCGGCCGCGCCGCCACCTTACTGCTGAACGCCATCGACGAGTTCCTCGCCACCCTGGCCGGACGCGGCGGCCTCACCGCCCCGCAAACCGCGCACCTCTCATCCTTGCAAAGCCGCAATGAAGTGCTGCGCGCCCTGCATGAAACCTTGGGCGAGCTTGCCGCCGCGCTCACCGACAACACCGCCCCGCTGCCGGACTGGCTGGCCAGCACCCTGCGCGAAGGCTTGGGCACTATTTTGCTGATTGCCGAGCACGCGGCCACCAACCGCACACCTGATGACATCAATATGCTGCAGCGCATGACCTCGGACCGCGGACCGCAGGTTGAAAAAATCCGCACCCGCGTGATGACCACCCGCACTGGCGACGACACATCCAGCCACCGCGCCGTTTACATCACCACCGC
>VFSW01003576.1_pt1 | contig 23301 bp, 19 predicted proteins | sample 5358111 | NCBI WGS metagenome assembly VFSW01 (sample SAMN11554181, study PRJNA540505) | mine drainage metagenome | isolation source: sediment from site ElyBrook_90M | place: USA: Ely Copper Mine, Vershire, VT | collected 2017
CGGGCGACCCTCTGGCGAACGGCAGCGCACGCTGGCTCTACCGCGAAACTCTGCGCGCCGGCGCTGCCATCGGCGCGCCGCGTCGCCCCGGCGAGACGGCGGACGAGTATAGCCAGCGGCTGGCTGGACAGCTACACGCGAGCGGTGATACAGCGCATGACGCCGGATTGGTGGCGTTGACCGCTGCATACGACGACGCGCGCTATGGCGAGAGCGCCGCGCCCGCCTCGCCCGAGCTCATCGCCGCCTCACGTCGTGCGACAGCGGCGCTCTCGCGGCTGCGCAGCGGAAGCTAGGCCCGCTGATCTTCAGGCCCGATGGCGCGCCCGCTGCCGATGAACTCCTTGACCCGCTCAGCCAGGTCGTGGTTCATGCCGTCTACAGCGGCTATGTCTTCGACGGTGGCGGCCGCGATGGCGCGCGCCGAGCCGAAGTGTCGCACCAGCGCCTTCTTGCGCTTCGGCCCGATGCCCGGAATCTCATCCAGCACGGAGCGGAAGGTTCCCTTGCTGCGCAGGTTGCGATGATAGGTAATGGCGAAGCGGTGCGCCTCATCGCGCACGCGCTGCAGCAGGTAAAGTCCCTGTGAGCCACGCGGCAACACCAGTGGCTCTGGTTGATCCATCAGGTAGATCTCTTCGTAGGTGCTGATCGCGCCGTGATTCTCTTTGGCGATGCCGATGATCGGGATGCGGACATCCAGCGCTGCCAGTGTCACGGCGGCGGCGTTGAGCTGCGGGCGGCCACCGTCCACGATCACCAGGTCAGGCGCGAGCGCCCACGGGTCGCCGAGCATATCAGGGCTGCCGCCCTCCTCGTTGACCGTCACACGCTCCGCCTGCTCTACCTGCTCTGCGGGTTCGCCTGCGCCCCTCGCATCGCTCGCCGTCGCCATGCCGGCGTCGGCTTGCCGCTCATCATCTAGCAGGTGGCTGAAGCGGCGGCGCAGCACCTCTTGCAGACTCGCCACGTCGTTCGCGCCCTCGATTGTCTTGCTGCGGAAGGGGCGGTACTCGGTATTCTTGGGTCTACCGTTCTCCATCACGACCATCGAGCCGACGCTGGTCGTTCCCTGCGTATTCGAGATGTCGTAGCACTCGATGCGCCTGGGCGGCGCCGCTAGATTGAGCGCATCGCGCAATTCATCGAGCGCAAGCGCCGTCTTCTGGCTATCCGAAAGCCACTTGATGCGCTGCTGCTCCAGCACTTCGCGCGCGTTCTGCGCCACCATCGCCACCAGCCGCAGTTTGTCGCCGCGCTGGGGAGTCGTTAGCGTGACAGCGGCGCCACGTTTCTGCCGCAGCCAGGCCCGCAGCGCCTCGACGTTCTCCGGCTCCTGCGCCAGAATCAGCTCACCTGGCACATGCGGCGCCTGGTCGTAGCACTGCTGGAGAAACGTTTCCATGATCTCGCTCTCTGGCGTGTCGCGCGTCCCCTGCAGGATGAAGAACTCGCGCCCGGTAAGCCTGCCGCCACGGAAGAAGAAGACCTGCGCGCAGGTCTCGTCGTCGGCGCCGGCCAAGGCGATCACGTCCTGGTCATCCGCGCCGGTAGTGTTGATGATCTTCTGCTTTTCGAGCACCTGCTCCACCGCGCGCACGCGGTCGCGCAGCGCGGCGGCCCGCTCGAATTCGAGGTTTTCCGCCGCCTCGTCCATCTGGCGGCGCAGATCGGTCAACACCTCGTCGTGTTTGCCATCCAGAAACAGCATCACGTTCTGGATCACCGCGTCGTATTGCGCGCGGCTGGCGTTGGCGACGCACGGCGCGTTGCAGCGATGGATGTAGTACTGCGTGCAGGGACGTGGCAGCAGCTTCAGCTTCCAGTCCGGCGGCGGGTCATCTTCGCGCCCACGCGGAGGCGCCCAGCCACTGGCGTCAAAGCGGCAAGTGCGATAGGGGAAGATCTTGTTCATCAAGTCGAGCGTGGCGTCCACTGCGCCAGAGCGGGTGTAGGGGCCAAAGTAGCGTGCGCCATCGCGGCGGAAGCTGCGCACGCGGTAGACGCGTGGGAAATCCTCGTTCAGAGACACTTTGATATAGGGGTAGTTCTTGTCGTCGCGCAGGCGCACGTTGTACTTCGGCTGGAAGCGCTTGATGTACTCGTTTTCAAGAATCAGCGCCTCGATCTCGCTGCCGACGACGATGAACTCGATATCGCGGATGTGCGCCACCAGCGCGCGGTTCTTCGGGCTAAGTTCCGATGGGTCGCCGAAGTATGAGCGCACGCGCTGGCGCAGGTCGCCTGCCTTGCCGACATACAACACGACCCCTTCAGCGTCCTTGTGCAGGTAGATGCCAGGCCGGTGCGGCAGTGATTGCAGGATGGCTTCGAGCTTCTCGGAGATGTCGGGCATGTCTTCCTCAGGTCAACCTATCGGCGCGGCGCCAGTCGCCAGTCGGGGCGGTATTTGACCGTGGCGCCCCGCAAGAGTATTATACGCTCAGGCGCGGTACGGCCAGAGCAGAGCCGCAGCGATATGACAGGCGAGCCAGCGGGTTGCGGGCGCAACTGAGGCCAGCCGTCTGCGGCGCGAGAGCAAGAGGGAGAGCGAGTTTCGATGCCCAAGACAGCGGAAAAGCGCGCACAGGCGCGGCGGCAGAGCAAAGTGCAGCGCGCGCACGCCGGACCTGCCCCTGCGACGACGACGACACGCCGTCCAGCGACTGTGCGCTATGCGCCTCAATCTGCGAGCAGATATGGCCGCAAGGTCAAGCGTCGCAGTTTTTTCAGCCGCTATCCCGTGGCGACGACGCTCTCACTGCTCATCGTGATAGGTCTCTCCGTCTTCTACCTGCGCCAGAACAAGCTCGGCCCGTTCGCGCCGCCGCCGCCCAAGCCGGTGACGCAGGCGACCTGCGACCTCAAGACGCACGTCTGCACCAAGGCGCCGATCATGACGATCAACCCGGCCAAGACCTATACCGCCACCATCGAGACGGCGAAGGGGAATATCGTCATCGCGCTCGACGCTAAGAACACGCCGATTACGGTGAATAACTTCGTCTTCCTCGCTCAGCAGCACTACTACGACAACACCTACTTCTGGCGTGTCGAGGCGCCCGGCCTGACCAGCCCGCTCGGTGGCGCATCTACGCTGAAGCTGATCCAGGGCGGCTCAGTGGCAAAGACCGGACAGGATGCGTCGTCCATCCCCGGCTACACCATCAAAGATGAGAAGGTGACAGGCAATTACACGGCGGGCGACGTGGCGATGGCGAACACGGGCCAGCCCAACACGGGAAGCTCGCAGTTCTTCATCTGCACGGGCGACAACTCCACACAGCTTTCCAAGTCCTACACCATCTTCGGCCACGTCACTTCTGGCCTGGATGTGGCGCTGAAGATGAGCGCGGGCGACATCATCAAGACAGTGACCATTCAGGTCAAGTAGAGACGTTGCGGCGGGACTCCGTGGCCACTGGGCGCGGAGTCCGTTACTTGTCGCGCAGGTACAACTCGATCATGCCCGCGCCGACGGCGGCCACGCCCACGTACTGGCTATACGCTGGCACCAGGTTGACCGTCTCATCGAGGTAGCTTGCGAGCGCGGCGGCGAGCGCCTCGGCGGTGGCGTGCTCCAGGTTGGCGGCCTCGGCGGCGCGCGCGATCTCATTGGCGATCGGCGTCGAGTAGCCGCGCCGCGCCTCTAGCGGCGCCAGCGTCACTGGTGGCAGGTCCACTGAGGGGAGCACATTGCGCTCCCGCAGCGACGCCAGCGCCCGGCGCACGATGTCACGCGCCAGTCTGGCGGCGTCGTCGGCCGCGGTCGAATCGGCTAAAGGATCGGCAGGCATGGCGACGCCTCTGACTTCCTTATCTGTCTTCCTAGCGGAAGGGCGACTGCAACGAGGCGCGCCAGAGCTTATCCTCGCGGGCGGCGGCGCGGTCACGCAGCAGTTGATACACGGCGGCCATCTGGTCGAATGAGTCATCGGTACAGACGACGACCACTTTGTTGTCGCGCGAGTCGCGGTAGGCAAGCGACGCCGCCCCACGCGCGCGCTGCCGCGCCACTCCCGGCACGCCAGCCCGATTGGCGAACGAGATCAATCTCCCGCTGACAAGAAACTGCGACATCGGCGCGCCCGCCTCAGAATTACCCTCGCCAGGTACAGCCACCCCTTTGAGCGTCAGGCCGGAGACGTGTTCCAGCGGCGTCTCGATGACGCGCCCCGGCTGCGCCATCACGAAGGTCTCCGGCGTGATGATGAGCCAGTAGTCGTGCGCGTGGGCCAGCCGCCACAATTCGTGTATGGCGATGCCGACGCCGCCAAACGCCATCGTGGCCAGCAGCGCCAGCAGAATGATCGCCAGGGACTTTTCCAGATCGGGAACGCCAATGAAGTCGGAAGGGATGATGGAGATGGCTACAGGGATGAGCAGCGCGAACCCGATGAGTCCCACCAGCGCCCACTTGAATGCGGCGGAACGCACATAGGCCCGGCGCAGCGGCCAGACATTCCATTCGCTTGGTGGTCGACCTGAACGCGCTTGCTCGATGATTGCTCCAGCGTCCATTTCACGATCCTCTCTGCTCGCCGCGCGCTCGCTCTCGAACGTCCGATGCTGCTAGCGCGGCTCCCCAGAGTATACCACCGCAGAGCCGTCTAAATCAGGGTTGGCGTAGCGCGCGATTAGCGCCAGAGACCCACGCGCAGATGGTACAATGAAGGTCGCGAATGGGCGTCTGGAGCGGCGTCATAGCAGGCCAGGAGGCGCATGTGCCGGGTAGTCACCCTCCCGAACTGGCGGCGGCGCGTCTGCGCGCGTGGCTCGGCCAGCGCGACGCCCGCGGCGACGACGATGCGACGCCAGTAGACGCGCTTGCTGCGCAGCTAGGCCTCGTCGTAGAGTCGTTCGATCCCGCCCTCTATCCTGGCGCCCTCGGCTTTCTGGAGCCGGGGGAGGATGTGATCTTCCTGCGCGTCGGGTTGCCAGAGACTCTGCGCCGCTTCACGCTGGCGCATGAGTTGGGCCATGTCGCGCTCCATCGGCGCAGTGGACTCGCCGCCGAGATCTGCCAGTCCACCAGTGTGAGCGACGCCGACCTGGGCGAGGATGTCTGCGCCGACGCCGACCTTGGCGCGACGCACGACGACGACGAGACACTGCGCCCCGGTCAGGCATATAGCGCGCGGGCGCAGCGCGAGGGCGAGGCCAACGCCTTCGCCGCCGCGCTGCTGCTGCCCGGCGCGCCCACTCGCGCCGCGTATCTGGCCCTCTGTGCCGCAGAAGTGGATCGTCCCGCGCTGGCGCTGGCCCGGCAGTTCGGCGTGTCGGAGGAGGCGACGCTGCGGCGGCTGGCGACGCTGCTCACCGAGACAGACCTCGCCGAGCGACCCACGTCGCCTACAGAGACCCTCGCCAGGCTCCCTGCTGACTCACTTGCTCCGCCGCTCGATTCCGACCAGCTCAACGCCGCCCGCGCCCACACGCCTGCGCTGATCGTAGCGGGGCCAGGCTCAGGCAAGACGAGCGCCCTGCTGGCGCGTGTCGCCTATCTCGTTCGGGAGCAGGGTGTGGCGCCTGAGCGCGTGCTGGCGCTGACGTTCTCGCGCAAGGCGACGGATGAGCTGCGCGAGCGGCTGGGGCGGTTGCTGGGCGAGGGGTTCGCGATGCCGCGTGTCAGCACCATTCATGCCTTCTGTGGCGACATCCTGCGGCGCTACGGGCCGCTGGTTGGGCTGCGCGCCGAGTATCGCCTGATGACCGAGATCGAGGGCTACTTTCTGCTGCGGCGCGTCGTCAGCCAGGCGCCGCTAACGCAGTTCACGCCGTTGAGCGGCCCGACGATGTATTTCCGTGATCTGCTCGGCGCGATCTCACGCGCCAAAGACGACCTGGTGACGCCTGAGCAGTACCGCGCCGCCGCTGAGCAGATGGCCAACGCCGCCACGACGCCAGACGAGCGCGCCGCAGCCACGCGCGCATTAGAGGTTGCCAGTCTCTACGCCGCCTACCAGGACACGCTCGCCGCGCAGGGCGACGCCGACTACGCCGACCTGATCGCGCTGACGTGGCGGCTGCTGCGCGAGTCGCCCGAGGCGGCGGCCGAGCTGCGAGCGCGCTATGAGCAGGTGATGGTAGATGAGTATCAGGACATCAATTACGCCATGAGCGCGCTGCTGCGCGAGCTGGTCGGGCCGCGTGGGCCAATCTGGGCGGTCGGTGACGTGGACCAGGCGATCTATCGCTTTCGCGGCGCGTCGCCGAGGCAACTCTTGCGCTTCACACACGACTATACTGATGCGCGCACGCTACCGCTGCGGCACAACTATCGCTCGCGACCAGCGATCCTGCTCGCGGCCAATGCCTTCGCCAGCGCATGGCTTCCGGGAGAGGAGCGCGTCGAGCTTACGCAAACCCGCGCCGCTGACAACGCGCAGGCCGACGCGCAGGCCGACGCGCAGGCCACGGTGATGCTGGCGACGGCGCCCGACGAGGCAGCGGAGCTGGATGGCCTGGCGCAGATGATGCGCGCCCGTGTCGCCGCTGGGACGCCGCTGCGTGACCAGGCTGTGCTGCTGCGCACCCGCGCCTACGTGCGGCGGGTCTGCGCCGGACTGCGGGCGCGTGGCGTCGCGGCGCAACTTGCCGAACCGCTGCTCGATCAGCCACTGGTCAAGACGCTGCTGGCGATGGCCAGCCTGGCGGTGGACGCGCAGGGCATCGGCCTCTTGCGTGCAGGCGAGCTGCCCGACCACGCCTACAGCGACGACGACGCCCGCGCGCTACTGCGCCTGGCAGATGAGCGCGGCCTGCCACCGCTCGAAGCCATCCACACGATTGAGGCGCAGGTGGCGCTCTCCACCTCGGCGCTGACGGCGTTACGGCGGCTAGAGCGTATCATCGCGGGGCTGCGCGCGGCCCCCAGCGTCGCTACGGGCCTCAGCCGCTACCTCTTCTCGTGGACGACGCTGGGCGTGCGCCTGCTCGACCGCGATGACCCGCAAGCGCGCGCTGACGCTGGCCACGTGGCGCGCCTGCTCGCGCTCTGTCACGCCTACGACGATCAGCGCGCGAGCGACGCCGTGCTGTTTGACGCTGACGCAGGGCAGCCGCTACAGGCCGACTGGGCGGGCCTGCTCGACTACATCAGCGCGGTGCGCGAGCTGGGGCTGGAGGCAGGCGGCGCGGCGCCCGCAGTGGACGAAGACGCGGCGCTGGTGATGACCGCGCATGCGGCGAAGGGGCTGGAGTTTCGCGCCGTCTACCTGCCGCAGCTCGCACGCAACCGCTTCCCCAGCCAGGCGCGCGCCGAAACGATCCCGCCGCCACCAGGACTACTGCGCGAGGCGGACAACGACGAGCGCCCGCTGCTGGAGGAGGCGAACCTCTTCTATGTCGCGATGACGCGCGCCCGCGACACCCTGACCCTGAGCTACTCCGAGCGCTACGGCAAGAAGTCGTTCGCGGCCTCGCCCTTCATCGAGTCGCTCGAACAGGGGATGGGCGCTGAGCTCGCGCGCGTGCGCTGGGATGGCGACGCGTCGTCGACTGCCGGGGAATCGCAGCTCACGCTCCCGGCGATGGCGAGCGGGGACGAAACGCCAGAGTCTTCCGCACTAGAACGGCAGGAGGCGCTCACCGTCACCCTGAGCCAGCTCGAAGCGTACCAGCGTTGCCCGCAGCAGTACGCCTACCAGTATGTCTATGGCCTGCGACCTGCGCCCGCTCCGCTGATCTCGTTGCGTGGCGCGCTGCGCGAGTCCGACACGGCGCTGCGCCAGCGATTCGCCGCTAGCGGGCGCGACACCGCTGGAGAGCCGCCCACGCTGGAGGAGGCGCAGGCGATCTTCGGCGCCCAGTGGGAGGCGGCGCGTGCGGTGGCTCAGGCGGCGAGCGATGTGAACGGCGCGGCTCGCGATGAGACGCTGGCGGCGATCTACCGCCGCCACGGCGAGCGCAGCATCGAGCGGCTGTGGCGCGCCCTCCAGCGCGGCGACCATCCGCGCGACGCTTTTGCGGCTCCAGATGCGTCAGTTGCGTCAGATGCGGCTGACATGGCTGACGTGATTGACCCTGCGGCGACGCTCGATGCGCTGAGCGCAGGTAGCCCAGACATTGCCTCGGTCACCCTGGCAGGCGCCACCATCACTGGCGGACTCGACCATGTGGAGCTGCCGCTGGCGCCTGGCGCCACTGGTGGCGCGGGCAACGGCGCGGCAGGTCGGCGCATAGCTGCGCCCGGTGAGCGGCGTGTGGCGCGCTATGTGGCGGGCAGCCTCGACGCAAGCGCAACCCTGCGCGATCTCTTCTACACGCGCGCGGCGGAACAAATGCGCGCGCAGGGGCAGGATGTCACAGTGGCGAAGGTCAGCCTGGCAAGTGGCGCCACGAAGCCGCTCAGACTAAAACCACTGACGATCAAGCGGCTGGAGAGTGAGGCGAGCGCCGCGCTTGCGGGTCTGGCGCGTGCGAGCTATCCGCCGCGCCCGGAGCCGCGTATGTGCGCGAGTTGCCCCTTCGCCCTCATCTGCCCCGCCTAACCCCTCCCGCTCCTCTCTCCTAGAGAGAGAAGCCGGGAAGGTGAGAGCGCCACACTACTGTGGCGGGTATTGTGGCGGATACTGCTGCGGCTCTGACTGCTGCGGATATTGTGGCGGATATTGTGGCGGATATTGTGGCGGATATTGTGGCGGGTACGGTGGCGGATACGCCCCGGGCGCGGGCGGATTGCCCGGCTGTGGGTTCATCGGAGGGTAGCCAGGTGGCGGCGCCATCGGCGTGTAGAAGGAGCCTGCCATCTGCGGCGCCACATGCGTGCGCTCGTACTGGCCGCGTCCCACCAGGCCGCCCAGCGCCGCCAGCCCGGCCCCAATGCCGAGGGCCACCGCCAGACCGAAGATCACGCCAATCACCAACGTGACGACGATGATGGAGTGGTAGGCGGTAGGGCTGATGTTCGCACTGGATGGCACAGCAAGCGAGCGTGTCGAGAACGTGATGATCGCGACGACCACGCCGAGCAGGCCAGCGAGCGCGCCCGCGATGAGCCCGGCCAGCGAGGCGCTGCCGACGCGACCATTCTCGCGTGCGGTCATGATGCCAGCGGTAAAATAGAGCGCCGCCTCGATCAGAAAGACGATACAGCCCTGCGCCAGAGACGCGCCGAGATTGAGCGACGAGAGTGACGTCGCTGACGTTGTCGCTGTCAACGTACCAGTTGCGTACTCGATTCCGTAATTGATTAGGCCCAGGAGAATGAGTGCGCCGCCGAAGATGAGTCCCCACTTGACGGCTGGGTTGGATTGACGCTCCATGCGACTACTTCCAATCTTGCGCTGCGAACCACTAATCCGCTCAGGAGCGCGGGTCGCCAACACGCCACAAGGCGCGCCAGACCTCGCAGGCCCGCGCTCAACCTGTGTACGTCGCGTCGCCTGGTTGGGTTGCGCTCAGCGGTGGACGCTCAGTGTTGTGCTCCTCCCGCCGCGTGGTACGTCCGCTCACCCGCGCGGACGGCGACTGGCAGCGTATTCTCCACTGGCGGCAGCGTGCAGCTATAGGCGTCGTTGTAGGCGCACCACGGGCTGTATGCCAGGTTGAAGTCGAGCACGACGCTCAATGCGCCGTTCTCATCCTGCCGCACCTCGACCTCCAGATAGCGCCCGGCGCCATAGCTCTCTGTGCCGGTGGTCGCGTCACGAAATGGCACGAACAGCTCATCGCCATCGGTCGGGTTGACGTCCTGGAACCCAGTCAGCCGCAAGGGCTGACCGTCCAGCGTGAATCGCAGCTCGGCGAAACGCACCTGTGGGCGTATGTCGCCTCGGGTCGAGCCAAGCTGCACGACCTCTTGCTGGGCGAACGGAACCACGCTCGCCAGGACACGATATGCCGGATCAGCAGGGAAGTAGGCGAGACCGCCGAAGCTGGCGCGGTCGGCCCGGACGATCGGCGAGTCGGCGCTGGCGCCGAACGCCTGATCTTTCTGCGCGCGGTACTCGGCGACGGCGGCTATGTAGTCGGCGTCAGTCGCAGGAGTGGATGGATCATTTGGCTCTGCCATGCGCTGCCTCTCAAACGCCACGGGATCGTTGCGTCAACAGTCACTTCGCTCACGTCATGCGCATACCGCAGCATACCGCAAACGTCCCGCATGCGGGGCGCCCATTTCGCCTCCGCGCCAGTGCGACTCGGCATGGGAGTTCTCGCGCTGTGCGTTTGCGGAGCCAGGCGGGTATGTTATAGTGGCGCAGACACCCAGCGTCGCTCCGTTGAAACACGCGCGCGCGCCAGGCGTACACTGTTCAGGCTATTGCGCAAGTCGTCTCGATTTGAGAAACTTGAGAGACGGAGAGGCCAGGCGAGCATCCCACCTCATCTATTCTGGGGCGCTCGGTTCGATTCTTCCTGGTCGAGGTGGTTGAGAGGAGGCTCCCGGTGGAGCGCAGGATCATGACCTTGATCGGCCATGCGACGAAGGACGTGCTACACGCATTCCTTCGCGCGCTACGCGCCGTAGTCGTCACAGGTCTCACAGTATTTATCGTCGTCGCGTTGGCGACGGAAGTCATCGCAGCGGTTCTCACGCACACCATCCCGCCGACCGGCCTGACCCATCTGGTCGCGGCGGCGCTGGGAGTCGCGTTCGGCTACGCGGCGGCGATCACGGTCGCCATCGAAGAACTGCTCCGCGCGATGATCAAGGCCATCGAGCTAGCGATCGAAGAGTCGGAGAAGCTCGCGGCTGAGGCCATCAAAGAGGCCGAAGGGCTGGGCGTCAAGGCTGAGCAGGAGTTGGCGCGCGGCGCACGCGCCGCGATTGGCGAGGCTGGCGTGCTCGGTCAGGATGCGACCCACATCGCCTCGGCGGTCGGTCGCGGCAGCGCCGCGCTGGCGGGCGGCGTCGTCGGTGGCGTGGTTCACGAGGCGCAGTCGCTGGAGCATGGTGTCACTGGCCTCGTCGGCGGCGTAGCTCATGGCGCGCAGTCGGTTGAGCATGGCGTGGCCGCACGCCTGCCAGGTCGGCACGATAACGCTCAGTAGCCTGCGTTTCCGCGCCGGTAGCCTGCCCAAGCCCCATCGGCTCTCGCGCCCGTGGGGCTTCGCCATGTGCGCTGCGCACAGGCGCAGTGCGTCGCCGCATCTGTAACATGGCTGGCTGAAAGTCCCGTCTGAATTGCTTATAAGTCCCTAGAGATGTTACGTTGACGCCGATGTGGCGCGGCGTACCTCGCCTGGCGCCGGAGAACCGACAAGTGCAGGGAGACGGCTCATGCGGCGAAGACGGGTCGCGCTCGCGGCGCTCCTCTTCACGCTGCTCGCCGCCTCACTGGCCTACGTCGCCTATGGGTTGCGTGTCTACGCGCGTTACGGCGACGCCTATACGAGCTACACTACCGCCTGCGACACGCTGATCGCTTGGAGCCCACCCCAGACGGTCTACACGGGATTCTACCCAAACCTGCCTGCGCTGCTCTCGGTGCGCTATCGCAGCCCGATACCAGAGTCTACCAGTGTCAGCGTCTCCATCCCAGGCTTCACGCAGACGCAGACCATCTCATCGGCCAGCGCGCAGGGTTTCCGCACGGCCACGTTCAAGCCGCCGTTGCTCGCGCCTTCGACGCTCGACTCGCTCGTCGGAGTCCGGGGGCGCGCCGCCCAGATCGTCGTGCGGCTAACGGCGGGCGCGCGAACGCTCTGCCAGACCAGCGCGCCCGTCACACTCGTCTCGCGCCAGTGGATTCAGTGGCGCGACAGCGCGACCGGCGCTGACAACACGCCGCTGATCGCTGGCTGGGTGACGCCCGACGACCCAACCATTATCACGCTCATCAGGCGAGCGTCGCTGCGGCTTGCCACGCAGCCAGAGAACTACGATAACCTGCCTGCGCTCTTCGGCTACAATCAGGGCGCCACCAGCCAGCAGACGCGCGACGAGGTGAACGTGATCTTCGACACGCTCCAGTTCCAGTACCATCTGCGCTACGCCGCGGACAATCCGCCCTTCACGCAAGATGCGGCGCAGCAGGCGCAGTTGCCGCGCGACATCCTTTCATCGAGCGCGCCGACAGGGATGTGTGTCGAGACGACAGCGATTCTCGCCTCGGCGGTCGAGCGGCTGGGGATGCGGCCCTACATCGTTTTCACAGCGACGCACGCCTTTCTCGGCGTGGCGCTCGGCCCAGGCGCCCAGGCGCCCATCGAATACTGGGAGACCTCGGACCTGAACGGGGGCATTGTGGGGGCACAGGCGAACACACATGGCGACCTGGAGTTTGCGCAATACACGGCGGCGCATGAGATCACAGATATTGTAGATATTCAGTACGAGCGCGCGCATGGCGTCGCGCCGATGGAATAGCGTGGACTAGCAGAGCCTAGCGCTGGGAGCAAGCGAGATGGGAGCCAGTGATTTTCCGGCGTGGTACAGCGCCGGTATCTTTGGCGGCATCGGTTGCGCGCTGCTGTGCGCGGTCACCATCGCCTGCTGGGCGCTCTGGCGGCGGCGCACGGTCACGGGCGGCGTCATTGGCGCGCTGCTCGTCTGTCTGCTCGCCAGCGCTCTCGACATCGGCCCGCTGCTGTGGATCGAGAACCGCCTGAACGTCTATGGCCCTACACTCAGCGTCGGTGAGGTCGGCGCCGCGCTGGCAGTGGTGGCGCTGGCTGGCTGGGCCGCGCCGCTGGGAGTGATGTGCTGGTATCTGCTGATCGTCAGCCCGCTGAGCGCCGCCGCTGTCGGCGCCCCGCGCGGGGCGCGCCCTGGCCCTGGCGGCGTCATCCCCGCGCCGCTCGACGCCCCCGCTCGCGCGCAGGCGGTCTACCCTGAGGGCAAGCCGTGGGGCCTGCTGACGCCGGAAACTGCGCTTGACGCGGACTCGGCGTTCACCCCCGACTCCTCATCCACGCGCCCTATCGCGCTCACCCAGCGTTTGACACTGATCGGGCGCGAGCTGGACAACGACATCGTGCTGGACGACGAGCGCATCTCGCGTCGCCATGCGGAGCTACGCTGGGATCGAGGGCGGGTCGAGCTGGCAGACTATGGCAGCCTGAACGGAACACTGGTCAATCAGCGCTTGGCGCGCGGTCGCATTCCACTGGTCGACGGCGACGTAATCGCGCTGGGCAAGCGGCGCTATCGGCTGGCGCTTCTGTCGGAGCCACAGAGCGCGGCGGCGGCGAGCGCGGCGGCGAGCGCGGCGGCGAGCGCGGCGGCGAGCGCGGCGGCGAGCGCGGCGGCGAGCGCAGCGGATGATGGCGAGCCGACCGCGCGCATGGAGACGCGCAAGACCGCCAGCGCCTCTGGCTCATTCGCACTGGGCGCGCCGCCGCTGCAACTGGCGCTAGCCCAGGGCCGTGCGACAAACGGCGCCACCGTCTGGCTGCTCGACGCCGCCGTGACCACGATAGGCCGCGAGCCCACCTGCTCCATCGCGCTCGCCGACAATGCGATTTCACGCATCCATGCGCAGGTGACGCGGCAGCCAGCGGGCTACTTCATCGCCGACCTGCAGAGCAGCAATGGCGTCTTCGTCAATAGCGAGCGACTGGCTGGTCCTACGCAGATCGTCGCGGGCGACCTCGTGGCGCTGGGCGATTGCCTGCTGCGCTGTGAACCTGGTGGCGTCGGCGACAGGCGCGCCGCTCCGCCACCAGGTGCGCCAGCGGAGACAACCGCCACGCCGCCCGCTGGCGCGATGGCGCCGACGGGCGCGCCATCCTTCCGCATGCGCATCGCGGCGCCGTGGGGCAGCCGCGACAGCCGCCCGCGCCTCGCGCCGCCTCGGCTCGCTCCCGCTCCGCGCCGCGACGACGCCACCTCCAGCTAGACGTGCATATGCGCTGACTGTGCCGCGACACGTCTGAAATTAGGACCGTTTTCGACCGGAAATCCACGTATAGTCTCAGTGGCGGCCATGTGAGGCCATGTGAGGCCAGCAGTGCAGATGACAACGTGGAGGTAACTCGTATGACAGGCGCTCCCGATCTCGCTCGAGCGACCGAGTTCATCTGGCGGACGGCGCGGCTGCTGGAGCGGCGGCGCTTCGCCGCGCTCTTTCTGGGCGAAGAGCGGCAAGCGGTGGTGGCGGCGCTGCGTCCCTACCAGAACAGCGACGGTGGATTCGGCAATGCGCTGGAGCCAGACGTGCGCGCGCCACTCAGCCAGCCCATCCCGACATGGACAGCGCGCTGCATCCTCGATGAGGCCGACGCTTTTGGCGACCCGATGGTCGCGCGGGCCTGCGACTACCTGAGCACCATCACGACCGCCGAGGGGGGGACGCCGTTCGCGCTGCCCTCGGTGCGCGGCTACCCGCGCGCGCCGTGGTGGGAGGCCGAAGATCACCCGCCCGCTTCGCTCAACCCCACCGCCGCCATCGCCGCGCTGCTGCATAAGCATCGTGTCGAACACCCCTGGCTGGGCGCCGCCGACGCCTACTGCTGGCGTGCGCTCGACGCCATCACGCAGACCAGTCCTTACGAGATGCGCGCCGTCATGCCCTTCCTCGACTACGCGCCAGACCGCGAGCGAGCGGAAGAAGTGTTCGCGCGCGTGGGAGCGCTGCTGATCGAGCAGAAGCTGGTCGCGCTGGTTCCGACGACTGAAGAAGAGACGCACTCACCACTGAATTTCGCGACCACCCCACACAGCCTGGCGCGTCGCCTCTTTAGCGATGAGGTCATCGCGGCGCATCTGGATGCGCTCAGCGCCGCGCAGCAGGACGACGGCGGCTGGCCGATCAACTGGCTGGCATGGAATCCTGCCGCCGCGCTCGAATGGCGCGGCATCGTGACGATCGAGGCGCTGACCACGCTGCGCGCCTACGGTCGCCTCACCTGAACAACGCTGAGCAGTGACTGGCGCGACCTCTCTCTCTTGCGTAACGACTTTCGCCGACTGGTACTGGCGCCTCTTGCCAGCTACCGCATCCGCAGGTACAATTAGAACAAATGTTTCACATTTGCACGGTGAGACATGCGGAGTCTTAGGGTCAGTCGAGTAGCTACGGTTGGGTCTTCATCGTCGAGAGGGGTCTGGGGTCATGGCGAAGGTCTTGGTGGTCGAAGATGATCCAGCGATTCGTCAGATGCTGACGTTCGCGCTGGAGCTCGAAGGGTTTGATGTCAGCGCGCAGTGCGACGGGACGCAGGTCGTCTCGACGCTGGCGTGCGAACAGGAGCGTGTCATTGTATTGCTCGATCTGATGATGCCGCGCGTGACTGGTTGGGAGGTTTGCGAGCGTCTCTCGACTGATCCAGCGCTGGCGGCGCGGCATGCTGTCGTCGTGATGTCGGCCGCCATCGCGCCGGGGGAGCGCTTCCCCGATGTCGTGCGGGCGGCGCTCCTGAAGCCGTTCAGCCTCAACACTGCGCTGGCGCTGGTGGAGGCGCTCAGTCTGGCGCCACACACGGCGCTCGGTGGACTTGGCGGCGAGCTGAACCCGACAAGTATAGGAGCCTGAGTGGAATGGGACGCGCCCCGACCGCTGCGATTGGCCTTCAGCGGTCGAGGCCGCCTGCCAGTGAGCGATAGCCCGCGCCGAGCAGGACGCAGGCGCCTAGCAGGAACAGCGCGAGGCCAATAGCTGGCGCGACCACGATGGCGGCGCCAAAATAGGCGGCGGTGATGTAGGCGTTCAATATCTCCGTGGCCAGCCAGAGCGCGCAGCCGAAGCCCAGCGCCAGCGCGCCGACGCCGAAGGGCAGCGCACGCACCACCTGTAGCCGTCGCAGCCGGGGAAACAGTGGGAGGGAGACGACGGCGGCCAGTGGCGCGATGAGCAGCGCCGCATACACGCCAAAGTTGGCGGGCGCGTAGCTTTGGCCTCGCACGGTGGCCCAGGGAGCCAACAGGTCCGCCGTCATCGCCAACGCGGTCAACAGGACGACGCGACCGGCTGCGCTGCGCGGCAGGCCGGGCTGATCGAGGTCACCCGCGTGGATACTGGCGACCGGTAGCGCGGCTGCCGTCAGCGCTTGCTCCGCGATCGGCGCCGAGACGAGCGGCTCCGCTGGCGATGGGCTCCGGCGTGGCCAAACGCCGGATGACGCAGGAGGCGCTACTGCGGCCGTGGCGCCGCTGGGTGCGCCACCTGCGCGCGCGCGCAGCGTGGCCTCCGCCATCACTGGCGTCACCACGTGTCCACAGGACGGGCAGGTATCGGCGACAAGCGATATCTCCGAACCACAGGCGCTACAGAACATGTGGGTGATCGTCTCCAGTGGTCGCGCCACGCGTCGTCATCTGCGCGCGAGACGCGGCTCAGGCCGAGCCTTGCGCGCTTCAGCCGCGACCCGCGCGGCGCGGGGGCCGCACACGTCGTCCCCGTCGTCAACGACCGTCTACGGCTCGCTCTCGTCATCCTCGGCGTCGAAGGCCGCATGGAGCTCGGCGGCGCGCTCGGCGGCGCGCTCGGCCTCCTCAGTGCGGCCCGCCGCGAGCAGCGCCTGCGCCAGCGTCTCATACCCGATGACGAACTCTGGATCGAGCGCCACAGCCGACTCCGCCAGATCAATCGCATCAGCGATCGCGCCCGCCGACAGGTAGGTGTCGGCGAGATCGGTGCGGATGCCCGGATTGAGCGGGTCCGCCTCGATGGCTTGCTCGTAGGCGGCGATGGCCTCGTCACGCTGGCCCAGGCCATCCAGCGCCGACGCCTGCTCGTAGAGCGCCTCGGCGTTTTGCGGGAAATGGTCGAGGAACTCCTGTGTCGCCTGCAACGCCTCCTCGTGCCGCTCGGCCAGATTGAGGGTCGCCGCCAGCCCAGCGTAGGCCTCGGCCAACAGGTCCTCAGTCTCGCCGTCGCGCGAATCGCCGTACAGGTGGATCAGATCGCGGTAGCGCGCCACCGCCTCGTCATAGCGTTGCGCGTCACGCAGCGCCTCAGCGAGGTTGAAGCGCACGCTTGGCGCGTCAGGCGTGAGCGCGAGCGCCTGCTCATAGGCGGCGATGGCGCCATCCAGATCGTCGAGCTCCTGGCGCCAGTTTGCCAGCCGCTCCCAGGCCTCCGGCTCGGTCGGCGCGAGTTGCGTCACGCGCTGCCAGGCGGTGGCGGCCTCCTCCGGGCGATTCATCGTCTCATAGACCAGCGCCTGTGTCTCGCAGGTCGTCAGATCATCAGGCGCGAGCGCGACCATCTGATTGACCAGGTTGAGCGCATCCTGCTCGCGGTGCGCCATCAGATAAGCGTCGCAGAGGCGCTCGTAGCGCTCCAGCTCGCGCGGCTCCTCGTCCACGCTGCGCTCCAGCTCGGCGATATGCTCCGCCTGCCGCTCGATCTCCTCACGCGCCTCGCGCAGCCGCTCCGCCGCCACCGCATTCTGCGGATTGAGGATTTGCGCCTGGCGGAATGCGAGCACCGCGTCATCGTAGAAGCCCAGCTCCAGATAGATGTCGCCGATGTTGGTGAACAGCTCGTCGCTGCCGTTGTCCAGCTCCAGCGCGCCCTGATAGGCGTCCAGCGCACGCTCATCCTCGCCCTGCTCACGAAAGAGATGGCCGAGGTTGATATACGCCTCGATCAGCGCCGGATCGCTATAGATCGCGCGCTGATAGCAGACGATCGCCTGATCGCTGTCGCCGAGTCGCTGGAGGGCTAAACCCAGGTTGTAGCGCGCCTTCGCGTTGTCGGGGTTGGCATCCACCGCCTGCTCAAAGGCCTCCGCCGCCTCTTCGTAGTGACCGGCGGCGGCAGCCGCCAATCCTTCCTGCATATGCTGGCGCGCCGTGGAGTCGCTCGCCGGGTCGCCTGCAGACGACGCCGCGCCCATCGCGCCCGACGCATCCGACGCATCCGACGCCGAGGCGATCTGGTTTCCATCCATGTTCGGTGTCATCCCCTGTCTATCGTCTGCCATCGTCGCGCTTCTCCCATCTGCTCGCAGGCCCGCTCAGACCCGGCGCGCTAGAGCGCCGCTAGAGCTGCGTCGAGCTTCTCGACCGCCTCATCCAACTCGCCCTCACGCACGATCAACGGCGGCACGAAGCGGATGGTGGAAGGCCCGGCGTTGGTGATGAGCACACCCTGCTCCAACGCGCGATCCATGATATCCTGCGAGCGTGGCTCGGCGAGGTCGAACGCACGCATCAGGCCCAGCCCGCGCACGCCGCTGACCATGCCTGCATGCTTGGTCTCCAGCGCATGCAGACGCGCGTCGAGATAGTCGCCCATGCGCTGCGCATGACCCACCAGGTCCTCGCCCAGAATCGTACGCATCGTCGCAACACCGGCTGCGCAAGCGATGAGATTGCCGCCAAACGTCGTCCCGTGATCGCCCGGCTCAAAGATGTCGGCGCGCGGAGCCGCAAGCATCGCGCCAATCGGCACGCCGCCCGCCAGCCCCTTGGCCATCGTCACGATGTCCGGGCGCACACCCATATGCTCCCAGCTAAAGAACTTGCCAGTGCGGCCCATGCCTGCCTGCACCTCATCGCAGATCAGCAGCAGATTCTGCTCGTCGCACCAGGCGCGCAACCCCTGCATGTACTCGACGCTCGCGGGATAGATGCCGCCCTCGCCCTGCACCGCCTCGATCAGCACGCCTGCTGTCTGCTCCGTGGTGGCCGCTTTCAGCGCGTCGAGATCGTTGAAGGGAACCTGTTTGAAGCCATCGGGCAGCGGCTGCCAGGTATCCTGATACTTCTTCTGACCGGTGGCGGCGGTAGTCGCCAGCGTGCGCCCGTGGAATGAGCGCTCCATGCTGATGATGCCGAACGCGCCGTTGCGATTGACCCGGCCATACTTGCGCGCCAGCTTGATGGCGCCCTCGTTGGCCTCGGCGCCGCTATTCGAGAAGAACGCGCGCATGCCGCCGCTGACGTTATAGAGCTGCTCGGCCAGCTCCACCTGACGCTTGTTGATGTAGAGATTGGAGACGTGGATGAGCTGCCCCGCCTGGTCGCAGATCGCCTGCACGACAGCGGGATGCGCATGGCCCAGCACGTTGGTGGCGATGCCCGCCACGAGATCGAGGTAGACCTTGCCATCGGCGTCCCACACGCGCACGCCCTCGCCGCGCGTCATCACCAGCGAGCGCTTGAACGTCCCCTGATAGTACTTATGCTCTTTCTCGATCCACTCGCGCGAGGAATCGCTGGTCGTCTCAGCCTGCGTCGTCTCAGCCGTTGTCATCGCTCGCTCCCTCTGCGCGGTTAGCGCGTGTAGGTGGTGTTTTCGTCAATGTACCCGTGGGTCAGGTCACAGCCCCACGCTGTCGCCTCGTAGTCTCCCGCGCCCAGATCGGCGCTCACGCGCACCTCGTCGCCCATGACGGCGCGCTTGGCCTCAGCCTGGACGTAGTCGGTCGCCATGCCGCCGCGCACGATTTTGACATCGCCCAGGCTGATAGAGATACGGTCGGCGTCCATCGCAGCCCCGCTGGCGCCCAGCGCGGCCATCACGCGACCCCAGTTAGGGTCGCCGCCCGCGACGGCGCACTGCCATAGCGGCGAGGCGGTGATCGCGCGGGCCGCCTTGCGCGCGTCGCCGTCGCTGGCGGCGCCGCTGACGTGAACCTGCATCAGGCGAGTCGCGCCCTCACCATCGCGCGCGATCTCACGCGCCAGATAGCGTGTGACGTGTCGCAGCGCCGCCGTGAAGGTCTCCGCACCCGGCGCGCCCGCCCGCAGCGGCTGATTGCCTGCCGCGCCGCTGGCAAAGAGCAGCGCGGTATCGTTGGTGGACATATCGCCATCCACGCAGATCATGTTGAAGGAGTCGTCTACGGCGGCGCGCAGCTGGGATTGCAGCCACTCGCGCTCGGCGGCGACGTTGGTGGTGAGATAACAGAGCATCGTCGCCATGTTGGGGTAGATCATGCCGGCGCCCTTGGTCGAGCCGCCCAGCCGTACGACGGCGCCACCCACCTCGAACTCGACGGCGATGGTCTTGACGCGCGTATCGGTGGTGATGATGCCCTGCGCGAAGGCTGGGCCGCCGTCATCCGCCACCTGCACATCAGCAATGCCCGCCGCGATCTTCTCCATCGGCAGGGGGCGCCCGATGATGCCCGTCGAGGAGACCATTACCTGATTTGGGTCGAGTCCGAGCTTCTGCGCTGCCAGCTCTGCCATGCGCCGGGCGTCGCGCATGCCGCGCTCGCCGTTCGAGCAGTTGGCGTTGCCGCTGTTGACGACGACCACCCGCGTCCGCTCGCCCGCCTCCGCCAGATGCTCCTTGCAGAGGATGACGGTATGCGACGGCGTACGGCTCGTCGTGAAGGTTCCAACAGTGACGCAGGGACGGTCGGCGACGAGCATGGAAAGGTCGGGTGTGCCATCGGCGGACTTGACGCCACACGCGACACTGCCCGCGCGGAACCCTGGCGCGGCGGTGACGCCGCCATCCACCAGGCGGACACCAGCAGGCAGGTCTCGCGCCATCAGCTCAGGATACTCAGACACAGCGGTAGCTCCTCTTTCGAGCGAGGCAGCGGAAATTGGCGCGTGAACGGTTCGCGCGCTGGCTCACACGGCGAGCCACGGTATTGTATACCCCCCGCTGTCGCAGCCGCAACCAGCGAGCGGGCTGCTCCCTCGCATCGCGCCCGCGGCGGACGAGAGCAGCCTGCGGTTACATCCACGCCTGAGCGGACCAGGAGCGAGGATAAGGGCGCCAGCTTTCGTCCTGCTTGACATCATCTGTCAGCTCGCGGTAAAATGGTTTTTAGAGATGTAAAATTTGCGAGCGATGGTGATGTGGTCGCAGATGCGGTTCCTGGGGAGGCGCGTATGAGTCCGGAGTATCGCGAACTGCCTATTCGCGCGGTAGATTGCCTCAAGCTGATCTACAAGCTCGGTGAGCGCGGTGAGCGGGTGAGTACCTCCACTGTGCGCGAGCGGCTGGAGTCGCTGGAGCCGCGCGGACAGCTCAGCAACGCGACGGTCACGCAGCTCTTCAAGTGGCTCGCGGAGAAAGGGTACGTTACCCACACGCCCTATCACGGCGTGGAGCTGACGCCGATGGGCTCCGCCGCCGCTGCGGAGCTGACGCGCCATCATCGCCTGCTGGAAACCTTCCTCGTGCGCATCATGGGGTTCGACCTGGATCAGGTGGACGCCGAGGCCGAGCGGCTCGAACACGCCATCTCCGAGGCCTTCGAGGACCGCATGGATGCGCTGCTAGACTATCCCACTGAGGATCCGCATGGCGATCCGATTCCCAGCCGCACGGGCGCGATCATCGCCTGGCCAACACAGCCGCTCTCGGAGCTGGCGCTCGGCCAGGAGGCGGTAGTGCGCCGGGTCATCGACGACGACTCCGAGATGCTGCGCTACCTCATCACGCTAGGGCTGGCGCCAGGCGCGAGTGTCTGTGTGCGCGACCGTGCGCCCTTCGGTGGGCCGCTGCTCGTGCATGTGGGCGAGCCAAATGAGGGCGCCGAGCATGCAGTCGCGCCGCAACTTGCTGCCAACGTGCGCGTCGCGGTGGTGGCTCGCTCGACTCGCTAGTCCATCAGCCGCACGCGCGGGCGGTGATCATCAACAGTAATGAGATGCAGGTCTACGTATGGATGTCACGAAGCGGGGCGTCGAATGGCCCGACGAAGGAGTGTCTGGAGCCGGGATGGGGATAGACGCTAACGCTGCGACGCCAGAGGTTGCGCGCGAGGACATCAAGCGGGCGCTCGATCGGCGGCGCGTGCGCGCCCTCAAGGCTCAGGCTGGCGGGCGCAGGCGCTCGCTGCTGCTGCTCTGGCTGCTGGTCGGCCCCGGCATCCTCGTGATGCTGGGCGAGAACGACGCGCCGAGCATGCTCTCCTACGCGGCGACAGGCGCGCGGTTTGGCGTCGGGTTCTTCGTGCCCTTCGTCATCCTCACCTTTGCGATGGCCTTTGTCGTGCAGGAGATGACGGTGCGCCTGGGCGCCGCGACACATCGCGGCCACGCTGAGTTGATCTTCGATCGCTTCGGCAGCTTCTGGGGCTGGTTCGCGCTGGGCGATCTGCTGATTGGCAACCTGCTCACGCTGGTCACGGAGTTCATCGGCATCCGCGCCGGGCTGGGATACTTTGGCGTCCCACCGGCGATTGCGGTGCTGTTCGCCGTGATCGTTATCGCAGGTGTCACGCTCACCCGTCGCTACTGGACATGGGAGCGCGTGACGCTCGGCCTGGCGGCGTTCAATCTGATCTTCGTTCCGGTTGCGCTGCTGGCGCATCCCAGTGGAGGCGACATCCTTAGCGCGCTGGTGACATGGGGGCCGCTGCCGGGTGGCCTGACCCAGCAAACGCTGTTCCTCATCATGGCTGATATCGGCGCGACCGTGACGCCGTGGATGCTCTTCTTCCAGCAGAGCGCGGTCGTGGACAAGGGGTTGACGCGCAGCGACATCCGCTATGGGCGGTTTGATACGGCGCTGGGGGCGGCGATTGCGGCGCTGGCGGCGATTGCGACAATTGTGGCGACAGCGACGCTCTATACCCATCACATCAGCGCGAGCAACTTTGCTGGCGCCGACTTCGCCACCGCGCTGCAACCGTTCGTTGGCCGCGCGGGCGCGACGCTCTTCGCGCTGGGCATCTTCGAGGCGGGCCTGCTCGCCGCCATCACCATCTCGTCGTCATCGGCCTACGCCTTTGGCGAGATCACGCGCCAGCGCCACAGCTTGAACAGCTCGCTGCGTGAGGCATGGCCGTTCTACGCTGTGCTGCTGGTCGCCGCCGGAGTCGCCGCCGCGCTGGTGCTGACGCCGAATGCGCCGCTCGAATTCATCGTGCTGCTCGTGAATGTCATCGCGGTGCTGGCGATGCCGCCCGCGCTGGTGTTCCTGTACCTGCTCTGCAACGACCGCGAGGTGATGGGTAGCTACATCAATGGGCGGCTCAGCAATACGCTGGTCATCGCTATCGTCGTGTTTCTCTGCGTGGTCAGTCTCGCCTACGGCGTACTGACGGCGTTTCCGCACCTGCTGCCCGCCTGACGGGCCGAGCATGGGCGAAGTGTCTGTGAAGGAGAATTCCTGCAATGCGTGTAGATTCAGTACAAATGCGAGCGCTGGCGCGCTGGCGCAAGGATCGCGCGTCTGCCGTGTCCCGGGTCGACGCGGATCAGCGCAGCGCGCTGGATGCGCTGGAGCCTGACCAGTTGAGCGCGACGTTGCGGGATGCGCGCTATGGCAAGCGCAGGCTGGGGCCAGGCACGCTCACCATCCTGTGGGCGCTGCGCATCTACGTGGCGCTGATGGCAGCGCTGGTCCTCCATCAGCTTATCATTGCGCTCTGACCTCACCGAGAGGTCTCCGCAGAGGTCTCCGCAGAGGTCTCCCCAGACGACACCGCACAGGTCTCCCCAGAGGTCTCCGCAGCGGACTCCACATCGAAGAGCACAGCCGTAGCCACACCGGG
>VFSW01003577.1_pt1 | contig 23297 bp, 23 predicted proteins | sample 5358111 | NCBI WGS metagenome assembly VFSW01 (sample SAMN11554181, study PRJNA540505) | mine drainage metagenome | isolation source: sediment from site ElyBrook_90M | place: USA: Ely Copper Mine, Vershire, VT | collected 2017
GGGAAATCCCGTAACGGAGCCGCGCGATATCCCCACTCCCGGCGGCAGTCGCTCCGGCATACTGTGGCCCGGCAAGAACCGTCAGGAGGGGACCCGTGACGTCCGCCAAACCGAACCCGAGCACGCCGTCCGGGCCGGCCTGGGGCCTGCCATCAGCACCGCCGGCCGAGGCCGCGCCCGCTCTGCCGGCCGCCGCCGGACCCGCCGCCTCCGCGCCGTCGGGCACGAGCTGGGGCCTGCCGTCGGAACCCGCGTCCGCCCTCGCCTCGACCGTCTCGTCCCAGGAGGCTCCGGATCGGGCTGAACGCTCCTCGCCGCCGAGGTGGCTCCGCGTTCGGACCGCGCGCTCGGCGGCCCCGCACGAGAACACCGGCGAGCCGCTCCAGGCCCACGGCGTATCCAAACGTTTCGGCAGGCCTTGGAAACCCGGCAAATGGGCGCTGGACGACGTGAGCATTGAGATCCCCGAGGGGTCGGTGACCGCCCTCGTCGGCCCGAACGGCGCCGGCAAGACAACCCTGATCCGCATCTGCATGGCGTTCGAGCGGCCCAACTCCGGCCACGTCGTGGTCGCCGGCGTCGATCCCTGGCGCGACCGCACGACTGCGCTGCGCCGGGTCGGCTACGTGCCGCAGACCCCGGCGGTCTATCGCGGCCTCACGGTGGACGACCACCTGCGCATGGCCCGCAGCCTCCACGGAACCTTCGACGTGGCCTATGCGCGGCGGCGGCTCGAGCAGCTCGGTATTCCACTCGACCAGCGCGCCGACACACTCTCCGGCGGGCAGGCGGCGCAGCTGGGGCTGGCGGTCGCGCTGGGGACGCGGGCCCACCTCCTGCTCCTCGACGAGCCGCTCGCCAACCTGGACCCGCTCGCTCGTCGCGAATTCATCCACGTTCTCCTCGAAGCGATCCGGGCCGAAGGCGCCACGGCGCTCCTCTCCTCGCACATCGTCACGGACGTGGAGGAGGCCTGCGACCGCCTCGCGATCCTCGGCAGCGGCAGAGTCCTGCTCGACTCGCCCCTGGCGGTGGCGCGGCAAGCCCACCGGCTCATCGAGGGCGATGTGGCCCCTCCGGGCGCCACGCTGGTCGGCTCGTTCGCGGGCCGCGGCGGCAAGCGCCTGACGCTCTGGCGCCTGGCCATTCGAACGGAGTCGAACGGAGACGGCCTGACGGCGACCGACGGCACGGCTTCGGCTGAACGTCCGGCCGGAGACGGCTCGACCGTTTGGGAGACACATGGCCTGGGTGACTCGGCCGGCGATGTCGCCAGCCTCGAAGACGTAGTCCTGGGCTATCTGGCCGCGGGCCGCGGCAACTCCGGCCTGCAGCTCGACTGAGGGGAATCGATGACTCGCTTCAAGCTGACGCTCAAGCAGCACCGCTTCGAAATCATCGGCACGATCGCCGTCTGCCTGGGCCTGGTTGCCGCCGCGTTGTTCGTGACCTGGGAACTCAACTCCGTCGTCTTCCCCGCGGGCTGCAAATGGCAGCAATTCCCGACCATGATGTTCGACTCGAGTGGCCAGCCGATGCAGCAGGAGCCAACTCGGGCCTGCCAGACGGCCATTAACACCTTCGGCTCGATCCGCGCCGGCACGCTCGCCACTGTCACTGGAATCGGGCTGGGGCTCGGGCCGTTCGTCATGGCGATCATGCTGGGTGCGCCGCTGGTGGCTCGGGAGGTCGAGCAGAACACGGCGCCGCTGTCGTGGGCCCTCGTCGGCTCGCGCCGGCGCTGGCTCCTCGCCCGGGTCGGGTCGATCCTAATCGTGTTCGTGCCGCTCATGCTGGCGCTCGGGCTCGTTGCCGACATCCTCTACGGCGCTCAGAATCCGGACGTCAATCCCTGGGCATCGTTCGAGCTGTATGGCGCCCGCGGCGTCCTCGTGGCCTTCTGGGGCGTGGCGGCATTCCTCGGGACCGTGGCGCTCGGCACCCTGTTCGGCCGGTCGCTGCCGGCGATCTTCGTCGCCGTCGTGATCTGCTTCTTCGCCCGGTTCGGCGGCGAGTACTACTTCCAGAGGATTGTTCTGGAGCCGTACGCAGAGCCCCTCATGACCACCCAGCAGATGGCCTCCGGTTACTACAACTGGAATCCCACGGACCTCACAGTCGGCTATCGCTATTACCTGGACGGCAAGCCCTTCGACGGCGACGTCAACCAGTGGTACAACACCCACAACCCTCCGCAGAGCATGATGCAGCAAGGAACCGTCGCGCCCGCGGAAACCCCCGGCACGACCCTGGATCCTGCCGCCACACCCGGACCAAACGGGACACCCGATCCGAACGCGACGCCCAATCCAAACGCCACTCCAAGCCCGATCGACCAGGGACTCCCCGTGGTCTGGGGCCCTCAGTCGATGCCCTTTGGCTTCCACGGCGACCACTACTGGCCGGTCGTGGCGGCAGAAGCAGGGCTCCTGACCGGAGGCTCGCTCTTCCTCGCCTCCATCGCGTTCTTCTGGGTCGGCCGGCGCCGCCCGTATTAGGTCGCGAGGCCAGACCGGTCTCGCCGGCCCCGCGCTTTGCCTTCGCGGCCCGACCCTGGCGGCAGCGTCTCGTTGGGCACTCTAGCCGCCCAATATCCGCTCGTTTCTCCGACATACCGACAGCGGCGGTGCTGCCTGGAGACTCGGGCGCGCCCGGCACGGGGCTGCCGTCTCCAAGCCCCGAATAGCCCTTTTCCGACTGGATGGCCTCGGGATTCTGCCCCTTGCGACCCCGATTCGGCTCCTCTCCGGGCCGGTTTGCCCCGAAGCTGGAGGAATCTCGGCGCTCGGATCTCGTCAGTACCGCGGCCATCGGTAAACCGGAATTCCTCGGCACGGCGCGGCAGGGCCGGCACGGCCGCTCGGCCCGCTCGGCCCGCTCGGCCCGCTCGGCCCGGCAGGCTCGCTGTGGCTTGACCGTTCATCCTCGCCCTGATATAACGACCATCGATATATCGAGCATCGTAGTAGAAGGGGACGGAGTGACGAAGAGCCAGCTGGCCGACCTGGGCAGGCTCGAGGAGCCGTCGCTGCTGGTCCTCGTCTCGCTCAGCAGCGGACCGAAGCATGGCTATGCGATCCAGACGGACGTGGCCGCATTCGCGCGCGTGCAGCTTGGGCCGGGAACGCTCTATGCCATCCTCCCGCGCCTCGAACGAATGGGATTGATCCAGGCGCTCGCGTCCGATGATCGACGTCGGCCGTACCGCCTGACCGGCGAGGGGGCGGCCAGGCTGCGGGCGGAGCTCGATCGGCAGGGTGCCATCGCCCGCCTCGGTCTCGATCGCCTGGGGGCGGAGCGATGAAGACGCTGCTCGTTCGACTCTATCCGCGTCGCTGGCGCGCTCGATACGGCGACGAGTTCGAGGCGATGCTCGAACAGCAGCCGGCCAGCGTAGCCCGGGTCGCGGACGTGCTTCTCGGCGCGCTCGACGCCCACCTGACGGCCAACTCGCCCGAAGGACGCGGCTGGTGGCTGCGCCGGCTTCCCGGGCTCGTGATCGCCTTCGGCGCGCTCGTGTGGTCCGTGGCGTTCGCAATCCGCGAGGCAGGCTTCGACCAGGATGCGATCAACCTCGCGTCCGTCTTCGCACCGATGGGCGAAGTCGTAGTCGGGCTCGGCGTCCTTGTGCTGCCGCCGCTCTGGACCGGCGGCTCGCGCGTCAGCCGTTGGGTGAACGCGGGACTCGCGGCCGCGATCCTGGTCGGCGGGTCGTACATCCATGCCGTCCACCTGCTTGGTTTCCCTTGGTGGACCGACTACCAGGCGTTCGAAGGAGCCAACGCCGGGTTCGCACTGTTGCTGTGGGGGACGTCGACCCTCTGGGCGGCGGCCATGCTCGCCCGATCGCGATTGCCGCGGATCCCGCTCTTCGTTCTTACGGTCTTCTCAGCCATGCTGATGGGAATGGTCTGGAACGGCCACTTCGGCTACGACTTCGATCCCACAGGTGGCCCCAGCTTCAGCCTCCCAACCGAGATGGCCGCGCTCGCCTGGCTCGGCATCGGTCTATCGGTGCTCTTTCGGACGCCGTCCGAGTGGGTGGCCGATGCGCCGAGCACGGCCGCCCACGGTAACTAGTTCCGGGGCCTGGCCCATCTCCAACCTCTCCAGGCCCGTCCTCGGGCTGCCTACCCGGGGCGTAAGCAACCGGCGGTTTGCGCGTCGAATCCTTACGCCCGGCGTAAATCCCGGCTCTGACTGCTCGATGCTTACCTTGGGCGTAAGCAACCGACGGTTTGCGCGTCGATCCCTTACGCCCGGCGTGAATCCCGGCTCTGCCTGCTCGATGCTTACCTGGGGCGTAAGTCTCGGTCCGCGCTTTTCGCGATCGACCGCCGGCGGCGCCGGAAGCGCCAAAGAGCGCGCGGCTATATCCGGCCTGCATGCGCTCTATTCACCGCGCCTTATGCACCCTGCATAATCACCGCAACGCTTGCGCATAGGAGCCCCGGTGATGCATAATCCGCGAACCATGGTCGACCGAGAGTTCTCCAAGCCCAAGGCGAAGCGCTGGCGGCCCTGCCCGGAGGCAAGGCCCTAGGGCTCGGCGGAGTTCGGAGTGAACCGCGGAGCCAGGGGTGAGGCTCCGGAGGGCCGCGACACCGGTAGCGGTGGCCGCGGCCTTTTGTTTTGCCCGAAAGCATCGACAGCGCCCACAGGCGCGCCGGAACGCAACACGAATCGGAGGCAACGGAATGCTTAGCATCGTCGCGGGAGACGGGGCAATGGGTCGCGCGGTCGCGGCCGCCCTCGTGGGCCGCGGCAGTCCCCCGCTGGCCATCCTGGGCATGCCCGCCTCAGACGCCGGCCACGCCCCCGAGCGCTTCGACGGGGCGGAGATCGTCTTCGACTTCAGCACGGGCGAGGCCGTCGTGTCCAACCTCCGGGCAGCCACGCAGGCCGGCGTCCGCAGCTTCGTCATAGGGACCACCAACTGGGCCGCCGATCGCCCCGCCGCGGAGGGCCTCCTGCGCACGGCCGGGGCCTCGGCCGTCGCGTCGCCCAGCTTCAGCCTGGGAGTGATGCTCTTCGCCCGCCTCGTCGAGGAAGCGGCCCGCCTCTTCGGCCCGTTCGCCGAATACGATCCGTACATCGTCGAGTGGCATCGCCGGACCAAGGCGGACCGCCCCTCCGGAACCGCCCTCGAGCTCTCCCGCCGGCTCATCGCCGCTCACCCGCGCAAGACGCGCGTGGCCACTCCGCGGACCCACGGCTCTCCGGACCCGGACGAGCTGGACGTGGCCGTCATCCGGGCCGGGGCCGCTCCGGGTATGCACCTCGTCGGCTTCGACGCTCCGGGGGAGAGCCTGGAGATGCGCCTGACCGCGCGGGACCGCTCGGCGTACGCCGCCGGCGCGCTGACGGCCGCGGACTGGCTGCTCGCCGAGCCGCGCGCGCCCGGCTTCCACTCGTTCGAAACCGTAGTCAACTCGATGATCGCGGCCGCCCGAGAGCCGGCCGCCACTTCCCGCTGAACCCAACCCCGCGACAAGCCCAGAAGGAGCCCGAAATGCCCGCAGCCCGCCAGTTCAGAGGAGCGTTCACCGCCCTCATCACCCCCTTCAGAGAAGACGGCTCGATCGACGAGACGGCGTTCCGGAACCTCGTCCGCCGCCAGATCGACGCCTGCATCCACGGCCTGGTCCCGTGCGGAACCACGGGCGAGACCCCCACGCTGAGCCACGAAGAAGACGAGTGGGTCATCGGCACCACGCTCGAGATCGCCGGGGCGCGGCCGAGCCGCGACCGCCTGCGGGTGATCGCCGGGACCGGGTCCAACAGCACCCAGACCGCCATCAAGTCCACCCGCCGGGCCGCGGCGCTTGGAGTGGACGCGGCCCTCGTCGTGGCCCCGTACTACAACAAGCCCGACCAGCGAATGATGGAGGCCCATTTCCGGGCGGTGGCAGACGAAGGCGATCTGCCGATCATCGTTTACAACATCCCCGGCAGGACGGGCGTGAACATCGAGGCGGCCACGCTTCTGCGATTGGCCGAGCACCCGCGGATCGTGGCCGTCAAGGAAGCGTCGGCGAACATGGAGCAGATCCAGACGATCCTGCGCGAACGGCCGGCCGACTTCTCGATCCTCTCGGGCGACGACAACTGGACGCTGCCGCTCCTGGCGATGGGCGGCGACGGCGTGATCTCCACTACCTCCAACGAGATCCCGGGCCCGATGGCGGAGATCTGCGACGCCGCGTTTGCCGGCGATTGGGATCAGGCGCGCCGCCTGCACGAGCGCTGGCTGCCGCTGATGCGGGCCAACTTCGTGGGCGGCCCGAACCCGAGCCCGGTCAAGACGGCAATGTCGATCATGGGCCTCTGCGGCGACACGATGCGAATGCCGCTTCTCCCGCTCGAAGAGCCGTTCCGCGGTCGAATGCGAATGCTGCTCGAGACGCTCGGCCTCGTCGGCGAGAGCTCGAAGTCGACCGCGCCGGCCGTCGCCGCGACCGGCCGCGCATGAGCGCTCGACCGGCGCTCGGACCGAACGCTTCGGTCGAAGAGATCCTGCGGGCGCTCGACTCCGGCGCGATTCGAGCCGCCGAGCCGGACGCCCAGGCACCCAGCGGCTGGCGCGTCAACCCGGCGGTCCAGTCGGCCATCCTCGGGCTGTTCGCCGATCGCGAGACCCGCACCTGGGATTTCGACGGCATCCAGTTCCGGGACCGCGTCGGCCTGCCGCCCAAGGACCTCCTTCACTCGGTCGAGGCCGAGGCGGCGCTCGCCGCGGGAAAGCCGTGGCGCGTCGTTCCCGGAGGCACGAGCGTTCGGGCCGGCGCGTACCTCGCGCCCGGAGTGACCGTCATGCCGCCGAGCTACGTCAACGTCGGCGCGTGGATCGGCCAAGGCACGATGGTCGACTCGCACGTGCTCGTCGGTTCGTGCGCCCAGATCGGCTCGCGGGTCCATCTCTCCGCCGGCGTGCAGATCGGCGGCGTGCTCGAACCGGCCGGCCGCCGGCCGGTCATCGTCGAGGACGAGGCGTTCGTCGGGGCGCAGGCGGCGCTTCTCGAAGGCGTGCTCGTGCAGCGTGGCGCAGTCATCGCGGCGGGCGTGGTCCTGACCGGCACCAGCCGCCTGTACGACCTGGTCCGCGAGCGGGTCATCGTCGGAACACTCGAGCAGCCTCTCGCGGTCCCCGCCGGAGCCGTGGTTGCACCGGGCGTCCGGCGGGCAAGTGGCCAATTCGCCACCGAACACGGTCTTTCGCTCGCGGCGGCTATCGTGGTCAAGTACCGCGACGAACGCACGGATGCGCGGGTCGCCCTCGAAGAGGCACTCCGATGACCCAGACCGAAGACCCCGCGAGCGCGGCCGCCGAAACCGACCTCGACGGCATCCTGCAGGGCGGCCGCCTGGCCGGCCTCGCCCCCGAGTCGCTGGCACAGGTCTTCGGCACGCCGTTCTACCTATACGACCTGGACCTGATCGGCCGGCGCGTCAAGGCGCTCCGCTCGATCCTGCCGCCCGGCTTCCGCGTCGCCTTCGCGGTCAAGGCCAACCCGGCTCTGGCGGTCGTGGCCCATCTGGGTCGCTCCGGAGTCGGCGCCGACGTTGCATCGGCCGGTGAGCTGGCCCTGGTCCTGCGGGCCGGCTTCGATCCCGCGAACGTCGCCATGACCGGGCCCGGCAAGCGCGACGACGAACTGGCGGCGGCCGTCGCGGCCGGGATCGGCGCCATCACAGTCGAGTCGATCGGCGAGCTACGGCGTCTCGAGTCGATCGCCGCTCGGGCCGGTCGGCGCCAGGCCGTGCTCCTGCGGTTGGCCGTCTCGGAGGACGCGCGGCTGGAGACGGTCAGGCTGATCGGAGGCGTGGAAGGCAAGTTCGGGATGCCGCTGTCCACGCTGAGCGAGGCGGCGGCGATCGCGGCCAGATCGCCCAACCTGGACCTGCTGGGCCTGCACGCGTTCGGTGCGTCGAACCTGCGGGACGCCGACCAGCTCGTCGCGCACGTGGCCCAGCTCGTGGACGTGGCCCGCGACGTGACCCGTGAGGTCGGGGTGCGGCTGCGCCTGGTCGACGCGGGCGGCGGCCTGGGAATTCCCTATGCCGACGACGAAGAGCCACTCGACCTGACGCTGCTCCAGCGGCGCCTCCAAAGCCTCCGAGCGCGGTGGGACGAGGTTCCCGAGCTCGGCGACATGCAGGTTCTCCTGGAGCCCGGCCGGTTTCTCGTGGGCCCCGCCGGCGTCTACGTGGCTCGAGTCGTGGACGTCAAGGGCCCCGATTCCGCCCCGGTCGCGATCCTGGACGGCGGCATCAACCATGCCCTCCGGCCGGCCCTGATCCGGAGCGAGCACCGTCTTGCCGTGCTCGCGGCCGATTCGATCCGCGCCCTCGTCCCCGTGACGGTCGCCGGGCCGCTGTGCACGGGCATCGACGTCTTCGCCACCGGCACGTGCCTGCCGCGGCCGCGGGTGGGCGATCTCGTCGCCGTCCTGGACATGGGCGCCTACGGTTTCACGGAATCGATGCCCTGGTTCCTGTCGCATCCAGGTCCCGCGGAGGTCGCCGTGAAGGGCGGCGTTGCCCGACTCATCAGGCCGCGGCTGGATCCCGAGGACGTGCTGGAGCGCCAGATCGACCCGAACTGGGAGTCCTAGCCGCCCGCCGGCGGGGGCGCGGCCTCACTTCCTGCCGACCCGTCCGGACAGGGGCCGCCCCGACGTGTTACAACCAGCGCGTGAGTGTCCAGCACGACCCGGCGCGCCACGTGCCATATTCCGTCCCCGAGCGCGCCAGGGAGCGCTTCGTCCGTTCCCACGCGGCCCGGTCGCGGCCCCTGCTGCCTCACTCCCGCAACGGCTGGATGGTGCTCGGCGCCGTCGTGCTGGCGCAGGTCGTGCTCGTCGTGCTGCTGCTGCCCGGCCAATCCACGGCCGTGACCGGCGCGTCCGGCTCACCGGGCTCGTCCGGCCAGGCGGCCGTGCCAGCCTCCGCGTCCGTTCCGAGCGGCGCCGTTGCGACCGAAAGCCTGGCGCCGACTCCCGAGCCGAGCCGTGACCCAACCATTCCGCGCGCGAGCCTGACCGGCTACGTCTGGCCTCTCGCCGCGCCGATCATCACCCTGCCTTTCGGGCCGTCGGAATGGGGCGACTTCTTCTACCAAGGCCAGCGAATCCATGACGGAATCGACATGGCCTCCAACTGCGGCGACCCGGTCTTCGCGGCCCACGACGGCACGGTCCTCGCGACGGGCACGACCTTCGACGACCAGCTGGGCTGGGTGGAAAGCCTTCAGCCATACAAGGACCTGTTCAACCGGAAACACTGGTGGAGCAGCCTGCCGCTGACGGTCGTGATCGACGACGGAGACGGCTTCCGTTCGATCTACGCCCACGAGTACAAGATCACGGTCAAGGTGGGCCAGACCGTCAAGGCGGGCCAGGTCATCGGCTACGAAGGCGCGACCGGGAACGCGACCGGCTGCCACGTCCACTTCGGCCTGTTCAACCCGAACGAGACGGCGACGTTCTCGCTCGATCCGGGGATCGTTGCCCGCGACCTCCTGCCCGAGCACGAGGTCGCCCGGGTGGACCCGATGTACGTGCTGCCCTTCCGCTGCGAGATCGCGGAGATGCGGACGATCTATCCGGACAAGGCCAGGGCCTGCCCGATAGTCCCGACGGCGCCGCCGACCAAGAAGTAGCGGGCGAGGGGTCGGCGGCCCGGCGCCCGAACGAGCGGCAGATGGCGGCGTCAGGACTTCGAGTATCGCCGCGCAACCAGCGCGTAGGCGGGCAGCCGGAGCAGCGCCTGGCTGAGCGGTGCCGCGGGGGCGCCATCGCGGCCCACGACCGCGAGCAGGGAATCGGTGGCGGTGGCGGCGGCCGGCCGGGCGTCCACCTCCGCGAGATCGACCGCCACCCGGCCGTCCTCCGCGGGACCGAGCTCCGCGATCGTCGATTCGAGGGAAGTCGCCCGCTCGGCCGACTCGTAGACCCGGCGGACCTCGCGCTCGGCGTGCCAGCGCGGGCGGCGGAGCAGGATGGCCCGCCAGACCCGGCCCACCTCGGCCGTGACCGTACCGTCGCCGGGACGCGGCGCCGGCGAGAGAGCCTCGCCCCGGGCCCAGAGCGCGGCCTGATGCAATAGCGCGTACTCGTCCAGGTCGGCGTAGTGGCCCAGGTCGTCAGCGGGCGAGCCCTCGCCGAAGATCGCCTGGATGCTCGGCCGGAATACCTCCGCCAGATCCAGGTCGATGGCCCGGACGGAGCGGTGGAAGTAGATCTGCTGGTACATGAACAGCCGGGCCGTGAGAAACATCTCGAGGGCTCCGAGGCCGGGCTCGTACAGGGAGAGGCCGCGCTCGCCGACGAAGCTGTATCGCCGAAGCCTCTCCACGTCCCCGGGCCCCGTGGACACGCCGATGAGAAACGAGTCGCGCCGCACGTAGTCCAGGTTGTCCACGGTGAACACGCCCGAAAGGAGCGGCTGGAGCCAGCGGAGCCAGAGCGGCATCGAGGCGTCGGAGAGCGCCGGCTTGGAGATCAGGAACGAGAGCCAGCGAGGATCGATCGTCTCCTCCGGCCGAAGCGCGTCACGCGAGGGGATCTCGCCCGGTGCTCTGCGGATCTCCCGGATGAGCTCGCCCAGCTCGCGTTCGATGATCAGCTGCGAGAGGTCCTCGTGGGTGAGGCTCTTGCCGCGCCGGCGCGGGTCGGATGGCGCGGGGAAGTGGCACAGGACGTGCTCGTCGAAGAAATGGGCGAACGGCCCGTGGCCCACGTCGTGCAGCAACCCCGCCAGCCGCAGCGTCTCGACCACCAGCCCCTCCGACGGAACCGTCTCCCCGGATTCCGAGGCCAGCGTCGCAGCGAGGCTCGGGTAGAGGTGTCGGGCCCACAGGCCCGCCTCGTGCATCACCCCGAGGCTGTGGGTGAAGCGGCTGTGCTCGGCCGTGGGAAAGACCCACCGGGCGCTCTGGAGCTGGCTGATGCGCCGCATTCGCTGGAGCCAGGCGGAATCGAGGATGTCGCCTTCGGACGCGGATTCCTCGGCCAGGCCCAACCGGCGGGCATGCTCGGGGGTGAGTCTCTTGGTCAGCTCGATGTAGCCATGGATGGGATCGCTGAGCAGGTTGACGCCCCACAGGAGCGGATGGCGTCCGGCCGGAGCGATCGGCGACTCCGGATCGTCATCGGGCGGAAGCGCGTCGAGCTGCATTGCCCAAGACTAGCCGACCCGGCGCCGCTTGCGCGCCCTGCGCGGAAGTGGAGCGCGATCTCCTCCCGAGCCCATGCCCGGGCGACCCGCTCGGGACTACGGGTTCGACATGGGGTACGGCGAGACTATGGTTACCAGCGGTTGGCCGGTGAGGTAGTCGACGATGATGATCTCCCGCATCTCGAGGAGCGGCGAGTCGCCTATCTGGCAGAACGAATATGAGGTGGTTGGGGGCGATTCCAGCGGCTGAGGAGAAGACAGCTCTCCAGTACATGTCCAACTAGTAGGGTTCCGGAGAACGATCTGCCAGACCCATCTGGCGGACCCCCCCGGGCTCGCCGACTCGCCGGCGGCCCAGCCGAACCCGATATCGACCATAAGGGTGACCGAGAGGATGTCCTTGTCGTCGAAGCTGTTAGCCCTCCTGGCCGATTCGATCGCGGCGGCGAGGGTCACTCCACCGGCGGGGGCGGGCTCTGTCACCTGGATCGTGGCACCGTGCAGTGACACCACGTGGCAGCCCAGCTCGAGCAGGCATGCGGCCTCCTCCGAGGCCACGCTCGGTGGAACGGTCGGCGCGGACGAGGGCGGCCCGGACGTGGTCGGCACGGACGACGCGGCCGCCGTACTCGGCCCGTTCGGCCCCCCGGCGCCATCCTTCGGCGCCAACGCCAGCCCGAAGCTCAGTCCAAAGAGCAGACACACCACGGCCACGACAGGGAGCACGGGAGGATGCGGAATCGCGCCCCCATCCAGTCGACCGCGCAAACGCTCCAGCTCCGCCGGCGTCTCCGCGTCCGTTCGATCGCGCATTCGGTCACCCCCGTCGCCGACTAGTATCGCGCGGCGGCGGCCCCAAGGATCCCCCCGATTTCTGCCCGCAGCTCGGGCGGGGCGAGCACCTCAACCTGGGCGCCCCACTGAAGGATCCAGCGCCGGATCTCGAGAGTGCCCGGAACCCGGGCCCGCCAGAGGATGGAGCCGTCAGCCTCGCGGGTCACCTGCTCGGTCGGGTGCCAGGTCGTCTCGGTCACGAGCGGCGCGATCGCCGCGTCGAACCGGAGCTCCACCTGCACCTCCTCCTGATCCGCGATTACTCCCCAGGCCCGATCGAGCCCCGCCTGGACGACCGCGGGATCGGGCGGCTCGAAGGTGTCGGGGGTGAGCGCCAGCTCGACGATCCGCTGCAGCTTGAACGTCCGAACCGCGCCGCGGGATTCGTCGAAGCCCATCAGGTATATCGCCCGCGTCGTCGCGGAGGCTTCGATGAGGTACGGGTGGACGCGGGCGCGCCGCAGCGGCCGGCCCGGGCTGTAGGTGGCCGCGTCGTAGGTCAGCTCGACGATCCGCCGTTCGGCCCACGCCCGAGCCAGGAGGCGGAGGTGGCGCGTCTGCCGGTCGTCGGCGGGCCGGCTGGCCAGCACGTCGATCGTCCGGGCGAGGTGGCCGGCCACGACCGGCGGCAGGATCTCGGCGAGCTTCTGGAAAGCGGCGCCTGTATCCGGGTCGTAACGATCTGCAAACTGGGCCATCAGCCGGGCCGCGAAGAAGAAGGCAACGGCCTCATCGAGGGTCAGCCTCAACGGTGGCAGGAACGCGCCCTCGACGATGCCCCATCGGCCGTCCTCGCTCCACAGCGGAATCCCGATCTCGCCTTCGAGCGCCTGCAGGTCGCGGTAGACCGTCCGCCTCGACATGCCCACGAAGCTGGCGATCGCGTCGGGGGAGGCACCTTCGGGATGGGACTGGAGGTAGCGGACGACCCGATAGAAGCGGGCCAGCCGATCGTGCTTGGCCGACGAGCGCTCCGACGGATCCGCCAGACCCTTGTCGGTCATCGACTAGGTCCGCGGCGCCGAGATGGAGACGCCGCTGTCTCGGTCGGTGGCGGTCATCCGAACGTTGAACGTCGCCAGAAGTCCGTGGGGCAGGATGTCCTGCGCCGAGCCGTTGACGAATCCCTCGACGCGGCCGAGCTCGCCGTCGCCGAAGATCCAGTAGTCGAGCTGGCCCCGCCATGCCTTCACGCTGGCGTCTCCCGACAGCCAGGCCAGCTGCGGGAAGGTGGCCATGAAAGTGGGCCCGTCGACGGCCACCCGGCATCGGCGGGCGCGCGCTCCTTCCACGTACTCCAGGCCACGATCCTCGGCCGTTGCTCGGTTCGTCTCGGAGAGCGCCTGCTGGAGTGCGGTCGCGTCGAGCATGTCCGCTCCAAGGCCGGCTTTGCCGGTCGATTGCCACTGCCCGTCCGGCTCGAGGGTCCAGGCCGACGTCCCGAGGACCACCACCCCATACTCGACGAAGAGGTCGCTGCGGGTAACCTGCGCCTTCCAGGACACGTTCGCTCCAGAGCGACTGCCGGTCAAAGTCGCGGTGCCAGCCGATCGGCCGTCCACGTCGCCCCAGATGTCCAGTTCGACCTGGGAAGAGCGGGCGTCGACGATGACGCCGTTGCAGGGCGGCGGAATGAGCGCCGACGAAGTGGGGCCGAAGCGTGAGTGAACACCAGGTCGGTCGGCGAGCGCGGCGTTGTCGGCAAGGCTGACGCCGGTGAAGACAGCACCGATGACGAAGGTGGTTGCCAGGGCGAAGCTCAACGAGGCGGCCAGCCGCCGCCTGCCGATACCGACCTCGGAGATCAGCTGCCGGCTCAATCCCAGCCCGGCGAAGAGGCTGGTGGCAAACAGAGCGAGAACCCAGGGATAGACCACCTCGAGCGACGGCAGGAGCGGCTGAGTGCCGCCCTCGACGATCTGGTTGGAGAGTCCGGCAATCGATGGGAGCAGGAGGAGGCTCGCGCCAAGGCCGAGCCAGAAGACGCCGGCGGCTCCCCGATCGCTGCGGACGAGGGGCGGCCACACGATCGCGGCAACCGATACGGGCAGCGGAAGCGTGGCCGCGAGCCCTACGAAGATGTCGACGGGGCCGCCGGGCCGGTATGCGGCCAGGGCGATCAAGCCGCCGAGGCCCCACAACACGGTCAGGGCGACGGCCAGCAGGCGGAGCTCGAATTGGCGGACACGCACGCGCCAAGTCTAGCGACGCCGGTCCAGGCCGAGGCCCGTCATCGCCAGACGCGCGAAGCGGCTCGCGACGCGCGCGAGCCGGCGCGAGAACCGCACCCGGTCGGGCCTGTTGCCGCGGCGCCGAATCGAGGCGATTCGCCGGTTTCACGTCCGGGCCTACCGGGACGGGTTGGTATTCGTAATCCGAACGCACGAGTGCTGGACCGCAAGTACCGCACACATAGGGACCCGAAGAGGGCTCGTGCGAAGGGCTCGGAAAGCCGACTGTTCCACTACGGGGGGAAACGCGAACGGAAAGGTTCTGGAAATGGCTGGACAGGCAGATCGAAGCGCCGCTGGTCGAACCGGACCCGTGTCCCGGCGGCCGGCCGGGCGCGGACGGTCCAGCAGCAACGCTCCCAAGCTCAACTCAGTTCCGGTGCCGGTCGGCGCCGACGAAACGGCCCAGGCAACCGAGGCCCAGGTCGCCCTCTCGCTGGCGGCGCCCCTCGCTCCGGACCTCGAGCCCCGCGAGATACGAACCCAGGCGGCCTACCGCCTCCTGGTCGCCGACGGGATCGCCGGCGCCGACGCCACGGCCCTGATCGGCTACGTCGTCGGGCTCTCACCGCGCGAGTCGCGCTGGAGCCTCAAGCAGATCAATCGCCTGCTGTTCCTCCGCAATCTCTACTCGAGCACCGAGTGGGGCGATACGGAGCGGCAGCCGGCCTGACAACCGAGTACCAGCAGCCTCGGGTTTCTTCTCCTCCACCCCGAGACTTGCGCAATGTCGAGGCGGCGCCCGGCTTCCCAGGGCGCCGCCTCGACGCGTCCGGGCCAATCCCACCCGAAGCCCGACGCGCGGATGCCGCGTCGACTACGATGCGGTCGATGACTCGCCCCTTCGTCAGCCTCACGACCGACTTCGGCCTGGCCGACCCTTCCGTCGGCATCTGCAAGGGCGTGATCCTCCGGATCGCGCCCGACGCCCAGATCGTGGATGTCAGCCACGCCATCCACCGCCAGAACCCGCTCGAGGGAGCGGCCCTGCTCCAGGTCGCTCTTCCGTATCTCCCCACCGGCGTTCATGTGGCCGTCGTCGATCCAGGAGTCGGCACCGAGCGGCGACCGGTCGCGATCCTGACGGCCCGCGGCGACCATCTCGTCGGCCCGGACAACGGCCTCCTCGTTCCCGGTGCGGAGGCGCTCGGCGGGATCGAGGCCTGCCGCGAGCTCGTCGACGAGCGGTACCGACTATCGCCGGTCAGCCGCACCTTCCACGGCCGCGACATATTCGCTCCGGCCGCCGCCCACCTGGCCCGCGGCGTCGCGCTGGAGGAGTTCGGGCCGGCGGTGGATCCCGGCACCCTGGTCCGATTGGAGCTGCCCGCGCCGCGAGGAATGGGGGGCAAGCTCGAGGCGACGATCGTCTCGCTCGATGCCTTCGGAAGCGCTCAGCTGCTGGCCAACCGGGCAGATCTGGAACGGGCCATCGGCACGGTGGAGCCGGGCATGAGGCTCTCCGTCGAGGTCGGCACTACGCCGGCGGCGCGATGCTTCGAAGCCACGTGGCGCCGAACCTACGGTGAAGTCACCACCGGGGAAGCCCTCGTCCTCGTCGACTCGTACGGGCGGCTGGCGATCGCGGTGAACGGCGGCGACGCCGCCCAGATGCACGGGCTGGGGTCAGGACAGAGAGTCCGGCTCGGAAGGGCTTGAGTCCCGCCGGACAGCAACACACCCGAAGGAACCTACTCGTTGCGTGAGCTTTGATGTCATCGCGGCTTCTAGCAAACGCTCGGCCCCTTCGGGTGCACCAACTACCCTAAAGAGTCGCGAGACCCTCCACAATCGGGTTTTCCACCTAGATCGAAGAACGGTCTCGCAGTTGTGCACCATCTGTCCACCGATGGGGACAACTCAATCAGCAGCGATTCAGCACGCCGGAGCTGAGCGAGGAGCCACCTCACGGCTAAGCGCCGGAACCGGCCTCCATCATCACCGGCATCTGCGGCATCGCGGCGACGACCCATGGAGCGGCGGCGATCGGGGCCACGACGGCGTTGGAGAGCATCCGGAGGATGCCGGGCGTGACGCGGAAGACCGAGCTCTCCGTCCCGGCCGATGCCCAGACCCACTGGTAGGGAGTGAGGTCCTGGTCCATCAGGACTCGCGTCCCGCGGGCATGCCCGATGGGCGGAATCCCGCCGATGGAGAAACCGGTGAGGTCGCGCGCCTCGCGAGCCGAAGCTCTTCGTACGCTGCTCTCACCCGTCACGGCGGCCAGGAGCTTGAGATCGACCTGGTTGGTCCCGGACACCAGGCAGATGATCGGAGAGAGCCTTCCCTCGGGCCGCGGAGCGACGAAAACGATCGATTTGACGATCTGCCCCAGCTCCGCTTCGACAGCCGCGGCCGCCTCCGCCGCGGTATGCGTGGAGACTTCGTAGGTTCGGATATCGAGAGTCACGCCCTTGCGAGCGGCGACCTCGACGACCCGCGCGATTGCAGGATTCGTAAGCTCGGTCACTTCGCGAAATCTACCATTCGTTCGAACTGGGCCGGTGAAAGATAGCGGACACTACGCCAGTCGGAACAGTGTCAATACGCGGTCCCCTGAGTGAATGACCCCGTTTGGGACCCAAAGGTTCTCCCTATAGGTATTCGACGGTGGCAGCTATTTGGATGTATCGATTTCGCAAGATTCCGCGGCGGCCCGCCTGATGGATCCGAGGCAAGCCATCCTGTTCGACTGGGACGGCACGATCGTCGATTCGGTTCCGGCGCTTTTCGAGGCCGACTCGGCCATCTGCCGCAAGCTGGAGATCCCGTTCGACCGGGAGATCTTCAAACGGGCCTTCTCGCCCAACTGGCGGCGCATGTACGAAACCCTCGGCATCGCCGCCGAACAGATCGAGATGGCGGTCTCAGTGTGGGCGGAGACCTTCCACAACGGCGACACCAGGCCTTTTCCCGGCGTTAGGTGCGCATTGACTCGATTGGCCGCCTGTGGATATCTGCTCGGGATAGTCACAGGTGGATCTCGCGCGGCGATCGAGCCGCAACTCGAACGCCTCGGGCTGGCGGAGCTGCTGAGCATCCGGGTCTTCGGCGATGAACCGATAGACGGCAAGCCGGACCCGACTCCCCTGCTGCTGGCCCTGGAACGAGCCGGTGGCGTCCGCCCGGGCGACGCGGTCTACGTCGGCGACGCGCTCGACGACATGAGGATGGCTGCGTCGGCGGGCGTCGTCGGAATCGGGATCGTCTCGATGCTCGCCGACGCTGACGAGCTGATCGAGGCCGGCGCTAGCTCCACAGCGCCCTCGGTCGACGAGTGGGTGAACGTCCTGCTGGGACCGGGTCCGGATCCGGAAGGGGCGGCGGAGCCGGCTAATCGAGAGGCTGTTCTCTGAACGCCCGGCTCAAGAGCACATAGGCGGCCAGCGAGACGGCGAGCGACGGGAGCGTCCCGCCCAACCAGCCGACCCAGGTCGTTTCGGCGATGTAGGTCGCCACTCCGGCTCCCCAGGCGACGAGGGCGATGGGATTGACGCCCCAGAGCCGGGCCACGCCGGCGGTGCGAGCGGCCCCGACGGGATACAGCTCCGCGTCCGTGTAGCGCCGGCGCCGGACCAGGAAACGGTCGGCGAATAGCACGCCGAACAGCGGTGTGAAGAGCGAGCCGACCAGCAGCAGGAAGTTCTGGAAGCTCGCCAGGTCCACCGACAGCGCGATCGCGAGGCAGACGCCACCGATTGCTGCCACGAGTGAGCGCGTGGGCAGGGCCGGTATCACGTTCTTGACGGAAATGGCGCTCGAGTAGATGTCCGCGAAGGCGTTGTCGGTCTCGTCGCCCAGCAGCAGCGCCAGACCCCAGCCGCCGAACGCGACCGTGAGAATCGAGCCGATGAGGTTGCCCGAGGGCAGCGTGAGGACCAGCAGCACTCCGAGCAGGTAGCACATGACGTTCGCCACGGCATAGCCCGCGAACGTGCCCGCGAACGATGTGCGGGGGTCGCGGGCGAAGCGGTTGAAATCGGCCGCCAGCGGCAGCCAGCTGATCGGCATGGCGACGACCAGATCGATCGCCTGGGCGAAGTTCATGCTGCCGTCTCCGGGCCTGGCCCAGATCGCGCCCAGATTCCCGTGACTCACCGAGTAGACCGCCATCCAGCCGACCGTCAGCAGGACCAGCCAGATGCCGAACTTCTCGAGCCACTGGCGGACGACGACGATCGGGCCGCCGAGGCCGAGCAGGACGGCAACGACCCCCCAGACGGCCACCCACAGCGGATAGCTGCCGTGGCCCATGATCGGACCGCTCAGCGTGGCTGAGGCGTTGGCCATGATCACGATCTCGAAGGCGCCCCAGCCCACGAGTTGGACGACGTTGATCAGACTGGGCAGGTAGCTGCCGCGCAGCCCGAAGCTCGGTCGGAGGCTGACCATGGACGGGATGGCGTGCTCGGCCCCGATCGCGCCGGCGAGTCCGAGCATCAGATTGCCGGCGAGCGTGCCGATCACGATCGCGGCGATCGCTTCCGGCAGCCCCAGTCCGGGGACGAGGTACGAGCCGGCCTGCAGGACCAGCAGGCCGACGCCCAGGTCAGCCCACAGGACGAAGTGATCGAAGAAGCCGAGGACGCGGAAGGCCTCGGGGACGCGCTCGACACCGACGGTCGCCGCGCCCAGGTCGTCCCGCGGAGCCGCGAGCGGCTGGACGAGCTCAGCCACGGCACACCCCCGAGGTCGCCGAGGTCGCCGAGGTCGCCGAGGTCGCCGAGGGAAGGCTAGAAGGCCACATAGCCGGCCTCCTGGATGTCGATGGGCACGCCCGCCTCGAGGAAACGGACCGCTCCGCCCTCTCGCGCCGCCGTCACCCGGCCGATCACGCTCAGGCGGACATCGGGCGGCAGCGCAGCCTCAACTGCGGCGAGCATCGCCTCGGGGACGGAGAAGAGCAGCTGGTAGTCCTCGCCGCCGGTTAGCGCCAGCTCGCGGGCCCGAGCGGGCCCGAGCAGCGCGACGGCTTCGCCGGAGAGTGGCAGCCGGTCCACGTCCACCTCGATCTCCATGCCGCTCGCCCGCGCCAGGTGCCACGCTTCGCTCGCCACGCCGTCGCTTATGTCGATCGCGCAGCGCACGCCCGCCCCGGCCAGGGCCGCTCCCAGGGCGAGTTGCGGCCAGGGCCGGTGGTGCGCGGCCAGGAGTGGCACGGCTTCCGGCCGCGCGAGAACCGCCGCGTCGCCCGCCACGAGAAGCGCGAGTCCCGCGGCCGAGGCGCCGACCGAGCCCGACACGACGAGGAGATCACCCGGCCACGCGCCACCGCGCCGGAGCAGCCGGTCCGGGTCCGCGTCGCCGACCAGCGCCACGTTCAACACGAGCGGCCCGGGCGTGCGAACGGTGTCTCCGCCGACGACCCGCGCACCAGTGATCCGGGCCAGCTCCGCAATCCCGTCGTAGAGCTGCTCGGCGAGGTCCGCCTGGCCCGGGAGCAGCGCTATCGAGACGAGTGCGCGGCCGGGTCGCGCACCCATCGCCGCGAGATCCGAGAGGTTCACGGCCAGCGCCTTCCAGCCGAGATCTCGGGCCGTGGTCCAGTCGAGCCGGAAATGGATCCCCTCGACGAGCATGTCGGTGGTGGCCACGACCAGCCGGCCGGGCTCGGGCGACCACGCGGCCGCGTCGTCGCCGATGCCCAGGCCACTCTCGAGCGGCTCGAGGCGGGCGGCGAGGCGTTCGATCAGGTCGAACTCGCCCACGCCTCGGGAAGCGTTCATGCGGCGGCGCCCCCGGTGGCGGGGCCCCCGGTGGCGGCGCCTCCAGAAGCGGCGCTTCCGGCGAGCGGTCCCGGGTCCGACGAGGACGCCCGCGCGGCCTCTGCCGACGCCACGAGCTCCCGGACCGCCTGTTCCGGGTCCGGAGCCTCCGTGATCGCGGTGATCACCGCCAGGCAGTCCGCCCCGGCCACGATCGGCAGCGCCGCGTTCTCGGGTCTGATGCCGCCGATGGCCACGATCGGTGCGCGCGTCGCCGCCCGCGCCTCGCCGAGGAGGGCGAGACCCGGAAGGGCGGCGTCGGCCTTGGTGCCGGTGGGAAAGACCGCCCCCACGCCGAGATAGTCGGCCGCCTGGACGTCGGGAGATGCGAGCTGTTCGACGTCGGTGATCGACAGGCCGATCAGCGCGTCCGGGCCCATCAGCCGGCGCGCCGTCTCGAGCGGCAGATCGAGCTGGCCCAGGTGCACGCCGTCGGCCCCGCTGGCCATGGCGACGTCCACGCGGTCGTTGACGATCAGGAGGGCGCCGTAACGGCTCGTCAGGGCTCGGATGTCGAGGGCGATCTCGAAAGCGCGCCGGGTACCCGATTCCTTTTCGCGAACCTGGATGACCCGGACTCCCGCCCGCAGGCACGCTTCGGCGATCTCCTGCGAGGTGCGCCCCGCGCTGAAGGCCTCCTCCGTAACGAGATACACCGGCGACCGCCGGAGCAGCTCGCGCCTTCGCAGTCGTTCCGGGGTTTCCCGGTCGTCCCGCGGGGCGTTCATGCAGGTTGCCTCGCGAACACGTCGTATCTGGCCAGCCGGCCGAGCGCGGCCGAGTCCAGCGACGCGACCGCGTCGAGCAGGTTCGATCGGAATGTTCCGGGGCCTTCGCTCCTAGCGGCGGCGATCTCCCCGGCCACGCCGAAGGCGATCATTGCCTCGGAAGCGGCGAGGAATGGATCCTCTTCCACAGCGAGGAATGCGCCGACCATCGCCGTGGCCATGCAGCCCGAGCCGGTGATGCGGCCCATCAAGGCGTGGCCGTTCTGGATGCGGGCGCCGCGGTTGCCGGCCGACACGTAGTCGACCACGCCGCTTGCGACGGCCGCGCCGCCCGTCCGTCGGGAGACCGCCCGCGCGGACTCCTCGGGAGAATCTGCTCGCACGGAGTCCACTCCGCGCACTTCCCCGCCCAGGCCGGCGATCGAGGCGAGCTCTCCGGCGTTGCCGCGGACGACCGCGATCTTCAGCTCGGAGAGCAGGCGTTCGGTCGTTTCGGTTCGCAGCCTGGTCGCCCCAACGCCGACCGGATCGAGGACGATCGGGACGCCTCGGGCGTTGGCCTCTCGCCCGGCGATCAGCATCGACTCGATCCAGGCGTCCTCGAGCGTCCCGATGTTGAGCACGAGCGCGCCCGCGAACGAGACCATCTCACGAACTTCCTGGGGCGCGTGAGCCATGACCGGCGAAGCGCCCGCGGCAAGCAGGACGTTGGCGGTGTCGTTCATCACGACGTAGTTGGTGATGTTGTGGATCAGTGGTGTGCGCGAGCGGATGCGTTCGAGCGAGGCCGCGGTCAGCTCGGCGAGATCTGGCTCAGGCATTCGACGACCTCCAGAGGTGGTTCACGGGTCCGTGTCCGGCGCCCAGGGGCTCGGCGTTCTCGATCGCTCCCTGCAGGTAGGCTCGAGCCTCGCGCGCGGACGCGTGCGGATCCAGGCCGCGGGCCAGATATGCGGCGATCGCGGCGGAAAAGGTGCAGCCGGTGCCGTGGGTATGGCGAGTGGCGACGCGCCGGCCGGTCAGGGTCTCGAAAGTGCGCCCGTCCCAGACCAGGTCGTCGGATCGGTCGCCTTCGAAGTGGCCGCCCTTGACGATGACCATTTGCGGTCCGAGGTCGGCGATGCGCCGGGCAGCCTCCCGAGCCGAGGCGGCGTCCACGACGTCCACGCCCGAGAGAACCGTGGCTTCGGGCGCGTTCGGCGTCACGACGGCGGCGAGCGGCAGGAGCTCGTCGCGGAGCGCCTTGACGGCGTCCTCGCGGAGGAGCCGGTCGCCGCTCTTGGCCACCATCACCGGATCGACCACGAGGTGCGCCAGGCCGTGGGCGCGGATCCGGTCGGCGACGACTTCGATGATCGAAGCGCTGGAGAGCATCCCGGTCTTTGCGGCGTCGGCGCCGATGTCCTCGAGGACGGCGTCGATCTGGGCCGCCACCACTTCCACGGGAATCTCATGGATCGCCCTCACTCCGACCGTGTTCTGGGCGGTGATGGCGGTGATCGCGGAGGCGCCGTAGACCCCGAGGGCGGCGAAGGTCTTGAGATCGGCCTGGATCCCGGCGCCGCCGCCCGAGTCTGAGCCCGCGATGGTGAGCGCCCGCGGCCGGCGCCGGGGTTGCGCGTCCGCCCCTCGCCGGTCCTGCCTCTCGGCCTGCGTCTCGATGCTCAATTCCGGCCACTCCATCTCGTTCCGAACAAAAAGCCGCCGACTCCCGGGAGTTCGGCGGCGGAGTGGTGAGCCTGCTTCCTTCGCTGGCATTACCCAGATCAGGTACGGCGGGTCTGCGGCCGGCAAGGCCGCACTCTCAGCGCTTCTGCGCTCCCCGGAGGCGTATTCGGTTGCCTCGATCTTAGTCGGAGGAACGGGAAGGCCGCAAGGACGCCGGCCGCCCGGCTCGGTTCGATCCGCATGCCGGGAAGGCAACAAGGGTCGAGGCGAGCGAAATCGGCGCGCTGCTAGCCTTGCCTGCATGAGCAACATGCCGAAAGTGGGCGAGCTCGCCCCCGATTTCGAGCTCCGCGACGACACCGGCGGCAGCCACCGCCTCAGCGGTCGCCGCGGCCATTACACGGTGGTCTATTTCTACCCGGCCGATGACACGCCGGGCTGCACGAAGGAAGCCTGTTCATTCCGAGACAACCACGCCGAGTTCGAAGCAACCGACACCGAGGTTTGGGGCCTGAGCCCACAGGGCCCGGAGAGCAAGGCCGCCTTCAGGGCCAAATACGGGCTCCCGTTCACGCTCCTCGCCGACGATGATCACAAGGTGGCCGACCAGTACGGCGTCTGGGGCGAGAAGATCAGGTACGGCAAGGCGTCGATGGGCATCCTCCGGACGAGCTTCCTCGTCGGCCCCGACGGAAAGATCGCCCGGGTCTGGGAGAAGGTGACGCCCGAAGACCATGCGGTGGAGGTCCTCGCCGCTCTCCGCGAAGCCCAGGCAACCCCCGCCTGACCGCCCCCGAACGCCGCGAAACCGTTGTTCGCCGGCCGACGGCCGAGGTCGAGGCGGCGCCGAGGACCGGAGCGAGCGGGCTTGAACGCCCGTGAGCGAGGACCGC
>VFSW01003578.1_pt1 | contig 23296 bp, 25 predicted proteins | sample 5358111 | NCBI WGS metagenome assembly VFSW01 (sample SAMN11554181, study PRJNA540505) | mine drainage metagenome | isolation source: sediment from site ElyBrook_90M | place: USA: Ely Copper Mine, Vershire, VT | collected 2017
AAAATGAGTTTGGCGATCAATAAGCATCTTAATAGTGAAAGCAATAATGATGCAGAAACAGAGGAAATAAAAATAGTCAATGAATTTTACCATATTGAACAAGGGGATTGTGTTAAATTAATTAAAGGCATAGATTCGGATTCCATTGGATTTAGTATATTTTCTCCCCCATTTGCCCAATTATATACTTTTTCTAATTTGGTTGAGGACATGGGTAATTCGAAGGATTATAATGATTTTATTACCCAATTTTCTTTTTTGGTTAACGAATTATACCGGGTCATTCAGACTGGCCGAAATGTGGCTGTGTATTGCATGGATTTACCAATTCAAAAAGGTAAAGATGGCTACATAGGTCTCCGGGATTTTAGTGGGATGATCCTTCGCTGTTTTGAGGATGCTGGATTTATTTACCATTCAAGAGTTACGATTTGGAAAGACCCTGTTACCGAAATGCAAAGGACTAAGGCCCTGGGATTGCTTCATAAGCAGGTAAAAAAAGATAGCACAAAATCAAGAGTGGGGATACCTGATTATATTTTAATATTTCGCAAAGACGGTGAGCCGGTTTCTCCCGTTACTAATACTGATTTACCAGTTGATTTATGGCAAAAATATGCTTCTCCGGTATGGATGGATATTGACTATGGAGATACGTTGCAATTCCGGGAGGGTCGGGACGATAAAGATGAAAAGCACATTTGCCCATTACAATTACAAACCATCAATCGGGCAATCCACCTATACACGAATAAAGGAGATAAAGTATTTACTCCATTTATGGGTATTGGCAGCGAAGTATATGAGGCAGTTAAGATGGAACGATATGGTATTGGTTTTGAATTAAAGGGATCATATTTTGAATTAGCCAAGAATAACTTATTAAAAGTATTAGATAAAAAAAAGCAATTAACATTAATATAATGTCCTCCTTCCAGGTCATAGAAACAAAGAAAGCTGAGATAGCCTTGTCCAAAGCCATGCGCAAACGCTTACAACGGTGCTTGAAAAACCAAAATCAAACTTTCCATATTGCCAGCAACATTGGCATATTCACCTTCAATGACGACTTCCGCAAGAGAGTACTCGCTGTCATTATCGAAATGGTTGACCAGGAAATATCCATCCAGGAAACGGAACTGGGAAAGATGGAGGAATAGGGTTATTGGTTTCTGTATTCGATCTGTACCCGTTTTGGCTTTGGGACATGGGCTACATGGATACCCGTACTGCCAGATATAATCCCTACTAATACACCATGCCAGACATCATCTATTTGGGTTTGTTGCATCCCCCTGTCTTTCATGCGACTATTGATTTCTTTAATGGCAATGGAAACAGGGATGGGTGTCTGGTTTTGCATTAAATATTGGCCCCATGTTAATTTAACTTTCCCCTTGGCTGGTTTATCATTATAGAAAGGTAGTACATTTCCACTCCAATCGGTATGAGAGAGTAAGTCATAGGCCGTCCCAGCAAATGGGGATAATTTATTCCTTGCATAACTGGCTACATTCTTCTTTATGAGATCACTTCTGTTTTTACTATACTGGCTTCTTTCTAAAGCTATTGGGGAATCAGTAGTAGTTTTAATGAGTTTACCCATAAAAGACATCAGTGATACTATTCCCCCTGTCGGGTCAATATCGTAATTTCCAGTTTTAAACTTCATCCAATCACTTTTCGTAGGGTTGGTCAGGTTTATATTTTGCTTAGACCCCGTAGCCTGCAAAATAGCTTGATTAGCTACTAATGCACCCATATAAGTAGCCATTGTTTCGGCCGCTCTGGCAACGACAATTTTAGCTGCTGCTCTTTGGGCGGTAGTGGCTTTATTCCAAAAGGCAAACGTTTCAGCAGCCTTTACCGGATCTGCAATAAGTCTATTCCACCTGGCTACCTCCAGTCGTGGAGCAAAGAAAAAGGTATTTAACTTTTCAGGGATAACTACATTACTTGTCCCGGAAGAATGGTTGACAATTTTAGCTATTTCTTTTGGGGTATTAGGATCAGCCCGTTCCACATCGGATAACTCAGACCACATCTTTTTAGCTTGGTCTAATCGGTATGTTTTTAGTGCGTTAAATCCCCGGTTACCAATTTCACCGAGTTTACCTAAAAAATGATAAAAAGTCTGGTAATCATCATATCTTTTTTCTGGATCAATGGCCAGTCCGGCACGCCTCCATTTGGTGAAGTCAGGATCACGCACTAAATCATTCATGGCCTGCTGATAAGCCGCAGTACCCTTGTCTGTCATGCCAAAGGCATACTTAAACTGCCGGAAGAAATTAGGCCAGTAAGTATTCCAGTCTGAAGGTCTAAATAAGTTCATCCCGGCATGGGTAACCATCCCTACCGTCCCGTGTCCAAGTATCTTAGCAGCAAAGAATACACTTGGTAAAGCATTAAAGAATTGTTTTATCTTAGGTATATCAGCACTTTTTACCCAATTCTTAGCTTTTGCCTGCGCTCTGCGGTATTTATATTGGATAGCGGCCATTTCATCTGTAATAGCCCTTGACCCTTTGGGTGCTGCAATAGCCCTTCTTACTTGCTGTTGGGTAAGCCCTAAGTCCATAGAAACACCGCTAATCATATCGTCATAATCCCCGTCTTTACTTAGGTAGTTTTCTTTGGCATAATTCCAAATATCCTGTATGTCCTGGGGTGAAAATTCTGAATCCTGTTTATCTACAAAGCGGGTACGCAAATCTTCATGTTCTTTTTGTGCTTGCTCATAATGTGCGGTAAGCTGGGATTTGAAATTATCTTTGTCTTTACTGGATAATCCATTGTACCAATCACTGTCTTTTACTTTATCCACAATGGCCGAAATGCCATCAGCTATTTTTCCGGTTGCTTCAATAGCCTTAGCTCCCGCCTCCACAATGTCATTCCATGCAATAGGACTTATGGAGGCTTCGTGTACGGCAACTTGATTCCCGTTACTGTCAGTAAAAGTAAAAGGTTTTGTTTTTAATCGCCTAAATACATCTGCTGCTCTTTTAGCCTTGTCAGTATATCTGGTTTTTGAAGTCTTATTTTTATCAGCATATTCCTTTATTGCTTTATCAATAGCTGCTTGTTGATTATCCTGTAAAGTGGATAATTGATCTTTTAGGGCTTTAACCTGTTTTACCAATTCCTTAGCCTCTTTTTCTTGTTGCGGATTAAATTCTTTTCCAGTCTTATCCCTGAAAGCACGCCTAAGACCAAGCAAAGAACCAGTATCTATATCCTGCTCCCCTTGCTGTGCTGTGCCTATTTTAGCCCATTCGGTCTGCATGGGCTTAATGGCATCTGCAAAATCACTTTCCTCTTTCCATGCTTTTTTGTATTCTGGACTTTTAGCTCCAAATTTATCTATGGCATCTTCGGTATTTTTAGCCAACTTGGCTAAATGTGCCCTCACTATACTAATATTATCATAGGATATGGCCTTATCCTGATTGAATTTATTAATGATTTGTTCTGGATCAGCCCCTTTTGAAAGCAAGTTACGTCCGTGATGTATAGATTCCTGAACGCTTACCCCTTCTCCGGGTTGTGTTGCTTGTTCTCCTAATTTTCCTGCACGTTGTTCTCTGGATTGCTGTGATATGCCAATAGTACTGGAACCCTCTCCTTCAGGCGAAGTAGCCCCGGCGAATATACCAGGGCCTTCGCTGGGGGTTACACTTTTCGGCGTCCCTTGTGAACGGCCTTCTTGGCTTTGGGGGATGTTTTCTTCAGGCCCCCTTCGTTGTGGTTGATTGAGATCGGCATTGTCTTTTTTGACTTTTTCATTTTGTTTTGTTTTATTGGTGAGTAATGGATTTACTTCTTCTTCCTGGACTTGTTGCCCCTGGCTGTCCGTTCCGCTATGGCCACGATCTGTTGCTGGATGCGTGGCCTTGTTCCGTGGTGTTTCAGTTCCCGGATGTTCTTGCTGACCTGTTTGTTGATCGCTTTCTTTGAGTGGCCCTTGGCCTTCGGTAGTGGCATCGGTTTGGGTTTTAGTCGTTAAACGTTTATGGGTTACATCTTCAAACGGGGCTTCCTGTCCGGCAAATCGATCCCTGGCCTTCTGCATCAAATCACCTACATTGCCGTATTCACCTAACTTGCTAACAGCCTGTTCATACTGCTGGACAAGAGGTAGAAGTTTCTTAGGCACATCTTCCGGTTCAACTAAATCACCTGTTTTTTTATTAATCAGGGTAGTTTCATTATCGTAATCATCGGAAAGGTCATATCCGTTATTGCTAAGTTGATTTTCAATTTCGACTAATTTCATTGCATATGGCATCCCCTGTTGTTCAAAATCATCAGGAGGTTCCTGGGCATCTGATTTCCCTGTTGCTAATTCTGGCATCACTTCACTGGCTGGGCGATCAAGAAGTTCCTGCATTAATTCCTTTACCCCGCGGAGCTCCTTACCGTTGAACTGGAATATGCAATTCTCGAATATTGGCATCAGAAGTTTTTTATCCCAAACTCTTTTAACTTGGCTATTTCACCCACGGCAGCATCCAGGGATTCCACGTTCACCTTCACATCATAGCCCTTAATGCTTTTAGCCATGTACTTGATTTCTAATATTATTTCACCTATGTCATTGCCCCCAAATACCAACGCCCCTATTTGGCTCATCTCTACATTATTACAAGGTACGTAATAGTTGGTTCCGTTCTTAATGCAATGATTCTTAATTTTCACAAATCGTCTTATGCTTTCCGGGAAATAGATAGCCTGTGGTTCCGTGTTAGCCCATTCGGAAGTGATAATCACTTCAGCCCCATACCGCATCTTAGTAACAGGTTCCACTATCTCACCCAGGGCAGCCCCATAGGCCATCTCGCCATAGTTGCTGTACATCTCCATCAGGATGGGCGTAGGAGGTTCCGGACTACGCGCCGTTAAATCCCCCAGATACCCTTTGCCATCTTTGGTAACCCTGATCTCGGTGGACAGGGAACCCCGGTAGCCGAACTCCAGCAGTGTATTGGCTAATTTATCATTGACATTCAGAATCTGCCTGGGGAATTTAGCCACTTCGCCGAAAGAGCAGCAATATGCTAAGTCTTTTATTTCAATACCCCATATTCCCTTTTTAGCATATATGCCATTCAAGCATATCAGGTCGCTCCCTAATTCTATCGCTGGAGTAATCGGGTCGGCACATACAAAGTCAATATCTTGTTTTACTATGCCCATTTCATGCTCCAGGGCGTCCAGCCAGGGGCGCGACAGGTCATAAGTTTCGTGGTGTCTGGTTTCAAATGACCCACGGATATAGGATACCTTGATGTACTTGTCATTATTTTTTTTCAAGTACTCCCGTAGGTTGTCCAGGCCATGCAAAACTTCATATTGCCCGGTTGGCAGTCCAATCTTCTCCATGTGCTTTAGTAACCCCACCCGGTCCAGTTCCAACTGCTCGCCGTAGCCGGAGGAAAATACTGGCTTGCCGAAGCTGCGAATAAATTCAGCCGTTGACCCATCATAGCAGTCGGCAAAGTAAATGAAGTCGGCCTCGGCGAGGTTAGCCCAGAAGTCATAGATGCGCTCCACTCCATAGATGCCCGTTCCCACTACCCCGGTGTTATAGGTCATGTAAGCCGAAGCAGTGGGCATATAGTACTGCACCCGGCCAAACTCACGGGCCAGCCGCTCCGCTATGGACACATAACTACCCCGGTCCCAGACAATGCAAGTCTTATTTTTTAAGTCGTACATATCACCAGTCGTCTAAGTCAAAGTCATCAGCAATAAAATATTCCGGTTCCCATTCTTCATTTTCCTCGTCTTCCATAAGGTCATATTCCAGTAACAGGCATTCAGGGACCGGATAATCTTCATCATCAGTCATAAAGCAGTTTTTCCAGGGCAGTCCATTTTCAACTTCCCTTCGTCCCTTAGTTTATTCACCATCTCGGTATAGTCCAATCCGTATTTATTTATCAGGGATTTGCGTATTTCGCCAAAGGCCTTTTCCTGTTCCAGTTTGGCTATTTTGTCCTCATCATCAGTTTCGTTAATCTGGCTTTGTAATCTGTCTTGTTCCTCATGGATAGCGGCTATCTTATCCTCTTTGGTGGGTTCTGTATTTTCTGGTTCTGTGGGCTGCTCGGTTGGTTTAGGGTTTACCTTGTCTTGCAGATCGGGGTCGCCTTGGACCGTTACCCCTTCGGTGCGGCCATGAGCTATTTCATTCTCTACTTCTGCCTTGGTCGCTGGCAGGTCATTAACCGCATATACAGGTCCTTTAGGCTCACCGCCGATCAGGTGGGTGTTCAGGTTGTCAATCTCGCTAATCTTATCCTGGTATGCCTTTTTAGCCGCTTCTAGGTTGGTGGCATCGGATTTCCCCTGCAATAAGGTTTTCCTGTACTCATTGGCCAGGATGGCCTTTTTAACACTTTCAGCAAGAGGATTACCCTGGATGTCCGTTTCGGGGATGCCATCATGTATCTTTTTAACCGTTTGGATGGTTTGTATCATCTTATCGGCTTTTGCCTGCGTCATCTTCCCTTTAGCTACATCCTGGGCTACTTTGGTGGTGTAGGTATCTGGGTTGGTGGCTCCCTGGTAGAGGGCGTCAACAGTCATGTCCCCGAAGGCATTACGGGGGGCGGCGGCAGATCCTAACAGGGACATCCCTATGGAGCTAAGTCCGAACATCACCAGGTTGCTCTTGAAGTCCTGGTATAACTTGGGATCGCCTTTGCCGGGGTGTAGGGCGCTATTTTCGATTGCCTCGGCTCCCGTATTCAGGGCAGTCTGGACAGACACCATTGCCCCAGCCTTGCCAGCACCAAGCAGGGCTTCACCCATTGCATTAGCCAACCCTTTAGCCCCCACTTTATCTAATGATTCTTTGCTCATTCCCCTAATGACACTACGGAAAAATCCTTTTTCCATGATTTTAGCGGGTGGGTTATCGGAAAAAACACCAAATGTAAGTGCTGTGCTAAGGGCAGCGAATTTATTAGCCTCTGCGGGAGATAACCCGGATTCTATGGCTTCATTATGGCTCTGTCCCCAAGTAATTGCCCCAACTCCAACAGCGCGCCCTATATTAGCTCCTAATGCTGTTTTAGCCGTATTGGCGGCAATGTCAGCTTCGGAAGCCCCTTCGGCGAGGTCAGCACCCAGTAATGCCCCGCCGGCTCCTTCGGTGGCTGCAATGGTTAGGACGGTTGGAATAAAACTACCTGTCGTCCTGAAGGCCTTCTGGAAGCCAGACCCTTTATGCGCAACGTCCCAATGGGATAAAATATCTCCCGTCTGTTGGTTTTGGTCATCCCGTTCTAATTCAATTCCGGGTTCTTGTTTGTTGCCTAATTCATTGACAGTAGCACCTACATCTTCCAGCGTGTTACGGGCAGCCAGGGCAAGAGAAGTTATCAGGTTATAAGCCGTCTTATGGATGCCGCTCATCCTATTATACTCTGCCTGCCAGGCATCCATTGCTTGTTTCTGTTTGGTTACTTCCGGGTATTTAGCAGGCAAGTTCTTCAATGCCTGGGTATTGGCCAGGGATATGGCTTTGGCTTCGGCAATCTCTTTAGCCTGGGGGGAGTTCTGGGCTTGGGTGATTAAAGCGGCTCGTTCCTCCGGGGTCTTGGCAGCCTGGATAGCGGCCTCGGTGGTGTTAAGCCAATTGACATTTTTGCTGTAAAGGGCATCAGCCTTGTCCAAGTTATGCTGCAATCCTAATTGCTCTGCCTCCATTTGTACGGAAGGAAGTATAGGGTAGGGGTGTGGATGTGCTAATTTGCTAATCCAATCCAGCGGTAACACGGTAGCCCCTTTTCCTTCCGGGGTATGTTGGTACATGGACAACATTTGGGAATAGTCGGAAGTATGAAGGGCGTTTAGGGAATCAGGGTTGCCGACATTTTCCTTATAGTAGTTGGGATGGGCAAATTTCAGATATTCCATTCCCTGCTGCTTGGCGGTTGTTGTGTCACCCTTTGCGGTTACAAGTCCAAGATGGTAGTCCTTGTCCTGTTTTAACTGCTGTTTTTCCCCTTCCAGCTTATCATTCTCCGCTTTTCCTTCCGGGGTTTTAAAAGGGCGTTCCCTTAACTGAGCCCGGTAGGATTCGCTGTTCATACTGGCTGGATCGGGGGCGATCAGGTTACTGCCCTGCCTGGCTGTGATGTCATTGATTTGTGTATCGTAATAATCAGCGACCCCCTTAGGGTCCTGGGCGTTTAATAGGCCATGCACCGTGTCAAGTGTACGGGCATGATGTCCGGCTAAATAATGTGGGTCAGTATCAGGATCAACAGGGCCGCCGATTCGATCAATAGAGCGACCGATAAAAGCACCGTAACGGGAAGTAGTGGGTTGTGTGGTGGGGGTATTTTTTTTTTCTTCACCTCCTATGGGCTCCGGCGTTCCTACTAATTTCACCTTACCACCAGAAGGCAATGGCTTACCACCAGACAAAGGGACTGGTTTACCCACTAACTTTACTTTGGTAGTAGGTTGGACATTTGGTTGTACTTCGGTATTTGTAGTATCGGCCATTAGTCAGTTTCTATTGGATTTCCTTTTTCGTCAAACCACTTCTTTCCATCCGGGGAAAAATACGTCTTACCGTCAGTCCCTTGTTGCTGGAATTTATAGGAAGGTTTTGCTGCTGCTTTCTTTCCCGTAAAGGCGGTTTTAATCCGGTGCCCCAAAGTCTTTTTAATTGTAGTTCCCGGTATGTTCTGCTGTTTTTCGCCAAGCATACCATTATCCGATCTTTGCGTGTTAGCACCAGGATTTTTTGTAAGAGAAGCATTTTCAAGGGCTGCCTTTTCACCAAATAAAGTTTTATTAACTACAGCAGTCATTTCCGCTACGCCCTGTGGGGTAAGTATTTCCTCTTGGGCAGGTTTTATGACAGTGCCAGTAGTTTTATCTATTTCTGGCTGTGTCATATAATGTATCTTATTATCCTTGGTATCCATCCAAACCTTGTCAGGAGAGTAGTACTTTCCAACCGGGTTAAGGGCCCATTTTATATTATGGGTTGCCCCGGATAAATCATAAATCCGGTAAACGCCACTAACCGCATCTCCGTGAGTAGTAAAGGGTACACCGGCATCATTAAGCCCTTTGTAATTGGCTCCGGTGGCATCAAGTATTATATCGGTAAATGGAGTTGGGCCGCTGTACGATCCCCTTAACTGCTGGCTGGCCTTTATTAAGTCTGCTTTCTCTTGCGGGCTCTTAGAAGGGTCAAGTAAATATCCTACTGATGTCTGTGAGCTTTTCCTTACACTAACCGTCTTAGTAGCCAGTTGGGGGGCTACACTTTGCAGTACCAACCGTCTTTTAAGTATATCAGCGGCTTTGCTGTCTTCGGCTATCGGGTTTTTATGATTCTCTGCATTATATTTTTCCACGTTCAGGTGCAGCCATTGGGCTATGACCGGATTATCTTTGTAGGCGTCATACATTTGTTCATTGGCAATAGGCAATCCTCCTTTGGTGGTACTGGCCATCGTAGCCAGTGCGGCGAAGTTATCGGCGGTAGGGGCAATGTCATCAGGGCCGAAATTCCCTTTATTCGATTTTGCTATGGTGTGTAACACTGATCCGAAAGGGTTTGTATATCCAGATGTATTGCTCTGGCTATCAGTAGCAAATGTTTTAGTTACCGCAGAGAAAGCCTTACCCGCATCATAGAAAGGTAATGTCTTGGGGTCATCCTGTAATTTCTTTTCTATGTCGTCTATATTACCGATCTGATCGAGTGGTTTGGGGATGAGATTACCATTTTTATCTATGCCATCGCTTAACTCTGAAAGCATATAAGCCTTTAGCTTGCTGGCATCCAGGCCGGGGTATGACTTCGCCTCCAGGGCCGCATACTTGTCAATACCCTGGTAAATGCCTTTAGCTTTGTTGACCGCTATGAGAATGTGTTGGATGTCCTTTTGTGCTTCCTGGGAGTTTATATTCTGGGTGTCTTGCCATTCCCGGGACCAGCGGTCAGAAACAGCTAATACCTCTTTGTTAATATCAGGTTGCCAGAGGCCCCCTACATTATTACGGGTGACGGCATCGAGTTGCTTAAAAGCACTGCTATAATCTGATAGCTTGAATTTACGCTCCGCATCGGCTACCCTTTGTCGTTCCAGGTCCAGCCGCTGGTTAGATAATTCAAAGTTGGCCAGCTTCAGGTTGAAAGCACTCTGCTTGCCGGCCTCATAGGCTTCCATAGGGTTTTTATCACCGGGAAGCACTACGGCATCGGTGTTGCTGATCTGTTGGTCATGGGGCTGGTACAGAGATGCCATGTTAAGCTAAGTTGGAATTGAATAAGTTAGCCGAACTGCCACCGATAGAACCACCCAGATTACCCTGCTGCAGTTGTCCGTTGCCCTGACTGGCCAGCCCAAAGGCCCCTGAGACATCCTTAGTGGCACTGTTAAGGCCGCTGGCGATATTGGATATGCCAGCACCTTTCAGGTCATATTTGCGCTGTAAGGCCCGCAGGTAGGGCTGCATCTTATTGATGTCATAAGCTTTGTCCTGATACTGGGCGTTTGTGTCCTGGGCATTGAATAAATTAGCGGTGGCGTGCTGGTAGTACCCCGCCTGGGCTTTCAATAGTCCCCCATAGGCATTATCCGTATTGCCGCTGTTATCCATGATCGAAGCCAGATAAGAAGACGATCCCTTAGCCCCTCTGGCAATGGCACCGCTGGCGTTAGCACCCTGCTGCTGTATCTCCCGTTCATACTCTGCCGTCCCCGGCATGGCGGCGTTCTGCTGGGTTTGGGCCAGCCCCAACTGCTGCTGTATCTCAGCAGGTATCTGGTAAGGAGTGAACTGGGGGTGTATGTGTCCTGACTGTATTAGATTGGCAATGCCCACCCCGACATTGAATAGTCCGCTGATGCCGCCTGCTATTGCCCCTCCTATAAGTCCTGCCATGATTATTGGTTTATAGTAGTTTCGTAAAGTACAAAATTTTCACCACTGCCATTCCAGTTCATCACTTTGCCAAGTTCCTTCGACCCTAACTTTTTGGCTATATTGACAGAGTAACTGTTCTCCCGGTAATGGCCTAAAAAGTTCTTTGACGGCATAACCAGATAGGTTAGGGCCTCATTGAACAATAGAGAAGCCAGACCTTGATTCATGAATTTATTTTTGGTGGTTACCCTTAAAAGATAACCATAACTAAGACCCTTATAGGGTTCACATAAATGACCTTTTGCCAGATTATCATATATTCTATCTAAGGGGCATAGGATAATTTCAGTAACTATCTGGCCATCTTTGTGAACCAAATGAATGGTACTCCCCAAGAGCGCATCTCTGTTCTTTCGCCCTAACCGCAAGGCAATAGGATAAACCTTCTCAAATTTCATAGATTCATCCAAAGATACGGCTGGGGCGATATGGTAATTTTCAATACTCATCTTGATGGTATGGTCTGCGTGCCACCAGCCATGATGTAGCCGATATTAGCCGCATTTAATACCAGATTATAATTTACCGTAATATACTGCAAAAATACGAAAGCATACTGACTTCTCATCTTATCTCCCGTGTAAAGGTTATTGTCATATTGCTGCCCAGTTGCTGCTGGCGGCGTTAGCCTATCTCTGAAATATGTCCCGTACCAAATCCCATTTTTCCAATTTAGGTCGCTGGCATATAAGTCTGTGGATTGGATGATCCAAGCCCCGGACTGCCCTGGATAACCATTGGCATAGAGGGTCTGCAAATGGGTATAATCGGGGGATAGGTTAGCCTCCACGGAAATAGATTCCATATACTTCACCGCCGCCACATCGGAATTGAATACTTTGACCACACGGGTATCGTACTGCTGGCCGAAGAAGTTATTAAATCCCGGGCCTGCGTATAATTGGGATGGTACGCCGCCATTCATGGCAATAACCAAATCATTAACCCGGCAAAACATCTCAGGGTAGATACTATAATTACCGACCCAGTTTTTAGACCGTTCAGAGTAAGTTACTGTCTTTTGCTGGTAGTCGTCTATAACGTATGGCGACAACATAATTTCATTAAACACCACTGACCCCGTGGCTGAGGATGTGATGGTGAGGGATTGGTTTTGTAACCCCGTTTTAAAGTAAAGGGGAAGTATATATACCCCGCTGACCGAAGCCAGGTTGCAGACCGTCTGGGTTCCATAGCTAATGACCATATTACCCATGGCGTTCATGGTAATCACCACCTGGTAAAAGGTCAAAGGTTTTAATATGGTAGCATTAACTGACATCAGAAGTTAAAATTATAACTATTTGGCACTACATCGGCCAGTATTTCATTTGGCTGGTCGCTGGCCTGTGGTAGCATTACCCCGACTTCGTCATTGAAGCGGTCATAGAAGCTAAACACCCGAACCGTCTGCCCTTGGGCCATTAGTGCCAGTAGCATACGGGAGCGCTGGGCGAAGAAGGTTTTAAGGCCCTCATCACTAACAGCCACTACCCCGTCCTGACCATAACGACAGTAAACGCCCTTGTAAATGCAGTACCACCAAATGCGGCCCCGTTCCTCTATGACTGATTCCGGGTGCGCCGTACCCCAGCCACCCAGTAGTATGTTCATCTGGCCAATGACATTATTAGTCGTGGATTGGGTTGCTTCGCCGGCGGGCTGGTAAGCCAGGATCACCCCGATATAGATAGCCACCACGTTGCGAAGTCCAATAGCCAGCATGAGGGTTCCTTCCTCCTGGACCTGGCTGGCTACCTGTAATTTCTGAATGTCGCCCACTTCGACAGGTACGTCCACCTGGTTTAGCACGTCGAAAGTGCAGGAGCCGTTAATGGATGTGCCTTGTAAAAGCAGGTTGCCGTAGCGGATCCCTACGGGGTCAATAATCTGGCCGGGTTGGGGCACAACGGCCTGAATCCGGCCTATGTCGGTGTTCCAATACTGCCAGTACAGGTCCACGGGGGACATATTTTCGGTGACGTAGTTAAGGATGCCCCCCGTATAAGATGCTGTCCGGTTCCGCAGGGTAATATCACCCCTCAGCAGCCCATTGAGCACACTATAAGTACGTGCTGCCGTGCCGGGTAGCGACACCGGGTACATATTACCAACTTCATAATATAACTGGTTGATGCTCTTTAGCATTGGGGTTTGTAACTCAAAAGTGTAATTAAGCACACTGCCTACTGTGAGGTTACCAACATTGGCAAGGGCCAGCAGCACAAAAGACCCAAGTTGCCCCTGGACTGCCATTGTGAAGTTCTGCCCATCGGAGCGCATCAGGTTAAGCACATCCCCAGCTTGAAAAACATAACCCATGCCAAAGGCATTTATAGAGGATATGTCCACGGCCACGCCACTAATCAGGCCGGGGCCTGCGCTGCCAGAAAAGACAATAGAAGAATCCCCGCTGCCGGAGGTACGGGTCAGCGTACCCCCCGACACCAACGGGGCATTCGTGCCAACTGTCAGATATAAGTACAGGTTGCCGGACCACTTGCTTGTAGTCGGGTCGAAGGTTAAAGCCACACCAAGCACCTCGAATGTGGACCCATTAGTGGAGTAGGTATTACCATCTGCAGGAGGTATAGTTACATTAACCACGGCCACGGTATAAAGGCTGTATGCGGTCTGGTACAGGGTCTGGTAGAGCTGGTAGGTGCCGTCCTGGTTCTTAGAGGTGTATTGCACGGAGACGGCTACCCCCTGGGCAAAGGAATTATAAGACAGGTTAGGTGTCCTGACAATACTATAATAGACTCCCCAGATAGGTATTTCGGACAGAGCACTCGTATTAGAAAGTGCCCAGGATATGTACTGCATAAAGGATGAACTGCCAAAAGTGAGTGCTGGTGTGTTAATCTGAAGGGCAGCCTGGGTGAATACGCCAGGGGTGCGTAGGTACTGGTCATAAAAGACAATCCCAACCTGATAGCCGGAGTTGCTCTTTAGCTCTAACCTACCGTTCACGTTAGCCGGACTGCCACCGGTGATAGTTGCATACTGATTTGCTGGTGGCACGGGTTGCCCGAAACTGACAATCTCATTAGTACAGCTGGGGCGGAAGAAGTTCATCACATCGAACAGGCCAGCACCGATAAAGACCAGGTTAGTGAATACCTCATTTGTAGGGTACGGCGGGTATGTCTCTGCCGGGTTATAGTAATAGCCGGGCTGTGTGAGGTTGGATATATTCAACATCACATGGGTTTCAGGGGCATAGCCGTTACAGGAACTCTTAAATACAAATATCTGCCAGCTACCCGTCACCGAAGTCCCTGGGTCAGCCAGTAGGGTTATCGTTAAAGAGGTTGCCGTAGGGGTATTATAGCCTTCTGTGTAATCAGCCACGAAGGGACGGTTAGAAGTTACCTCCAGTCCTTTGGCAATCAAGGGTACATTGTCGTATGGTTTCAGGGTGAACAGTTCATCCTGAGCTATACCCACCTGGTTATTAGTGAAGTTATAGGTGAGGGCCTGGGTGGCTCCGTTGTGCTGGTTAATGGCAATCAGGTCAGCGGCAATGGTCTTATCCCATACCCGGATGGTATTAAAGGGGCCATCTACCTGATCAATTAACTTAGTCCTGACAAAGAGTACCACCTGCTGCACGTCAGCGGGTATCTGCTCCAGTAGCGGCATATATACCTGGATGGTATTGGAATTGTCGCCAGATAGGTTGTAATTGGCCAGTAGGGAATAAGGGCCGTTGACGGAAGGCTCATTGAGTAAAGACACATAGCCGAAGCAGAACTGGAAGTTACTACCCGCAATCAGGTTATTGGATATGGCCCCGTTGATGGTCTTAGTCCATAGAGGTGCATACCCCGGTGGCCTGCGGATGATGGTGATATAGGAATCCAGGAAGCTGCTGCCCGGCACTAAGGTACTGGTATCATAACGCCGGGGATCATTTAAATTATCAGTCCAAAATAGCGTAGTACCCAATATGCCAAACCCTGTCACTAAATTAGCGAGTGAGAAGTTAAGCCCTTTGTTAATGCCACTTTGTAAGAAATTGGCATTGTTAAGCAGTATAGTCGCCGAGTAGGGGCTTGTGGTGCAATTCACGTCAATCACCAGGTGATTACCCAGGCTATTATATTCAAACAGGTAGATATGTGTTCTATTAACATCTTCCACGGCACCAATGGCTGTGAACTCCCCGGTGAAAGTAGCCAGGATAGTCTGCACGGCTGCAATGACCTGGCTGGACAAAAGGTACTGCACCGCCCCCTCATTGCCACTATCGGTGGTGTTCACTTTTCCATTGATGAGGTTGAGGTAGTTCTTATCTTTGAATAAATAAGGGGTGGTATCACTATCGAGGCCACCGACAGAGCAAAGGAGTTTCGCTAATATTTTGCTGTTGCCCATACGTTTTAAAATCCTTTCGCCGTAGCACCGTAGCCAGTCCTGAAGGCTGCCCGAATGTCAGCGGCGGATAGCGGCGTGAGCCGGGAGGCAAGGTGTATAACAGCCAGCTCATAATCACGCTGCAACAGTCCTACCTCCTGCAAATTCATGGCCTTGCCCTCATTGAACTTGGCGAACTGCAACAATATATACTTTTCTATCGTGTCAATGGCATAAGTGCTCACCATACTGACGCAGGACGCCGTACCCGCATCGAATCCATCGGTAATATATTCCAGGTATAGTTGCGTCACCTGGCTATTCTGGTCTAACTGTATTCTGTTTTGTTCTAATATAACTTTGAAGGATTGTAATTGCGGGCTCTTATAGCCGTAATAGCCATCATAGCTTTCGCCGTACCCGTTTGTGTTTAGGAAGTAATAATAGGGTCCGTAGCCGCCCCATCCCAGCAAGTTATAGGGGAATGTGTTTTGAAGGTCCAGCGGTACATTATATATATTTGGATAAGGAACGACCTGCCCTGCGATGTTATAGGACGGCAAGCGGTTTAGGGATGTCTTTTGTGTCATATCAATCACATACTGCCCACCCATGTAACCTATGCGTACATAATCCACATAATCGCAAGGGAGGGTAACATTGCTGTTAGAATCTACTGGCAAAATAACGGTATGGATATTACGAATGATGTCCAGATTGATTTCTCTTAAGCAGCGTATCGCCAAATGAAGGAAGAGACCATAATAGTGAATGGTGAATCCTTTCGTGGTTATGGCACTGCGGACAATTTTATCCAGTGAGGTTAATTTCATCTCTTTTATTTTACTGGTGGCCGTAGATCCTGCCCGTCATCAATATGAGTTTCCACTGGTGTTGGGGCCACCATAGCATAAACGGTATTTATCACATCGGCTTCCATGTCCTGCGGTATGGGCAGCAAATCCCAATCCCCCAATTCACGCACATCAGTCACCAGCAACTTGATCCTGACTGACACGATGGGGTTAGGGCTATTCTTGGTGATGTCAGTGGTATATATGATATTAAGCCCTTCTGTTTCATAGGCTGTATTACCCGACATCTGGGGTAGGTAGTCCATCTGGTTGATAATACCCCACTGCCCTGATTGCAGGGGTATGAACAGGTTATCGGGGTTATTCATATCGGCTACCTGCCAGACACCCATTGTCTTAGGCAAGGAGATAGGATAAGCCGGTAGTGCTGATATGCTCCTTTGCGTACCATAGGTAGTTACGGCAATGCTGTTATAGGTGGCTATCATGGTCGAAGGAGGGAACATATCGCCGAACGCGAAGTTACCCGGTACTTCCATTTTCAGCATTTTGGCCACCACCTGGACAATTAGCCCTTTGATGTCCTTAGATGTAATTTCCAGGTTATAGGACACATTACCACCCGATAGCCTGCGCTGGATGATAGATGACATGGCAGAGATCGTTATCATGGGATTACCCCCTCCTTAGTGGTCACCTGCGCCATTTGCAGCAGGTTGCTGTCATTGGTGTTTAAGCCGAAGGCTTGGAGAGTAGCTACCACAATCTCAATCTGGACTTCGTCATTCCATTCTAAGTTAACGGAATCAGGGACATTTTGGGTAATCACCCTGCCCACCTGGGTAAAGGCATACAAAGGTACTGCTGGCCTGCGCAGGTAGGTGTAGAACCCGGCCATTGGTTGTTTGGGATATAGTTGTATCTGGTATTGACCGCTGCTCACCCCTGCCCACTGCCCAATCGGAGATCCGATAGTTGGCGCATTGATCTGGTCATTCAGCCGTTTGGGGATCAGATCATCACCGAGTATCTGCACCCCCGAATACTTCACCCCACCGGGGACACCATTCAGCGAAACCTTATTGTTGAAAGTTTGGGTGTAAAGAGAGTTTAGCCTGACGTAGTTAGTGGGCAGGGTTAGCATCCCGTTAGGGGTATCGGCGTAGAGGAAAGGTATGGTAACCTTGAATGGAGTGAGGGCATCGTCATTCCACTGGTCTTGCGTTACCCCTGATTTCTGCGGTGGGAAGTATCCTGAATTGATTTCTGGCCTTCCGGTAAGTTTACCGAACAAGGCCATTTGATAAAAGTCAAGGAATGAATCTATGGTCGCAGGAGGGTAGAAAGCCTGCTGTTGCTGGTTGGACAAAAAGTCAAGGAAGGAATGGATTTGCGAAATTGTAAACACATCTTACAGTTATTTACCCGTTAACTTACCAATCGCCCACCAATACACACCATCACTCTTTAGCTTAGTAAAAGAAGTATCTGCCAATGCACCAATAGAGGTAGAATCAGGGTTACGAGGTAGTACAGTCTTAAACACCCAGGAATAGGTAGCCGAACGCTCCGTATTCATAAATCCAATCTCCCTGCCCTGGTTAGCACCGCTTGGCGAAGGCAGTAGCAAACTGTCCTGGTGGATGATATTACCCAGTACCACGAACTGGTCGGTGGATAGTATCACATAGTTATTGGAATCACCCAGTTGGGTAGTATAGTAATTGGAATAGTACCCTTGCGCCCTTGCGCCCAAAGAGGCAACCACCAATATCAATAATGCAGATAACTTTTTCATGTTATAGCTGATTGTTAAGTCCGTCAAAAGAAAGGATTTCACCAGTCAGGAACGTAGAGCCCACCAGCGTTATAGAACCACTGGGATTGTAAGTGTATGAAGCCTGGGGCTGTCGGCTTCCGTTGCGGTAGAAACCAGGAGGGTTGGAGGCTGCATTGGCAAGCTGGGCGTTAAATCCCGTAGCCGGATATACGGTGGTGCCATTCATGGCTGAAGTTACCGTGAAGTCGAAGTTACCCGGTGACACGGGCACGGGTATAGCGTCATTGAACTGAAAAGTGGTCCCGTCTGTTTGTAATGTCATCTGTGTTGCCATACTGCTATTGTTATGCGGTTAATACAAACGTTCCTGAAAGCCTTGTCCTGGATGCCGTTGTGTCCTTCAGCGCATAGGAGAATGCCCCTGCGCTGATAGCCGACAGCGTTGTAGAGTTGAGGGCTACTGCAATGGATGAAGCCGTCAGTGTCAGACCCGCCCCGCTGGTCAGCGTTTCCGCTGTGGTGCCGTTAGCATTCAGCACCAGGAACTCCCAGGTGTCAGAATTTACTGATGTCCACGGCACATTCGCAATGCTAAATAGCATCGTTAAGGTGGCACCGGCGGATTTAGAAACAGTCAGGGGATAGGTAAGTCCAGAATCGGAGTTGGCCCAGATGGTAGGCATGATTATGGTTTTTCAGGTTAATTTCAATGTAAATATAGTAAATTATTGATAATTATAAGTTTTTTTTCCATTCTCCTAAATCCCTTAGTGGGCTGGTGTTCCGTCTGAATTAATGGGCCTAACGATATTCCCTATTTCCGTGATGACTTCACAGAGCAATGTGCAGTAACCGGCCCCGGTTGCGTAGCCTTGCGTAGCGATTATTTTGACAAAATTAATCGGGTCGATTGGTGCAGGTAATTGGAAGGCAGCCGCGTACCGGCTATTCTCTGTTAGAAATAGCCCGTGGTCAATAAACCCTTCCTGGGCGTTTTCATAAGCCCTAAACCAGTCTTTTATCCTATAAAGATATAACCCTCCTGGTTGCAGGGTAATGGAAATTACTTCAGGGAATTGGACATTATTTGTCCTAAGCAGTTCATGGGTTAGTAGTAACTGCTTTAGCCCAGACCAGGAAGCATCGGCCTTTATGCCAAAGAAATTAAACTGCGGTGCATTTTCACCCCATGCTGATTCTACGGCTGCTTGGCCTAAAGTGAACGCCCATGGTACTTTAGTAGCTGCTTCGGATGCCTGGGCATCGGCCAGATAGGCTAATTTGAATAATGAGGGGGTCATTACAGTCTATTTAAAATTCCTTTCCAAATACATTTAGCGAAAAACAAAGGCCTGGTTAGGTTGGTGATAAAGCTACTGCCTATCCAATTTTCGTACACAGCTTTGTCATAATTTTTTATGGCTACAGAAAGTCGCCCGTAGGCGGTCCTCATCCTTTTTCTGATAATGCGTTTTAAATCAGGAACTTCCCAAGATGGGATGTCATCAAAAAATTCCAAATATCCAAGATATATTTGCCACCGTCCCTCTACCGAATTGTAGCCTTTTCCAGTAGAGGATAAAATGGTACTTGGAAGATCAGCGCCCCTCTGACAAACTTTTGCCGGATGGTATGTCATAGATTTCCCTCTAAAATGCAAAAGGTAAAATAGGATATGTTGAGGGTAATAAAAACTTAAACCACAATTTCTTTTCAGCCTATCCCGGATAACCTGGATATGAGGCAAGCAGTCCTTCACATTAAACACTATTCCAGGTAGATGTGATGTAGCGTTCTCAATGTCATCTACGGGTATAGGTTTAATCTTATCCTGACCCCTGAATGTGCTGCCATCCTGGTCTATGAATTGTGGGCAGATGAGCGAATGATTACAGGTAACAAGGTATTCGGAAATGGTTTTTATTCCATCTATAATAAGCAAATCATCGTCATAACAAATCATTAAATACTTCGTCTTGCATAATTCAAATAATTGACAGAATGATTCAGCAAAACTCTGTTTATTTTCGTGTACTTCGCACCTGAAGTTATTAATAATATCAGCCAAGCCATCCGTTAATGGTGTGCCGCTATCTTCAACTACTATAATTTCACATAAATCTAACAAGGAAGCTGGAATACTTACCAATAGGTCATGTAGGCATTTATTCCGGTTACCGGAAACAATACCAAGCGTCAGTGCTTTCATTTTTTCTATTTAATCCGATTTAACTTTGCAATTTCCTTTTCAATAGATTTTATTTTTTCTACCGCTTTAGATATTTGAAGATGGAGCGCCCTAAGTCTGTCGGCTTGCTTTTTTGTGTTTTTCTTAAGCGCCATACATTCATTTTTTAAATCTACCTTTTAGTATTTCATTTAGCTCATCAATTTTTTGCTTCTCTTTGCACAACCGCCAAACCACATAAGATACCATGCCTGAAAAGACCATTACCAAAATAGCAATAAGGAACGGGTGTTTCATCGTTTGTGGTGCATGAACTGATGATGAGCGATAAATATATAATAACTATCACAGTAAGGATAAGGCCTAACATTAAATCTCTAACCGGGATATTCATGGAATATCATTGAAGTCGGTAATATCATCACACTCTGTGTGTTCCTCTTTGGCTGTTAGAACGAAAATAACATAGCATATAGCTATGACCACTATAATAGAAAACACCAACACGTTTTTTAGGGTAATGGACATACACTTAGGTTAAAGATTGGCCCGGTATAGACATATCAGGCCTTTAAATCATCCACTATGAAAAAAAACTGAATCGTACTACTATTTCTTCTTTTTCTTTCCGAAATTCTTAGCAAAGTTGGCTTCCTCCACGGTTTTAGCCGGGTACTTGCTTTTGTTCGCCATCACCTTTCTGGCATAGCCTTGCACACTCATGCCAGCGGCTTTAGCCTTTTTAGTGAATAGGCCAGCATGGGATTTTTTGATTTTTATAGCCATGATAAATTGTTTTAAGCGGTTGGAGGTACAACAGGTACTGGCATTACAACAGGCGCCGGGTTTTGTTCAGACTTCCAGGCTTGATACCCTGCTTCTACTAAGCTGGCTGCCTGACCGAAGGTAACTTTCACCCCATGCTTGATGTCCATGACCAGGACATAAATCTTTGCTGCCAGGGTAGTTAGCAACTGGCCCCTTTGCTGAACGCTAAGGTTAGGGAAGGCAGCTACCATTTGGGTTAACACTGCTTCTACCTGCGCTTCTGTGGAGGTAGGGGTTATGCCTGTAATAAAGGCTTCTTCGGCAAGGAATACCGGCACAGCTACTTTAACCTCTGCAAGTATCTCTGTGGGAAGCTGCGATCCAAGTACTTTATCGGCAATCTGGGCCAAAATGTCAGCTTCTCCTGATTGCAGGATAGGTTCGATTTCCTTTACGAGAAGGACAGTACCTTCAAGGACTACCTTTTCAGCACTGGCAAAAAGCCGTGCAATGAACTCTCCGATTTTAGTGATAAAAGACATATAGTTAAGTTTAAATCTTTGGTAACGATGTTGGCGGCTGTGATTGCGTTCCTGATACCGAATTTACCAGGTTTATGGTATTGGCGGACTGTTGGCTTTGGGCTACCCCTTGCGTGGTAACCATCCGTAAAAACAGGTTCACTATGGATATGATACCGGCAGCTACCAAGTTGGCCGTTGGTGAAAGGTGAATAGCTGGGTTAGCGATCAGGTTACCAACTATCAGGACAACACCGGAGGCGAAGTTGAACCAGAGGGTCTTAGACTGCCAGAAGGGCTTTACTGTTTTCATGGGTTACGGGTTAGGGCTAATAATTTAATGTTAAAATATTTTTAATATAAGCCAATTGTCTTTTTATTATGTTTATTTTTTAGGTATGACAACCATAATGGTATCACGCAGTAAATTGTTCTCTCTTTTCAATGCCACCACCCTATTAATCAGGGTATCATGGAGCAATAATAGGCCATCATCCGTTTTCTTTGTGTTTGACAAGTAGATAACTGCTCCAAGCAGCATCACTAACATCAAAGAACCAAGTTTGAGTTTCATTTTTTTAGATTAACAATTTGAACCTTCAGAACCGCAATCTGTGTATTTAAATTAGCAAGGGTAATGATATTATTATCAGCCGCTATCCTTAAACTTACATTCTCATTTTCCAGTATGGCTATCTCTTGTGATAGGAGCGGATCACTTTTTATAGCCATAAGTGAATCAATGACCATCGCAGAATTTAGCCGACTAATCATATACTGATTTTGACATATTGACAGTTGGTTGAATAGGAAACAAACCATAACTATCAAAGTTAAAATCCATCCTTCCGGTTTTTTCAATAACTCGATAAGTTGTAAGGTGTATTTGCCAAACAGCGAAACTAAAAAGTCTTTCATTGATTTTCATTATAGGTTAATTAGTCAACTGCAAAATATCCGCTTGCAACTGAGCCAGGTTAAATCCCTCAATAGTAACTCCGTTTTTAAGGAAATCCGGACTTATAATCACATACAACTCATCACAGTAGCAATCCAGATAATCCCAATCCATATCTTTTTTTAATCCCCAGGTAATTACTCTAACAGTTTTAGGGTTATAGCCATTTCCAGGAATCCCGTGTCCTCCCCATGACCCGGCCAAACTTGGTCCTGAATTAGTCGGCGGCACAACTACCCATTGATCCTGCTTCTGGGAGATAAGAGGTAAGGCCATGCCAGCGTACACGCCACCAAACATATAAATGGCCTGCTTTACATGGTCATGGTTCAGGGGATTGATAGCGGCGTATGCCCCTATCTTATGCCCGGCAATGCCAGTCTGCCGCCAGTAGTTCAGCACATCGAGCATATTAGCCCCATTGTCATTCATACCCGTTGCGGGGTCATATCCGGTTATAGCGGAATAGGCTGCTATAATCTGGTCAGTAGAAGGGGTGAATAGGTCTTTATTAGCATCAGTCCATCCCATGATCATATGGCCGCTTGCTGCTATACAGCAGTCAGACAAATTATCGTTACCCATGACGTGCCAGTCCGGGATGTCGCTGCCAATATAGAAGCTATCCGGCACAACTATCGGTGCATCAGCCTTTAGGTAATTACCAAATTGCACAGTCCGGTCATCAAGGCGTGGACTATGCTTGCCAAGTTTCATTTTTGAGAAGTCTGTTATAGAGGGTAACATACAAAACAAAGATAAAGATAATACCTAAAATACTCCTAAATAGTTCAATAGGACCAATAGTACAATCAGCACACAGATAATCCAAATAATGTTTTGGATTGCCGGCGATACTCCGGCTGCGGCCATGAGCAGCTTGACCAGATAAAGGACAACTGCTACAACCAGGATGATGATTAACAAATGGATCAACCA
>VFSW01003579.1_pt1 | contig 23282 bp, 20 predicted proteins | sample 5358111 | NCBI WGS metagenome assembly VFSW01 (sample SAMN11554181, study PRJNA540505) | mine drainage metagenome | isolation source: sediment from site ElyBrook_90M | place: USA: Ely Copper Mine, Vershire, VT | collected 2017
CGAAGAGCGCACCTTGCTGCTGCTGAAGTGCTGGGCGGAAGACTCGGTCGAAGCCAAACAACCTCACTACGAGATTCCCTATCCGTATGAAACCGGCGTCCGCGGTTATCCGGCGTGGAGGAGCGCGCAAACCGCAGGCGCCGCGGGCGAAGTCGGACCCGACGGCACGATCAGGCGCGTGAGCGTGGTGCCAAGTCCTTACACGCGGCCGCATCCGCCGGTCTTCGTCGCGATGAGCGGCAGCGCGAGTTCCATTCCCTTCCTGGCACGCCATGGATTTCGGCCGACATACTTCACCAACCTCGAGAACGTGCTTCAGTTCGCGCGCCTGTATGTCGATGAAGCGCGAGCCGCCGGCTTGCCGTTCGCCCTGGGCGAACGCCAGAACATCGTGCGCTGGATTCACGTCGGCCGAAACGAACAGGAATTCCGCGACAAGTTGATGCGCTATGACTACGAAATGTACGTGAACTTTTACACCGCGTTCTTTCCCAAGTTGCCGCATTTCGAGGATGCGGATGCCACCCTGCTGAGCATGAAGGACAGCGGCATCTTCATGGGTGGAACCGTCGAGCAGCTAAAGCAGCAGTGGCGTCATATCTACGCCACCCTTCCCGCCGAATACATAACGCTCATCTGGCATTACGCACAGGTTCCCAAGGAGGTAGTGCTCGACGAGCTCGACGTGTTCATGAACAAGGTGCTTCCCGAGCTCGACGCGCCGGCTGCAACCGAACATGCCGCCGAGGTTCATGCGCCCTGAGCTCCTGGCTGGAGCACGCATACCGCGGACCGTCCAAGCTTCCTCACGCCAAGCTTCTCTCGCGCTTGACCGCGCCAAGGGTCAGGCTTGCCGATCGCGGAGCATCGAGGCACAGCCCGAGCCGTGTCCTCGAGCGACGGGCCTTGCACTATCGCATCGGCGGGTCTACGTCATACCGGATCAGGTTTTGCGCAGGCTCCGGGGCATTTGATGCTGAAACGAGTTGATCGGGTACAGATAGTCGTCCGCGATCGCGCCGCGGCGAAGAGCGCGGCGACTGCGATTTTCGGAGCGGAGTTCATCCGCGACGACGAGGTTAAGCTGCTCGGTGCGAAGCGCACCGTGTGCCAGCTTGGCGCCAGCATAGTCGAGTTCCTCGAGGCCGACGGCGCCGGCCGTGTTGCGGATTTCGCGGCGCAACGAGGCGGAGGACTCTATGCCGCCGGCTTCTCTGTGGCAGAGCTTGAAGAGGCGGCTGCGCTGTTCGATCGCAACGGCGTCAAGTTCGAGCGCGCGGCCGGTCAGCTTTTTCTCGATTCAATGACTACCTGCGGGATGCCTTCGGTAATCAGTACGTTTCACGAACGATCGCCCGTCGGTGCAATAAAATGGCTGTACGAGGTGACCAACGTGGTCGCCGACTGGCGCGCGGCGGCGGAACGCTACACGCGGATTTTCGGGCTCGACTCCTCGAAGTATGTTCCAATCGAACACGCGGATTTCGGCTATACCGGGACGCTCACGATGTTCGATGCGCCCGCACGCCTCGATCGGATCGAAATTTCGCAGCCGACCAGGGCGGCCGCGATGGGCCAGTTCCATCGCCGGCACGGCGATTCGCTGTATATGTTCTACGTCGAGACCGACAGCGTCGAAACGATCGCCGATCGGCTGCGCGAACGCGAGGGCCGCTTCACTGCGCGCAAGGAAGGCTTGCACGATGGCCTGTGGATCCATCCGACGGTCTTCTGCGGCGTGCTGGTGGGAGTGAGCCGCACCAACGTCGCGTGGCGCTGGTCGGGGGACCCGGAGCGCGGCCGCTGACAGTTCGCGATACCCGCGCCGACATGGATCGCGTGCCGGCCTTTCATCCGCCCCGGCCGCGGTCGGGGCCTAATCAAACGCAGGAGACATCATTTATGGCAGACCGATTGGAGGGCAAGGTCGCGGTCGTCACCGCCGGCGGTTCGGGCATCGGTGCCGCAACCGCGCGCCGCTTCGCGCGCGAGAAAGCCTCGGTGGTGATCGCGGATTTGAGCGGGACGCGCGCCGCCGAGGTCGCAGGCGCGATCACGCAGGCGGGCGGCAATGCGCGCTGGCTCAAGATGGATGCGTCCGACCCGGAGGGCGTCCAGGCCGCGATCCGTCTCGCCATGGATAGCTGGGGCCGGCTCGACGTGATGTTCAACAATGCGGGGTTGGGCGCGGTCGAGGCGCTCGAAACCACGACGCTGGAGACTTGGAACCGAATCCTCGCGGTCACGCTCACCAGCGCGTTCCTGGGCATCAAGTATAGCCTGCCGATCATGCGCAAACAGGGCGGCGGATCGATCGTGAACACCGCCTCGATCTCGGGCACGGCCGGCGACTACGGCATGACCGCATATAACGCGGCCAAGGCCGGCGTGATCAACCTCGCGCGCGGGGCCGCGCTGGAAAACGCGCAGTATGGAATTCGCATAAATTGCGTCTGTCCCGGCGCCATCAATACCCGCGTAGCGCAAGTGCTGGGCGGCAACGACGTCGAGGGCTTCAAGCGCAAGCTTAGGCAAAATCCGATCGGCCGGATGGGCGAGCCCGACGAGATCGCCAACACCGTATGTTTCCTGGCCTCCGACGAAGCCTCGTTCATCACGGGAGCGACGATCGTGGTCGACGGTGGCCTGACCGCACATACCGGCCTGCCACGCTACATATAAATCCGGGCTCGAGTTGTGTGCCCGCCGGAAAACCTGACCGCGTGACGAGCCGGACCTGGTGTGGTAGTGCAACAGCCGATGACCGAGTTTCTCGCGCAACCGATGCATGCTCTCGGCTCGCTGGATACTTGAGCGGTGCGGCGGGAAAATACCTGGCCAAGACAGCCAAGACAGATGGAGGCATCATGAAACCGTCCGCGGAAGAGATCGCTCGGCGCGTCGACGCGATTGCGCCCGCGCTCGCCGCCAACGCCGAGGCCTGCGTCGAAGCCCGCAGTGTCGTACCCGAAAGCATGAAGGCGATGGTCGATGCGGGGCTGTTCAGAATTTGTCAGCCCGCCCGGGTTGGCGGCTACGAGCTCAACCTCAGCATCCAGTACGATACGGTCACTGCCGTATCGCAGGTGTGTCCGTCCAGTGGCTGGATTCTGATGGTCATGGGCGCGCATCACTACTGCCTCGGCGCGTGGCCCGAACGCGGCCAGGAGGAGGTCTTCGGCGAGGGGCGCGACGGGCTGGTCTCGGGCACGCTGGCCTGGCAGGGCAAAGCGCGCGCGGTCGAAGGCGGCTATCGGGTCGACGGGCGCTGGCAGTTCTGCAGCGGTGTCGATCGTTCGAACTGGGTGATCCTCGGATGCGCGGATGCGCAAACCGGCGGCCCCGGCGTGCACGTGGTAGTGCCGCGCGAACAGATAGTCGTGGATGACACCTGGCACGTGCTCGGGATGGAGGGTACCGGCAGCAAGGATGTGGTTGCCAGGGATCTCTTCGTGCCCGCACAACGAGCGATCGACACCCGCGAGCTGATGAAGGGCTCGTCGCCCCACACCTTGGGTCACGCCACCAATCTTTACCGGGTCTCGGCGGATTCGATCCTTTCGGGCTCGGTGCCGGCGGCGATTCTGGGCTCGGCTAAATTCGCGTTGGAGAAATTCGTCGAGCGCACCAAAGAGCGGCGCGCGATCGTCACCGGCGCGCGCAAGGCCGAACACGGGCCCACCCAACTCCGGCTGGCTGAATCGATGGCCGAGCTGCAGTGCGCACAGTTTTTCATCCACGACGCGGCGAAGCTCATGGCCGAGGTGGCGGAGTCGCAGCAGGACGCGACCGACATGAGTTACCGCGCGCGGGTCAAGTGGCAGGCGGCGTATGCGGCCGAACTTTGCCGGCGCGCCGTGTCGCGCCTGTTCGCGGGCTCGGGAGCGCACGCCGTCTACGATTCCGCGCCGCTGCAGGCCGCATTTCGAAACGTGAACGTCGGCGCGCAGCACGCCAGCATCGATTTCGACACTTCGGGCGAACTCTACGGCCGGATGCGCTTGGGGCTGCTCTCCGCGTAAGGCCGCGCGCCGGCCGAACCTAATGAGCCACAGAGGTTGAAGCGAAAATGAACGAACTCGACCCCACCAAGACAGCCTTGCTCATCATCAACATGACCAACGATCTGCTCGGATGGGAAGGCGTTCGGCCGTTGGTGCCACGGCTGCAAAGACTGTTGGACGCGGCTCGAAAGCGTTCTGTCACAGTCGTCTTTTCATCCCTCGCCTTCTGTAACAACGGCGCCGACAGCGGCCAACTGGGAAATTTCTGGGAGCCGATCGGCAAGGGAGAAGTCCTGGTCAAGGGAACCCAGGGGGTCGCCATATTGCCGGAACTGTCGCCGAGAGCGGGCGAACCGGTGCTGGAACGCAACCGCTACAGTGCGTTCTTCAATAGCGAGCTCGACGCGATGCTACGCGGCAAAGGCATCGAGACGCTCATCATCGGCGGCTATTCAACGAATTTCTGCTGCGACTCGACTGCCCGCGATGCCAATTTCAGAGACTACCACGTCATCGTGCTCGAGGACGGCACGGCGCCGATCGCATTGGAAGAAGCGGACGGTCAGGCTATCGCCGCTGAGCAAGTGCAGCAGACCGTGCTGGCCAACCTCCGCCGCGGCTTCGCGCAGGTAGCGACCGTCGCAGAGGTCGAGCGCGCTATCGGCGGAGATTGATTCGTTGCGGGTCTGCTACGGGCTGAAATTGAACGCTCCCAGCAAATCGCCGGCGTTAGCGTCGCGTGAACCCATCGGCCCGAGCCCGAACACTTCCTCGATAAACTTCGGGAACGAGGCGAAGTCGCTTTCGCCATGGAAGACGTAGCCACGCTTTGCAAATGGACTGACTATGATCAGCGGCACTCGCAATCCGTATCCGGTCGCGTCCACTTGCGGCGGCGGCACATGATCGTACCATCCGCCATAGTCATCCCAACTCACAAATATCACGGTGCTTGCCGCATCGGGACCGTCCTGAACCGCGGCGATCATTGACGCGGTCGTGGCTTCGCCCGTGCGCACGTCATTCGGCGGATGCTCGCTGTTCAACGCGTCGGTAGTCACCCAACTGACCGCCGGCAGAGCGCCACTCCTGGCATCATCGACGAATTGTCGCCAGGGAACGACGTTGCTCCAGTCAGGGCCGTAGCGGAGGTGATAAATCGCGTCTACCTCTGTCCAGAAATAGCCGCTCTTCGGCGTAGTAACACCGTAGTATTTCCACGAGACCCCCGCGGCGTCCATTTCATCTATCAAGGTCGGGCCGTCCCAGCAGGGCCGACTATGAGAGCCGTCCACCATCAGCACCAGGACGTCCGGTGCTGCGTCGCATCCCCAGCTCCACTTGCCGCTGGTTGAACCGGCGCTGTGTCGTGGATTATCGACCGCGCCGAAACTGGTCCCGAAGATCGTGAACAGATGATTCGGAAAGCTCGGCCCCATCACGCTGGTGAAGAAATTATCGGCCAGCACATACGCGCTGGCATAGGCCCAGTAAGTCGGAATCTCCTGTTCGGAGTACTGTGCATACGCGGACGGATAGATGAAATCATCCATCATGCCATTATCCCAGACGCGCAAAGCATCCGCTCGCCGGTGAGGTAGATCGCCTGGAAGTATGATTGGAGCCCGGGCGAGCGGTATCAGCCTATGCTCGTGAATGCCGACCGTGGTGCCGTCGGCGCCTGGGAATAAACCGAAGTAATTGTCGAAAGTGTGGTTCTCCTTAAGGATGATCACGATGTGCTTGACGTCGCGCAAGGTGGCGGCGTTCGCTGGGAATGCAACCACAACCGCAAACACGAGCCATAGGATTTGCCGGCAAGCGGATTTGAAGATCTTCAGTGTCATTATTGTTCCACCTGAGAAACGTCGTCTCCCGGCTCGGGCCTGTGGATTTTTCACGGATTGCCGCCAGCCCGCCGTGCTCACGAATGCAGCATCTCTCTTTTTCCATTCGGTTAGATAGTCGAATCTTCCTTTGATCCAGCCGATGGAGCGATTGTCCGAAATAGCAGGGAGAAAGAACGCGCCGACGGACTCGGCTCGCCGCCGGCGCGCTCACCCAAGGGGGCGATTCGTTTCGCTGCTTATTGATCGATCACGGTGTTGTTCACCTCGACGCATCCCGAGGAGCCATCAGGCAATTCGACCGTCAGCGCTACCGGACTCGAGGTAATCTGGGACAAGTCTATATGCGACGTATCCAGCTTCAGCTTCCACTTGCCGCACGAACCGGCCGGCGTGGGCATACGGCGCACGATGGCATCCGCGGTCTCACCCTCGGCGGTGTCGCCTTGGAATAGTGCGTCGTTGGTGCCGCTGATTGGCCTGAAGGAAGGTATGGTTGCCGCCGCGTCCGGTGCGCTCTGACAGGTTCCCTGATGCAGGCTCACCTTCACGCCGCCGTTGTCGAGGTTGTCGCTCGAGCGCTTGCAAGTATTCGGGTTCTGCGCGTCCTTGAAGGTAACCGAGATCTCAGCCTGATCGTTGGGCTCCGAGTCGCCGCCATGCGTGATATCGACCGAGGCCCGCTTGATCCCGACTTCGCCGCCATCGGTTGCCACCGCCCGGCTCGAGGCCAGCGGAATAACTGCCGCGGCAATCGCCACAAAGGCCAGGACGCGCGTAAATCTGATTGAATCCAAGGGTTTGAATCCTCCTTCGGTGGGTTCCTTATTGGGCCCGCCCCGCTGGAAGATGTGATGAGCAATCCTTATGCCATGCTCCTCGGACAGAGAAATGGCCTAATATCAGCAAGCGATCGTTTGGTATTTGAGAACTTCGATAGATATCGTCTGAGAGCCACCGTTGCCGGCATATCCGGATTTTCGGACACTCGTTCGAGGATTTCGACAAACGCGCGCCAAAAAAGCGCTGGTTTGGGTCGTCGAGTCAGCCGGAGGGCGCCGGATGACACCTCAGGTCGCGGGACTTCGGATCCCGTGCTTGTCCAGCTTGTAGGAAAGGTAGCTGCGCGAGAGGCCGAGCCGCCGCGCCGTCTCGGCCTGCGCGCCACCCGCGGTCCTGAGCGTTCGCTGGATGGCCGCTTTCTCAAGCGCGGTCAGGAACGCGCGAAGGTCGAGCGTCTCGGGGAGCGCGTGGGCGATCGCTTCGACCGTGAGCGGAGCGTTTTCAGGGGCGGTCGCGCCGATGCTGCTGGCTGGCGGCTGCGCTGCGACGGGAAAGTTCGCGGGACCGATCTCGTTGCCGGCCGACAGGATGCAGGCCCGCTCAATCAAATTTTTTAGTTCGCGGATGTTGCCCGGAAAATCGTAGCTCACCAGCACGCGCATCGCCGCCTCGTTGATGGTTCGCGGCGGCACCTTGAGGTCGCGCGTCGCCTGCAGCAGCAAGACCTCGCACAGCTCGGGGATATCTTCGCGCCGTTCCCGCAGGGGAGGAATTGCGATCGGCACTACGGCGAGGCGATAGTACAAGTCCTCGCGAAAGAGCCCCTCGGCGGCGCGTTGCTTGAGGTCGCGATGGGTAGCGACCAGCAAGCGCACGTTGGTCTGGCGCGCCTTGTTCGAGCCGATTCGCATCACCAGTCCGTCGGTCAGTACGCGAAGCAGCTTGGCCTGCGCGGCTTTTGACATCTCGCCCGCCTCATCGAGAAAGAGCGTGCCTTCGTGGGCGGCCTCGAACAGCCCTTCGCGAGCACGATCGGCCCCGGTGAACGCGCCGCGCTCGTGGCCGAACAGTTCGCTTTCGAGCAGCGTCTCGGTGAAGGCGGCGCAGTTGACGGCGACGAAGGCCTTGGAGGCGCGCGGGCTGCTGCGATGTATCGCGCGGGCGACCAGTTCCTTGCCGGTGCCGGTCTCGCCCGTGATCAGCACCGTCGCGTTGGTCGGCGCAACGCGTGCGATCTGTTCGCGCACGGCGCGGATCGCCGCGCTGTTTCCGCGAATCTCGGAGGAGCCTTCCAGCCGCACCACCGCGGCGTGCAGCCTTCCGTTCTCCTGCATCAGGCGCGTGTGCTCGACCGCGCGACGCGCGGTGGCGAGCATCACCTCGGGCAAAAAGGGCTTGGTGATGAAGTCGAACGCGCCCCGGCGCATGCTCTCGACCGCAAGCTCCACCGTCGCAAACGCGGTCAGAAACAGGACGGCCACCGTCGGGTCTGTCTCGCGCGCGGCCGCCAGCACTTCGAGCCCTTCACAGTCGTTCATTTTCTGATCGGTGATAACCGCGTCGAGCGAGACCTCCGCGAGCACCTCCCGCGCGGTGGCCACGCCCGCGGCTTCGATCACTTCGAAGCCCTCCTGGCGCAGGTTCGAGGCCAGGATGCGCCGCATGCTCGGCTCGTCATCTACGATCAGTATTCTGGCCATGATGGAGGTCCGCCTCCGCGGATGAATTGGCGCCGCGCGCCGGAATCTCGAGCGAAAAGCATGCCAACCCGGGCTCGTTGCGGCTGAGCGCGAGGTCGCCGTGATGGGCGCGCGCGATGTTGCGCGCGATCGCGAGGCCCAGCCCCGTACCGCCGGCCTTGGTCGTGAAGAACGGCTCGAAAAGATGCGCGGTGACTTCGGCCGTGATCGGCCCGGCGGAATTGCCAACCTCGAAGCGGATGGCGCCGTTGCTACCGGCCGCGGCCGACAGGCTGACCCGGCCTTGACGATGACACGCGTCGATTGCGTTGAGCACGAGGTTCAACAATGCCTGCTGCATCTGAGGATCGTCGTAGTCGGCTTCCAGCGAGGCGTCCGCGTCGACCTCGATCGGCACGTTCTCCTCGGCCGCATGGGCGCCCGCCACGGAAGCCACATAGTTGAGCGTGTCGGCGACGTTCGAACGCGCCAGCCGCAACGTGCGCGGCCGCGCGTAGGCGAGAAAGTCGGAACTCAACCGGACCAGGCGTTGCGCTTCGCTCGCCGCGATCGCGAACATCTCCTGGCGCTCCGTCTCGTCGAGGCCGGGACGCTGCGCGGTGGCGAGCGAGCTGGAGATCATCGCTACCGGATTACGGATCTCGTGCGCGATGGCGCTCGACAGGCGGCCGACCGCGGCCAGCTTTTCCTCTATCAGCAACTGTTCGCGAGTCTGCTCCAGCTCGCGCAAGTTGAGCCTCAACTGCGCCTCACGATCCTGAAGATTGTTGACCAGCAACCACACGACCACGCCGACCATGATGAAGATCAGAGACGACGCGCCGGCCTCGATGTACTCGTTGACGGAGTGAAGGCTGTAGGCGCCAAAAAAGTCGAGAAAAACCGCAAGCGCGACGACCGCGAGCGCGGGTCCGAGGCGCAGCCGGAACGCCGCCTCCAGCACCGGCACCGCCATCAGCACGAAGTACTGGCTGTCCTCGCCGCGCGTGAGTATCAGCAGCGTCGCCACCAGTGTCGAGCTTATGGCGATCGACCGCCAGGTGAACAATCTCAGGGTCGCGGCGGAGGGTGTCGCCGCGCGCAGCTGGAGCCACGTCAGCTCTAAGGCTTCGATCACGAATCCGGCGACGAGCGTCGCGACGACCGCCGGTGAGAGGTCGTCCATGTAGTTTCCGAAGATCACACGAGCCAGGAACAGCGCGGCGATCAGCAACAGGTTCAAGGCCGCGAAGATCGATTCCTGGCGGCGGAAGGACTCAAAATCCGTCGCGAGCAGCGTGGAATCGGTATGCGGCGGGGTCATCAGAATGGGCGCGAGCCGTCCGGGCCGGCGGGTTCTGGTGCCATGTAATCGGAACATTCGCTGAAAAGCGAGCGGCCAATCCGGCGCCTGCGCCGTTGCTTGCGAGCCGATCCATTTACGTCGACAATCCTTTTGCCCGGGCAAAACCAGGCGGCCACCATCAATCAGGCTGAGCGCGAGGAGCACGAATGAATCCAACCAATATGGCCCCCTGGATCGGCAATTGGGCCTGGAGCCTGCCCCTGATAGTGATCAACGTGATCGTCCACGTATGCGGCCTTGCTCTCATTGGTGAGAAGGTCATACAGGCTCTGAGCGGCACCATGGAACGGCGCGTCTTCATGTTCAAGTTCTCCATGATTATGGGCCTCGCCTCTTTGTTGGCCACCATGCTGCACGGATTCGAGGCGCTCATCTGGGCCATCGCTTATCGGCTGCTGGGCGCGCTGCCCGATAGACGGACGGCGATGCTGTATTCGCTCAGCGCAATCACCAGCTATGGCCACGCGAACTTGTACCTGGAGGCCCGTTGGCAGCTCATGGGTGCTCTGGAAGCGCTTAACGGGATGTTGCTTTTCGGGCTGACCACGGCCTTTCTATTCGCTATCATCCAGCGGATATGGCCACTGGGTAGTCGGGAACGGCATCGGGAATCTTAGTGGCGCCCAGCCTTAGTCGCGGGGCTTTGTGACGGAAGGGCGCACCATCAGAGTCACTTTGCGGCGACCGGAACAATACCGACTCAGACGAACTCGAAATCTGTCACCGAGGAGAACACCCCGTGCGTACACGATGGCTCTTAACAATCTGTCTCGCGCTTTTCGCAATCGTATTTTCTTCGAGCCGCGCCTCGGCACAGTTCGTGGACAAGAAGACGTTAAGCCTTGCCGCGGCGAAAAAAATGGCGGCCGCCGCCGAAGCGGAGGCGGCCAAGAACAAATGGACCATGGTGATCGCCGTGCTCGACGACGGTGGCCATCCGATCTACCTCGAGCGCATGGACGGCACGCAGATCGGTTCGATCGAGGTGGCGCAGGGCAAGGCTCGCACCGCGGTGCGCTTTAAGCGGCCGAGCAAGGACTTCGAGGATGCGATCACGGCGAACCACCTGGCCGTTATCACCCTCGGCAATATCACCGCGATTCGGGGCGGCCTGCCGATAATGCTCGACGGTCAAGCGGTTGGCGCGATCGGCGTCAGCGGCGGAGACGCGGCGCAGGACGAGCAATGCGCCGAGGCCGGGCTGGCGGCGCTCCACTAAGGCGATTGGGAGCTTTGCTTCGTTTGCGCGGCTAATGCCGGTGCGGCGATAGAGCGCGTGTATTCTCCGGGGATGCAGGCGAAAGCCGCTACCGCTCCGACCGCCTGGAGAAGCGCGAGCAACTGAAAAGCGCGCACGTAACTGTTAGTCGCGTCGAACATCAGTCCGGATAGCTCGGGACCGAAAGCCGCACCGAACTGCGCGGCACTTCCCAGCAGGCCCTGCAGCGAACCAAAGCGTTTGAGGCCCAAACAGTCCGCCACCAGCATACTAGTCATTAGGACAGGCGTGTTCGCGATAAGGCCTGTAGCTATATACATACTGAGAAAAACGACATGCTGCGCCCACGCCAGAGCCACCGCACCTGAGGCCAACAGGCTGAAGGTAACTATCAAGCTTGTCCGCGCCCCCAGGCGATCCGTAATGTATCCCGCCAGCGGTTGGCCCACGATGCCCAATCCCGCGTACACGCTCATCGCCAGGGGCGCCGCCCCCGCGGAGTAACCGAGCCCGGCCATATAAGCCGGGAGATGCATGAATAGCCCGGTGATCGCACAGCCCCAGCCGATTTGCGCGATTGCAATCATCCAGAACGAACGGCTTCGCAGAGCCTCTTTGACCTCCATTCCCGGGAGATCGTCGGAGGAGCCGTGCCCGCGTGCGAGCGCCTGGGTTGCGCTTGGCCGGGTACGCACTATCGCAAGCGCCAGCGGCAGGAGGACAACCAACATCAGTGCCGCGATGATCAGATAGCCTGCGCGCCAGTCGAATTTGGAAATCGCGCGGGTCAGAACGGGCGCCATCACCATGATGCCGAGAAATTCTCCAGACAAGGCGATACCCATCGCCAACCCGCGCCGCTCATGGAACCAATTGGTAATTACCACGGTGATTGATACGTAACCGGCGACGCCAATGCCGATCCCAATCAGTACATACGCGGCCATGATGGACGCGTAGGAATTACTCGCACTCGCACACACGAAGCCGATTCCGCAGACTCCGGTTCCGGCCGCCATCACGAATCGTGCGTCGAAGCGATCCAATAGCCATCCCGCGGCGGGCATGCTGGCCGCGTAGACCAAGCCCATCGCGGTAAATGGTAGAGAGCTCTTGGCACTGTTACAGCCGAAATGCGCTTGCAGTGGAACCATGAAGATTCCGAAAATGTCGTATGCCGCGCCCATCAACAGAAATAGCGCGAAGGAAAGCACCGCGATTATTACCCAGCCGTGGCGTTCGAGCTTGCTCATAACGATTCCGTATGTCTGATGCGGCCACGGCCCAAGGCCAGCCGGCCGATTACCGAACGAGATGGTGCGCCGATGTTCCGGAGGAGATCGGGCAGGCGGCTCACCAACCTACCGCGTAGCTGGAGCGACGGGGATCCGCACCGCCAACCAGAATGCCGGAGCGACGGTCCGCCCGGATCGAACAAACCGAGCCGGCGCGCCAGGTCTGATCGGGCCACCATTCGACCTTGTGCCCGTAGCTCCGGAGAGCGTCGCCAAGTTTTGGATCGAATCGGCCTTCGACCTGCAGACGCCCGGGAAAGTATTCGTGAGGTTCGAAGGAGTCGGGGAAGCTGTACGAGGCGAAGCGAGGCGCTTCAGCCGCGACCTGCGGATCCATGCCGAAGAGCACCTGGTTGAGGAACAGTTGCAGCATGGCCTGAATTTGCACGTCGCCCCCCGGCGTCCCAAACGGCATCACCGCTTCGCCTCGCCGGATGGCGATGGCGGGGTTCGGCGTGAGCCGCGGCCGTTTGCCCGGAGCGAGACAGCTTGCATGCGCCGGATCCGTCCACGACTGCGAGCCGCGCGTCGATACCGACAGGCCCGTCCCTGGAATCACCGGCGCGTCGAAAGACACGTCACTCGGAGTTGCGGAAAACGCGTTGCCCCAGCGATCGACGACACACACATAGGAAGTGTCGCGAGCCACCGCATGCGGGATCGCCCGCGACCCCGCGAGATGCTCTGCGCTCGAGTCCATCACGGCCTTGCCGCTGCGCGGATCGCCGGCGGGAGGCATCTCCGGCCAGGCCAGGCCCGGGCGGATGAGTCCGCGGCGCGCGGCCGCATACTCAGTCGAAATAAGCTGCTGGATAGGCACTTCAACGAAGCGCGGATCGCCGTACCATCGCTCGCGATCGGCAAACGCGAGCTTTATCGCCTCGACCACCAGGTGCACATAGTCAGTCGAGTTGTGGCCGAGCGCCGTCAACTCGGCGGGGTCGAGCAGATTGAGGGCCTGGATGAGCGCCGGCCCCTGGCACCACGGGCCGCAGGTATAGACCTCCCAGTCCTCGAAGCGGGTGCTCAACGCCGGCTCGATCGCCACGCGAAAGTCATCCAGGTCCGCGAGCGTCAGCCACCCGTCGTTGTTGTGATGGAACGCGGCGATCGTGGCCGCGATGTCGCCCTTATAGAAAGCGTCGCGCGCGGCCGCCAGGCCTGCCGCCCTGCCGCGAGCCAGATGCGCCCGCTCCTCCTCGACCATGAATCCAAGCGTGGCCGCGAGGTCGGCCTGGACGAACAACTCGCCGGCGCGAGGTGGCCGGCCACCTGGAAGATAGATGGCGGCGCTCGACGACCAGCGCGCGTAATCCGATTCATGCAGCGCGATCATGTCGGCCAGCAGCGGGTACATCGGGAAGCCGTCGCGCGCGAAGCGGATCGCCGCCGCCGCAACGTCTCCGAACGACATCGTGCCGAATCGCTCCAGCGCCGTTATCCAGGCGTCCGGAGCCGCCGGCACCACGGTTCGCCGCAACCCATCCGGGATGCGTCCGCCATGCTCGCGGCGGAAATACGCGGGGTCGGCGGCCTTCGGCCACCAGCCAAGACCGCTTATCGTCGTGATTTGCGCGGAGGCCGCGTCGTAGAGCATGATCGGCGCGACCCCCGCCACCGACACGATGTCCGGCTGCAGGACTTCCAGGGCGAGGCCGGCGGCCACACCGGCATCGGTCGCGTTGCCTCCCGCCTCCAGCACCACGAACGCTGCGTGCGCGGCCGCGTAATGGCCCGCTACGGCCATGTGGCGCGTGCCCATCAGCGCGGGCCTGTGGGCGGTCGAGGCGCCCAGCGCATCCGCGTTCGTCGAAAGCGAATCACTCATACCCGGGCTCCTTTGGCAGGAGATTCGACGATTGGGCGATATGGCAAAGGTGCGTTGCTCGTCGCGGGCTACACATCTTACGAGGTTTTTGATATTGCACAGCTGTCGGAGGGCTTTCAAATGCGCGGTTCGATGATCTTCGCCTCGACCACCGCGATCGCATGTTAGTCGCCTCCGCTTGATGGTGCGGACGAGACCAGCCGAACACTACGGTAAGGAGACCATATGAAGACCGCGAAACCGGCAGACGTTGGCTTGGACGCGTCCAGGCTCGGACGCTTGAGTTCCACGATCAAGGACGATATCGCCGCGGAGAAATACGACGGAGCGGTGTTGGTCGTCGCACGGGGCGGTAAGGTCGCGCTGCACGAAGCGATCGGCTTTACCGATCGCGCCAGCGGCAGGGTCGCCCGCACCGACGACGTGTTTTTGATTTTCTCGATCACCAAGGCGCTGACCGCGGCCGCGGTGCTGATGCAGGTTGACCGTGGAGCGTTGTCGCTGACCACGAGGGCCGCCGACATTATCCCCGAGTTCGGATGCAAGGGAAAACACCGCATCACGATCGCGCAAATGATGTCCCACACGGCCGGCCTTTCAGCGGGAGTGCCTCCGATCCCGTTCGAGATGATCGGCGACCAAAAGACCATGGTCGCGGCCATCTGCCAGATGGCCGTAGAGGGAATACCGGGCGACAGAGTCAACTACAGTCCGATGATCGCTCATTCACTCCTCGGCGAAATCGTACGCCGCGTGGACGGCGGCTCGCGCCCGTTCCGGGACATCCTTGCCGCCGACCTGTTCCGGCCGCTCGGGATGAACGACACCTCGCTTGGATTGCGCAAGGATCTCGAGCCGCGCCGGGTACCGATCGTCGTGCGTGACCGCAGCGAGGGTGTCTTTCCGCCCGAGATGCTTGAAGCCTTCAACACGTTAGTCAAAGAGGATTCCGAGATTCCCTCGGCGGGCGCCTTCTCGACCGCTTCGGACCTTTTCCGTTTCGCCGAAGCCTTGCGCCGGGGCGGCGAACTGGACGGCGCGCGCATCCTGTCACCGGCGATCATTCGCCTGGCCACCAGCAATCAGACCGGCATGCGCCGCAACAGCCTCTGGGATTTCGCACTGGAGATGCGCGGCTGGGACGCATTTCCGGCCTTTCTCGGACTGACCTTCTTCCTGCGCGGCACCGGGATCTTTCCGCATTGGTTCGGCAATCTCGCTTCGCCCGGGACTTTCGGCGCCGTGGGCGCCGGCTCCACGGTGTTCTGGGTCGATCCGGAGCGTGACCTTACCTTCGTATGTTTAACCGCCGGGTTGGTCGAGGAGACGCGCAACGTGGACCGCTTCCATCGGCTGTCGGACCTCGTGTGCTCGGCGGTGATCGACTAAGCAGTGGGCGGCGGGAGCCGGCGAATTGCCCATCGGCCGGCCCCGCTCAGCTCGAGATTCCGGCCGTGATACCGCGCGAGGCTGGCGCGATGGCCCACGCTGACAAGGGCTATCGGGCTTTCGACCAGCCGCCCGTAGAGCATCGCTTCGTTGGCCGAGTCGAGCGCGCTGGTCGCTTCATCGAGGAACGCGAAGCGCGGCTGGTTGAGCAGCAGCCGCGCGAATGCCAGCAGTTGCTGCTCGCCCTGCGACAAAACCTCGGCCCAGTTGCGCTCGGCGTCGAGTCCGCCGACGCGCGCGGGCAGATCCGCCAGGTTCACCTCGGCGAGCATGCGATGCAGGTCGTCGTCGCTGGCGCCGGCCGCGCGCGGATAGCATAGCTGCGCGCGCAAGGAGCCCAGGATCATGTAGGGACGCTGGGGCAGGAACATCATCTCGCCGAGCGGCGGGCGCTCGATTCGGCCGCTGCCCGTGCGCCAGATGCCGGCGATCGCGCGGGTCAGCGAAGTTTTTCCCACGCCGCTCGGTCCCGTGATCAGCAGGCGCTCGCCGTCGGCGATTTCGACCGAAAGTTTTTCCACGAGCCGGGTACTTCCGTCCGGAGTTGCCAGGGACACATTTTCAAGCGCGATACGCGGCGCCTCGGCGATCTCGATTCCGGTGCTCGTTTCGGCCTGGCGCGCGCTCTCGCATTCCTCGATAAAGGTCGCGAGCCGATAGACGACCGTGGAGTAGCTGGTCAGTCCCTGGAACTCGGCGATCACCAGCGCCATGGTCGCCTTGACTGCGGCAAAGGCGGTCGCCGCCTGGAAGATTTGCCCCATCTCGATTCGATGCGAGAAGTACGCTCCGGCCAGTACAATCCACGGCACCAGGATAACCGAGTGATCGTAAGCGTTCTGCACAAAGCCGAGATAGAGTTGCCACCGAAGCAGCGCCTTGTAGTTCGAGACCACCCGCCCGAAACGGCGGCTCAGCTCGCGATGCTCCTGTGCTTCGCCGCCGTACATCGCGATCGATTCCGCGTTGTCGCGCACGTGAATCAGGTCGAAGCGGAAGTCCGCCTCGTAGCGTTCCTGGTTGAAATTGATCACCACCAGGCGTCGCCCCACCATGACGGCAACGTAGGTGCCGATGACCGAATAGGCGATCAGCGCGAGCGCCAGCCAGGGCGAGATGGTCCACAGAATGCCGAAGAACGCGGCGGCCATCACGACCGAGCCGATCGCGGTGTTCAGATAGCTGAGCGTCGAGGTGGTAAAGGAGTTGAGATCCTGCTGGATGCGCTGGTCGGGATTGTCAATTCTGCCGTCCAGGTTCATCTGGTAGAAGGCATTATTGTCGAAGCCGAGCGCGACGAACCATTCGGTCATCCACTCGCGCCACCGGATCTGGAGCCTGCCAACCAGATAGGGCAGGAAGGGATACGCCACGATGACAAAGGCGATCCAGATGAAGAAGAGCATCAGCAGAAAGTGGAATCGCTTCGCATAGTATTTCTGCAGCGCGTTGACCAGGTCGCGGTTGATATAGCTGAAGATTGCCGAGAAGCCGACCAGCAGCAGGACCATCGCGATCACCACCGCCAGCAGGGCGCCCGCCTTGCGCTTTTGATCCGACACCCAAAATGGTCTCGCAAGCCGCCACAGCCGCCGCCAGAAGACCCGGTCAAACCTTTCCATCGAGTTCACTTGCGAGTTCACTTGCGAGTTCACTTGCGAATTCACTTGCGAGTTCACTCGGACACCGCCCACCGGCTATAAATTGACTTCGTCACTCGTCTGAACCACCTCTACTTATTATAAAGCCGGGAAATGGGGGCGCGGGCCATATGCCTATTGCCAACGGCTTGGACCTTCGCCAGCAGGCGCGATGATACGCAGCACTTCCGACCCGCAGGCACTCCTCGTTCGATTCGGGGGTCTGCCGCGCGGTATGGTCCAGCTTAGCCAGCCGCCATCCAATCGCTATATTGCCTCGCGCGGTGGCGGCCGGATAAGCGAGCCGTCGGAATGCCACCATGCGAACTGCGGGCGGGACATCCCCGCGCGCGCTGCCGCCTACCGTCTCGGCTGAGCGAGCGGCACCGGAGAATTAGCGACAATCACCGGAATGGCGTGCACGGGCGCGTTTGTAACCAGCACCTTCAATGGCAGGTCGTGACTATTTGCCACCGGCACGGTGCCGCCCGGCCCCCAGCCTGCGACGTAACAAGGATGCCGCGAATCGTAGCCGCAGCCCTGCCCCAAATCCGCCGCGCCGGCCGGAGCGGGAACAGCGAACGTCCGGCTCGCGATGACCATCAGAGCCAACGCGATGAGCGTGAGGATGAATTTCGTATATCGATCCGTCGGCGTCATGATCGCACCTGTCCGAGTAGGTTAGAGACTCGGGCAATTTAATCCCTCGGCTCGCCGAGCGGTCAACAGCTACTGACCCGCGGCCCAAAAAGAGAATCGGCGACTCGGAGCGCGATCGCCACGAGCGCCGATTCTCCGGGATCCTTAAACTCGCGCGCAGCCGTGTTCGCTACAGGGATCTGAGGAAATTCGGGACGTCCTGCTGATTTGAAACGCTCACGCGTTGAAATTGTTAATCGTGGCGTTGGCCTCTGAGCCGCGGAAAACGCTCGGCGACAATGGCGCAAAGAAGTAGCGGTTCCGGTGGTGGCGCCCGGGCTGCCGTTCGGTCCGGTAGCCGGCGTGCTGTCTTCGGGAATGTTGTTGAACACGCTGCCGGCGACCGTCGAGCGCTCGTTAGAGAAGTTCTCGTTCGAAACCCCGAGTTCCACGTTCAAAGCCTCGCCCGCAAACACGGCGAGTGCTTTGTTCTGTGCCTTCCAGCCAAACCGCGTGATCGTTTCGTCGCTTCCGCTCACATTGAACCGGCCTGCGATCCCGAGCCTGGACTTCTCGGCCCGGTTGGCGCTGAGGTTGGCCTGGAGGACGCGGTCCGGCGTGTTCTCGACCAAGCCAAGGCCGGACAGGGGCTTGGGAATGCGGAATATGACGTTTCCGTTCGCGAGCTGCTGGGCGAAGTTGGGCTGGGCGAGGTTGCAGCATGGAATATCTAAGCCGTGACGTAGCTCATGTCGAACGACCCCGACGCGTTAGTGACGGCCACCGAACGGCGGCCGCAACTTAAGCGATTCGAGCGGCAGCGCGTTTAGCTCAGAGCGGCGATAGCGGGCGCATCGCTCTGGCCAGCGATTGAATCACACCCGGTCCGCTGGTAGCGCTGAACTGGGAGCGGTTCCCCTGCTCTTGTCCCAGCCGCGACAGATTTTCTCCCAGTTCCATTTGCATCGGTTCCCAGTGACGCAATGCCCCGGCTACATCGCGTCCATGGGCGCGAAGGCTGCGGCCGAGGGCGACGGCATTGGTGACCGCCTTATAGGTACTTGCCGCGGGATGCGGGCGTGGGACGAAGGCGGCGTCGCCCAGCAAGCATACGCGCCCAAATACCATCTGTGGCGCCGACAGGTCGTAAATCGGCTGGATGAAGGGATCGGCTGTGGCCGCGTACAGATGCTGGAAGACTTCCGGCAAGACGCGAGCCGCGACCTCGCTCTGACGGCGCCAGAGGGCCGGTTCGACGGTGCCTTGCGGCACGGAGTAGTCGTGAATCAGCCCGCTCCGATCGGTAAGAGTTTCGCGCAGCTCCTCGCCTGCGGGCACGTTCCAGTACCACACCCAGTTGATGCGGCGCTCACCCGGGGCGGTCTCGCCCGCCGGCCCCGGAACGAAATAGCTCAACATCTGGGTATGCCGGGCGTGGAAAAACGTGAACTTTTCCACCAGCAGATCGCGGGCCCAATCGGCCACGTCGCCCTCGCCCACCATCCCGCGCCAGGCCACATAGCCGGCGTAACGGGCAGCTACGTCGGGCAGCAGCAGGCGGCGCGCCGTCGAGTTTGCACCGTCAGCGCATACGAGCAGATCGCAGCCGCGCTCGCGCCCGTCCTCGAGGCCGGCGTACGCCCGGTCCGTGTCCTGCCGGATCGCCGCGAGCCGGGTTCCGTAATGGTAATGCGCTTGAGGAAAGGCGCGCTTGAGGTGACGGTAGAGCGAGTCCCAGGAAGTCATCAACTGGGGGCTGGTCTCGGTCCAAACAGTGCTCCCATCGCGGGCCAGAAGCTGTCTCGCCCGCGAGCGTACGCCGAGCTCATCGGCCACCGCGTGGCAGTGATCGATGACGAAGTTAAGCACCTCGTCCTGAACCACGAGGCCCGCGCCGCGCGCCTGCAATTCGCGCGGCGGTTTGTGGAAGATTTCCACCGCGCGGCCGGCGTCGCGCAGGACGAGGCCCGCACAAAGACCCGCCATCGATCCGCCGATGACTATAGCTTCGAGCGCTTTTGATTCGTCCACAGCGAAGGAAAATCTCTCAACCCGGGCCAAAAGTTCAACCGATGCGAAATCCTGGGCCATCGTTCGCGCCGAACGAAAAAAAGTCAAGTATGAGGCCTGGAAAACACCTTCGATCAGTCGCCGCGTAGCATCGCATGCGTGGGGATTTCGCTCAGCTCTCCCGGCATGCGGAAAGTCACGGACTTGCTGGCGGATGACGCAGTCAGAAGTCACCCTGCACCCGACCGCAGTCTGGCTATCGGTTCTGATGGAGTTTCCAGCAGGGGCAATGGCGAATTTCGGGCTCAACCAGCGGATCGGTACGCGCCTGCTTTACCTGACCACAGGGACCGTCACGCTTGACACTTTTGGCCGCCATATGCGAACACTTGTTCGCATATGCGTCGCGCCGGGGGCATGAACGCCCCGGGTTGGGTTCCTCGGCAAGCCGACAATTCGCTATCGCTTTGGCGGGCGATGCAACGCTGACACCACATGAGCCCGCCGAGAGGAGAACCTCGATGAGAAGCGGCAAGGCACTTGGGCAGGCGCGCAGAGCGCCGGAAGCAGAACGCGCGGTCGACCCGGTTACGTTTTCGGTTTTGCTGCATCGATTCAAGGCGATCGCGCGGGAAATGACCCTGACCCTGGAATATACGGCGTGGACCTCGATCCTGGCGCTTGCCCAGGATTTCTCGTGCGCGATTTTCGATCACCAGGCACGCCAGGTGTGCATGGCCGATGCGCTGCCGATTCACACCAACTCGCTGCACGTGGTGCTCAAGGAGATGGCCCGTGTGTTCGCCGACGATATCGCAGAGGGCGACGTGATCGTCTGCAACGATCCGTACAGCGGCAACACCCACGTCGGTGACGTCGTCACCGCCTGCCCGGTCTTCTACAAGGGCCGCCACCTGTTCTGGAGCGTCACCAAGGGCCATCAGCTCGATATCGGCTCATATATTCCCACCAGCGTTCCCGCCACCGCTAAAGATGTATGGCAGGAAGGCCTGACCATGCCGCCGATCAAGTTTTACGAGCAGGGTAGGCCACGCGAGGACGTTATCCGTCTATACCTGGCGAATGTGCGTTATCGCGACTGGCTTTATGGTGATCTGATGGCGCAGCTCGGCTCGATCTGGACCGGCAGAAAGCGTCTGCTCGAGGTCGTCGAGCAATACGGACCCGACGAGACGATGCTCTACGTCGAGGCGATTCTCGACCATGCCGACCGGCGCATGCGCCAGGAAATCCGCTCTATGCCGAAGGGCGAGTATGTGGGCGAAACTTGGATCGACAGCGACGGCCAGGGCAACACCGATATCTATGTCCGGGCCACGGTCCGTATCGGTGAGGACCACGTCGAGGTTGATTACACCGGCAGTGCGCCGCAAACCGCGGGCGCGGGCAATTCTTCCACCGGAGTGTTGCAGGCGGCGGCCGGCGCGCCCGTGCTGTGCTGCATCGACCCGGCGATTCCACACAACGATGGCTGCCTGCGCCATGTTACTGGCAAGGCGCCCGAGGGTACGGTCTGCAATGCCAAGTACCCCGCCTCGACAGCGCTGGCGACTATCGTGCCGGGCGATCCGATGCAGGACGCGGTGTGGAAGGCGCTCGCCAAGGCGATGCCCGAGCGGGTTTCCGCCGGCTACGGCCGCGTCCACTGCGAACCAGTCCTCTCGGGCATCGACCGGCGCGACGGCGTGAATAGCGACTGGGGCTGCATGCTGTTCAACGGCGCCGCCGGGGGTGGAGCGTCGCCTGTCGGCGATGGCTGGCCCGTGATCGGAACTATCGCGGCGCTCGGCGGACTGCGCATTTTGAGCATCGAGATGCTCGAGTTGCTCCATCCGATGGTGGTTGAGCGCATGGAGATCGAGCCCGACTCGATGGGCCAGGGCAAAAACATGGGCGGTCCGGGCGTGAACATCCTGATCCGTCCGGTGGACGGCCCGATGGAATGCCATCTGTTCGGCGATGGCTCGGCCAATCCGCCTCACGGAGTGCTTGGCGGCACGCCTGGGTTCGGCGGGGGCAACTACAGGCACAACCGCACCACTGGGCAACGCACCTTTTGTTCGGCCAAGGGTCATCTCACGATCGCCCCCGATGAGGTCTGGGTCGGTATCTCGAGCGGTGGTGGCGGCTATGGCGATCCGCTCGAGCGCGCCGCGGAGCGAGTGCGCGAGGACGTGCGCGACGGCTTCATCAGCCCGCGTACCGCCGCCGAGGTCTACGGGGTGGTGCTGAATCCCGAGACCCTGGCGCTTGATGAGGCGGCCACGGCTCAGGCGCGACGCGAGTCGAGAGCCCGTCGCGGCCCGCTGCCGCTGGTAACGCCGGACAAGCCGTCGGCGGCGACCTGGCTCAAAGAGCATATGCGGCCCGAGGATACTTTCGTCCTCGATCCTCAGTAAGGCCGTCCCTTCGTCGCGGGCTGGGAGCGATGCGTTACGTTGTCGGAATCGATATCGGGGGAACGTTCACGGATTTTTCTGTGGTCGACGACGAGGGACGGACGGTTCTGTGGAAGGAAGCCACCACTGCGAAGGAGCCGGCCCAGGGAGTTCGCGAAGGTTTGCGGAACCTGGCCGCCGCCGAAGGACTCGAACTTGGCGATTTTCTAGGCCGCATCGATCTCCTCGTCCATGGCTCGACGATCGCAACCAATACCGTCATCCAGCGCAACGGCCCCAAGACCGCGCTGCTCTGCACGGAGGGGTTTCGCGACGTCATCTATTTCCGCGACGGCTATAAGCCCGAACGCTACAATCTGAACATGGCTCCGCCGGCCGACTTTATCCCGCGTCACCTGAGAATGCCGGTGCGCGAGCGTATCGACTACAAGGGCAACGCGCTGATTCCGCTCGACGACCGCTCCGTGGTCGAGGCGGCCAGGGCGCTCGAGCGCGAGCAGGTGAAGGCGGTGGCAGTTTCGCTGCTGTGGTCGGTAATCAACCCGGCGCACGAGCGCCAGGTCAAGACCATCCTCGAGCGCGAACTTCCGGGCGTGCCGGTCGTGCTGAGTTCCGACGTGCTGCCCGCGATTCGCGAATGGGAGCGCACGTGCGCCACGCTGCTCAGCGCCTACATCTTGCCCGGCATCTCGCAGTACATGCAGGAACTCGAGGACTTCCTGCGCGCCAACGGCTTGCGGCGTCATTTGCTTTTCATCCAGCTCAACGGCGGATGCTCGACCGTCGACAAGATTTTGCGCAAACCCATCTATGCGCTGGCCTCGGGGCCGGCGGCGGGCCCCGCGGCCGCGCTCCATTGCGCCAGGCGCGAGGGCGTGTCGGACCTCATCGCGATCGACATGGGCGGCACCAGCTTCGAGGTCTGTCTAATCACCAAGGGCGCGCCCACGCTGAGCAGGCGAATGCGGGTTCACGAAATGCCGGTCGGAGTCGCCGCCGTCGATGTACATTAGATCGGCGCCGGCGGCGGCAGCATCGCCTGGATCGACAAGGGCGGCGCCCTGCAGGTCGGCCCGCTGAGCGCAGGCGCCGCTCCCGGTCCG
>VFSW01003580.1_pt1 | contig 23278 bp, 21 predicted proteins | sample 5358111 | NCBI WGS metagenome assembly VFSW01 (sample SAMN11554181, study PRJNA540505) | mine drainage metagenome | isolation source: sediment from site ElyBrook_90M | place: USA: Ely Copper Mine, Vershire, VT | collected 2017
ACGCTACACCCCGAACCCGCGATTATCCCGGTTGGGGGCCCAAAAATCAAATCATTGAATGACGTCTGCGCCAGGAGGCGGAGTAAAGCGGAACGTGTCCGGTGAAAAATGGGGCGTTTTGTTGAACTGGGTGAAGCGAATGACGATGATGTGGCCGAAGCTGTCCTGCAGCTCCATGCGTGCAAGCGATGCGGCATCAAAACCCAGCCGGATCTTTTCAAAGCCGGACTCGGCTGTTTTGGGGGTGGCCATGACCCATTCCAGCCCTTCCGAGGCGCCCGCCTCTTCCAGGTGAAACCCCTTTTCGAGAGCATTGTCACCCGCCAGGATTGCCGCCGGCGTAGAGCCCAGGCTTTCGTTGAGCTTCTTACGCGTCACCTGCTTCAAGTCAGGATCCCAAATCCACAAGATGTGCCCATCGCCCACGATGGTTTGCGGATAGGGCTTCTGATATTCCCAACGGAATTTACCCGGCCGCGAAAACTGGAAAGTGCCGCTGCTGTTCTGCGCACCCGAGGAAGCCTTGGCCCCCAGGTTGGATTGGGTGAATTGCGCCTGCCCCGACTGCGTGTCCTGCACAAAGATTTTGAGCCGCTCCAGTCCGCTGCTCCATGCGGGTGACGCGAAGCAGGTCAGCGTCACCACCAACGCCACGGTCCAGTGGCGGGTTCCATTCAGGTTCATTTCTCGCTTCCTCCAGGCACCAGCACTTCGCGGTTGCCGTTAGTGGCCATGGAAGACACCAGCCCGGCGCGCTCCATGTCCTCGATCAGGCGTGCTGCCCTGTTGTAGCCGATGCGCAGATGGCGTTGCACCAGAGAGATGGAAGCGCGTCGCGATTGCAACACGATGGCCACCGCCTGATCGTAGAGCGGATCGGCCTCACTACCGGACGCCCCTTCGCCGCCGCCCAGTTCCATTTCGGCGGCAGCTGCAGCCCCGCCATCCAGCAGGCCTTCCACATAGTCGGGCTCGCCCTGTGCCTTCAGAAATTCCACCACGCGGTGCACCTCATGGTCGGCCACGTAAGCGCCATGAACCCGTTGCGGATAGCCGGCTCCGGTGGGCAGGTAGAGCATGTCCCCCTGGCCCAGCAGGGCCTCGGCGCCCATCTGGTCGAGGATGGTGCGTGAATCCACACGACTCGATACCTGAAAGGAAACGCGCGTGGGGATGTTGGCCTTGATGAGCCCCGTGATCACATCCACGGAAGGGCGCTGGGTGGCCACCACGAGGTGAATGCCTGCGGCGCGCGCCTTCTGCGCAATGCGCGCAATGATTTCTTCCACCTTCTTGCCCACCACCATCATGAGGTCCGCCAGCTCATCGATGACCACCACCACGTTGGGCAGGGAGGAAAGCGGTTCGGGTTCGTCGGGTGTCAGGGTGAAGGGATTGGTGATTTTTTCGCCGGCCTTTTCCGCCTCTACAAGCTTGTGGTTGTAGCCCGCAAGATTGCGCACGCCCAGCGCCGACATCAACTTGTAGCGCTTGTCCATCTCGGTGACGCACCACTGCAAGGCGTGCGCTGCCTCCTTCATGTCCACCACCACCGGAGCGAGCAGGTGCGGAATGCCGTCATACACTGACAGCTCCAGCATCTTGGGGTCCACCAGGATGAGACGCACCTGTTGCGGCGAGGCCTTGTACAGCAGGCTCAGGATCATGGCGTTGATCGCAACCGACTTGCCCGAGCCTGTGGTGCCTGCCACCAGCAGGTGGGGCATTTTGGCCAGGTCCACCACCACGGGGTGACCCGCAATGTCCTTGCCCATGGCAAGCGTCAAAGGTGAGCCCATGTCACCGTAGGCCTCCGAGCCAATGATTTCGGACAGACGCACCACTTCTCGACGCGGATTGGGAATCTCAAGCCCCATGCAGCTTTTGCCGGGAATGGTTTCCACCACCCGGATGTTGCCCACCGACAGGGCGCGTGCCAGATCCTTGACGAGGTTGACGATCTGGCTGCCCTTCACGCCCACCGCGGGCTCAATTTCGTAACGGGTAATGACCGGTCCGGGATAGGCCGCCAGCACCTTGACTTCCACATTGAAGTCGGCGAGTTTGCGCTCGATGAGGCGCGAAGTGAATTCCAGCGTTTCGGCCGAAACCGTCTCGCTTTGGGCTTCAGGTTGATCCAGCAGGGACAGAGGTGGCAGGTCAGAGTCGGGCAGCTCGCGAAACAGCGACGCCTGCTTTTCCTTTACGGCCCGGGTGGACTGGGGAACCTGGGCCGGGGGGGGCGCTATCATCAGGGGCGCCTGGGTATCCATCTGCTTGCGCGCTTCCACCACCACCGCTTCGCGGGCCACTTCTGCTTTCCGTCCCACCCGACGGTCCTGCCAGGCACGCCATTGCTCTAGGAGCTCCAGGGTCCCCCGCTCCACTTGGGTACCCAGCCACTCGGCCATCTGAATCCAGGATAGCCCCGTCAGCAACGAGAAGCCGATGGCAAACCCCGTGAGGAAAAGCATCAATGCGCCACTCACCCCCAGGGCATTGGCCACCATGTCGGCAAACTCGCAACCCACCACGCCACCGGCTCCGCTGCAGGTTCCCGGTCCCGTCGGCTGGAGAGGCAGTTGAAACTGGCTGCCGGCAAAACGCATGGCCTCGATGGCGGCGCTTGACAACAGCAGTACCCAGAACCCCCCCACCATGGCCACCACCCAGTGACGGCTGCGCGCGGGCTTGTCGATGCCGATGGCCTTTTCGCGATCGGAAGCCAGCGCGCGGTAACCGCGCCAGACGGCCATGACGAGCGCCACCACGAACCAGGTAGTGGAGTAGCCAAAGAGGTAGAGCAACAAATCGGAAGTCCAGGCGCCGATGCGCCCGCCGGCATTGGAGACGACGCGGGAAGAGGCAGCCACCGACCAGCCCGGGTCACTGCGATGGTAGGTCACCAGAATCATGGCCAGGTAGACAGCGGCCAGAACGACCAGGCCCAACAGGGCCTCGCGCAGCAGACGCGCCAGCTTGGAAGGAACGGGAGTGGCAGACATGCGCGGATTATAGCCTGTCTGCCGGGTGTTATACTTTGCACTTTTTGCAGGTGTATTCCCATGAGCCAAGCGCATCGCCATTGCCCCTTGTTGATCCTGGGTTCGGGTCCGGCAGGTTATACCGCCGCCGTCTATGCTGCCCGCGCCAACCTCCATCCCGTGTTGATCACGGGGGTGGCCCAGGGCGGCCAGTTGATGACCACCACCGAAGTGGACAACTGGCCCGCCGATGCCATGGGCGTGCAGGGCCCCGAGCTGATGCAGCGCTTTCAGCAGCATGCCGAACGCTTCCATACCGAAATCCTGTTTGACCACATCCACCGCGCCGACCTGCAAACGCGTCCTTTCGTCCTGGAAGGGGATAACGGCACCTACACCTGCGATGCCCTGATCATTGCCACGGGTGCATCGGCACTCTATCTCGGGCTTCCCTCCGAAGAGGCATTCATGGGCCGTGGCGTTTCGGGCTGTGCGACATGCGACGGATTCTTTTACCGCGGCGAAGACGTGGCCGTCATCGGCGGCGGCAACACGGCGGTGGAGGAAGCGCTCTACCTCAGCAACATCGCGCGCAGCGTGACCCTGGTCCATCGTCGCGACAAGCTGCGGGCCGAGCCCATCCTGGTGGACCAGCTGCTGGAAAAATCGCGCAGCGGCAACGTGCGCCTGTTATGGAACCACACGCTGGACGAAGTGCTGGGCGACGGCAGCGGCGTGACGGGCATGCGCGTCAAAAGCACCTCGGAAAATGCCACCCAGGAGGTGCCCCTCAAGGGTGTGTTCATCGCCATCGGCCACCGCCCCAACACCGAGTTGTTTGCCGGCCAGCTTGCCATGGAAAACGGTTACATCGTGACCCAGACCGGACGCGCCGGCGGCTTTACCCAAACCAGCATTCCCGGCGTCTTCGCAGCCGGCGACGTGCAGGACCACGTCTACCGCCAGGCCATCACCAGCGCTGCCACAGGCTGCATGGCAGCGCTTGATGCCCAGCGCTACCTGGAGAACCTCGCCCACCCGGCATGAAACGCCCCCTGGCCATTGCGTTGCTGTTTGTCCTGCTCTGGGGCATGGGGCTTGCAACCCGCAGCATCACCCGTCCTGACGAAGGCCGCTACGCAGAGATTGCACGCGAAATGGCCGTCTCGGGCGACTGGGTCACCCCGCGCCTGAACGGCATCCCCTATTTCGAAAAACCCCCGCTGCAATATTGGGCCACAGCCCAGAGCATCGAGATGCTGGGCCCCACCGCCCTGGCTGCACGCCTGTGGACCGCCCTCATGGGCTTGCTGGGCGTGTGGGTGGTGTGGCGCACGGGTGACCGGCTTTTTGGACACGGCAGCGGCAAGTGGGCGGCACTCGTGCTGATCAGCAGCCTGTATTACGCAGCACTGGGCCACATCAACTCGCTCGACATGGGTGTGAGCGTCTGGATGTCCGTTTCCGTCTGCGCCTTTTTGCGCGCCCAGGTGGAAGACCGGCGCTGGATGATGCTGGCCTGGGCTGCTGCGGCCGCAGCGGTGTTGAGCAAGGGCCTGATGGCCCTGGTGCTGCCCGGCGGCGCCCTGATCCTGTATTCCCTCTGGACCCGCGACCTCTCGCCCTGGCGACGCCTCGATCCCGTTCGCGGCGTGCTGCTCTTTCTGGCGCTGGCCGCGCCCTGGTTTTTTCTGAGCGCCACGATCCACCCCGAGTTCCTGCGTTTCTTCTTCATCCACGAACATTTCGAACGCTTTACCAGCACCATCCATCAACGCGAAGAACCCTTCTGGTATTTCCTGCCCATCCTGCTGGCCGGTTGGCTACCCTGGACCGGCCTGCTCTACGCCAGCGTAATCCGCCCCCTGCGCGGATTTCGCTCCCGATCCTTTTCCCCCCAGCGATTTCTGGCGCTCTATGCCCTGCTGGTGGTGGTGTTCTTCAGTATTTCCGGCTCCAAGTTGCCCTCCTACATCCTGCCGGCCTTCCCCGCCATCGCACTGCTGATGGGACGCACGCTGGCACAGCGACCGCGACTGCCAGCCAGCGCCATGGGGCTGGCCCTTCTGTGGTCGGCTGCCCTCACCTTCGCCGCGACCGCACTGCGGTTTCCCGAACTTGCAGCGCAATGGGGCATCCAGCCGGACATCGATGCGGACATGGTGGTGTCCTACCAGCATTTTGCCGGGTGGATGCTGGCCGCCAGTGCCTCGCTCATGGCCGGCGTGCTGCTGGCGTTGCGCTGGCGCACTCTGGCGCTCAAGGCGTTCACCGCCCTGGCCCTGGCCTCGCTCGTTGCGGTACAGCTGCTGCTGCAAGGAAGCGAAGCCCTCGCTGACGTCACCTCCAGCCGCCGCATTGCCGCAGAACTTGCCACAGAATTTCGGGCAGCCTCCAATGTTTACAGCGTCGGGACCTATGACCAGACGCTGGACTACTACATACAACGCACCGTGGTGCTGGTGGCGTTCCAGGACGAACTGGCGTTTGGCCTGAGCCTTGAACCCTGGAAATCCATTCCCACACTGGCAGCATTTCATCCCGTATGGCTGCAAGACACGGAGGCGCGAGCCATCATGGCACCCACCACCTATGATGTGCTGGCAGCCCAGGGCTGGCCCATGCGCGTGATTTTTCGGGACACCCGCCGTGTTATAGTGGCGCGGATATGAGCCTGGCCAGTTTTTCATTGATCCTCACCGGCGTTTTGCTCAACGCCGTCGCTCAGCTGTTGCTCAAAGCCGGCACCAACGCCATTGGCCATTTCGCCTTCGAGTGGCGCAACATCGTTCCCATCGGCTGGCAGGTGGCCACGGAGCCACACATCCTGGGCGGCCTGTTCTGCTATGGCATCAGCGTGGTGGTGTGGATTCTGGCTCTCTCGCGCGTACCCGTTTCCATGGCCTATCCCATGCTGTCCATCGGCTACGTGGTCAATGCCCTGGCCGCTTACTGGTTACTGGGAGAATCTTTTTCTGCCATGCGCCTGACGGGCATTTTTGTCATTATTCTGGGAGTGTTTCTCATTGCACGCAGCTGATTCAAGGAAGGCCAAGCCCTTCCTGCCCTTTGCCCGCCCCACCATCGACGAGACCATGGTGTCTGCGGTGGCCGATACCCTGCGCTCCCTCTGGATTACTTCAGGGCCGCAGGTGCTGGCCTTTGAAAAGGCCCTGTCCGAATATCACGGCGGTCGTCCGGTTCGCGTATTCACTTCGGCCACGGCCGCCCTGGAAGTGGCCCTACTCGTTGCGGGCATCGGCCCGGGCGACGAAGTCATCATGCCGGCCCAGACCTTTTTTTCCTGCGCCAATGCCATCGCCCATACCGGGGCCCGGCCGGTCTTCGTGGACGTGGACCCCGTCACCCGCAACATGGACCTGGCCGCCACCGAGGCGGCCATCAACCCGCGCACGCGCGCCCTCATGCCCACGCATTTTGCGGGGCTGCCCATGGACATGGATGCCCTCTATGAGCTGGCCGGGGACACCGACCTGCGCGTCATCGAAGATGCGGCACTGGCCATCGGCAGTCAGTGGCAGGGACGGCGCATCGGCAGCTTTGGGGACATTGCGAGCTTCAGTTTTCATCCCAATAAAAACATGACCACCATCGAGGGTGGCGCACTGGTCTTTGCCGATGAAGCCGAAGCGCAGCTGGCCGAGCGCTTCCGCTTTCATGGCATCGCGCGCAATCCGGATGGCACACGCGACGTCACGGTGTTGGGGGGCAAGTACAACCTGCCCGACGTCAACGCACGCCTGGGGTTGCTGCAGTTGGCCCGCTTGGACGAGTTCACTGCGCGCCGCCAGAAGCTTGCGGCACGCTATTTCGAACAACTGCAGACCGACCCACCCTGCACGCTGCCCGCGCGCGGCGATGCCGGCCATAGCTGGAATTTCTTTGCACCGTTGTTGCCGCTCGACCAGCTGACCCTGACGCGCAAACAGGTCATGGATGCATTGCAGGCCGAAGGCATCGGCACCGGCATCTCTTACGAAGCCGTGCATCTCACCACCCAGTACCGCAAACTGGGCTACCGCGAGGGTGATTTTCCCCATGCCGAGCACATTGCCTGCACCACCCTGACCCTGCCGCTCTATCCGGCCCTGGAAGAGGCCGACGTGGATCGGGTGTGTCAGACGCTGCGCGCCGTTCTTCACGCTGCCAAACGATGATTGCCATGTCCAACCCCAGCCTTTCAGTAGTCATTCCGGTATACAACGAGGAAGAGGGGCTGCAAGCCCTGTTTGATCGCCTCTATCCCGCACTGGATGCCCTGCACGTCTCCTACGAAGCCATCTTCATCAATGATGGCAGCACCGACCGCTCGGTATCCCTGTTGCGGAGCCAGTTTGAAAAGCGCCCCGATACCACGCGCGTGATCCTGCTCAACGGCAATTACGGACAGCACATGGCCATCATGGCAGGCTTCGAACAATCTCGCGGCGAACGGGTCGTGACGCTGGATGCTGACCTGCAGAACCCGCCGGAGGAAATTGGCAAGCTGCTGGCGGCCATGGACGCCGGTCACGATTATGTGGGCACGGTGCGCCAGAATCGCCAGGACAGCGCCTGGCGCCGTTGGGCCTCGCGCCTGATGAACCGGCTGCGCGAACGCATCACGCACATCCGCATGACGGACCAGGGCTGCATGCTGCGCGCCTATGATCGCAAGATCGTCCGCGCGATTGCCTCCTGCCGCGAGGTGAATACCTTCATCCCGGCGCTGGCCTACACCTTTGCTGCACATCCCACCGAAGTGGCGGTCCGCCATGAAGAAAGGGCTGCGGGTAAATCCAAATATTCCCTGTACAGCCTGGTGCGCCTCAACTTCGATCTCGTGACCGGGTTTTCCGTGTTCCCGCTGCAGCTGTTTTCCCTGCTCGGCATGGTGCTGTCGCTGCTGTCCGGACTGTTCGTGGTGTACCTGTTCATTCGCCGGCTGGTGGTGGGGCCCGAAGCTGAAGGCCTGTTCACCCTGTTTGCCATCACCTTCTTCCTGATCAGCATCCTGTTGTTTGGCATCGGCCTTCTGGGGGAATATGTGGGACGCATCTACCAGCAGGTGCGCGACCGTCCCCGCTTTCTCATTGAAGCCATCCTGGAAGCGCCCCGCGAGGGCAGGCAGGACGCATGACGCGTGCCGTCGTTTTTGCGTATCACACCATCGGGGTGCGCTGCCTCGAGGTGTTGCTTGCGCATGGTGTGGAAGTGCCCCTGGTGGTGACCCATCAGGACAACCCCCAGGAAAACATCTGGTTTGAAAGCGTGGCCGATCTTGCCCGTGCGCGCGGCATTCCACTGATCACGCCGGAAGACCCCAACGATCCGCTCATCGTGCAGAAAATTCGCGACCTCAAGCCGGACTTCCTGTTTTCCTTTTACTACCGCCACATGCTGGGCGCAGCATTGCTGGCACTCCCCGCGCATGGCGCCTACAACCTGCACGGCTCGCTGCTGCCCAGGTTTCGCGGCCGGGTGCCCGTCAACTGGGCGGTCATCCTGGGTGAAACCGAAACCGGCGCCACGCTGCATGCCATGACCGTCAAGCCGGACCAGGGCGACATCGTGGCCCAGGAGCGGGTACCCATCGGACCCGACGACACGGCCTTCGAGGTGTTTCAACGGGTCACGACAGCCGGCGTCGCGGCCCTGAAAAAAGCGTTGGGGCCCCTGATTTCCGGACAGGCCCCCCATCTTCCCCAAAACCTCGCAGCCGGTTCTTACCATGGCGGGCGCCGTCCCGAAGATGGCCGCATTGACTGGAGCCTTTCTGCACAGGCCATCCACAACCTGGTGCGCGGCGTGGCGCCTCCTTACCCTGGCGCCTTCACACGGCTAGCAGGGCATGGCGCCCGCATCCTGCGCACCAGCCTCAAGCGAAGCCCTGATGCCATTGCCCACACTACGGGCGGGGATGGCGCGCCCCTGTACATCCTGGCCATGGAACTGGAGGGACAAGCGCTGGATGCTGCTGAATTCCGGCGCCGCTTTCCCCTCGGCGTGCATCCCCACTGACTGGTATAATCGACGTTTTATTTGCGGTTGGATCACATGAAAAAAATTCTGATTCTCGGGGTCAACGGGTTCATCGGCCATCACCTCAGTCAACGGATTCTCAACACCACCGACTGGGAAGTCTATGGCATGGACATGCAAAGCGAACGGGTGTCCGATCTGATCGACCACCCGCGCTTCCATTTCTTTGAAGGTGACATCACCATCAACAAGGAATGGATTGAATACCACATCAAGAAATGTGACGTGGTCCTGCCCCTGGTGGCCATTGCCACCCCGGCCACCTACGTGCAGCAACCCCTGCGCGTGTTCGAGCTGGACTTTGAAGCCAACCTGCCCATCGTGCGCAGCTGCGTCAAATACAAGAAGCGCATCCTCTTCCCGTCCACTTCCGAAGTGTATGGCATGTGCCGCGACAGCGAATTCGACCCGGACCAGTCCGACCTCATCCTGGGCCCCATCGAAAAACAACGCTGGATCTACTCCTGCAGCAAACAGCTGATGGACCGCGTCATCTGGGGCTACGGCATGCAGGATGGCCTGGACTTCACCCTGTTTCGCCCCTTCAATTGGATCGGTGCCGGGCTGGATAGCATCCATACCCCCAAGGAAGGCAGTTCACGCGTCATCACCCAGTTCTTCGGCCACATCGTGCGCGGCGAAAACATCAAGCTGGTGGACGGTGGCACGCAAAAGCGCGCCTTCACCTACATCGATGATGGCGTCTCGGCCCTGATGAAAATCATCGAAAACAAGAACGGCATCGCCAGCGGCAAGATCTACAACGTGGGCAACCCTGCCAACAACTTCTCGGTCAAGGAGCTGGCCGAGATGATGCTGAAGCTTGCCATGGAGTATCCCGAGTACCGCGACACGGCAAAGCAGGTCAAACTGGTGGAGACCTCTTCAGAAGCGTATTACGGCAAGGGTTATCAGGACGTGCAAAACCGTGTTCCCAAGATCACCAACACCAGGGCTGAGCTGGAATGGGCCCCCCAGGTGACCATGGCCGATGCGCTCCGCTTCATTTTTGATTCATATCGCAGCCAGGTCGCTGAAGCGCGCGGTTTGGTGGACTGATTCGTCATGAGTGCCGCGCCGCAAGTTGGCATCGTCATGGGCAGCAACTCCGACTGGGGTGTCATGGAACATGCCGCCCGCATGCTGGAGCGTTTTGGCGTGCCCTACGAATCCCGAGTGGTCTCGGCCCATCGCACGCCGGACCTGATGTTTGAATACGCTACCCAAGCCCGTGCGCGTGGCCTGGCCTGCATCATTGCCGGCGCCGGTGGGGCCGCCCATTTGCCGGGCATGCTGGCTGCCAAAACCACACTGCCCGTGCTGGGGGTTCCCGTTCCCAGCACCAGCCTTGCCGGACAGGATTCGTTACTGTCCATCGTCCAGATGCCCAAGGGCATTCCCGTAGCCACTTTTGCCATCGGCGAAGCAGGGGCCACCAATGCCGCCCTCTTTGCCGTCAGCATGCTGGCCCGCGGAATGCCTGCCCTGCTCCAACAGCTGGACGATTACCGCGCCGAGCTGGTCAGCACCGTACAAGCCATGACCCTGCCTCCCGAACGATGAGTGAACAACACACCACCCTGGGCATTCTGGGTGGCGGTCAGTTAGGACGCATGTTTGCCAGCGCAGCCCGCACCATGGGCTATGACGTGGTGGTCCTCGATCCTGACTCCAACGCCCCGGCTGCCCACTTTGCCACGCGCCACCTCTGCGCCCCCTATGACGATGCTGCGGCCCTGCACGCCCTGGCGCACACCTGCGCTGCAGTGACCACCGAGTTTGAAAATGCCCCTGCGGCGGCGCTCGAGGCCCTGGCCAGCCATTGTCCGGTGCGCCCTGCCGCCAGCGCGGTGGCCATTGCACAAGACCGCATTCTGGAAAAAACTTTCCTGCAGGACAACGGGTTTCCGGTAGGAGCCTTTGTGGTGGCGCGCAACCCCGAAGCGTTTCGCCAAGCCATCGAAACCATCAAGTACCCCGCCATCATCAAGACGGCGCGCTATGGGTACGATGGCAAGGGGCAGGTTCGGGTGCAATCGGCTGCGGAAGCGCTGCAGGCACTGAAGGACCAGCCCACCCTGCTGCCTGTGGTGATTGAAACCCTGGTGCCCCTGCGCCTGGAAATTTCCGTACTGCTGGCCCGTGGGGCCGATGGCCAGATTGCCCTATGGCCCGTGGCAGAAAACCGCCACCAGAATGGCATCCTCGATGTCACCATTGCCCCCGCGCGGATTCGCGAGGAACTTGCGGCTCGCGCCTGCAAAATCGCCTCGGACATCGCTGAGCGCATGGCCTATGTGGGCGTACTTGCCGTGGAGTTTTTCGTGACCGGCATCGACACCCTGCTCGTCAACGAAATGGCACCCCGCCCCCACAACAGCGGCCACTACACCATTGATGCCTGCATCACCAGCCAGTTTGAACAGCAGGTGCGCACCCTGTGCGGGCTGCCGCTGGGCAATCCGGAACTGCTGAGACCTGCAGTCATGGTCAATCTGCTGGGCGATTTGTGGGCCCAGGGGACGCCCCCCTGGGAGGTGATCTTTCAGGAACCCAATGCCAAGCTGCATCTCTATGGCAAACAGGCGCCGCGACCAGGCCGCAAAATGGGGCACTTTACCGTGCTGGGGAACAGCGCCAGTGAGGCGCTGGAGAAAGCGATGCGCCTGCGCACCGCTTTGGGAATGACGGACCCGTCCTAGACCGCGTCGTCGTTGGTTTCACCAGTGCGGATGCGAACCGCCTGGCTGACGTCCATCACGAAAATCTTGCCATCGCCAATCTTGCCGGTGCGTGCGGAACGGACGATGGCTTCGATGGCCTTCTCTTCGGCACTGTCGGACACCACCACTTCAACCTTGACCTTGGGCAGGAAATCGACCACATACTCGGCGCCGCGATACAACTCCGTATGGCCTTTCTGACGGCCAAACCCTTTCACTTCCGTCACGGTCAGGCCAGAAATGCCCACCTCGGACAGCGCTTCTCTGACCTCATCCAGCTTGAAGGGCTTGATGACCGCTGTAATCAGTTTCATCGTGTGCTCCACTCGATTGCGGCCAGCCACGCCAGCCAAGGGTTATGCTGCTTTGCAAGGAATGATAACACTGGATGACCCACAAAAGAAAACCGCCCGCAGCGCAAGCCACGGGCGGAAAGACCACTTTAGGAGACTGCTACAACACCTTTGAAAAGCGGTGGTGGTCGGCGTGCTGCCAGAGATATTTGTCGAAGGCCATGGCCACGGCCCGCACAAAAAACCACCCCGCCTTGCTGACCTCGATGCCCGCATCGGTGCGCAGCACGAGGCCAAAACTCTCAAATTCACGAATGCGCTCCAGCGCTTCGTCAAAATAATCCACAAACGAAATGCCGTAACGGCGTTCCAGAGGCTCGAAACGCACCTGGCCCTGGCACATCAGTGCCATGATGACCTCGCGGCGCAGCAGGTCGTCGTCATCCAGTGTCAGCCCGCGCTCCACCGGCAACTGCCCTGCATCGAGTGCAGCGTAGTACTCCGCCAGCGTCTTGACGTTCTGGCTGTAAGCCCGACCCACCTGGCTGATGGCCGACACGCCAAACCCCACCAGATCGGAACCTGCGTTGGTGTGATATCCCTGGAAATTGCGCTGCAACCGGCCTTCGCGCTTGACCCTGGCCAACTGGTCCTCGGGTAGCGCAAAGTGATCCATGCCGATGTATTCGTAGCCCTGCTGGAGGAAAGTTTCGATGGCTTGGTCCAGCATGCGCAGTTTGAGGTCTGCACCGGGCAACACGAAGGCATCGATGCGCCGCTGCGGTTTGAAGCGTGCCGGCAGATGGGCATAGGCATAGAGTGCAATGCGATCGGGGCGAATGCTGACCACTTGCTGCAAGGTTCGCGCAAACGATGTGGGCCCCTGATGCGGCAGTCCGTAAATCAGATCCATGTTGATGGAATCAAAGTGCAGGGCGCGTGCCTCTTTCATCAGCGCTGCCACCTGCTCGAAGGGCTGAACGCGGTGAATGGCTTCCTGCACCAGCGGATCAAAATCCTGCACGCCAAAGCTGATCCGGTTAAAACCCAACTGGCGGATATGCGCGAGGCGCGCGCCATTCACGGTGCGCGGATCAATTTCAATGGAACACTCGGCACCGGGTACGAACTCGAAGCGAGCCCTGAGGCGGGCCACCAGGCTGGCGAGCTCTTCATCGCTGAGGAAGGTGGGCGAGCCTCCTCCAAAATGCAGCTGGGACACCGGGGACAACTCTCCTTCCGGACCGGCCAGATGCTGGGAGACGCGGTCGATTTCCACTTCCAGGTAGCGCAGGTAATCCTGCACCTTGCCATGGTCCTTGGTAATGACCTTGTTGCAGGCACAGTAATAACACACCGACTCGCAAAACGGTACATGGATATATAAAGACATGGGCAGTGCAGGACCCGAGGCACGCGCCTGCAAGGCACCGATCAGGGCCTCGCCCTGCTGGTCCGGAACGAACCGGTCCGCAGTGGGATAGGATGTGTAGCGCGGGCCTGGAATGTCAAACCGACGCATCAAATCGGGGGTAATCAGTTCCATATCTTGCGAGGACTCATGTGTGTTGTCGCCAATATGGCGCATTCCAGGATCCGTTAATTTGATTAAGATCAAATTTTCAGTTTCTGAATGCCATTTTTTAACAGATGCCCTCTCCGGGGCTTGCGATGCCCCCATGAAAACGCCACCGCGAAACGGCATGCGGTGGCGCTGTTTCGTCGGCGAGGGGGTGCCGACGGAAAAGACGATGGCTTAAAAGCGGTAGCCCACCCCAACTCCGGCCAGCCACGGATTGATGTTGGCGGTCAACACCGAGGCCCCGCCCACGGCCTGGACATCGGCGCTGACCCAGACCTTCTTGATGTCCACGTTGAAAGACCAGTGCGTGTTGATAGCGTAATCCATCCCCACCTGAAGATCCCCGCCCCAGTTGCTCTGTGAGGTGGTGAGCGCCCCTGCCGCGGCACGCGAATCCCAGGTGCGCAGGTAGGTGACGCCAGCGCCCACATAGGGCGTGAAAAGACCCATTGGATCAAAGTGGTACTGCAGGTTGAGGGTGGGGGGCAGTTCTTTGAGCCCGCCAATATCGGAGCCGGACAGGTTGATGCTGTGACTCACCGGGTAGGTGGCCACGAGTTCAGCAGCGATGTTCTGGGTGAAAAAGTAGGTGACGTCCACTTCAGGTTGTACCTGATCAGACACTTTGAGGGTATCCGTCCCTACCCCCCCTCCTGCCGAATTGTTGCGTTCGGTGACCACATCCAGCAGGCGCACGCGCACCAGCCAGGGACTTAACTCCTCGGCAACGGCTGTTCCCGAAACAACGAGCAAGGCCGCGGCAGCCCACAACCCCGCGGCATGTAAACCTGGTCTTTGAATTGCTGATTTCATGATTCCCCCTGAAGATTTGAACGATATAAGGGGAACCATGCGATCTACGCCGCTACTCCCCTTGGCGTACATCGTATGAACTCAATGCGATCTACATTTTGATATAGATCAAAAAAACAGAAGAATGCTCAGCTGCCTTCGATGAGCTTGTTCAGGCCATGCTGGTCTAGGATACGCACGTTGCGCCCCTTGACTTCGAGCAGGTGCTGATCGTGAAAACGGGACAGGATACGACTGACGGTTTCGAGTTTGAGACCCAGATAACTGCCGATGTCCTCGCGCGTCATGCGCAGCACCAGTTCAGAACCTGACTGCTTGCGCGCTGCAAAGCGCTTGGCCAGGTTGACCAGAAATGCGGCCAGGCGCTCTTCCGAACGCATGCTGCCGAGCAGGAGCATCACCCCCTGATCCCGCACGATTTCACGCGAGAGGGTTTTATTGAAGCGATGCTGCAGGTTGGACATCAATTGGCCCAACTCTTCAAAGCGGTCGAAAGTGATCTCGCACACTGCGCTGTCCTCCAGGGCCACAGCATCACAGATGTGCTGGTCGGTGCTGATGGCATCCAGCCCCAGAATCTCGCCAGCCATCTGGAATCCAGTCACCTGGGCACGGCCGTCTTCATGCAGGATGCTGGTCTTGAAAAAACCCGTGCTGACCGCAAACAGCGAGCGGAACGCATCACCCGTGCGATAGAGCGATTCTCCCTTCTTCACCACCTGGCGATGTGCCATGTGCTGGTCCAGCAACAGAACCTCCTCGTCAGACAAGCCGGCGGGCAGGCACAATTCCCGGATGGTACATCCACCACAGACAGATTTCAGTTCAGAGAAATCCATATCAACAGCCAGATAGAAGGTTTAAAGGGAGTCTAACCGACTCAAACGCTGCTCATTCTACGCGTAAATGAGCAGGTTCATGGCAAAAAACGCATCAATTTCCAGTGGCTGTAGGGTTTTCCCAACCTCCCCCCAGGGCGACGAACAGGGCTGTGGTGTCCTGAAAGCGCAGTGCCTGCGCCTGGACGTAGGCAATCCGGGCCTGGCGATATTGGACCTCAGCGACCAGGACCGCCAGGCCATTGGCAAGCCCCGCCCGCTCATTGGCCTCGAGCAGGTGCCAGGTCCCTTCTGCTGCAGCGAGGGATTCGGTGGCCGAGCGCAAGGCCTCGGCATCGTGTTGCAAGGCGCGAATGGTATCCGCCACCTGGCCAAAGGCGCCCAGGACGGTTTGTCGGTAAAGCGCAAGGCTTTGTTGGTAGGCATCCTCTGCAGCCTGCTTGCGCGCGCGTAAGGTGCCGCCGTCAAAAACCGGTGCCGCTACGTCAACACCCAGATTCCAGAAGTTGCCATTGCCGGCAAACAGGGTACCGGTGGAGGTGCCGTACTGACCGTATCCCCCGTTGATCGTGAAAGCTGGAAACAGGGCTGCCGTGGCCACGCCAATATTGGCACTGGCGGCATGCAGCGTCGCTTCGGCAGCGACGATGTCGGGACGGCGCCGGACCAGCTCGGAGGGCAGCGAGAGCGGCAGGCGGCTGGGCAGGGCCAGCTCTGCCAGCGTCACGGCCGGGGGCTGCCATTCCGAGGGCAGCCTGCCGCCCAGCGTGGCCAGCAGATGCGCGGCCTGATCGGCTTTCTGTTGCAACGGCGGGAGCGCTGCCTCGAACTGGGCTAACTGGTTGCGCAAGGCAAATACGGTGCCGTAAGCCGTGGTGCCAGCCTGAAACTGCTTTTCTGCCAGGGTGACCTGCGCGCGCTGCAGGTCGATCAGGGCGCGCGTGTCAACTGCTTCAGACTCATAGGCTGCACGCGCAATGGCCGTGTTGACGATGTTGCCCGACAGTGCCAGATAGTTGCCCAGAAGCAGGGCCTGCTGCAGGTCCACCTGGGCCGCCAGCCCCTCCACCGTGCGTCGTTGGCCACCAAATACGTCCAAGGCATATCCCACGGAAGCCGACAGGGTGAACAGGTTAAAGGTGGGGCCTGGCGTTGTCCCGCCAAACAGTGCCGGGGAAAATTTTTCACGCGTGGCGCCGGCATCGGCATTAACCTGCGGATAGAACACGCCATAGCCTGCCTGCAGGGCGCTCTGGCTTTGGCGCAAACTGGCTTGTGCCGCTGCCACGCCCGGATTATGGGCCAACCCCTGGTCCACCAGGGCATCGAGGGTTGCCGAATGGAACAGTTGCCACCAACGCGCCGTGGCCCCCACTCCGGATTCGAAATGTTGCGCCTGTCCATCGGCATCGGCGGTGGACGCAGGGTCACCGCCCTGGTTGTAGTGGCCCGTGTCGGGGGCTTGGGGCGCCTTGAAGTCCGGACCCAGGGCGCACCCCGCGAGCAGCGCCAGAAGCGCCCCACAGCAGGACCCAAGAACTTTGTGCGCGGGGCTCATTCATTTCTCCCCAATGTACACATCCACCAGCTGCCCGGGGTAGAGCACCAGGCCATCCGGTCGTGTAAACCTGAATATCAGTGGCAGCACCCGCACATCCACCCGTTCGGTTCGCTGGTTGGAGAGCTCGATTTTGGGTGACACATAATGCTGGATACGGACGAATTCCAGCGGGATGTTGACGTCCGTCCCCCGAATGAACATGCGGGCCTTCATGTGCGACGCATCGGGAATGCGTGAAATCAGGATTTCATCCACATAGCAGCGTACCGCCAGGGACTGCTGCGCATTACCCACCACCAGGGCGGGCAGCATCCCGCCGGTGTAGCTATCGAAGGCCCCCTGGGACGAGAGGTAGCCCCCTACCGCCGCATTGACGGCGAGTACGGTGCCATCCACCGGGGCCGTGAGCGTGTATTTGGAAAGCAGTACCCTGGCCGCCTCATAAGCCTTCATCGCAGCCACCGCCTGTTTCTGTGCGGCATCCAGCCCCGCGGCGGCCACTTCCACGGCATGCCGGGCCGAATCAAAGGCATCGCGGCTGACCGAGCGCGGGTCGAGCTCGCGTGAGGTGCGCTGCTTGTCGTATTGGTCCTGCACGTTCCTAAGGCTGGCCTGGGCCAGTACCGTTTGCGCTGCGGCCGCATCGGCCTGGGCCTTGAGCTGCTCCGTCGTGGCCTGCTGCAGGCGTGCATCCAGCCTCAGCAGGGGCGTGCCGGCCTTGACTTTCGTGCCCTCCGCCACCGGAATTTCCTGCACGGTGCCCGCCACTTCCGGATAGAGGTTGATGTTTTCACCGCTGGCCTGGATGCTCTCGATCAACCCGTTGGCATAAATTCCCTTTTCGTAGGGGTTTGAGGCCGGCGTGAATGCGGGGGGCTGTGGCTTGTGCTGGATGCCGAACACATACGCCGCCACAAGGCCCGCCAGGATGCCCAGCACTGCCAGCGCAAAAATGATTTTAACCCTCATGACCGCCTCCATTGCGCAACGCGCTGATCTTTCCATCTTCCATGTTCATGATCCGGTCAGCGTACTCAAATATGCGGCTGTCGTGGGTCACGATGATGATGCAGCGCTTGTCGTTCAGGATCTTCTCCTTGATGAAGGACACGATGCGCTTTCCGGTATCTCCGTCCAGTGAGGCCGTAGGCTCATCGAAGATCAGGATGTCCGGGTGGCTGACCATGGCGCGGGCAATGGCCACCCGCTGCTGCTCGCCCCCACTGAGCTTGACCGGGGGCAGGTTGGTTTTTTCCCCAAGGCCCACGATCTCCAGGTAGGCCGAGGCTTCCCGGAGGGCCTCGTTCCAGTTAACCTTCTTGAGGATCAACGGAATGGCAACATTCTCTGCGGTCGTGAGCCTGGGAAAAAGGTGGTAGTCCTGGAACACGAACCCCACCTTGTCCAGCCGGAAATTCGCGATCGCGTCGTCGGACAGGCTCCATAAATCCTGACCCTCCACCATCACCTGCCCCGCGTTAGGCCGCAGGATTCCGGAAATAATGCTGAGCAGGGTAGTCTTGCCGCTGCCGGAAGGGCCCACGATGTAGAGGACCTCACCAAAATAGGCCTCGAAGCTGACGTCCTTGACCGCAAAGGTTTTGGCTTCGCCATCGCCAAACCACTTGTTCAGTGCCACTGCCTGGACGGCTACCGTCGCCACGCTACCCCCTGAAAATATCGAAAGGCTCGATCCTGATGACCTTCCGGATGCCGATGTAACTGGAAATGGCGGCGATCACGAGCACCATGACGAACGCCAGGCCCAGGTTGAAATAAGTGATTTCTGCAGCATAGTCCGGCAACCTGAGCCGTGCCACCGTGATCATCAGGGTGGCAAGCCCCACGCCCAGACCATAGGCCGTCAATGCCGTGAATACGGCCTGGAACAGGATCATGGCAATGAGCTCACTGCCCTTGGCGCCGATCGCCTTTAGGGCGCCAAACTTTTCCAGGTTTTCGAGAATGAAGGTATAGAACGTCTGCCCGGAAATGGAGAGGCCCACCAAAAAGCTGATGACCGTCATGAGCATGACGTTGGTGCCCAAGCCGGTATGGTAAGTGTAGAAATCGGAAATCTTCTTGATGAACTCATCCTTGGTGAGCGCTTCATAGCCCAGTTTGCTCACCTCGGCCTTGATGAAGGGCACAGCAGCCTCGGCCTTGGGTTCAACCAGCACATAGCCTGCCGTAAACCGTGTGGAGGGGATATAGGTGATGGCGCGGTTGTAGGTGGTATATAGCGTGGGTATGCCAAATAGCCCGGAAGTGTTGACCTTGGCAATACCGACGATCATGCCGCGATGGTCATTGATTTCAAACTCCGTGCCGATCCTGGGATTATCAAGCTTCGAAAACTCGGAATCCTTGACGACGACGAAGGCATTTTCGGCATAAATGTCCGCGATATTGCCTTCCAGCAATTGGGGCCGGCCAAACAGGCTAGCATCATCGAGCCCCAGGATGGTGACTGCCTGATAGGTGCCGTTGCGAAGCTTGACAAGGGCGGCCCCGGAATAGAGCGGCACCGCGTACTTGACGCCCTGGATACTGCGAGCGGCATCGAGCACATAATCCGGCAGGGGAATGCTGCTGGCCACGTTGTTGACAGCAGGATCCATCACCCACACCTTTGCCCCCACATTGAGGACGGTGGCAGAGGCACGCTTGAGGATGCCGGCGAACATGGAGGTCATCATGACCATGAGGAACACTGAAAACGTGATCCCGATGAGCAGGGCAAAGAACTTCCCCTTGTCGTTGACAAGGAGTTTGAACGCTACTTTGAGAATTCCCGTCACGCCGGATGCCCCGTTTGCACGATTGTGCGCCGAAGGACGGCGCCCACCTGCATCGATCCCCAATCTACCATGGGACTCCTGGGGTAAATTTGATCGCCATCAAAGTTGGCTGGACCCATTTTAAAGCCGACTTGCATTTCGCCTCGATTGGGGCTATATTGTTCGTGTGCGTACTATTTTTTCACCCGCCAAAACCATAAGGAGACTTTCATGCAACGCTCGTTACTCGCAATCGCCCTGACTGCAGTCCTGGCTATCCCCGCCCTGGCCGCAGATACTTACATCACGGACCCCAACCATACCTTTGCACGGTTTTCGTACAGCCACCTGGGCTACAGCACCCAGCTGAGCCGTTTCGACAAGGTCTCCGGAAAAATCATCATCGACCCTGCCGCCAAAACCGGTTCGGCCGACATTACTATCGATACCCGTTCGGTCAGCACCGGCTCGGCGCAGTTCAACGAACATATCCAGGGGCCTGAGTTTCTTGACACGGCCAACTACCCCACTGCCACCTTCAAGGCCAACACCATCAAGTTCAACGGTGACACGCCCGATGAACTGGTGGGCGATTTGACCCTGAAAGGCATCACCAAGCCGGTGATATTGAAAGTGACCTCCTACAAGTGCATGCCCCACCCCATGGTCAAAAAAGACGCCTGCGGTGCCGATGCCATCGTTCACCTCAAGCGGACTGATTTCAACATGGGCAAATACGCACCCTATGTGGGCGACGACGTCACCGTGACGGTTTCCGTCGAAGCCATCAAGCAGTAACGCAGGCGTTGGGCGTTACGACAGCAGGACGCGTACCGCCCACCAGATGGCCCCAACAGCCAGGACGAGCGCTACCAGCACCGGATAGAACCAGAGCGGCGGCTTTTTCTCTGCATAGGGATCAGTCAGCGAGCGCTCGGCATTGGGCGGCAGTGTGGCAATCTGCGTCAGGGACGTTCCGAAGGGGATGTTGATGCAGGCTCGCGCGTTGATGGCCCAGCCGTTGGCGTCCAGGATGGGGCCCAGATTGCGGGTGCGCAGCTTGAACCAGGCCAGCAGCACGGCAGGCCCCGAGATGATCAGCATGAAGCCGATCAGGGCCAGCGGGATCTGCCACCATTTCAGGGCCAGTACGCCCATGATGACGGAGGCCAGGGCGGTGCCGATAGCCCCCACAGCCAGGCCGATCGCTGCAAAGATACCGGCAAACTTGCCCACGTCAAACGCCTGCTGGGCCACAGCCGTCCTGGCGCCGGCCGCAGACACGCCCTTGGTGGCCGCTAGCGCCATCCGGTCCTCACTGTCCTTGGCCTTGCTGGCTGCCAGCTTCTGTAACTGCTCGCCCACCATTCGGGCCAGTCGCTTGTAAGGCGACCAGAAGGCCTGGCGCAGGCTGATGGGGTGGTCAATGATCTTGACGATGGTGGCGTCCCAATCGTCGCCGTGACGATCGTAGAACACGCCGTTACGCCCCACCATCAACTGGTCCGCATCACCCGCCGTGAAGGCTGCGGCAACCGTCATTTTCTGGCTGCCCCGAACGCAATCGCAATACACGAGGCAGATGCGTGAGAGGGTGGCGAGCATCGCGTGCCTGGCAGGGTCGGCCACGGCCACGCACAACTCGCAGGAGCGTCCGTCCAGATAGAGGGTTCCTGCCTGAAAAGTGGCCTTGCCCTGGCGTGTGTAAAAATCCTTGAAGGCCACGAAATTGTTGGCAAGCTTCAACAGGTCGCGCACATAGCGCACTAACTGTTCCAGTTCGCGCACGGCATCGTCGTCATTCTGGTCTGGTCGGGAGGCTCGCCAGGCCATATAACCGGAAAAGCGGTCCTGAATGTCCCGCCATTGTGCCTCGGTCAACGACTCAAGATCGCCCAGCAACGGCTGGACGACCTTGCTGCGAAAGGCTGCCATGGCTGGGGCCCACGCCGGGTTGAGGGCAGCGTGCAGGGGCAGCGCGCCCTCTGCCGTGATGCGCGCCAGCGGCAGGCGCGTGAGGCTTGCCTCCTGCAACAGGACATCCGCCGCCAGGGTCTTGTAGGTATCCTCCGAAACATCCAGTGCCTCACTGGCACGGGCATCAAAAGCTGCGAGGCGACAGCGCAGGAAAAAATCATCAACCTTCCCAGCCACTGCCAGCAACGCCTCACAGGCGGCTTCGCTATCTTCGCCCAGGGGTGCGCTTGCCGTGCCCTCCGCCTCCCACGCCGCCAGCACGCGGGCCGCATGGCGGGCCTGGGCCGTGCTAACTTCTGCCACGCTCAGTTGCTCGTTTGCAGCTTTTCCCAGTTCATCGGCCAGCACCCGTGCGGCGGCCACCAGACGCTGCCCCGCTTCCGTGTCATGGCTGATGTCGTCAACGGCCAACCCATCCTGAGCGAGCCCCAGCAGCTGCGGGTCCGTCAGGCGCTCGGCGGCCCAGCGCACCGCTGCGATGAGTTCATAGGCCCGTACATGCCCGTCGGCATCGGCATCCACCAGCGCCAGGGTGCGCTCGTCAAACTGGATGCCCTTGACGGGACAGGACAAAGCCACCCACAGCTTCTGGTCGAGTTCGCCGATCGCCAGCAGGTCGTCGGCCCCGTCCAGCCGAACCTGATCGAACCCCCCTGCCCTGAAAAATCGCCAGTGCCGGTTTGCAGCATTCATAAGCACGCCCTCTCTCAATGGAGCCCCCATTCTAACGGGGTGGGGGCCGATATCAAACTGCCCTGATTGCAATGCGGGATGATGCGGATCAAGTGATTTTCGCTATATACTTTTATACAATTCGATATGTTGTCTTGTATATAGCGATTAACGATCCAAGGAAAAGGAAAACACATGAAAAAGACGCTGCTGGCAATCACCGTCCTGGGTACCCTGTCGGCCACGGCCCATGCGGACGATTCCCAGAATTCGTGGTTTGCCATCTCAGACGCCGCGAAGGAATCGCAGCCGCACTGGATGACCCCCATCGTCACCGTCACACCCCGACTGGAACAGGAGTTTCGTTATGACCAGCTGTCGCAGGCCAAATCGGGGGGCGTGGGCATCAGCAATTACGGTTTGAACAAGGGGCTTGAACTGATCCCCACGGCCAATTCCGAAATCATCATCGGGGTGCCGGGCTATCAGGTGACCAGCCATCCCAATGGCACCAGCACCCGTGGCTGGGCAGACGAGACGCTGCTGTTCAAATACCGCATGCGCTCCGCCAACGAGGAACAGGGCAACTACATCGTGACGGGCTTCATGGGCCTTAGCCTGCCCACCGGCGACCCCAACATGACCACCGGGCATTATGCCTACACGCCAACCATCGCCGTGGGAAAAGGCTGGGGCACGCGTGAATCCGGCTTTGACGTTCAGAGCACGCTCGCCATGACCGTTCCTGACAGGGACATGGCGCGCCTGGGCGAGCCCATTGTCTGGAACACGGCGTTCCAGGGCCATTTTTCCACATACTGGTGGCCTGAACTCGAAACCCAGTACACCCATTTTTCCGGCGGCCCGAATGATGGCAAAAACCAGACGGTGCTGACCCCGGGACTCATCCTGGGTCGCTATGAACTGGTGGAGCGCATGAAGTTTGTCATCGGCCTTGGGTACCAGAAAGCCGTGGGCGGATTTCAGACCTTCAACAACGGCTGGCAGATGA
>VFSW01003581.1_pt1 | contig 23277 bp, 17 predicted proteins | sample 5358111 | NCBI WGS metagenome assembly VFSW01 (sample SAMN11554181, study PRJNA540505) | mine drainage metagenome | isolation source: sediment from site ElyBrook_90M | place: USA: Ely Copper Mine, Vershire, VT | collected 2017
CAATCAAGCGGTCATAGAATGCAAAGCCCTTTGTATTAACAGTTCCGTTGCCGTCAGGGAATAACCGGGGCCAGGAAACCGAAAATCGATAGTTTTTGATGCCGGCACCTGCGATAAGTGCAATATCAGCCGGCATTTTATGGTAATGGTCACACGCAACATCGCCGTTTCCGTGTTTGGATATATGGCCGGGCTGATGGGTAAAAATATCCCAGATCCCAGGGCCGCGCCCATCCTCATGCACAGCCCCTTCAATCTGATAAGCGGATGATGAGACGCCAAATTTGAAATGGGGGCCAAAGTGCAGTGTGGCCGGCGAAATTGGCGATGCCGTTGTGGCGAGTGCCTTCGAGGCGGCCAGGGTTTGCAATGGCAGCGCCAGGGCTTGTCGTCGCGTGAAATGAAGGTTCATTTTTGCTTTACTGATCCTATAACATGCGCGAGATCTGTGGAGATACGCGCGCTGAGGTTGAGACTAATCGGCATAGGCGGCGGGCAGTTCGTGACATGCGCGGCGCACACCAATCCGGCCAAAGTTGCCGCAGCTTTGGCGAAGTCATCTTGCGCAGCCTGATAATTATTCTGCAAGACCTCCGCCTCGCCTTCCTGATCATAAAAATCCGCCAGTCGCCAATATTCCCAGTTGCCTTCGCGTAAAATCTGCAACGTCAGGCTGACAGCCTGAGCAAAACCTTTAACGGCATCGGTTGGGTGACGTTCTGATAGCGCCTGCAACCCTTGTGCAGCGGCGAGCGTGGCGTTGGTATGGGTAAGGTCATCGGCCAGTTGTAATTGCCCTGGCGTTACTGCATGCAGCCTGGCACGGGCGTTTCGAGCCTCATTGAGAGTGGCGATAGCACTGGTCAGGCAACTTGTATTACCTTGTTCCGCACAAAGGAAATTCACAAAGCCGATATAGTCGCGTGACCAGGCGGCATCTGACTGCAAGTCAACATTTTGAGAGACGGCCTGATCGCGTAACGTAGAAAATTTATTGTCAGCTTCCTCAAAAATCTGCAGTGCTGCCGTGTAATCCATTTCTGAAGTTTTAATAATGCCTAGGTTCATATCGATGATGGCTAGATGTTGAGGCCAGATTGGGTTATCTTGCAAATGCTCACCAAGGCTTTGCAAAAGCGCGGCTGCTGTGCTGTATTGTTTGGTGGCAGAGGCAATATCATGCAGCTCGCTTGCAATGTCGCCCGTTTTATTGGTGGCCCATGCCTGCTCAGCAACGCCTTGCAGATCGCCGTGATTTTCAGACGAAAATCTCTGAAAAATAGCGGCAGCCGCAGTATAATCTTGGTCCGCGCTTCGAATTTCAAGGGTCTGTTTTGCCAAGTCAGAATTGCCAACCGAACCTCGTAGTATCAGATCACCAAGATCCTCGTCAGCGTGACCCAGCAACAGCATAATCTGCCGGCGCGTGGCTTGGTCGGCCGTGTTATCGAGTATCGATTGCATACTGCCGATACTGGTCTTTAAATCGCTTGTTGCGGCAACGGCACTCGTATTCCCAGCTCCAGCCTCAGCCCGCGCCCGCTCTACCAGGGCACGGTCATAATCCAAAGTGATTTTTGGATCGTTTGGGTTGGCAAGGTGCAGTGCGTTTAACATTGAGAGAGCTTTGTTGGCGTAGGACGTTCCGGTATCCGGCGAAAGTTGGCGCATTTGTGCCGCCGCCAGATACAGTGCCGCGGCATCAACAGGTGAGGCTGCGTAAAGTTTTGCGACGCTCTCGATGTTCGTATCGATGTTCACGGCCTGGGTTGAGCTGTCGGCATCAGGATTATCAAACCCTGAGATAATTTGTGCAAACGAACTCAGGGTGGCATTGGCAAGTTGTAAATTTGCTTGCGCCTTACTGGTCTCGATGTTGGCCCAGATAAACAAGGTAATCCCGATGGCAGCACCGGCAAAGCCAATGGTGGCAACGCCCCAGGCGAGACGCAATTTGGCATTGTGCTTCGTGCGCGCCGCAGCATTAGCTTGGTTGATGAAGGCAAGCATGTCCGAAGACACGTCAGATGGGAGCAGCGCGACCAAGCGCTGAGCGCCAGCCAGCAGCGATGGGGGAATATCCAGATGCCGGTTTTTTTCCACGCCTGTCGCGGCCTGCCATTCGGTAACGCGGAATTCCAAAGCGGCACGCAAGCGGATTAATGAAGCGGTTTCATCAACGATCGCCTTGGCCGCTGGCCAGATACGCAACAATGCCTCATGGGTTGGCCGGATCACCGGCCCTTCGGCGGTCAATAAGCGACGGTTAATGAAGGCATCAACCAGTGCTGCCCGGGCCGTGTTAGCTGTGGTAAACCGCTCGCGAACAAAATTTCCTGCCACCGCCATCTGTGCACCGCTCCACGGGTCGGTGATCACGTCGCGAACCAGGGTCGTCACTAACGCTGGCAGCTCCGCCTGCGATGCATCGTTTAGCGTTCCCATAGCATCGTTGGCTGTGTCGCTGACCGCGGCGTCCATCCCATGATAATCAGCAAAGCGCATCACATCATCCCCGCGCTCGTTGGCGGAATCATACAGACGCGAGAGGGTCATTTGCAGGAGCGGCAAGGCATCACCTCCCTTCGTGTCGGCCACCAGACGGGCCGCTAACGACTGGCCATTGAGGGTCTCAAATGACAAAGGAGGGATGCAGGATGCCAGCGGACGTCTGACAATATCTTCCAACTCAGCCTCACTTGGCGCCACCAAGTCGAAGCTAGCTCCGACCTCGCGCAATGCCAGAAGCGGCTCGATGCGCTGGAATTGCGCGTAGGCGTCACTGCGCAAAACCATCACCACAAATCCAAGTTGATCACTAATCAGTCTGGCGATTAGCGCGGCGAATGCGATAGCGGTCTCGTTGGAGGTTTCGCTAAATAATCGCTCCGCCTGGTCAATGCCAAGCATCAAGCGCGCTGGTTTATTGTTGGCGGTGCGTCCTAAGGCATCGCGCAGCGGGGCCAGCGCCAGAAGCGGGTCGGATTTGAGTTGTCTGCAAAGAATATCTTCAGTTTTAAAAACTCCTTTTTGCAATTCCACACCAAGTTTGGGCTCGTTCAACAAAGCTGCTGCCAGGGCCGCAAAAGGGTCGCTGCCAGGAATAATGATCGCCTGGTACCAGACCTCGATTTCAGGGATTGTGCCTGGCAATGTGATCTGAGGCAGCAACCCAGCGCGCAACAACGAAGACTTGCCTGAACCACTGGCACCGATGAGCAGCATAAACGGTGCCGCTCGTGACCAGGCTTCCCGCAGTCGCCCGATCGCCTGACGAATGGCCACGTCACGGCCAAAGAATACCTGCTCACGTCCGGCATCGAAGGCGGCAAGCCCGGGAAACGGCGAGCCGAGTACCTTGCGGTCCCACACTGGCCCCTGTGGTAAAATATGCCGTTTTGCCAGCCATTGCAGGAGGCAATCTTCAACTTTACCAATCAACTCATCGTCGGAACCATAATTCTGAAACGCCAGCGTAAATTCGCCGGCAGGTGTTCGAAACCACGTATCAAAGAAATTGTTCAGCCTTTGCCATTGCAGTTCAATTTCTGGCCGTTGAGGGTCGTCAAGTTTTATGTTCGGTGCTTCACTGTAGCGGAATACATAAATATCGGGCACATCGCCCCGAACTTTCCGAGCTTCAATGGCTGAGAGAACTTCATAGGCGGAGCCGCTTGGATACGCGGCCCCGCCAGGCAGGTGACGGGGGAAATTGACGGGCAGGGGGCTGCCAAGTCGCGCTTTGAAAATTGCGATCACCACATCGCAGGCGCCGGCCTCCTCGATCTGCCCTTGGAACGTATCATGTGCCGAGTAATATTGTTCCTCCCACAAAACCGGCTTGATGATTACCCGATTTGCAAAAATGCCATTAAACTTCTTGGCCACCAGCGCTACCCGCTCACGAGCGCCTGGCTCCGGCGTTTTTCCTGGGTCGCTGGTGCTCGTTTGTAGGTCGCCGGGCGAGGAAATGAACAGCCTGACTGTATCGACCATGTTACGCCGATACCTTCAAAGCCGCCGCTGCCTTTGGTGCCTTGGTCTCATAGGGTGGTTGGCCTGCTTACCAGTTTTCATTGTCTCGAATCTTAAGTCGGGGCAATCGCGCGGCGCAATGAATACATGCGACACTCGCCATATTTTTTTGCCATTGGTTGAATGCCTACATATTCGCAGATAAATGCGCCGGGTGCCGCACAGGCGAGAGCGGTGGCAAATTGCTCCGTTACGTAAATTTCGCCTACGGGTGTCACGGGTTCGATGCGTGCGGTTCGGACCACCTCCATGCCGCAGAATTTTTCTCGGGCGATCACTTTATCCAGCCGTTTATACAGAGGGCCGACATGGGCGCTGATCCGCATCCCCAAATCGCGTGGCAGGCCACCAGCAGCAGCACCTTTTGGTAACACGGCGTGCAGAGCAAAGCTGCATTCAACCGCATCCACCAGGTTTGAGAGCACAATGAATAATCCATCCCCGGCGGTTTCGGCATATTCGGTGCTTTTTATCTGTTCCAGAACGTCGGCGAACCCACCGATGATATGTTCCAGAAACTCCAATTGCTCGAACTCAGTAAGGTTACTGAATCCATGCACGTCCCCAAACAGGATAGCGTGAGGCTTGCGCAACCGGTTAGCAGGAATGTCAGTCACCACCAGTGCTCGATGTAAATCCGAATCGTCAGTGGGTATCTCGCTATAGGCAATGCCTTTTGGTCCTGGAACCAGCAATTGTGCCGAAACTGCGAGGCCTTGGGCGCGAAGCAATGCGAGGCCACGGGCTTGTTGGGTGCAAAGCAGACTGGCGGCCGGTTCAAACGGCGCGCCTTGGTCGGTCACCAGCATTACACTGACTTGCTCGTTAGCAATGATGGCATTGAACATTGCAAGTCGTTCGGCGGTATCTGAGAATACCTGCTCGGCCAGCATCGCCGGTTTGCAAGGGAGAACCAGATGGACCACGGCACCCGCTGCCAGAAGGGCCTGGGCTGTAACCAGGTCCGCGGCGGACAGCATCGGCCCAAAAGCTAGCACACCATGATCCTTGGGAAACTCAAATTCGAGATAACCAACCTCGAGGTCTGACGGCGCCCGCCAATTCAGCACCATCGGGCCCGGTAGATCATCAAGAATGTCGGTAGGGGCATTCACCAATGCCGCTACCCAGGCAAGCTGGCGGCGGGTACTGGCGATATTATCGTAGTCAGTACCGAAGCCAGCGGCGGTGGCAAGTTTAGCCCTGACACTGGTGAAATCTCCAAGGATCATTGCCGCTTCCGCCAGTGTTGCCGCGGACCAATAGTTTGAGGCATCCTCGGCGGCCTTTCGTTGCGCAATCTCGGCATATTCACGGGCTGGCTCGACATATCCAGCCGCTAGAAACATCGAGGCTGCGTTGATGGCCAGGTAATAAGCGCCAAAGCGATCAAACCCTGCCTTGTAAGCCATCGCTGATGTCAGGCGATGCCGACCCGCCTCCTCACCTTGTCTGCGGGTTGCCAAATCTTTGAAGAGCCGCCCCCCCAGCCCGGCAAAGTCGGAGGCTAGTGTTTCGTCATCGATTTTGTCGAGTTGGCCCGCAGCAAAAATTTTATTGTATCTTGCCAAAGCACCGTCCAGTGCTCCGGCACGCGCGAGAGCCAAAATGGACTCATAGGTGATAGCCAAAGAGCTAGGCCAGTCCTGCAGGGCTTGCTCAGATAAATCGAAAGCAACCAGATGATTACCTTGCCGGCGGGCAGCCTTTATACGTGCCAGCCATTGCGCTTCGGCCGGTTTTACGGAGGATTGCGGTCCAATGGGGTCTAGCATGGTGGCATCCTGATATTCATGATGTATGCATAACCGTGCGCGGCCTTAGCCACGCAGCGGTGGCAGCGCCTAACGCGCAGACGAGCATAATGCTGGCCATCGGCATGGCGGTGCCGTTGGCTAGCTTGCCCACCAAAGCCCCGGCCACGCCGCCGGCGCAATATTGCATGGTGCTCATCAACGCCGTGGCGGTTCCGGCATGCGAGCGATGGTGAGAGAGCGCACCTACCTGTGCATTGCCGGGAATAAAACTATAGCCAAACCCAAACAGCAGCAGCCCGAGAAACACCGGCACCACCCCGCTATCTGGTGTCCAGGCGAGCAGCATCAGGCATATTGCCGCGCTCAGCCATATCGCGACACCGAGCGTAATCACCCGCGGAGTGCCCAATTTGGTCACCAGATATTTATTGAGCCTATAAAACCCAATGGTCGCAGCCCCCAGCACCGCCAGGATCACTCCAAATTGCCATTGCGGCATTTGGTGCTGCACCATGAACACAGTTGGCGCACCGGCCAGATAGGCAAACAGCGCACACATGCCATAGGTGCCAACGAGTGTGTTACTGACAAACCCAGGCTCCTGAATAATATCGGCATACAATCGCCAGGTGGCCGGGATGCTGGCCGATAGCCGCCGCTCTGGCGGTAGGGATTCTGGCAGGTAACGATATAATAGGAACAAACCCGCGACGCCGTATAATGCCGCCACGACAAAAATCACGCGCCAACTCGGGGCCGTCAGCAATACCAAACTACCCAGCACCGGTGCAATCACAGGTGCCACTGACATGACCTGATAAATTTCCGACATCAGTGCCGAGGCTCTATCGCCGTCCGCAAAGTCACGCACCATCGCCCGCGGCACGACGATTGAGGCAGCAGCCCCAAACGCTGCCAGGGCACGAAACCAGCACAGGCTAAGACCGCTATGTGCCAATGCACAGCCAAGAGAGGCCAAAGTGTAAAGTAATAATCCTGCCGCCAACGGCAGCCGCCGGCCAAACCGGTCGGATAACAGCCCTTGCGCCATTTGTCCGGCAGCGAAACCAAAAAAATACGATGCCAGCGTCAATTGCGGCGTGGCCATCGAAAACTCGTTTGAAATCAATGGAAATGCCGGCAAATACATATCCACTGATACCGGCCCAATGGCGATAATGAAGCCCAGCAGCAAAGTCAGGTGATGTGGCGGGTCCGATGTTTCAGGTTGCACGGCGCACCGTTTTGAGCTTGATATGAAAATCTCGCATGTTTGACCAACGCTCCACAAGTTTCAAACAGTGTCAGCCAGTTTCAACAGCCTTCAATCGAAATAACTGGGCCCAGCCTTTTATGTCGTGCATCATCGCCTCAGTCAGTTGCAATAATTCTGCACCGATATCCTCAGAGGCCAGCGGCGCGTCTAAATCCAGATGCTTCAACACTGCCTCGGCATGGACCATCAGGCGCCGCATTTGCGCAGATTGATCAGCCAAAAGTTCCAATTCAGCATAGCCCCTGATACCAACAAAAGCAGCGGAGATTCCCGGCAAAAGACCTTGCAGCAGCCGGATCGCATCAGTAATCACCGCGACATTGTTGGCATTGCCAGAAGCCGGCCAAATTTGTTCGCGCAAAATTGGCCCTAATTTGATCAACACGACCACCACAGTGGCTATGAAGAAGGCATGGCCCCATTGACCGAACCGATGTGCAGCTGCCTCGCTGTCTCGTTGCCGTCTGGCATGATATTCTTGCTGTCCTGCCACCAGACTGGTCTCCACGGCGTGAAAAGCGTTGCGGAGTGGCGCGCCATACAGGCTGCCCTGGGGAAGTGGTGCTGCACGGACGACAGCATTGAAGTACCAGCTTACCCAAATGTCGCGCGGTAACGTTGCCAAAGCATCATCGTTTGTTTCGGATGCCGTTGGCGTGGTAAGTTTAAGTGACCAGCCAAACACCGCCAATGCCTGCTGCTTGCGGCATAATTCCGCGAGCAGCCGATAGGCGATCAGTCGTCCATGCCAATTATAGGCAACATTGGCACGCACGATGAAAAAAATCCCACCCAGCGAGACCAACTCGCAAAGAGTCGCGATCAAGGCTTCACGTTCAACCCCGACACCCACAGCCGCAAAGCTCAGTGCCAGCGCAGCCAATAGGAAGACCAGAACATACGAACTGCGATAACGATTACCGTATGCCACTGCGAGTTGATCAATGGGCTCATATAAGTTTTGCCAATAGCACCAAGCAGCCGCAGGTGGCGTCACGACAACTGGTGTGGCGGCGGCGTATTGGGGCTGCCCGGCAGCAAGCCGTATCGCCCGCTGATAAATTGTCCATATAAATCTGTCAGGTTGGGGCTTTTCCGCCATAAACTGAACTAGAGGCTGAACGGATGCCGTGGGCGGCGGTAAAATAGTGGCTTTTAAAAGGGCCTCCAGCCTTTGCCAAGCGGCCGCGCCGGTAACATGCGCCGGGTGTATATCATGCAGTTTTTCAATCCAGGCCGGCTCACCCTCCCCATCGGCGCGCAACCACCAGATCGGCAGGCTATGGCGGGCCGCATGGCGGACAATGTCGGCGGTGCCACCGCGGCCATTACCCTTGCCGCCGTCCCAGATGGCGATCAGCAGGTCACAATTGCGGACAACCAGCCGCCCCACGGCTTCATAGCTACGGTTTTCCTCGTCGCCGCGTGCCCCACCAAGCTCCAGAACTCGTGGCGAGGCGTGGGTGATGAGATCTCGAAACGCCGCGACCGAGTTCGGAAAATCCCGCTCGTAGTCTTGTTGGGCAAAAGGCAAAGGTACCTCCAGTTGGTACCCATGTGCGAGTGCCGCTTTTGCAGCCAACCGGTCCGCTCCCTCAGCCAGCGGCGAAATGAACCGCAAATTCGCGTCGCCAGCTTTATAAATCTCTCGACCGGTGGGGTCCTGTGCCAATGCCTCGACGGTTGTCTTGATCATACCAAGGACCTGGCCAAGCTGTCCTTCCAGGCTTGCCAGAGCCATCGGGGCCAGCAGTCGTGTTCCGGTAATGCCAACGCGGAAGGCGGGCCGGGCTTTTTGGATCAGTTCAGTAACGTCAGACACTCAGCCCTCCAATGGACTATCGCCCGTCTCCCCGAATGCGGCATACCATATTTTCAGTTTAGCAACGTCCTAAATTGAGCGATGTTTAATAAGCTGGGCTGGCATTGTGCGTACATCAGGATAAAGATCATGCTGCAACAACTTTAATAACGGGCCGCCATGATTGTAGGGATCGATCTGGGAACCACCAATAGCCTCGTCGCTGTCTGGCGGCATGGCGAGGCTGTCCTGGTCCCCAATGCCCTGGGCCAGCTTTTAACGCCTTCGGTCGTCAGCCTTGGCGAAAAAGGTGACGTGATTGTTGGTATGGCGGCTCGCGAGCGGCTATCTACGCACCCGGCCCGCACAGCGGCCGCTTTCAAGCGCTACATGGGCACCAACCGCGTTATCACGCTGGGCAGCCGTGATTTCAGGCCGGAGGAACTTTCCGCCCTGGTACTGCGTTCCCTCAAGGCTGACGCGGAGGTCTTGTTAGGCGAGCCTGTCACTGAAGCAGTGATTACTGTACCGGCCTATTTCAACGACTTGCAGCGTAGGGCCACCAAGGCTGCCGGTACCCTCGCCGGGCTGGAGGTTCGGCGCTTGCTCACCGAACCGACCGCGGCGGCATTGGCTTATGGCATCGGGCTGGCAGGTGATGAGCAATATCTTATGGTCATCGATCTCGGCGGAGGCACGTTCGATGTGTCGTTGCTGCATTGCTTTGAGGGCGTGATGGAAGTGCGGGCCACCGCCGGGGACACCTGGCTGGGTGGCGAGGATTTTGTTGATGTGATTATTGCTGCCTTCATGACTGAGCGCGGGGAGGCGGCGGGGCTGCCCCCTGTCTCGCAGCTGGCGCCGATTCACGGCGTGCTGCGCCGGCAGGCCGAGCTGCTCAAGCGCCGGTTGAGCGAGGCCGACGAAGCTGAACTCAGCCTTACGTATCAGGACAAGGAAATCACCTGGGGCCTGACCCGTGATAAGTTTGAATTTTTGGCTGAGATGGTGCTAGCGCGCATTCGCTTGCCGATTGAGCGAGCACTCCGTGATGCCAGGGTGAAGCCTGAGGTACTTTCGCAGGTGATTTTAGCTGGCGGTGCTACCAGGATGCCGATGCTGCGCCGGCTCATCGGCCGGTTGTTCCGGCGTATGCCCCTGCAGCATATTAATCCCGATGAAGTTGTCGGCCGTGGGGCGGCGGTAAGCGCTGGGTTGCTGGCCCGAAGCGTAGGGCTTGAAGAAATTATCATGACCGATGTTGCGCCTTTCACCATGGGCATCAATGTCTCTGAACGGCAGTCCGACGGGTCGCGACTCAAGGGCGTTTACATGCCCATTATTGAGCGCAACACCGTCATTCCAGCCAGCCGGGTAAAATCGGTTTTCAATATCGATGATAACCAGACCGCGATTGGTATTCAGGTCTACCAAGGTGAATCTCTGCTGGTGAAGGATAATATCTTACTCGGTAAAATGAGTGTGGGTTGTCCTCCCGCCCCGGAGGGTGAAGTTCAGGTTGATGTGCGTTTTACCTACGATACCAGCGGGCTGCTTGAGGTAGAAGCTACCGTGCTGAGTACAGGTGTGACCGAGCGGCTGCTGATTGAAGGTAACCCGGGCTCATTAACCAAGGCAGAAATCGCCGAAAAACTTGCCAAACTCTCGAAATTAAAACTGCACCCGCGCGATGATGCTGACAATGCTGCTCTGCTGGCCCGGGCTCAACGGCTCTATGAACAGCGGCTTGGCCATGTGCGTAGTGTCATTGGTGATGCGTTGGGCAGCTTCATAGCGGCACTTGACACCCAAGCGCCCGACCGAATTCGCAGCACGCGCGAGCACTTGCGCAAAATTGTCGATGCGCATGATGACGAGTCGTTTTTATAATGGCGTAGACCGATGGCATCGACAGATATTTGGAGAACGCTTGGAATTCCAAGGTCATCTGACACTGCCACAATTCGCCGCGCCTATGTGGCCCAACTCCGCACCATCGATATTGAGGTTGACCCAGCAGCGTTCATGGCCCTGCGGCGCGCGTTTGAGCAAGCGATAGAGAAGGCGGAGGAACTGGCATCAGAACCTGAACCTGAGTCGAAAATCATAGCCGAAGGTGATGATTACGACGAAAATGACGACGATGAGGGCTGTGATGATCGCACCCAGGATATTCCCCCTTTGCCCGAACAGCGTGAGCCTGCTGACTGGTATCAAAATCAGCGCTCATTGAACGACTGGCGGGATTTTCTGGGCACCATGATCACTGCCCACGGCGTCTGGGTCACCTGGAAATTGTTCAACCGGGCATTGGCGAAGGGTGATATTGCTCTCACCGATCAGACGCCGCTCATGCAATTGCTGATGACCAAGGCGGTGAAGGATGAGACATTGCCCCAAGCTGCCTTCATGACCATGATTAAAACGCTGGGCCTCGAGGACGCAGCTTTTAAGTTTGATGGCTGGCAGGATTTAACGACAGAGATCAAAAAACGTCTTGATGCGTATCATTGGCTTGATGCATTAAAAGCCATAGCCACTGGTCCGCAACGCGGCAAAAACAAATATTCTGTCCGCGCGGCACGAATATTTTTATCCCCTGGTTCGAGACTTGGTGGCGACACGACCATGCTTGAGGCTGTCGCCAAAATTTTCAGTGAATATCATGAACGTGAAATTTGGTTGCGAACTGATTTGGATGCTGTATGGCTGCAACGATTGGAAGCAAATTTGCTGCGAATAAAAAAATCCAAAGCGCGAAACAGCAAAATATTAGTCTATGGCGTTTTGATGTTTTTTGGCATCGATTTTTTATATTTATTCGTATCAAATTTAGTCGATTTTTTTAAAGCCAAACCTTAAACGTTAGTTCACTGCGTTTGAATTGTTGCTGTGGCGTTCATCTGGTATGGTGATTTAACGGTTGGCAGCGGTACCGGCAGCGTGACACTGGTGGTGATTTCGTATGATACGAAAGTTTGTTGTGTATCCGTGGTTGGACAAGCCGTTGTTTGATACGTCGGCGTGGTTGTGGCTGTAGCGGGAGCTAAAAAGCAACCATAGCTCACTGACCCATTACTGTATGTACCAAGGCTCGTTGTCACATTTGCTGGCAATGTAATATGATAAACCGAGTTCGCGTTGATCAGAGAAATGATATAACCGACATTGGTCGTGCCACTTGTGCCCGAAGCGGCGGTTGGGTTGGTAATGGCAAAATAGTCTATGGCCTGCATAGCGGTATTTAATTGTGCCTGTGCCGTGATGATAACCACAAAGTCTGTGGCACCTGCAAATAGTGGCAACAGCAAAAACGACGTAACCAGAGCGAATTCTACAGCCGCGGAACTGCGGCGGGTGCGTCTGAATTTTTGGATTAGCTGCATGAGGCAGCCGTTATGGTAATTGTAGATGTGGTTCCAGGGGTTCCCATAACGGTGGCCACCGTGGTGATGCGCAACGGAATCCCCTTAAAAAAACCTTCGAAACCAAAGGGAGTCCAGTTATAACTACCGGTCAGCGTCAGAATGACACCAGGAGGATAATTCGCAACAGTGCTGTTATAATTATTTGTCCAGTTGACTGTTAGCAAGGGGTTACTGCCGCTACTGGTTCCGGCTGATGGCATGGGCCCACCGACGGCGCTGTCGAAATAGCCGGTCGTGGCCGCGCATGATGGTGTGACGAACGACTTGGTAGTGGCATATTGTGCTGACGTATAAACCACCGATGCTCTGGCCGCTGTTTGCACACCACGCGCCAACGCCGAGAGCGAAAAGCCCAGTAGGCCTAAATTAATGATGGCTAGTAAAAACGCCAACAGGGCAATAGCGCTGAGGGCAAACTCTACGGCGGCAGCGCCGCGCCGGTCACGCCATTGCCTTCGGGTATTCGTCGTATGGGTCCGCATACTGAGTATTGAAAACAAACGGCGGGCACTCTGCCAGAGCCTATGTTGTGGCGATTGAATATTCATTATGATCGTCAAAAGCTAATTAACAAGGACAATAGTAGAATTTGCACTGCTACTGCCATTACCCGACGAACTGGTAACTGTCTCGGAAACCGAAACCTTCCCGCTACCCGAGTCATTTATGGAACCAACTTCTAACCCTGGAACGTTCGTCGAAGAAATTGTCATGGAACCTGCCCCAGAGAGGGTGAGGGGCGCACCAGCAGCGTATATGCCGCCATTAAACGTGCCCGAAGCGCCTTCGTTCACAGTATCGGCCGCCGTATTATTTGCTTCCTGGTATATTACGATGCCGCATATCCCCTGCCCATTGGTGCCGTCATAAGGCGACGCGGTTTGATATTGTGAAACCGGATACACGTTTGAGCCAGTGCCAATTGGTTTAACGCAGTTGGTGGTGGGTGCCGATAGACTGATTGTAGCACCTCCATTGATGATGAACGCTGCACCAGTCGGCCCTGAGCCTTCCAAAACAAAGGTCACACCGGTTCCGGTCACTGTCGGCCCTGAACCGATGGTTAGATTTCCGTTTCGGATATAATAAATACCAGGGTTAAACACCACGCTCGAGGCCCCGCCACTGATTGTGAGGCCACCATCGAAATAATAGGTTGCTGGGGCCGGTGCCGAGCCATCAGTTGGCGGTGTATTGCCGAATACATAGGTACCTTGCCCGGCGTAAAAGGCACCTGTTGAACCGCAATAATAAATTCCACAGGCAGAATTGGAGTTGCCAGCATAGTCCGAGAGTTCATAGAGTCCCGAATTCAGCGATACCTGCGGACTGCCATTGGTAATACCGATGCCGCCATTCACATAATAGGTCGAGCCCTTCAACGATATGGTTGAAGAAATATTGGTCGATAAACCCCAGCCAGTGTAAGAACTACCCGACTGCGCACCACTAAAGTAATAGGTGCCTGGGTACATCGTTGCATTGCCGTTCGTGAGGTAGGTTCCTCCATTGACGACCATGGTCATTGGTGTGGTCTGGGTGCTGCTGCCAATCGTCAGAGACGTGTCAGAAGCATAATTCATGCCGCCGTTGATGTAGTAGTTATCGCCGTTCATCACCGTTGTCGAATTCGACTGGCCTGAGAACCCGCCCGTAATAAACGTGGTGCCGGAGGTCGTGCCCTCATTTAGCAACAATGAATTAACACCAATATTGGTCATTCCCGTTAGATAGTTCGGATATAATTCACAAGCCGCATTGTAGGCACCGGCTACCAAACAATCTCCCACACCAGGCTGGTTCCATTTGTTGTAACCTAAGTTCGGCGTGAGGGCCGCGCCGCTTTCCGTAGGAGCCGCAGGGACCGTCCAGCCGGGATTCCACGGCGCTATGTTATTAGTGTTGAACCCGGCCATCGGGTCTGGCGAAACTGAGTTAAACGTGACTGTCGAGGTAGAGCCGCCCGGTGTTGCAGATTGATTGGTGCCAATATAACCAGAATATGGTGGCGCCGAAACACACGGGCCGGCTGCCCCAACCTGAGTACCGATGATCTCCCCACTACCGCTTACCGACATTGAGCACCCGTTCGTGCCAGGTACAGACGTACCATGCGCCGCTGTGCCGTTCGCCGTGACAGGGCAATTGGTCCCGTCAATTTTACCGCCGCCAGAAACCACGATCGAGCCGTTCACGAACACGCAACCCTGAGGAGCGGCACCTGGAATAACATCGGCAGATCCAGTGGCCCCTTGGTTGCCCGGGGCTATCCCAAACATACCGGGCCCGGTAGCCGCGGTAAAAAAGCTGGCGCGCGGGATTTGGACGGAGGCGGTCCATTTCGTGCTGGCCGTTCCGTTCACCGTAATGGCCGTGGGCGTCACTGTTACCGATGAAGTGGTTAGCGAGAACTGATTATTGGTTGCCTTATTGGCGGCCATCACCGCAAAATTTTGGGCAATCGGTGTGAAGGCCGAAGCGCTTGATGAAGCCGGGTTGTACTTTGTGTACGCCAGCGCAGCCGCAATGGCACCAGCATCCGCAGCGGATTGAACACTTTCTTCCTGTTGATACCAATAGCTTGCATCAACCGCGAAACCAGCCAGTCCAATCAGAACCGGGGTCATCAAACCCACAATTAGAGCGATAGCGGCTCTGCGGCTAGAAAATTGCCGGAACCGACGTATCACAGGTTGTAAAATATGACGATACAGCAAGCTCTGCTCTCTTCACTGCTATGTATGATTGCACTACCCTGTTTCCGATATTCTATCAATAACAATTGTTTACTGACACAAAACTGATACGGTCCTGCCAAATGCGATGCTGCCAACTATAATCGCAATGTGCCGAGATTCAGCGGTCATAAATTAATCAATGTTAACTACGCCCCTGGTAGCGGGACACAAACGCCGGTCCGATAAATAAATGTCCGGCTAGCATTTGTTGTATGCTGTCGGTCTTGCCAAACTTGGGCGCAGCATTGACACAGCCCTAAATGCTGATAATTTTTTTGACACAAACGTTCGATAAGCGAACATTCTTGAGGGTGGGGCCATCATGACAATTCTGAGTAGGCGCGGCGCATGATTATTGATATTCACGGCCACTATACCACCGAACCGCAAGCCTTGTTCCAGTTCCGCGACAAGCAGTTGGCCGGCTTGGCGGACCCCGCCCGGCGCCCCACCACCACTGACCTTGGCATCACCGATGAGCAATTGGTGCAAAGCGTGCAGCGGCAGTTGGCGTTCCAAAAGGAACGCGGCAGCGACCTTACCATTTTCTCACCGCGCGCTTCTGGCATGGCCCACCATGTGGGCACGGAGGCGGTAAGCCATGAATGGACCCGGGTTTCCAACGACCTGATCCACCGCATTTGTACGCTGTTGCCCGATAATTTTGTGCCGGTCGGGCAGTTGCCGCAATTCCCTGGTGTTTCGCCCAAAAACTGCATCGCTGAGATGGAGCGACTGGTGAAGGATGGTTTTGTTGGGGTGAATCTCAACCCAGACCCGTCCGGCGGCTATTGGACAGACCCACCACTGACCGACAAATATTGGTACCCGATTTACGAGGCGTTGGTGGCGCTGGAATTACCGGCGATGATCCATGTGACATCGTCTTGCAACCCGAACTTCCATGCCACCGGCGCACATTACATTAACGCTGACACCACGGCCTTCATGCAGCTACTGCAGGGTAACTTGTTCAAGGATTTCCCGGACCTCAAATTCGTCATTCCGCATGGCGGCGGCGCGGTGCCATTTCATTGGGGTCGCTATCGCGGCCTCGGGTTGATGATGAAGAAGCCACCGCTGTCTGAGCATCTGCTGAATAATGTGTTTTTTGATACCTGCGTGTATCATTACCCTGGCATTCGCCTGATGAAGGAAGTTATCCCGGCGGATAATATCTTGTTTGCCTCGGAGATGATCGGCGCCGTGCAAGGGATTGACCCCGAAACCGGCCATTATTTCGATGATACTAAGCGCTATGTGGACCAACTGCCGGATTTGAGCGAGGCCGACCGCCACAAGATTTTTGAGGGCAATGCACGCAAGGTCTATCCCCGTTTAGATAAAATGTTGAAGGCCAAGGGCCTGTAAGGAAACGCTTCATGAGCACACGTTTGAATGGTTGGATCCGAGCGCTGGAATCCGGCAAAAATGCTTTCGCTTTGTTTGCGCCGTTTGAAGTGGATGTAGCGGTATCATTGCAAACCTCAAAATATGACGGTGTGATTTTTGAAGGCGAGCATGTGGGCTGGGATATTCGGGCCTTGCGCAATGCAATGCAGTTTCTGCTCAATCGCGGGCAGATTTTGGCCGGCGGAACAGCGGCGCCGCACATTACGCCAGTCGCGCGTATTCCGGCGAATGGCATTGAGATGAACCAGTTCTTTGCCAAGCAGGCACTGGATTTAGGCTGCTACGGCATTATGTGGCCGCATATTTCCACGGTCGAGGAAGCCTATAACGCGGTGGCGGCTTGCCGTTACCCGCGTTTGAAGAATAAGCCACTGTACGAACCGGCGGGTATTCGCGGCGACGGTCCAGCCCAGGCTGTTCGCTATTGGGGCATCTCACAGGACGAATATTATGCTCGCGCCGATGTATGGCCATTAGCGCCACATGGCGAGATTATGAGCATTATCCAAATTGAGGATACCGCCGGTATCAGCAATCTGCGTGATATGCTGAAAAATGTTCCTGGCATCGGGGCCGTGGTCATCGGCGAGGGCGATCTCTCGCAAGAGCTCGGCTACCCGCGCCAGACCGAGCACCCGGCCGTTTTGGAAGCGATGGCCGAAGTGGTGGCGATTTGTAAGGAAAACAATGTGATTGTTGGCCACCCGCATGCCGAGAAGAAAAACTTCGCGCGCATCACTGAGGAAGGCTACCGGCTATTTATGTGCGGCGCACCGCGCAGTTTCGCCGCGTTGGATGCCTTACGCGAATTGTCAGGACGCTAATCATGCCGACAGCCATTCTGGACGGGATCAGCACACGATACGAAGTGGTGGGCGAAGGCCCGCCTTTGTTGATGTTCTCGCCAGGTGGTTTTGATGCAACGGTGGAAAAATGGTCATCGCTCGGCATCTACGCCAAGGTGAAACCGCTTGACCATCTAACCAAGCATTTCAAATGTATTCTGTTCGACCGCCGTGAATGCGGGCAATCCGGAGGCCGGGTGGAACGCGTGACACTTGGGCATTTTGTCAAACAAGCAAAGGCACTGCTTGACCATTTAGGAGTCGAGCAGGCGCATCTCATGGGCGGCTGTATGGGCTGCAGCCCGGTTGCGGCGTTTGCGCTGACGCACCCAGAGCGCGTGATGAAAATGGTGCTATACTGGCCGGTGGGCGGCGTGAAGTACCGCATGAGTGGGCAGTTTCGCTTTGCCGAGCATCTTGGCTTCGTGATTCGTAACGGCTTGCAGGCGGTGGTGGATTTGGTGAATGAAACCGGCAAGCCGTTTGGCGGCGACCCGCGCGGCGGCCCGTGGGCTTCCGTGATCAAAAGCAATCCTGCCTTTGCTGAAGCCTATGCGGCTTTGGATGTTGAGCGTTACAAAATCACAGTGGTTGGGATGCAGCACGCATTGCTGGACCGTGACACGGTGCCGGGCTTGGTGCCGGAAGAATTGATGCTGTGCGATATTCCCGCCTTTGTGGTGCCAGGGAACGATGGCTTTCACGCTACGTCCGCCGCGCGTTACTTCCAGGAATGCCTGCCGAAAGCTGAATATTGGGACGTGACGGTGGACAACCAAACCGAGGCTGCCACCGCCGGCAAATTACTCACTTTCTTGCAGGATTAGCCTACAAGCTTGCGGGTTTCAGAAATAAACAAATCATCCACGCTAACCTTCTGCGTAATAATCCCTTGTGTGATGGCGTTTTCAATCAGCTCTTCAATCACCGCGCGGCTCGCCTCAATGCCGTAGGGCAGGGGGTCAGGCATCACCTCCATAATCTTCAGATGCAGCTTGTCAGCGGCGTCCAGCTTCTCAATCTGCCCGGCTTTCAAAGCCGCCACATATTTCTGTTTGGATTCCGCAAACGCGTTGAACACATCCGTCGCCAAACCCTGATTAGCCTGCCAAAGCTCATCTTTAATCACCACCAAGTGATTGATCGGGTAATAGCCGTGGTCACGCAATGCGGTAAGGCCAATTTCGGTTCCGTGCGGCAGCAAGGGCGCGATCTCCGCGTGGTCTGAGTCTACCCCAATCGCAGCGGCTAGGTCGCCAGAGATGAGATGATCGGCCATCGTTTTGCTCTTATCCATCGGCACAACATTTCCTGGCGCTTTATACTCCGCCACATGTTCATCGCCTGAAAGCACCCAGGTGACTTTGGATAAATCAACCCCATGCTCGCGCTGCAACACGCTACGCGCCCACACGCCAGTGGTAACCGTGTAACCACGATTCACGCCAACGCGTTTGCCTTCCAAATCCTTCGGCGTTTTGATGTCGGCTTTGGTGTTCACCATAATTGCGCCATGGTGGAAGCCGCGCACCAGGAACACCGGAATGGCGGTGAATTTTTTGCCATATGCCTTGGCAGTGATGTAGGTGGTGATTGCCATTTCACAAATATCAAAGCGATGTTCGCGCACCATAATACGGAATGCATCCACCAGCACCGGGAATTCGGTGAAATCAAATTCAAAGGTTTTGGGTTTCACCTCGCCGGTTTTCAGCGCCCTATTATTGCCTTGGGTTCGGGTGACAGTATTATATTTTGGCAGAGACATGGCATAATCCTCAGATTTTTTCTGGGTCAAAGAAAATTTTCTCCAACGGCATCATCTCGGGGATGAGTTTCTGCTTCCAGGCGGCAAGCTGCAGCGCATCAATGGTCGCGCGGTTGGGAGCCATGCCGTAGGGCAGCGGATCAGGCCCGACGATTTTCGATAGCTTCTGGTATTTTTGGTCACCGCCGGTCGCGGTATCGAGCGTTTTCAACCATTCCGCCTTGGCTTGCGCAAACGCGTTATAGAGCGATTTCGCCACCCACGGATGCTCAGCCAAAACGGCGTCCTTCACCACAATTGTCGCATGCATTGGGTAAATGCCGGTGCGCTGATACCATTCAGCTTCCAACTCAGCCGCGTTCGGGAACATATCCGGGTAAGCTGAGGTGTCTTCATTTTTCCAGCCGCCACCTGGCGCACCGGAGCGGCCGATACCGGCGTTGGCAGCAAAGCCTGCCGAGATTTCACCGCTCTGCATCATGGAAAATAGTGACTGGCCCGGCTTGGTATGTTCCACATTTGGCGGTAGCTTCAGCTGCGAGACGTGCTCCTCGTCATCCACAACCCAAGTCACTTTTGAGGAATCCATACCAAATTCTTCCGTAAATATCCCGCGGGCCCAAACGCCAGTTGTCACGGAATAAGCCCGCACACCGACCTTCTTGCCTTCCAAATCCTTCGGCGTTTTGATCCCGGCGTCAGGGCGCACCAGCAGCCCGCCATGGTGAAAGTGACGCGTGACGAAGATTGGCAGTCCAATGAAATTAGCGCTCACGGCGCGGGCAATTAGGTAGGTTGTCGGTGCCAATTCGCACACATCGAACTCTTCCTGCCGCACCATCCGCCGGTAGGCGGCAATCTGCGGCACGATGGTGATGAATTCCGGGTCCACGCCCTCAATGGGGATACTGCCATTTTTGATGGCAATGGTGTGCGGGTAGTCGGCGATGGCGATTTTAAGTTTCAACAGCATTCGCACTCAATCCAATCTGGAACAATCAAGGCGTCCTTCATCCACCAAGGGGGCAGGTCAGCCTCGTCCACCTCTGCGGCGGGTTTAAAAATCTTAAATTGCCGGCGCTGTCCATCTTCCGGCCAAAAGGCGAATACGGTTTCAATGGGTGGGCAGCCTGGTATGGTGCAGGCTAATTCAGTCACCATGACAATTGTGTCCTCTGAGAGCCTGAAATGCTCAGAAGTAAGGTGCTTTAAGCGGCGGACCGCCGCCTGGTTGGCCTTTCGAAAGAACGGCGAAACCGAGGCGGCAGGGTTAGCCAAGTCTTACAGCCAGGGCATCAAGGAGGCGTGGATCACATCCTTCACGCCGGCATTGCCGACCGAGCGGATGGCCAAGTCAACCTCGTTCAGACCGAAGCGATGCGTGGTGATCTGATCGAGGTTAAAGCGGCGCGACGCCAATTGCTGCAACGCCAGTTCGCATGAACGGTAGCTATGGCCACGGGCGGAATGCATAGTGATGAATTTCACGGTCATCTTCCCAATCGGGAAGTTCGGAAACTCGGGCATTTCGCCTTGTACCACCATGGTACCGCCTTTGCGCTTCATCGCTTCGATGCCCAGTGTGATAGGCACCGTGCCGGCGCCAGCCGTGCAATCAAGCACCACGTCCACACCTTCGCCACCCGTGATGTCTTTAATACGCTGCAGCGGGTCCTCGGCATTGACGTCGATCACATAATCAGCACCCAGCGACTTCGCCACTTCCATGCGGGCTTTGTCCTTGGACGTGCCGGTGACGATGATGAGAGATGCGCCAGCTTGCTTGCAGATTACGGTCTGGGAGAGGCCTTGCTGGCCAGGACCCTGAATGAGAACCTTGCTGTTATAGCCAACGCCACCATCGAACAGTGACCACTCAACGCCATTCGCCATCGGCGTGACGAGGCCGGCGAGTTCCGGCGACACACCAGCCGGGACTTTGTGCACCACCGAGTTCCAAGGCAGATATACATATTGCGCGAAGCCGCCCCATAGATGCGGTGCGCGTTCACAGGATGTATAGCCGTAGCGCAACCCTTCCGGGTTATAGCGCCAATCGGTCATCTCGCAATGGCGGTATTCGCCTTTGTGGCACCATTCGCATTTGCCGCACATGACGTAATGTTCAACGAACACCAAATCACCTTCCTTGAAGCCCTTGCGGCGGGTAAATTCCCGACCAGCCTTTGCGATGTAGCCGATATTCTCATGGCCCATGATCACCGGCGCGTTGGTCGGTGGGGTTTTGTAGAGCTTCACGTCGGTGCCGCAAATGCCGGCCACTTCCATCTTCAGAAGCGCGGAATCGTCGCCGATTTCCGGCATCGGGAATTCACGAATTTCAGTGGTGCTGGGGGCCGTTCGCACGGCGGCAAGTACTTTTTGGGTCATGGAACCTTCACTAATTAGTTAAATAAAACAGGATCAGACGGTGCCGGGAAGCTCTTTCGAGCGCTTAAATAGCCGTTTGAGTATGAAAGCAGCCGGCAAATAAAGGATCGCAATAACGATCATGGAAAGCAGAAACATCGACACTGGATCTTCGATGAAAATTCGCGGTGTGCCACCAGAGATCATAATACTCTGATCGTAATAACGCTCAATCTCCCCACCAAGAATAAGGGAGATAACCAATGGCAGGCGAGGGTAGTCGATGACCGTAATAATGAAGCCGATGACCGCAAACGCTAGTGATATTACAATATTACCGATGTTCTGATTAACGGCCCAACTACCAAGCACAGAGATACTGATCACCAGCGGGACCAGAACATTGGCACGAATAACCGTAACCTTTGCCAAATATTTAGCAAGCAAAATACCGGCAATCGAGGCAAATACACAGGCAGCAACAAGCGCCCAAATCAATTCATAAATTAAGTCCTGATGTTCAATCATCAAAAGTGGGCCGGGGTCAACGCCATGCAAAATTAAAATTGCGAGGAAGACGGCCATTTCAGCGCTACCAGGAATCCCAAAGGCCAGTGTTGGGATGAGTGTGCTGCAATCTTTTGCATTAATCGCAGCCTCGGGAGCGATCACCCCTTTTATATTGCCGTGGCCATATGTCTCCCGGTCATTACCAGTCTGAGAGATAATCGAATATGAAGCGAAGGCTGCGACTACACCACCAACCCCCGGAATGGCACCGATCAATGTACCGACGAGCGATCCGCTCAGGACCACCTTCCAGTGCGTGAAAGTTGATCTTACACCCTCAAAAGTTTCTGAAAATTTAAATGCATTTGCTGTCTTAGCGATCGTACCACCTGAGACAAAAAGACGGATCATTTGTGTTAATGGAAAGAGACCAATGAGTGCAGGCACCAGCGGAATACCATTCCATAGGTATGGCACACCAAAAGCGTAACGGATGTCGCCGGTCACTGCATCGTAGCCGATTGTTGAAATCATGAGGCCGAACATGCCGACCAGCAATCCTTCCAACAATTTACCACTTGAAGTGAGCGAAACAATCACCAGCCCAAATACGCACATCAGAAAAAATTGCGGCGGCCCAAAAGACAGAACAATATTGCGCGCGATGGGGATAATCAGCAGTAATGCAAACGTGCCAATGATGCCACCCATAGCGTTGGCGCTGGCGGCTGCGCCAATGGCAAGCCCGCCCTTACCTTTTTGCGCTAGCGGAAATCCATCAAGACAAGTTGCGGCATTAGGGGCGGACCCAGGCGAGTTGATCAGAATGGCGGAAATCGAACCGCCCATTGGCACACCACCCATAACGCCCGCTGACAGTGCGATCGACGTGGCGGTATCAAGGCCAAAAGTCAGAGGGATCAGCAAAGTTAAACCAGTAGTGCCACCAAGGCCCGGTACCAGGCCAAAGAACATCCCGAAACCCACACCAGCGATCAGGTACAAAATATCTTTTAATACGAATAGACTCTCGAAACCGCTCATCCAAACACTGAACATTTTTTCTCTTCCCGCCTCAGGCCGGCATTACGCCATCTTGGTTTGCTTTAACGCACCACTCTTTAGAAAACATATTACATAACATGGTCCAAGGACGACAGGACGCCCGGACCATCTTCATGATAATAAAACGTCTCCTTACTTTCCCAGACAACGCCCAACAAGGCCTATTGTGCGTATTGCGAACCTTTGTCACATAATACGATCATGCCAAAATTCGTCAAGCGGTGAGGCTTAAGTAGTTTTCCGGATAGTCACTTGTGACTGTCCAACGCGG
>VFSW01003582.1_pt1 | contig 23276 bp, 20 predicted proteins | sample 5358111 | NCBI WGS metagenome assembly VFSW01 (sample SAMN11554181, study PRJNA540505) | mine drainage metagenome | isolation source: sediment from site ElyBrook_90M | place: USA: Ely Copper Mine, Vershire, VT | collected 2017
TTCGACATGAATGACGATGGCGCGCTGGACGCGCGCGACACCTTGACGCCCAACAGCGCGCACCCCGCCGCCGCGGATTTTATCGCCGGGCGTCAATACGGTGATGGCATAGGCTCGGGACCGGTGTTCGCCAATCTCAGCGCAACCCGGCGCGTGACTTACATCAACCGCAATTCGGCCGCTTCACACAGCGGCTCAACCTGCACCGCGGATTGCACGGACACACCGCTCGACACCGACAGCGATACCCGCCTGGAAAGTGCCGCCGATACAGCGACGACAACCGATGACTGGGTAATCGAGGACGCGTCGACGCTGCTGACAGCGGCGGCGCCTTGCGGCACGGCGGATTGCGTCGCGGAAGCGCGCCGCAATCCGGGGCGGGTCATATGGAAGGAATTACTCGCGGAATAGGTCTGGCCGGTGTCGGCAACGTCACCGCTGCAGCGGCCTGATGTGAGCGGCGCGACAAACTCACCGTCGGTGATTGTGTACAGCCGCAGGCGGGTCCGAGGCATGGCGTCCATTCATGGATGCCACAAACCCGGGTTCCACTACGCTCAACCCAGACTACATTTTAAGCATCCTGCAATTCATGCGGCAACGAGAACACCACTTTCTCTCGTCGGCCGGCGTGCTCGATGGCCGCCGCGCCGCCCAAGGCCTTGAGTCGTTCGACCACCTGCGCCACCAGCACCTCGGGTGCGGATGCGCCGGCCGTGACACCGACGCAGCGCTTGTCCGCCAACCATTCGGGCTGGATGGCCTCGGCGCCATCGATGAGGAAGGCCGGCATGGCGCTGCGCTCGGCGATTTCACGCAGGCGATTGGAATTGGAACTGTTGGGTGAACCCACCACCAGGATCAGATCGCAGTGACGCACCAGTTCCTTGACCGCATCCTGGCGGTTCTGGGTGGCGTAGCAGATGTCATCCTTCTTCGGACCCTGGATGGCGGGGAAACGCGCCCGCAAGGCGGCGATGATGCGCGCGGTATCGTCCATCGACAGCGTGGTCTGCGTGACGAAAGCGATATGTTCGGGATCCTCGACGCGCAGCGCGGCAACATCGTCAGGGCTCTCGACCAGCGCGATACCGCCGCGCCCCGCGGGCGCGCGATACTGGCCCATGGTGCCTTCCACCTCGGGATGGCCGGCATGGCCGATCAGGACGACCTCGCATCCGTCCTGGGCGTGGCGCGCCACTTCCAGATGTACCTTGGTGACCAGCGGACAGGTGGCATCGAACACCCGCAGTCGCCGCGCCTCGGCCTGTTCGCGTACCGCGCGCGCCACGCCATGGGCGCTGAAGATCACCGTCGCGTCATCCGGCACTTCGGCCAGCTCCTCGACGAACAGCGCGCCGCGCGCCCGCAAGCCTTCGACCACGAAACGATTGTGCACCACTTCGTGACGGACATAGATCGGGGCGCCGAACAGACTCAGGGCGCGTTCCACGATATCGATGGCGCGATCGACACCGGCACAGAACCCACGGGGATTGGCGAGCAGGATTTTCATGGCGGGTAGTTTAGCATCGGGCCCGTTGCGCGTGTCAGGCGAAAAAAGCCTTGCGATCCGGTCGGCCCGTCCGTTCGTCGGCCGGCATCGGCCGCCGGTCGGTAATGCGTTGACCGGTCGCGGCCACTCATTACACTGATGGCCATGCGTCAGAACTCCGGATTCACGTTGATCGAACTGCTCGTCACGATTGCGGTGGCCAGCATCCTGTTGGCCACCGCGCTCCCGAATTTCCGCTCCACCATTCAGAACAACCGCGTCACCGGTCAGGCCAACGAATTCCTGACCTCGCTGACCCTGGCGCGCAGCGAAGCGGTCAAGCGCGCCAAAAGCGCCCACGTGTGCATCAGCACTGACGGCGCCACCTGCACCGGCGGCGATTGGGCTTTGGGGTGGCTGACTTGGGTCAGCGGCAATGCCGCCGGAACATGGGATACCTCCGAGACAACACTGCGCGTTCACGCGGCATTGCCGACCGGCAGCACGCTCACGGAGGCCGCCGCTTTATCCGATGTGCAGTTCAATCCCGACGGCTCCGCCGCTGCCCCCGCCACGTTCACGCTCACCGCCAGCGGCTGCACCGGCAACCAGGTACGCACCATCTCCGTCAGCCCCACCGGTCGATCCAGCATCGCCCTGTCGCCCTGCCCCTGAATCTATGATGAAGACCCTCGTCAGCAATTCAACCTACAGATCCGCACTCGCCGTACCGCGCGGCTTTTCTCTGTTGGAAATTCTCGTCGCGCTGCTGGTCCTGTCGGTCGGCCTGCTGGGACTCGCCGGCCTGCAATTAAACGGCCTGCGCAGCAATCAGGATTCCTACAATCTCAGCCAGGCCATGGCGCAGGCTTACGATATGGCGGATCGCATGCGTGCCAACATGACCGGCATCGCAGCGTATGCTACCAATTCAACAGTCATCCCTTCAGATCCCGGCTGCATCACCGGCGGATGCTCCAGCCCACAACTGGCGCAATACGATTTGTTCCAATGGAATACCGCCAATGCCAATCTGCTGCCCAGCGGCAAGGGCCTGGTAAGCGTGTCAGGCAATATCTACACCATCACCGTGATGTGGGATCAGTTCCGCACCGGCGCCAATGGCACGGGATGTCTCGGCGGTCCCACGGACCTAACCTGCTACACAACGAGTTTCCAGCCATGAACGCGCCACCGCTCCGCACCTCCGCCCGTCAAAAAGGTTTCAGCCTGGTCGAGCTGATGGTGGCGATGGTGCTCGGCTTGATACTCACCGGCGGCGTGATCAGCATCTACATCAGCAGCAAACAGACCTATCGCATGCAGGACAACCAGTCGCGCCTACAGGAGGATGGCCGCTTCGCGTTGCAATACCTCACCAAGGACCTGCGCATGGCGGGCTACATGGGCTGCAACAATCTCGGCACGATCACACCCAATATCATTGCCAATCCGACCCCGGGCCCAGCCCCGGTTTTTGATCCCGGCACGGTCATAGAGGGCTATGACTCCGGAACTTGGCCTGCGTCATTTCCTACCCAACCGACCAACCTTGTCCCGAATACCTCGGTCATCATGGTGCGCTACGCATCGGCAAGCGGCGTGTTCGTTGCCCAACCACTCCCCCTTCCTGCTGCGGTCATCCTTGTCAATGCCAATCCCTACGGCTGGACAGCGGATACGGTGCTCTTCATTACAGACTGTTCAAGCGCTGATATCTTTCGCGCCAGCGGCGTTGCCAACGCTGGAGCTGTAGCTGTCGTTGCCATAGCTCATGCCGCAGATGCAAACACAACCCCTGCACTCAGCAAGGCATACGGCACTGACGCTCAGATAATGGCCTTCAATGCTTACATGTATTACATCGGCTCCATCGCCGGCGGCTCCAGCAACGCGTGCCCGTGCGCACTGTACCGGCAGGCGTATTCCACGGCGCCGGCGGAACAACTGGTCGACAACATCCAAAACATGCAGATTACTTACGGTGTACCGACTACTAGCAGTCCATACCCAGTGCAGTATGTTCCCGCATCGGCATCGCCCAACTGGGCATCCGTGGTCAGCGTGCGCGTGAACCTACTGGTGACGACACCCGACGATAACCTGGTCGACACCCCGCAAAGCTATCTGTTTAACGGCACAACCACCACCGCCGCCGACCGGCGCCTGTATTCCAGTTTTTCCGACACCGTTACCTTGCGCAATCGGGCACCCTGATCAGATTCTGGACGACATCGCCATGGCACGCCATCCACACAAACACTTCGGTTTCACGACGCAACAAGGTTCGGCGCTGGTGGTCAGCCTGCTGATTCTGCTGGTGCTGACCTTGATCGGAGTGACCTCGATGAGCACGACCTCCTTGCAAGGCAAGATGGCCGCCAACAGCCGCGAGTCCAATCTGGCCTTGCAGGCGGCCGAATCCGCCCTGCGTTCCGGCGAGTCCGAACTCGGTAGCGCAACGCCTCCCGAGGGTTATGACGACGCCTGCGACAACGGCTTGTGCCTACCCTCCACAACCGGCACACCGCAGTGGAGCACCATCAACTGGGCCACCAACGCGCGCTCTTACAACATTGTCAACAACGCGGCACTGCCGGAAATACCGGCCACGCTCCAGCCCAAATACATCATCGAGAAAATGCCCCCGGCAAGTCTGCCCGGCGATGCAATTAGCAACTTGGGTAACTATGGCGGGGGCTCTGGGCTTCAGTACTACCGCATCACCGCGTCCGCTACCGGCGCCAACGGCAGTGCCGCCGTGATGCTGCAGAGCGTTTACCAATGAGCTTAATCTGTGCGAGGAAACGTCATGAACACGCCTACAGAATTTAAAGCTTCCGAACAGCGCGCGGCACGTTGGGGACTCTGCGGCCTGGGACTGTGGCTGGCCTTGCAGGCCCCGATCGGCGCCGCCGCGCCGTCGACGACGCTGTCCAATGACCCCATGATCCTGGTCTCGCCCACCCATCCGCAGGTCTTACTGCTGTTGAACACCTCCCAATCCATGGACGGCAATCTCTCCGGCGCCATCATGACCGGCGCAACCGGGACCTATACAGTAGAGACTGGGTTTACCGCGCCAGTCGACGGCACCACCGCCGGCAATGCCGCGGCCTACACCGTCGGCGGCAAGGACAATTCCGACAGCCGCTTGAATGTCGCCAAGGCCTCGATCGCGCAAATCCTCAGCACCTACCAGGCCAGCAATGATTTCGGCCTGATGACACTGGGCACCTCAGGCAGCCCGGGACTGTACAACACCTGGGTTTATTACATGAGTCCGCAAACCAGCAACTTCACCTTCACCAATACCGCCGCCGCCAACACCTACCCCAACCCTTGTTACGGTGTCACCACCGGCAGTTGTCCCTCACTGGCAAGCCATTACGGCTACACCACCGCCGGCTTTGCCGCCCTGCAATTTTTTATTGCGGCCGGTCCCAGCAATGGCAGCAGCCCCACGCCCGGCAGTAGCGATGACCCGCAGGTCAATGACGTGCTGTATTCAAGCCCGGGACTCGCGAGTGCATTTATCTCCTACGGAGGAGTCAGCCCCAGCACTCCCTATCCGCCAGGTTTCACGCTGGCGCAATACAATGCCGGCACCGTATGTGAAGGTTATCTCAAGTCGATACCGTCTTATTCTTACGGTTGCCCTGGCACGAGCGGGCAAGCGTGGGGAACCTCGCCGACCAATGCAGGCTACGTCCCCTATTCGCCGGAAGTGCTCTATGTCAGCCGCGGCTTCGGCTACTACAACAGCATTACCAACACCGGCAAACTGGTAATGCCCGTCACGGTCGACAGCACCGCTCGCGAAACCAGTTTCGCCGCCTTGCTCGCGCCTGAAACCAACACGGCTTCCAGCGGCGAAATCAAGGCCAACGCTATCAACGCCGCCACGGCCGGCATGCTGAAAAGCGCTGCCCAATATTATGCCGGCACTTATTCTTATGGTGGCACGAACTACCCGGCACCGACCAGCAACAACGGCTGCCCCGCCAACAAATATGTGGTACTCATCACGGATGGCCTGCCGACGTGGGACCTGGAGGGCAACGCCTGGCCGCCGTTGGGCAGTCTGGCAGGGACCGGTTACGGAGTGACCTATACCGTCAATAGCGATGGCACGATCACCACCAATGATACAGCCGTCAACGATGCCACCCAAATGATCACTAATCTGTACAAAGCGGGCATCAAGACCTATGTGATCGGTATGGGCGCCGGCGTCAAATCGACAGTCAATCCTGCCGCCGCCTCCACCCTCACGGCCATGGCCATCGCCGGCGGCACCAACAACTATTTTCCGGCCACCTCACCGGCTGACGTGTCCAATGACATGGCGGCCATTCTTCAACAGATACAAGCAAGCAACAGCACGACCACCAGCGCCGCGGTCAACTCGACCAACGCCAACATAACATCCGGCGTGTTTCAGGCGAGCTTCCAGCCCAATGATGTCTACAACGACTGGACCGGTGATGCGAAGGCATTCCCCTATGTTGTTACCAATAATACTATCGTCACGACAACCCCCGACTGGAGCGCCCAAGCGCAGCTTGACGGCCTCAACTGGTACATCGGTAACAGCGCTTATGACGATACCACTGGTCGACATATCGTCACATTCAATCCCACCCTGGGCCAAGGCGTCCCGTTTGTCTGGTCAGCCGTCGCGCCGGCCACCGCCATCAGCGCCGCTCAACAGAGCTTGCTGCAGACTTCAACGACCGACACACTCGGCCCCAGTCGCCTGAATTACCTGCGCGGCGACAAATCCCTGGAACAGAGCGTCGGCACATTCCGCAAACGCACGCATCTGCTCGGCGACATCGCGAACAGTACGCCCCTGTATGTGGGAGTGCCCGCCGGCCCCTACCCGGACATTTCCTATCAAAGCTTCGAGGCAACCAATAGTACTCGGGACCCGATGCTCTATGTCGGCGCCAATGACGGCATGCTGCACGCCTTCTGCGCCGCCCTCACTTTTACCACAGGCCACTGCACCCCCGGCAATGAGATGTTTGCGTTTATTCCCAATGGCGTATTCAGTCAGCTCATCAACCTGACCAAGCCCACCTACAATTCGGCGCATCAATTCTTCGTCGATGGCTCACCGGCCGCCGGCGACGTACAGTTCACCGATAGCTCGTGGCATACCCTACTGATCGGCGGACTTAACAATGGCGGCAACAGTATCTACGCCATCGATGTCACCACGCCGCCGAGCGGCAGCTATACCGAAGCGAGCATCGCGAGCAAAGTCCTCTGGGAATATACCGACACCACGCTGGGGAGAACCTTCAGCCGCCCGACCACGGCGCGCATCACCCTAGGAGGTGTCTCGAAGTTCGTGGTGATTTTCGGCTCCGGTTACAATAACTCGAATGGTAAACCCTACCTTTACATCGTGGACGCGCAAACCGGCGCGAACGTCGGCAACTCCCCCATTGACCTCTGTGGTCACTCTGCGACCTGCAATATCAATCTGGCCAACGGACTCTCCAATCCGGCCACCCTCTCGCCCGATGGCAGCGGCTTGGTGACAGCGGTATACGCCGGCGACCTGCAAGGCAACCTCTGGAAAGTCGATCTGACGGCTGCCACATGGGCCGGAACCCTGGTGTTCAAGGCCGTGGACAGCAGCGGCAATCCACAACCCATCACCACCACACCGACGTTATCCTTACATCCGGATGCGCCAACCCTGTCAGGGTACATGGTGTATTTCGGTACCGGTCAGTTCCTTGGACTGCCGGATATCACCAACACCGCGACGCAATCGGTCTACGGCGTCTGGGACAATCCCTCAGCCCATACACTACCGCTCCGCTGCACCAGCAACAGCAACTGCACCGGCCTGATCTCACAGACCCTCTCACAAACATCAGTGACGCAGACACTGGTGAGCGGGACAACCGGGGTCCGCTTGGAAACCAGTAATCCGATATGCTGGGCCGTGTCAACAAGCCCGGCATGCCCGACCGTAAATCAGGGTTGGTATTTTGATCTGCCTGTCGCCGGAGAACGCGTGATTAGCGATACGCAACTGTACTCGCAGGTACTTGTCCTCAGCACTTTCATACCGTTCATAGCTTCCGCCAGTGCCTGTAATGGCGCCGGGACGGGCTACAATATGTACGTGGATTATACTAACGGTGGACCGATGCCAAACCCGGAAATCGATCTGTACGGCAATGGCGCCTTTGGTACTGTCACTGGCAGTAACGGTAATCAGGAAAATCCCGCAGGGATATTGTTCAGCAACTATATCGCGGAGGCCACACGTGCCGGCAATGCTTATCTGGTGGCGCAATCGAACCAAACTATCACGGTCGTCAACACCGCCGGTGGCACGAATGGACGTACGTCGTGGATACAGCTACAGTAACTTGCGCCACGCTTGGTGCCGGAGTCGGCACGAAATGAATGCGGCGACTGATATAGGCCAAGCTGCGGAGGAAAATGATGTGACCAATACAGATACACGAACACTGCGCCGGTGCATCGCCGCGCTCTGCTTGACGCTGGCCGGTCCGGTGATGGCGTCGCGGCCGGCATACCAGCAGACCGGCGAAATCACCGGGATTGCCGCGGGGAGCCACACCATCCAGATCGATGGCGTGCCCTATCAACTCGCGGACAAGGTGGCTGTTAATGCCGCGACACAAACCACCGAGACACCCGATGTCAATTCCCTGGAGAGCGGCGCGAGAATCGGCTACGCCCTCTCCCCCGCCGGCGAGAACCAGGCACCGCAGATCACCAACATCTGGGTGTTGCCGGGGAAATGAGCGGCAACGAGTCGATGAGTCACCGCGGAACAACGCCATGAGCAGGCAATCCATGCACAATCGCAATCAGCACGGCTTTACCTTGATCGAAATGATGATCGTGGTGGCGATCGTCGGCATCCTCACCGCCATCGCCTATCCATCTTATGTGAACAGCGTCACGAAAAGCCGCCGCGCCGAAGGCAAGAGCCTGTTGCTGGATGCGGCGGCACGGGAGGAGCGGTTCTACGCACAATACGGCACCTACACAACGACGATCGGCGGCGCCAGCGGGTGTGTCGGACCAGCGTGCGGATTGAACTACCCCATCAGCGCCACCACCACCGCCACCTACACCAACAGCGCCAATGGATACTATCAATTGACCGCGCCCGTGGCAGCCACAGCCACCTTTGCTCTGACCGTTACTCCACTGGGCACTCAGCTAGCCAACGACCCCAGTTGCGCCACCTTTACCCTGAATAACCTCGGCGTCCAAGGCGCCACGGGTACCGATACCAGCGTCTGCTGGCAAATGTGACGATGACTTATTCGGAGTGACAATTGGTTGCGCGGCTGCAAGCTCTGCGTGCCCTGCAACTACCGCTCTTTCCGCCGCGCGCCCAACAGACCGTCAAACAACAGCAACATCACGCCCAGCGTGATCGCCGCGTCGGCCGCGTTGAAGGCCGGAAAATACCAGTCGCGGTAATACACCTGGATGAAATCAGTCACGTGGCCGAGACGGGCCCGGTCGATGACATTGCCGAGCGCGCCGCCCAGTATCAACGCCAGCGCCGCCGCGACCAGACCTTGCCGCGCCGGCAGCCGCTCCAGCCAGATCACCAGCGCCACGCTCACGATCGCCGCCAGACCGGTGAACAACCAGCGCTGCCAGCCGCCCGCGTCGCTGAGAAAACTGAAAGCCGCGCCGGTGTTGTACATCAAGGTCAGATTCAGGCTGGGCAGCAGCACCAGCGGCTGATACGGCGTCATGTGGCTGACAACCAGCCACTTGCTGAACTGATCGAGCACGATGACCAGGGCCGACAGCCACAGCCAGGGCAAGGAGGTTGTTGCGGTCTTGGTCATTCATCAGTTCCTGTTGGCACATCAAATATCTTACGCAGCGGTGAAGGAGTAGCGCTGCAATCATTACCCTCACCCCGGCCCTCTCTCACAGGGAGAGGGGACTATTTTTTCAGAGGTTGCAGCGATATCAAGCGAACTGCCGTCGCTCCCCTGCTCCTGCAACATTTTCCACGCAACGCCCGCACAACTCTGGATGCTCTCCATGCGTACCGACGTCTTCGCGGTGATGCCAGCAGCGTACACACTTGGGGTGAACACTGGGCGTGGCTATGATACCCACATCGGCACCTTCGATACCCTCCGGGCGCGCCTCCTTCGCATGCACGCGCGCATACGAGGTGATCAACACGAAGCGCAGTTCATCTCCGAGACGCCCGAGTTCCCGCGCCGTTGCGGGATCGCAATACAGATCGACCTCCGCATCCAGTCCGGAGCCGATGCCGCCGACCACGCGCAGGTGTTCCAGCTCCTTGCTGACGGCCATGCGCACTGCGATGGCCTTGGTCCAGAACGCCAAACCGAGCTGTTCGGACTGCTCATCGCCCGGCAGATACATCGCCGGCAATTCGAACCAGGTTTCCAGGAATACCGATTCGCCGCGTTCGCCGGGAATGTTGCGCCAAATTTCCTCGGCGGTGAACGACAGAATCGGTGCGATCCAGCGCACCATGGCCTCGCTGATCAGATACAACGCGGTCTGCGCGGAACGCCGCGCCACGCTGTCGCTCTGCGTGGTGTATTGGCGGTCCTTGATGATATCGAGGTAGAAACTGCCGAGATCGACGGCGCAGAAGTTGTGCACCTTCTGATAGATCAGATGGAATTCATAAGCGTCGTAGGCGGTGATTATTTCGGCCTGCAACTGCCGCGCGCGCTCCACGACCCAGCGGTCCAGCGCCAGCATCTGACCGGGAGCGGTGAGGTGCGCAATGGGATCGAAACCGGCCAGGTTGGCGAGCAGAAAGCGCGCCGTGTTGCGGATGCGTCGGTAGGCGTCGGCGGTGCGCTTGAGGATTTCATCGGAGACGGTCATCTCGCCGCGGTAATCGGTGGCCGCGACCCACAAACGCAGGATATCCGCGCCCAATGTGTTGACCACCTTCTGCGGTGCCACCACATTGCCGCGCGACTTCGACATCTTCATGCCCTGCGCATCGACGGTGAAGCCGTGCGTGAGCACGGCCTTGTAAGGCGCGCTGCCGCGCATCGCCACCGATGACAGCAGCGACGACTGGAACCAGCCGCGATGCTGGTCGGAGCCTTCCAGATAAAGATCTGCGGGGAAGGCCAGATCCTCGCGTCTCTCCAACACTGATGCATGCGTCACGCCGGAATCGAACCAAACGTCGAGCGTGTCGGTCGTCTTGTCGTAGTCAGCGGCCTCACTGCCCAGCAATTCTTCGGCCTTGAGTTCGAACCAGGCATCGATGCCATCGGCCTCGACGCGCTGCGCCACCTGTTCGATCAGCGCCGCCGTGCGCGGATGCGGCTCGCCCGTGGACTTGCGCACGAACAGCGGAATCGGCACGCCCCAAGTGCGCTGCCGCGACACACACCAGTCGGGCCGGTTCTGCACCATGCCCTCGATGCGCGCCTGACCCCAGTCCGGCATCCAGCGCACGGCATGTATGGCATCCAGCGCCTTGCTGCGCAGACCGCCGCCCTCGCCCTGATCCATGCTGATGAACCACTGCGGCGTGGCGCGGAAAATGATCGGGGTTTTGTGGCGCCAGCAATGCGGGTAACTGTGACGCAGCGAGTTGACATGCACCAGGGCGCCGCGCGCCTTGAGCACTTCGATGACATGGTCATTGGCGGTGAACACATGCTCGCCGGCGAACAGTTCCGTGTCCGGCAGAAAACGCCCGTCGCCGCCGACCGGGTTGTGCACCGGCAGGTTGTAGCGCATGCCGATCACGTAGTCGTCCTGGCCGTGACCTGGCGCGGTGTGTACGGCGCCGGTGCCGGCCTCCGTCGTCACATGGTCGCCGAGTATCAGCGGCACTTCGCGCGCATAGAACGGATGCTTGAGCTTCAGGCCTTCCAGCTCGACACCCTTGCAGTAACCGATCACGTGATATTGCTCGATGCCATAGCGCAGCATGGAATCCTTGAGCAGCGCTTCGGCGAGCAGCAGGCATTCATGCCGGCCGCCCATATCGCATTCCACCACGGCGTAATCGAATTCGGGATTCAGCGCCACGGCCTGATTGGCAGGCAAGGTCCAGGGTGTGGTGGTCCAGATCACCACGGACACAGGCAGGCCCTGGTCGATGCTCTGCAATCCCCTGCAGCGCGCGCGCAGCGCCGCCGTGTCGAGCACCGCGAAACGCACGTCGATAGCGGGCGAGGTCTTGTCCTCGTATTCGACCTCGGCCTCCGCGAGCGCCGAACCGCAATCGGTGCACCAGTGCACCGGTTTGAAACCTTTGACCAGGTAGCCGTTGGCGTGAATGCGCCCGAGCGCGCGGATGATGTCGGCCTCGGTGCGAAACGCCATGGTCAGGTACGGCTGCGCCCAGTCGCCGAACACGCCGAGACGCTGGAAGTCCGCGCTCTGGCCCTGCACCTGCTTGGCGGCGTAATCGCGGCAGGCCTTGCGGAAAGTGCGCGCGTCGACTTTGTGGCCGGCCTTGCCGACCTTCTTCTCGACCATCAACTCGATGGGCAGACCGTGACAATCCCAACCGGGCACGTAGGGCGCATCGAGGCCGGACAGCGTCTTGCTCTTGACGATGATGTCCTTGAGCACCTTGTTCACCGCATGTCCGATATGGATCTCGCCGTTTGCATAAGGCGGTCCGTCGTGCAGGACGAAGCGCGGCCGACCCTGTCCTTGCTCGCGCAGCTTGCGGTACAGATCGATGGCCTGCCAATGCGCGAGCGCCTCCGGTTCGCGCTGCGACAGATTGGCCTTCATCGGAAAATCCGTCTGCGGCAGATTCAGGGTGTGTTTGTAATCAGTCACTGTGTGGTCCTGTTGAAAATTATTTGTTAGCCGCAAAAGCACAGAGGATGCAGAGAAATTCAATCGTCACCGTTCTCATCTCTGCATCCTCTGCGCCGCTGCGGCCAATAAAGCAGTGCGTCTCAACGACGCTGCCGGAAAAATCCCCGCGCCTGCTCGGCATCGCGCAGGATCTGTTGCTTCAGCGCCTCGAACGATTCGAAGCGCTGCTCGGCGCGCAGCTTGTGCAGGAAGTCGACATGCACGTAGCGGCCGTAAATGTCGCGGTCGAAATCGAACAGGTGCACTTCCAGCAGACTGCGCGTACCGTCCACGGTCGGGCGCGAGCCGACGTTCGCCACACCCGCTGCCGGCTCGCCGTCGATGCCGAACAACTCTACCGCAAACACACCCTGCACCGGTGTGGCATGGCGATGCAGATGGATGTTGGCGGTCGGAAAACCGATCGAACGGCCGCGCTTGTCGCCGTGCGCAACGCGCCCGCACATCCGGTACGGCCGTCCCAGCAGTTTCTCGGCGCCGCTGAGATCGCCGGCGGCCAGGGCGGCGCGCAGGCGCGTGCTGCTGACACGGTCGCCGTCGATACTGAAAGTGTGCATGTTCACCACGGCGAAATCCTGCGCCTGGCCCGCCGCGCGCAGCATCGCGAAATCACCCTGCCGCCCCTGGCCGAAACGGAAATCGTCGCCCACCACCAGATAGCGTACACCCAGACCCCGCACCAGGACGCGCTCGATAAAATCCCCGGCGGCCATCGTCGCCAACCGTTTGTCGAACGGCAGGCACAGTACCCGGTCCACCGAGTAGCGCCGCAGCGCCAGCAGTTTCTCGCGCAGACGCGTCAGCCGTGGTGGCGCGCTATCGGGCGCGAAATATTCCTGCGGCTGCGGCTCGAAAATGATCACCGTGGTCGGCTGCTGCAAGCGCGCCGCCTGCTCCGCCAACTGACCCAGCACCGCCTGATGACCAAGATGGATACCATCGAAATTGCCGAGGGTCGCAACACAGCCCCGATGGCGTGGGCGCAGGTTGTACAGGCCGCGGATGAATTCCATGGGGTCAGTGACAGGTATCGAGTGACAAGGTCGGCAATTATACGGGATGGAGCAGGCTTTTCATCGACCCGTTGTCACCGACATCAGCCCCGGCCGAAGCCGCGCAGTTGGCTGATGCGCAGGCCCAGCAGTTGCAACATGCCGAAGTATACGACGATGGCGGCGCCGACCCAGGCCGCCAGATGCCAGGCCCGCTGCGTCGCGTGCCAACTCATCCAGAGCGTGATATCGCCGGTCCACAGCAGCAGCATCGCACCCATCACACCGTTGGCCAGCAGCAGTTTCGGGAACAGCTTGCGCCAGCCCGGCTGCGGCCGGTAGACGCCGCTCTTGCGCAGCGTATAAAACAGCAGCCCGGCATTCAGATAGGCCGACAGGGCGTTGGCCAGCGCTAAACCGGCATGCGGACCGGACATTGCGAAATAGCGCATCGAGAAGACGAACACCAAATTCAACACCATGTTGCTGACCATGGCGAGGATGCCGATGCGTACCGGCGTGCGTATGTCCTGGCGCGCGTAAAAGCCGGGCGCCAGCACCTTGATGAGCATGAAGGCCAACAGGCCCGAGCTGTAGGCGATGACGCTGAGCGCGGTCATGTGCACGTCATTGACATTGAAGGCGCCATAACCGAACAGACTGGCGAGCAGCGGCCCCGACAAGGCCATCAACCCGACCGTGGCCGGTGCGCCGATCAATAGCACCCAGCGCACGCCCCAATCGAGCATGCGCGAGAAGGCCTCGGGATCGGCTTCGGCATGCTTCTGCGACAGGCCGGGCAGGATCACCGTGGCCAAGGCCACGCCGAAAATGCCGAGCGGAAACTCCACCAGGCGGTCCGTGTAATACAGCCAAGTGACACTGCCCGTAACCAGGAACGAGGCCAGTATGGTGTTGACCAGCAGATTGATCTGCGCCACCGAGGAACCGAAGATCGCCGGCAACATCAGACGCAGAATGCGTTTCACGCCGGGATCGCGCCAACCCCAGCGCGGCCGCGGCAGCAAGTGCAACCGGCGCAGAAACGGCAACTGGAACAGCAACTGCACCAGTCCCGCGACGAACACACCCCAAGCCAGATAAACGATGGGCTGCGGCGTCTGCGGCGCCACCCACAGCGCGGCGCCGATCATGCACAGATTCAGAAACACCGGCGTGATGGCCGGAACCGCGAAGCGCCCGAAACTGTTCAGTATCCCCCCCGCCAGCGCGGTGAGCGAGATGAACAGCAGATACGGGAAGGTGATGCGCAACATCGCCACCGTGAGACCGAATTTCGCGGTATGGTGCAGGAAGCCCGGCGCGAACAGCATGACGATCAGCGGCGCGCCGAGCACGCCGAGCACGGTCACCAGCAGCAGGATGCCGCCCAGCGTGCCGGCCACGTCATCGACGAAGCGGCGCATCTCCGCGGTATCGCCACGCGCCTTGTATTCCGACAACACCGGCACAAAGGCCTGCGAGAACGCCCCCTCGGCGAACAGGCGGCGCAGCAGATTGGGAATGCGGAAGGCGACGAAATAGGCATCCATGCCCGCCGCCGCTCCGAACAGGCGGGCAAAAATCATGTCGCGCGCAAAACCCAAAATGCGCGAGGTCAAGGTCATGGACCCGACGACAGCTGTGGATCGCAACAGTGTGGCCATGCTGGAGTGCGCGCCCTAGCCAATCACAAGATGAGCTGATTATTCAGCCGATTAAGTCTTGAAGTTCATGTAAGGCCTGGATCATACAGGGCCACGGCAATGGCCGCCAGTGCGCGGTAATCCTGGCCCCACGCCCAAGACACACCACCCATGTGCGGGAACCCACGCGCCGCCGCGCCGCCTGAGTGACTGTTTCCATTGACATGTCCAGCAAAAATCCGCATGATGCACCGCTTCAAATCAACAGCCCTGTAGGAGCTTTACCTTGGCCAACACCGCACAAGCGAAAAAACGCGCGCGCCAGGCGGAGAAACACCGTCAGCTGAACACCGGGCAGCGCACCGAACTGCGCACATCGATCAAGAACGTCGTCAAAGCCATCGCCACCGGCGACCAGGACAAGGCCAAGAGCGCTTACCAGATCGCCGTGCCGACCATCGACCACATGGCCCGCAAAGGCCACATCCACAAGAACAAGGCCGCCCGGCACAAGAGCCGCCTGAATGCGCATCTGCGCACGATGGCCAGCGCTAGCTGAGTCCAGACAGTACCCGCAAAAAAGCCGGTCAGTGTGACCGGCTTTTTTGTTGCCTGACGCTCTGCTCGACCTGTATTTATGCAGATTGGGCTGAGCGCAGCGAAGCCCAGCCTACTCAAACTTACAACAACACCAAATTATCCCGATGTATCAACTCCGGCTCGTCGACATAGCCCAGCAGTGTCTCGATCCTGTCGCTGGTCAACCCTTGTATGCGGCGCGCCTCAACGGCGCTGTAATTGACCAGGCCGCGAGCGATCTCCCGACCCTCCGGATTCAAACAGCGCACCAGTTCACCACGACTGAAGTCGCCCTGCACATCCGTCACACCCACCGACAACAGACTGCGACCGGACTCGCGCAGCACACGCACCGCACCCTCATCCAGCCGCAGCGTGCCACGCACCTGCAGTTGGCTTGCCAGCCACTGCTTGCGGGCCGCGACCACGCCCTGGCCCGGCATGAACAATGTCCCGACATCGTCCCCCGCTGCGATGCGTTGCAGCACACCGGACAGGCGGCCGGAAGCGACAATAGTGGCGGTTCCGGATTTGGCCGCCCGCGCCGCCGCCCGCACCTTAGTCAGCATGCCCCCTCGGCCTAATGCCCCGCTGCTTCCACCGGCCATCTTTTCCAGCATCGGGTCGCCGGCACGCACCTCGTGCAACAGCTTGGCATTGGCATCCTGACGTGGATCGCTTTCGTACATGCCCTGCTGATCGGTGAGAATCACCAGCAGATTAGCCTCGACCAGGTTGGCCACCATGGCGGCCAGCGTATCGTTGTCGCCAAGGCGGATCTCTTCATAGGCAACAGTATCATTTTCGTTGACCACCGGAATCACGCCCATTTTAAGCAGCGCGCGCAAGGTACTGCGGGCATTCAGATAGCGTTGACGGTTGGCGAGATCATCATGGGTCAGCAATACCTGCGCCGTGTGCAGGCCGAAACGCTGAAAGCGCGATTCATAGGCCTGAACCAAGCCCATCTGACCGACCGCAGCGGCGGCCTGCAGCTCGTAGAGCGCCGAGGGCCGCTGCGACCAACCCAGCCGGCACATGCCCTCGGCGACCGCGCCGGACGACACCAACAAGACCTCGATACCGCTCTGACGCAGCACTGCGATCTGCTCAACCCAGGCGCCAATGGCTTCGGTATCAAGCCCACGCCCGTCATTGGTCAACAGCGCGCTGCCGATCTTGACGATCCAGCGCCGGGACTTTCCCAAGAGTTCTCGTGTCATTTTGTTCTGATTACAAACACCTCAAGAGGTACGCCGGCAATATATCCAGGCAGCGAGTAGACTACAAAAGCAGCACACCTTCAATACAGCGGGAAATCTCATGCGCTGGCTTCGGAAGGCACTTCCTTAAACAGCGACAGGACGGGTCTCAGACCCGCCCTTCGTGAGCTTGAGAGAGCGCCGCTCGTGCGGCTTCCGCCGTCTCTTCAAGATACCTCATGACCCCAAATACAAGCTCCTGGGTCCCCGCGCCCTGGATAGCGGAGATGCGATACACCGGACCCTTCCAACGCAATCGCCGGACGATTTCCTTGCAGCGTTTGTCAGCCTCCGCGGGCGGCATCAGATCGGTTTTGTTGAGCACCAGCCAGCGCTCACGCTCGGCCAATTCCGGACTGTACTTCTTCAGTTCAGCGGCGATCTTGCGTACCTCTTTGACAGGATCGACCTCCGGATCGAAGGGTGCAATATCCACCAGATGCAGCAGTAGGCGGGTCCGGGCAAGATGTTTGAGAAAACGCAGGCCCAGACCGGCGCCTTCCGCCGCGCCTTCGATCACACCCGGAATATCCGCGACCACGAAACTTTGATCGGTGGCCACGCGCACCACACCGAGATTCGGATACATCGTTGTGAAGGGGTAGTCAGCCACTTTGGGACGGGCGGCGGAAATAGCACGGATCAGCGTGGATTTGCCGGCATTGGGCAAGCCGAGCAGGCCAACGTCGGCGAGCAATTTCAGTTCCATGCGCAACTTGCGCGCCTCGCCCGGCGTGCCGGGCTTGGACTGGCGCGGCGTACGATTGGTGCTGCTCTTGTAACGGGCATTGCCGAGGCCATGAAAGCCGCCGCGCGCAACCATCAATGACTGGCCTTCCGTCACCAGATCACCGAGCAATTCCTCGGTGTCGACATCGTAGATCATCGTGCCGACCGGCACGCGGATATGCAGATCCACGCCGCTCCTGCCGGTACAATCGGTGCCCATGCCGTTCTCGCCGCGCTCGGCATCGAACTTGCGTGTATAACGGTAATCGGCCAGTGTGTTGAGTCCCTCGACCGCATCCACATAGATGCTGCCGCCGTCGCCGCCGTCGCCGCCGTTCGGCCCGCCGCGCGGCGCGTACAGCTCGCGACGGAAACTCACGCAGCCGTCGCCACCGTCACCGGCCTTGACCTCAATCATCACTTCGTCGACGAATTTCATAACTTGTGTAGCCGGGTTCCGCTACGCTCGACCCAGGCTACCTCTTAAACAAAAAGCCCCGTACCAGACGGGGCTTCTCACGACCTTGCGGGTCGGGACCGGCTTAGGCGGCCTGTACGCTCACGTAAGTGCGCTGCTTGAGACCCTTCTTCACGAATACCACTTGACCATTCGCCTTGGCGAATAGGGTATGGTCTTTGCCCAGACCGACATTGACGCCGGGATGGAAATGCGTACCACGCTGCCGCACCAGAATATTGCCGGCCAGTACCGCTTCGCCGCCAAATCGCTTCACGCCAAGACGCTTCGATTCGGAGTCGCGACCGTTACGAGTACTGCCGCCTGCTTTTTTGTGTGCCATTGCTCGCTACCTCGATGAGTCGTTTCAACCGGCGCTGATGCCGGTAATTTCCAATTCGGTATAATGTTGACGGTGCCCTTGCTGCTTGCGGTAATGCTTGCGGCGACGGAATTTGATGATCAGCACCTTGTCGGCGCGGCCATGCGACTTGACCGTCGCGGTAACCTTGGCACCGGAAAGATACGGCGCGCCAAGCTTGATGTTCTCGCCATCGGCGACCATCAGCAGGTTGTCGAACTCTATGGAATCGCCCTCTTGGGCCACAAGCTTTTCGACTTTCAGGGTATCACCCTGAACGACCCGGTACTGCTTGCCACCGGTAACCATAACCGCGTACATTGCTGAGTCTCCAATAGGCATTAAAGCTGGCCTTCGCCAAGTCCGTCATTTTAATGGCTGACGACTGCGAGGTCAAACACTTATCTCGCATGAGACAGAACTTCGCGGCGAGGGTAAACTAACCGGGCGCGCCAGAGTGAGACGGCCGCTCAAGCCGAGAATCACAGAATGACCAGCACCCAGCGAGCGCCCCTGTCCCCACCCGTCCAAGTCTCGACCAGTCTGGACGCGGTCCGCGACCTGGTCGCCATCGACATGAGCGCCGTCAACGCCCTGATCCAGGAACGTTTACATTCCGAAGTGGCCCTTATCGACCAACTCGGTCATTACATCATCACCAGCGGCGGCAAGCGCCTGCGGCCCATGCTGGTATTGTTGGCGGCCCACGCCTGCGGCTATGCAGGCACCCGTCAAATCGACCTTGCCGCCATCGTCGAATTCATCCACACCGCCACACTCCTCCACGACGACGTCGTCGATGCTTCCGAACTACGCCGCGGCCGGGAAACCGCCAACTCCATCTGGGGCAACGAAGCCAGCGTGCTGGTTGGAGATTTTCTCTATTCACGCGCCTTCGAGATGATGGTCGATGTAGGTAATATGCGGGTGATGGCGATCATGGCCCAAACCACCAACACCATCGCCGAGGGCGAGGTGCTGCAATTGCTGAACTGCCACGATCCGGACACCACTGAACAGCGCTATATGGATGTGATCCTGCGCAAGACCGCCACGCTGTTCGAAGCCGCCACACAATTGGGCGCGGTGCTCGCAAACAGACCCGCAGTGGAAGAACAGGCTCTCGCCGCCTATGGACGGCATCTGGGCAACGCCTTCCAACTCATCGACGACGTACTCGATTACAGCGCATCCAGCACCGCCATGGGCAAAAACATCGGCGACGATTTGGCCGAAGGCAAACCCACACTGCCAATCATCTACGCCCTGCGCAACGGCACCCCGGCGCAGCAACAGACCATCCGCGCCGCCATCGAGCACGGCGGCCGCGACAGCATCGAAGCGGTGACCGCGGCCGTTGGGTCCACCGGCGCCATCGCCTACACGGCGCGCGTCGCGCGGCGGGAAGCCGACAAGGCGACACATCAGTTACAAGGCCTGCCCGCGTCGCCGTACAAAGATGCCCTGCACGCCCTGGCGGAGTTCTCCGTCACACGCAGCTACTGACATCGGAGTGTAGCTCAACTCTGGTAGAGCACTGCCTGCGGGAAGGCATAATGATGGACAATTAAAAATACTTATATATCAGACTTATCACAACTAGTATTCGCTGTCGCCCTGGGCCTGGGCCTGGCGCAGGTGGACGAACACCACCGCGCCACCAAGGGCCGATGCGAGGATGACAGCGTCCCTGCCTGCTGGAAGCGGCATTACACTTCCAGCCGATCGTCAGAACGGGCCACGAGAGTATAGAGCGCTGGCATCAGGAAAATACTGATCAAAAGTCGTGTAAACAGTCCACTGACAATAACCAGCGCAAACGGCCGCTGGGTATCCGTGCCAACGCCGGTGGCCAGCGCCGCCGGCAGCAACCCCAACGCCGCCACCAACGCGGTCATTATAATGGGTCGCAGCCGCAGGATCGCTCCTTCGCGAATGGCCTCGGCGAGGGCGGTGCCGCTACGACGAAGTTCGTTGACGTAGGAGATATAGACGACGGCCGTCTGCACCGAGACGCCAAACAAGGCCAGGAAGCCGATACCGGAAGAGACCGAAAATGGCGTGCCAGTGATCCAGAGGGCCACGATGCCGCCGACTGGCGCTGACAACACAACGCCGAGCACGGTAATGAAAGGGAATTTCAAATTGCTGTAGAGCACGAACAGCAGGAGGAAAATCAGGCATAGGGTCAGTGGCAGAATGACATTCAATTGCTGACGCGAAGCCGTATATTCCGTGTATTCTCCGCCCCAATCCAGCCGGTAGCCCTCCGGCATGGTAATCTTTCGGTTGACCTGCTGAATGGCATCACCCACCGCGCCGGCCAGATCGCGTCCCGCCACCGAGAATTGGACCCCGATGTAACGCGAATTGTCCTGACGGTAAATGAACGAGGCGCCGTTCGCCACCTGGATGTCCGCGAATTCCTTGAGCGGAATTTGTTGCCCGGCCGGCGTCGGCACCAGTATATTGCCGATTTCCTCGGGGTTGTCCCGGTATTGACGTTCGAGGCGAACGATCAGGTCAAACTGTTTTTCTCCCTGGACCACCTGGGTGGCCACGTCTCCGCCGATGGCGGTCGTGATCAAACCATTGATGTCGGCGACGTTCACACCGTACCGCGCAATCATGGCACGATTGATTTTGATGTTCAGACTGGGCTGCCCGAGCTCCTTCACCAAGGTCACATCACGGATGCCGCGTACCCGCTCCAGGAGCTGTTTGATGGCTTTGCCCTTTTGTTCGAGCGTATCCAGATTGGTACCGAAGACTTTGACAGCCAGTGCGCTTTTCAGGCCCGATTCCGCCTCGTCCACGGCATCTTCCGCCGGCTGAGTGTAATTGAAAATGATGCCGGGAAATTTCTGGAGTTTCTGGTTGATGGCCTCAATCAGTGCGGCCTTGTTGCGATAAGCGCCGGTCCATTCCGAGTAAGGTTTAAGGCCCACGTAAAACTCGACGTTGAAAAATCCGGTTGGATCCGTGCCGTCGTCGGGTCGGCCCAGTTCCGAGGCAACCGTGGTGACTTCGGCAAAGGATTTTAAAACCTGCCGAATCCTGGGAGAGATCTTCGCCGATTCGTCGAATGAAATGGTATAGGGCATCGTGGCGCGCACCCACAGTGCGCCTTCATCCAGTTGCGGCATGAACTCGCCGCCGATGCGGGGGATCAGCAGCAGCGAACCGGCGAGCAGAATGGCCGAGGCGAACGCCGTCCCCCAAGAATGGGCAAGACAAAAATCGAGGCCCTTGGTGTAAACCGACTTGATGGCCTCAAAAGCGGCGTTGCGCCGTTCCCGCACGCCCCGCCGCATGAACCACGAACACAGCACGGGCAGCAAGCTCAGCGTGACAATCAAGGAACCGACCAACGCGAAAATCATGGTGTCCGCCATGGGTCTGAACAGCGTCCCGGCAGGGCCGGACAAGACATAGATCGGCAGGAAGCTGACCACGATCACCGCGACTGCATAGAAAATCGGGCGATCCACTTCGGCTGCGGCATCTTTAATGATTTCACTGACACTCAGCGGCGATCCCTTGCGCGCGGCGATCTGGCGGAAAATATTTTCCACCATCACCACCGCGCCATCCACCAATATCCCGAAATCCACCGCGCCGATGGAGAGCAGGTTGGCCGAAGCGTGTTGGATATCGAGACAGATAAAGGCGAACAGCAGTGCCAACGGGATGGTGGTGGCAACGATCAATCCCGCGCGAAAATCGTAGAGAAAAAATATGAGAATCACGATGACCAGCAACATGCCGCGCAACAGGTTTCGCTCCACGACCTGCGTCGTCAGCGCGATCAAATCGCTGCGATCGTAGAACGGAAGAATTTTGACATCCTTCGGCAGGATTTCATCGTTGAGTTGCTTGGTCTTCGCCTCAACCCGCTGCAAAACGTCTTGAGTTTTCTCGCCCGTGCGCAACATGATAACGCCCTCCACGGCGTCGTCCTGTTTCTCGTAGCCGAACTCGCCCAGGCGCGGGGCGATGCCGATGACCACGCGGCCGACATCCTTGAGCAACACCGGGGCGCCATCATGCACCGCCAGCACCACGTTGCCGATGTCCTCCAAGGTTTCCATGCGCCCCAGGCCGCGCACGTAATAGAACTGGCCGCCTTGCGAATAGAACCCGCCGCCGGCATTGCTGTTGTTGGCCGTTAGGGCGCTCTCCACCTGCAGCACCGACAAGCCGACCCCGGCAATCTTGATCGGATCGAGCAGCACCTGGTATTGCATGGTTCCACCGCCAAACCCCGAATCGTCCGCCACCCCGGGAATGGATTTGTATTGGGGTTCGATGGTCCAGTCCTCGAGGGTCTTGAGCGCCATCGGCGATCTGTCGGGACTTTGCAGCACATAACGATAGATCAGCCCCGAAGGCGAGGACAGCGGCGACACCGAAGGGGTCACGCCGCTCGGCAGACTGAGACCGGACAAGCGATTGAAGACCCGTTGGCGGGCGAAGTAATTGTCCGTGCCATCGTGAAACGTGAGGATGACGTCGGACAATCCATAGAGCGAGATGGAGCGGTCCGTGGTCATCTTCGGAATGCCGTTCATCCCGACTTCGATGGGCACAGTTATCAGCCGTTCCACTTCCTCGGCGGCGTGCCCGGGCCATTGGGTGATGAGTTCGACGCTCGGCGGCGAGAGATCGGGATACGCATCGACAGGCAGACGCTGCAGTGACCATGACCCAACGCCGATCAGCACCAGCGTCATGAGGATGACGAGAAATCGTTGCCGCAGTGAAGAGGCCACGATCCGGTTCATGATCGACGCCGTGCGCGGTGGGGAGACGGCGGGTGGGAGTTGGTCGCTCATTGGTTTTGCATGAATTGAATAAAGATCGCGCCATCA
>VFSW01003583.1_pt1 | contig 23269 bp, 22 predicted proteins | sample 5358111 | NCBI WGS metagenome assembly VFSW01 (sample SAMN11554181, study PRJNA540505) | mine drainage metagenome | isolation source: sediment from site ElyBrook_90M | place: USA: Ely Copper Mine, Vershire, VT | collected 2017
ATAGTTACCCTAAACATGGACAGTTATGCCACATGCTCACGGTTGCGCAGGACGAGCCTGACGGGGTGAACTACCACACCCACTCTCCCATTGCCAAAGGCATTTGGGGCCACTTTGGAGTCCTGAATGTGCTTCGTATCCAAGGATACGGCTTGGACTCACAAAGAGAAGTATAGTTGATACTCGTAGTGGTATCAAGAGGATATGTTGGCCAGAAAAGAGCATACTTGTCTCTAGCTCTTATCTGCGTCAACTATACCGCGTGGATTCCTGACTCGCTAAACGGCTCGCCCTGGCGATACATCGGGGGGATGGTCACGCTCAGAATGCGCTCGACCGCCATCGTATGAGCGCACAAGCCGTCTTCGTGGAAGGTGCGGCACGTACACGACCAGGTGCCGTCGTGGAAGGTGATGGTATGGTTATCGTTTTCGCCACGCATCGTGAGGGTGAAGTCTTGGAACTGAATGCGTTCCGGCTCGGAGGAGTATTGTTTCGCTTTGGCAACTTTGCTGATCAAGCTTGAAGTCATCGACATAGGCACAAGTCCTCTCTGCGTGAGCGCCGCAAGACTGTGGCGCATGGGCGGCCGCCAGGAATGCCGGCGACCGGAACTACACTCTCTTCAAAGAGGCATCTCCTTTCACAAGAAATCGGCATGACACGAACGTTTCACAAGCCCTGTGCGACAACGAGCGGCGACGATGGGTGGCAGCCCATCAAAAAACGCACCCGAAAGCGCGCCCATCACGGGACAGCGGGTGCGTCAAGACGCCACAATCATCGGTATCAGCCAGACCTTGATCGGCAGCATGGGCGGCCTCCCAAATGGTGACACGGCGAGTGACGTTCAATGCTTGTGAACAAGTATAACATGGTATTTTTTCACTGTCCACAGAGGAGCGGCGATGCGATCTCACGCTTCACCGCTCCGATCGCCGGCCAGGCCTGGGAAATGGTATGGCTCACGACGGTGAAAATTCGTGTGAGAGCGCATGGGACTCGCCATGCTGATGGTCATGGTGCAGCCGGCGGGCGACTTCTTCCGTCCAGGTCATGAGCTGATTGCCGTCGATGAGTCGCAACGGACGCGACGCAGCCCATTCGCGCGCGGGCTGGGTAAAAACGCCGGTGGTGACGAGATAGCCCTCGCTGGCGTGATCGGCGAAGCTGCCATAAAACTCACGCACGATGGGCTGGCCGACCGAGCCGCGATAGCGCTTGCATTGGGCGACGACGCGCGGCGCGTTGTGCTCGCCGCGCCTTTTCAGCTCGATGTCGATGCCTTCGTCGCCGGTGTGACCGACGACGTGCACCTCATACCCCTGCTGCTGAAAGAGGAACCCCACGAATTCTTCAAATTTGGCCGGTGACATCGCATAAATGTCATTTAGCGACCGAATGCCAAGCACAGTCGAGGACCAGTGCCCGCCGATGCCGCTGGTAATGCGCCGCCAGAGCAGCACGCCCAGGCCAATGGCGATGGCGATGGCCCCCAGCACCAGTCCCGTGTTGTCGCCGCTCTCGCCGATGCGCCAGCCGCTCCAATTCAAGAATCCGGCATACTGGTCGGCGATGCTGGCGCCGCCACCGAGCAAAAAGGCCGCGACGATCAGCGCAATGATCACTTGCCCACCGATACCAGGAAAGCCGTTCTGCCGCTTGCGTTGTCGATGATTGGCCATAGAAAATCCGCGCTGAGCCCCCATCGTCTTCAGGCAGTTGGGAGGAATGCGCGCGCTCCTTTCGTGTAACTATACCCATCAGCCGCGTGAAGTCGTTGACAAGAGCGATACGAGATGTCCGTGACCAGACCCCGAGGGGTGAACGTCCCGCGTGCCCGCACCGCCACCTTGCCCATATGGATGCCCGCTTTTGCTCCCGTGGTGACGACCGCCCGCACGATGTCGCCGGTCTTGAAGCCCTGGACGCAGCTCTGCGTTTTGGCTTTTGTTCGTGGAAAGCCACCCCGATCTACCAGGCACATCTGTCGCCGCTGCCGTCCGACCGCCGCAATCGTGAGTGGCTGGACCGATTGCCAGATCAAGCAGTCTGGTGTGCTCATCCCCACGCACGCCGCATCCAGCCAATGGGTCTTGGGGATCGTGCGCCGCGTCCGATTCCACTTGGTTCTCCCCCCGATCCTGTCTCGATGGGCAGACCCGTTGCCCGCAGCCGCTGCACCAAGGCCCAGCGCGTGGCGTTGATGGCGGCGGCATCCTTCAGCGGCGCTGTGGCCTGGGCCTGGATGTCGGGATGCCCAAACTCGGCTGCCGTGTGATTCCCCTTGGCTTGATTACGTGGCTCACAGGCCAGCGTCAGATTGCTCACCCGATTCGATCCGCCACGCGACTGCGGAACAATATGCTCTACTTGCAACGGATGAGTGGTTTTCTGGCAGTAAGCACAGCGACGTTCCCACTTCTCCAGCAAGTAGGCGCGCAACTCGTAGCCGGCCAGTGTCCCCTGCTGGTACTCCACACCACTGATTTCCGCGTTCTGCATCAATTGGGTGTCGAACTTGACCAATTCTTGACTGATGGCTCCGATCGGGGCCAAACGGCGCAACCGCTCGACCCAGGTGAGGATGTTGCGCACCCGGCTTTCCAGCGAGGGAGGCAGCCAGCCCTCGCGGCGACGCCGATTGGCGAAGCGGGGCTGGCGATAGCGGGTATGGCGCGACCGACGCGAGCGACGGCAGGCACGCCGTTGATCCAGCCGGTCCTTGACCTGTTGGCCCCGATGATGCATCTCCGCCGCCCAGACGACTTCTCCGCTGGCATCGTTGACGACGGCCATCCCGGTGGTCTTGGAGCCAGGATCGATCTTGACGCGCAAAGGATCAGGCTGAGCATCCGGCATCGCTGTTTTCCGGATGATGGTGAGCGGGGAACGCCGCAGCACCGCCGCTTTGCCTTCGGTGAGCAAGCGCCGCGCTCTCCCTGGATGCACAGGATTGAGCGGCTTGCGCTGGACATCGACGACAAAGACGTATGACATCTGGGTTCCTTTGCCCGTGTGGGCCTCCGCTGGCGCGGGTAATGGCTTCCTCGTCAAGGGTAGGGAGTGGTTTCCGGTGTTGCTCGCACCCTGTCTGTCTGTTTAACCAGCAACCGCAGAGCAGGAGGCTGGAACGTCACCCCCTGGTGCCTATACATTCACTCCTAACGGAGTCTCGTGCAAGACTGAGACTGGTCACGTCCGGGCTTCGCTGTTCGCAAGCCCATCCCCTTGAGGGGATAGGGTACGTGACTGCTGAGAGATCCGTCCTTTATCAAAGTCACGAGTGCTGTATGAGTATCATACAAGATGCAAGCTAACTATGGTACAATTGGGGCATGCATCTCTCTGACAAATGGGGAAAATTGTGAATACGGCGCATCAGGTGGAGAGGAAACCCACCCAACATCCGCGCCGTCAAAGCCACATGAGGAGATCTGCTCGTGAAAAGCTTAGCCGCCGTCGGCATTGTCGCGCTGATCGCTTGTGACTGTCTCGTGCTGGCGCTGCTTCTCGTGTTTCACGCGCAACATGTAGGGCAGGTCATGGTCTTTGTGATCGCGACCAGCGTGCTGCTGTGGTGGATCGTCGAGGCTGGGGTCCAGGCCGGTCAGGATCTGCGCCGCCAGCGCGAGCAAGCCGCTGAGGAGCCAGCGACGCCAGCGGAGCCATGAGCACAGGAGAGATCCCTGTAGCTGTGGCCGATGTCGCGGCATCTCACCGGCGCGCAATCATCGGCTGGTGATGCATTTAGATGTCGTCGGGCACGGGGGCGTCAATCCCGACTTTGGTGATGTGCGCCCCGAGCGCGCGTAGCTTGCCGTCGAGATGCTCGTAGCCGCGCTCGATGTGCTCGATGCCATAAGCGGTGGTAGTGCCGCTGGCACAGAGCGCGGCCACGATATACGAGCAGCCGGCGCGGATGTCGGGAATGTCGAGCATGGCGGCGTACAAGGGCGTCGGTCCGCGCACGATAGCGCTGTGATGGAATTGTCGCTCGCGGAAACGGCACGCTAGCTCTCCCAGGCACTTTTTATATAACCCGATGTCGGCCCCCATCAGGCGCAGCGCCCTGGTATAGCCAAAGCGATCCTCATAGAGCGTCTCGTGGACGACTGACATGCCGCGCGCCTGGGTCAGCAGCACGGTGAAGGGTTGTTGCCAGTCGGTCATGAAACCGGGGTGCACGTCCGTTTCCAGCGCAATCGAGCGGGGCGGCCAAGCGCCGCCACCAAAGCGGATGGCATTGTCCTCGACGGTGAAATCAAGCCCGACGCGATAGAGCGTGTTGAGGAAGCTCAAGAGGTGATCCTGGCTCGCGCCCTCCAGTGTCACGTCGCCGTGCGTGACATAGCCGGCGACGGCTAGCGAGACGGCCTCCATGCGGTCAGCTAGAATAGGGTGGTCCGCGCCGTGGAGACGATCGACGCCCTCGATGACGATCTTGCGATCGGTGCGCTGCTCGATGATGGCGCCCATCTTTTGCAGGAACTTCACCAGATCCATAATCTCAGGCTCGATGGCGGCGTTTTGGATGATGGTGACGCCCTGGGCGAGCGCGGCGGCGATGAGCAGCGTCTCAGTGGCTCCGACGCTGGGAAAGGGCAGGGCGATGGTCGCGCCGCGCAAGCGCGCGGCGGTCAGATAATACAGCTCCTCGCGCAGCTCGATCGCGGCACCCATCTGAACCAGGCCGTTGATGTGAAAGTCGATGGGGCGCGGGCCGATGCGATCGCCGCCGGGGCGTGGGATGACGGCTGTGCCTGTGCGATGCAAGAGGGGACCGGCGGTGAGAATGGCCAGGCGGTTCTTGCGCCCTAATTCCGGTGGGATGATGGGGTTGGTGATGTCGGGAGTGGTGATGGTGACGGTGGTGTCGTCGTGCCAGACGACTGAGCCGCCGAGCGAGGTCACGACCTCTTGCGTGATCTGCACGTCGCCGACGTGGCGCGGCGCGTTGCGCAGCCGCGTGGGCGCGTCAGAGAGCATCGACGCGACGAACATCTTGGTAGCGGCGTTTTTCGCACCAGAGAGGCGCACGGTGCCGTGCAGCGGCACGCCGCCCTCGATAATATAGCTGGCGTGCCTGCTGGCCACGGTGGCCGCATCGGCGTCGGTCGTCGTCATGCGCGCTCATTCTCCTTCGTGAGTGACACTTTGTTCCTTCACGATACCCGCTGCCGGCGCGGGCGTCAACGGGGGTGGTGATTTCAAAGCATTGTGGGCCGACGGCTGGCACTCTTATTCCGCATCATCAGCAGCGTGCCGCTCGGTGTCGCGCCGTCGGGCCAGCCAGCGCGCGATGCTCGCCTCGTCGCCCTCCGCCTGATCGCCGGGGTCGTAATAGCGCCGCTCGCCCAGCTCCGGCGGCAAGTAGCCCTCTGGCTGCACACTCGCCGGCGGCGGACGCCGCAGATCGACCGGGTCGGTCCCCAGCGCGGCATAGACATCGTGGGCATACACATAGCCGCCGCCAAAGCCGCTGTCGCGCATCAGCCGCGTGGGCGCGTTGCGCAGATGCAAGGGTACCGGCCCATTGCGCGCCCCACGCACGTCAGCCTGCACCGCCTGATAGGCGCGCTCCAGCGCGTTCGACTTGGGCGCGCAGGCCAGATAGACCACCGCCTGGGCCAGCGCCAGCGACCCCTCAGGCATGCCGATGAAATGCGCCGCCTGCATCGCCGCCACTGCCACGACCAGCCCTTGCGGGTCGGCCATGCCAACATCCTCACTGGCCATGCGAATGACGCGCCGCGCGATATAGAGCGGATCTTCACCGGCCTCGAGCATGCGCCCCAGCCAATAGATCGCGCCGTCGGGGTCCGAGCCGCGCACCGATTTGTGCAGCGCCGAGATCAGGTTGTAGTGCTCGTCGCCGCCCTTGTCATAGAGCAGCGTGCGCTGTTGCAAGGCGTCCGCCACGAGATCGAGCGTCAGGTGGCGCGTGCCGCCGTCGTCGGGCTGGGCGGCGCTCGACGCGACCTCCAGCGCGGTCAGCGCCATGCGCGCGTCGCCGTTGGCAAAGCGCGCGATGCTGTCGAGCACGTCCTCTGTGATGGCGATCCGCAGGTCGCCCAGGCCCCGGTCGGGGTCCGCCAGCGCGCGACGCAGCACCGCCAATACCTCTTCGTCCGTCAAGGCGCGCAACGAAAAAACGCGGCAGCGCGACAAAAGCGCGGCGTTGACCTCGAAGCTGGGATTCTCAGTCGTCGCGCCGATGAGCGTGATCGCCCCGCGCTCGACGTGTGGCAGCGCGCTGTCCTGCTGGCTTTTGTTGAAGCGGTGGATTTCATCCAAAAAGAGGATCGTGCGCCCGCCGTTGGCGCGCTGGCGCTTGGCGGCTTCTTCGACGACGCGGCGCAGATCGGCGACGCCCGCCGTCACCGCGCTCATATGCGTGAAATGCGCGTGGGTGGTGCGCGCGATGACCTCCGCCAGCGTCGTCTTGCCGCTGCCCGGCGGTCCCCACAAGATCATCGAGACGAGGTGATCGCTCTCGATTGCCCGACGCAGCGCGCGCCCCGGCGCCAAGAGATGCTCTTGGCCCACGATGTCATCCAGCGCGCGCGGGCGCATGCGCGCGGCCAGGGGCATGTGGCGCTCGTCCGCTGGCGCGCCCTGTGGATCGTCAGACGGGCCGAAGAGACTCGGCTGTTGCGAGGTCATCCGCGTGATCACCCCTTCCGGCGCGCGGCCCACCGGCAACGGCGAATCGGAACATGTGACCTATGCGCGCCACTCTCAGTATATCATGCTGCAGATGGAGTATGGAAACGCGAAAGACACGAAAAGGGATTTCGTGCTATTCCAATCCGTTTCGAGTCTTTCGTATTCTGTGACCCACTATGGCAGGTCAATTCGCAGCACGTCGTACTGCTAAGCGGACTCGCTGATCAGCTCGACGGTGATCTCAGGCTCGAAGCCGGGACCCAGGCGAATCGGCACTTTGTGCGTGCCTAGCGTGCGCAGCGGATCGCGCAGAGCGATGGTCCGGCGATCGACGAGAATGCCTTCGGCATCGCGCAGCGCGTCGGCGATATTCTGGCTGGTGACGGAGCCATACAGACGGTTTTGGCCGCCAACCTTCACCGAAAACTGAATTGCGACCTGATTGAGCCGCTCGGTGAGCGCCTCAAGCTCGGCGCGTAGTTTGGCCTGACGCCGCTGCTCGCTGGCGACGTGTTCTTTCAGGTTGGCGAGCGCCGAGGGCGTGGCGGGTGTCACCAGCTGGTGGGGCAACAAAAAGTTGCGCGCATAGCCGTCGGCGACGGTCTTGATGTCACCCGGCTGGCCCAGACCGGCGACATCTTGCAGCAAGATAACTTTCATCGGCATGGCGAAGGAGATAGTCCTTTCTGGCGTGGGTATGAGGCGGGAAGCGAAACGCGGCGCGAATTGCCGCTGCTGGTGGTGGCTCGTCTCGCCTCAGATCGCGGGCGCGCGCTGGCGAATCGTACCCGTGCATTATACCCCCCGGCTCATCTGCTGGCAAGATCAGGGATCTCCGCGCTTTGCGCGCTGATCACCCGATCCATCGAGGCGCGCCAAAAAGTCCGCGAGATCCGCCGGCAGAGGGCTGTCGCAGACGATCGGCGCGCCCGTGGCGGGGTGCGCGAAAGCGAGACGCGTCGCGTGCAAGAACTGGCGCGGTGGCAATGGTGGCTGAGGCCGGCCATACACGGGAGCGCCCACGACGGGGTGCCCGACGGCGGCGCAGTGCACGCGAATCTGATGCGTGCGCCCGGTGACGAGCGTCAGCCGCATCAGCGAGCGTCCGGCGATGATTCGCTCGGTGGCGAAGAGCGTGCGCGCCGGGCGCCCGCCCTGGCTGGCGATCGTCATGCGCTGGCGTTGGCGCGGGTCGCGCCCGATCGGCGCTTCGATCGCGCCGCGCGGGGGATCGAAGACGCCCTCGACCAGCGCGAGATAGACTTTGGTGATCGTATGGGCGCGCATCTGCTCGCCAAGCGCGGCGAGCACAGTGTCATCTTTGGCGACGATGAGCAGCCCCGACGTATCTTTGTCGAGCCGGTGCACGATTCCCGGCCGTGCGCTGTGGCCGCCGCCGAGCGCGCGCGCGTGGGCGAGCAACGCATTGACGAGCGTGCCCCCCGCGTGGCCCGGAGCGGGGTGCACGACCATGCCGGCGGGCTTGTCGACAACGATTAGCGCGTCGTCCTCATACCCGATCCGCAGCGGCACGTCCTCAGAGGCAGGCATCGCGCCGGTCAGTGGCGCGCTCTCGCCGTGAATCTCTATCACGTCGCCCGCCGCGACCAGATGGCTGGCGCGTGTCACGCGGCCGCTCACCGTCACCTGGCCCGCCGCGACGAGCGCCTGGGCGCGGCTGCGCGAGAGCCTCGGCATGCTAGCGGCGATGAAGCGATCGAGCCGCTCGCCCGCATGCTCGGCGCCGACGGTGAGCGACGTGAGGTCGGTCATGGCGGGTTAACGATGCTTGCGCCGGGCTTTGGAGGCCGACTTGACGCTGACGCGAGTCGCCGTCGCGACGGATTTCGTTCCGGCTGAGCGTGCGGTGGGGGCCACACTCCTCGCTCTCGGCCCGGCGGCAACCGACTGGGAAGTCGGTTTCGCGGCGGGTCCGGTGGGGTCGCTCGCGCGCGGCGCAACGCTTGAGGTGCGCTCCAGCGGATCGCGGGCCGGCGTGCCGCCCGTCGGGGGTGCGTCGTCGGCGAAGCTCGGCTCGCTCTCGCGCGGCAGCAGCACAAAGATCGCGATGAGACTCAACATGCCGATGACAATCGAGGAATCGGCGATGTTGAAGACCGGCCAATCGAAATGACCCGGAATCTGAAAGTGGATGAAATCGACCACATAGCCGAGCCGCACGCGATCGATGACATTCCCGATCGCGCCACCCAGGATCAGGCCAAACGTGACTTTGAGCCAGGGGTGATTGCGCGGGCGAAATCGCAGATAGAGATACCCGATGACACCGACGGCGGCGGCGATGAAAATGTAAACGACGCCCAGTCCCTCGAATAGGCTAAACGCCGCGCCGTTGTTCTGCACAAAGATCAGCGACAAGACACTGCCAAAGATGGGCACGACATCGAAGCGACGCGCGCCGGAAAAATGGCTCATGACGATCGCTTTGCTGATTTGATCGAGCAGGATGACGCCAATGCCGATGGCGCCGATGATGACATCCCACCGCACCTGCTGCTCTGGCGAGAGTGTTTCGTTAGGCGCTGGTGGCTTGATGGAGCGGTGAGAGATCACGGTTGCGCTGGCTCCTTTAGCGGAATACGTGGGCGGCGCCCGGCGGCAGGCGAAATGCCGGGCTAGCGCTGCTCGCGCCTGGCTTGATCGGCCAGGCAATAGCGCGCGGAAGGCAGAGCGGCTAACCGGCGCGGATCGATCGCCTGGCCGCAATCGGCGCAAAGGCCATAACTGCCGGCGTCCATGCGCGCCAGCGCGGCCTCGACCAGATCGAGCTGCTCGCGCGCGTGGTTGACCAGGCTCAGGGTGCGCTCCGCGTCGAGCAGTTGGCCGGCGTCATCCGCCGGGTCGCTCGACTGCGTTTCATCGTGCTGTGGATCGCTGAACAAGACTTGCTCGTCACCGGAGGTGAAATCGTGAATCTGCGCTTGGTATTCCCGGCGCAAATCAAGCAAGCGCTCGCGCATCGCGCTTAGATCAATCTCGGCCATGACGCACCGTCCTTTCTGGCGCTTGCCAGTTTCCAAGCACTCTCATCGTGTAGCGACATTCTACCGCATTTCGCTCTTACGCGCCAGAACCTCCCAGATGCTCGCGTGCCAGCCACAGGGTCAGCGCCGCCGTCGCGTGGCGCATCTCACCGTGCCGGCAGCGGTCGAGCGCGTCATCCAGAGGCGTCCACACACGGCTGATGACCTCGGTCGGCTCAGAGCGCGCGGCGATCGCGCGTAGATCGCGCGCTAGAAAACACAGGCTCGTCTGGGGTGAGATGCCCGGTGTCAGCCAGAACGAGCCGAGCGGCAACCAGTCGCCCGCCACGAGTTCAGCTTCTTCGGCCAGCTCGCGCCGCGCCGCGGCAAGCGGATCTTCTTCCGGCTCGACAGCGCCGCCAGGCAGCGACCAGCTCCACCGTTGCAGGGGAAAGATGAAATCGCGCACGAGCAGCACGCGCCCCTCGCCGTCAACTGCGGCGATAGTGACGTTGTCGCCGGGGTCCGCGACGCTATAGACGCCGGCTGAGCCGTCGGGGCGCGTGACGCCAAACTCGGTCACAGTCAGCCAGGGATTGCGATAGATCTCGGTGGCGCGCAATGTGCGCCAGGGGCTATCGGGAGCGTCGGGAGTGGGTCTCGTGGGGCGTTGTGTCATGAGCGGGGAGTTGCGGGCGTCAGGGCCGGCGTGCGTCGCCCGCCCTGAGCCGCTTCCGTGCTTAGGCGCCGCGCCGCTGGCGCATGCGCCGCTGAATGTTGCGCTTGCGCCGCGCCAACAGGCCGTGCCGCTTGTTGCGGAAGCGCCGTCGCGCGATTAACGCGCCTTTTCCTGCCACGATCGTTCACCCCTTTCGCGTCGAGCCATGAGATATGTGTCTCATTGTACCACATGGGACGGCCGGTTGCGCGCGATCCTCTTACATTCGACCGCTAGCTGGTGAGAGGCTTCATCGCCCCGCGCAGCCAGCCGGTAAAATCCGCCAGTGCGGCGGCGCGATCCTCTTGTCTCGCGATCAGCGCCTCGATCTGGCGGCCCGGCTCATCGCTCGTGTCATCAAGGATATATCCATTGATGTAGAAAAATGCCATGCCTGCGACAAGCGCGGTGCGCTTGTTACCATCCAGAAAGGCGTGCGCCAGGGCAATGCCAGAGATGAGCAGCGCCGCCTGCTGGACCAGATCGGCGCTTTCATAATATGCCGCCATCCGCGGGCGCATGACAGCGCTCTCGATCGCGCTTTCGTTCATGATTGTGGACTGAAAACCCGCGCGCCGCAGGACAGCGGAATTGATGGCGTGAATATCGAGCGCCGTGATATAGGCCGTTGTGCTCATTTGTCCGCCAGATAGTCGATGGCGGCTGAATACTGCTCCAGAGCAAAATCCACAGCCTCGCGCATCTCAGGCGACATCTCAGGCACGACGCGCAGCTTGCGCACCTCGACGCCCACCAGATCACCTTCGCGCAAGTCGAGCCGCTCGGCTTCCTCTTTGGTGATAGTGACGACCAGGCTGTTGCCCACCTGACGCAGCTTGCCCATGATCATGGTGCTGGCTCTCCTCTCACTCATGCTCTCTGTATATACATCATATACGGTGATCATGTGAATATCAAGCCTTGTTCCTTGCCATCTACGATGGACCAGAGTTCAAAGAGGGCAAGAAGCTGTCAGGCCTTGACCCAGATGGGCATCTCGTCGTGATCCATGCCGAAATGGTGAGCGACCTCGTGCAAGAGCGTCGCCCGCACTTGATGCTCGATGCGATCCGGGTCAAAGAGGCAATAGCGCTCGATCGGTCCCTGAAAGAGCGTGATGCGCGCGGGCATGGCGGCGGAGCTGGCATATTGGCGGGTGAGCGGCGTGCCTTCGTAGAGGCCTAGCAAGATGTGGCCGGGCTTGACGCCGACGCGGCGTAAGAGCGCGGCGCCTGGCTCGCGCTCGACCAGAATGGCGACATTGGCCATCTGCTCGGCATATTCGTCGGGCAGGTCCCACAGCGACTGGCGCACCAGGGTGGCAAACTGCTCCGCCTCGTCGTCGTGCCGCAGTGGTGGGACTGGCGCGTCATCGAAAGGAATGGGGCCGGTGGCTCGCGCAATCGGTCCACGATTCAAGAGCGCGCTCGCGGACCCTACGCTGGCGGCGATGCCAAGAGCGCCGGCGATGACCACCACGAGCGGATTCCCGTTGCGCCCGGCCTGGATGAATGCGGCGAGGGCGATCAATCCCATCACCACAGCGATGACCAGGCCCAGCGTGTCGTCGCCGACCGTCGTGGCATGCACGAATTGCGACGGCTGATAGCCAGGTACCTTGGGTGACATGGAGGGCATCGTAAAGGGCACGCCCGCCGCCTGTGTAGCATTGCGCCCATATTCGGCCTGGCCACGCTCGCGATCGTAGCGCGCGCGGCGCTCGGAGTCCGAGAGTGTGGCGTGCGCCTCGGTCAGCAAGCGCATGCGGCGCTCGGCCTGGGCGCGCAACTGCTCGGGCGCGCTTTGAAAGCGATCGGGGTGCCAGAGCTTCGCCAGCCGCCGATAGGCATGGCGGATGTCGTCCTCCGTTGCCGCCGGCTCGACGCCCAAAATGCCGTAATAGTCGCGCAGCATGCTCGCTCACCGCTTTTCCGGCGTCGCTCTCGCCGTGACGCCCTGTCGCATACAGAGTATAGGATCGCGGCGGGCGCGCTGGCTAGCGTGCGCGGATTACATTCGCTCTCCTTGCATCAGCCAGAGCGATGGCGCTATAGTGCATAGGAAGTGCTATTCCCCCCAGCGCGGAGGCTCGCTATGGCGCGGGCAGGGCCTCACAGAATCGAGGTGTGCCTTGAGCACCGATATCACTAATACCCCTCATGTCCTGCCGGCGAAACGGCCCCGGCGCGACCATGCGGCCATTGTTTTGCCTGAGCTGACGCCTGAGGTCATCAAGCGGGCGATCGAAGGGCTGGCCGCCGGGCGCGACCCCAAAGCGCGCCAGGGCGTGCGCGCCACGCTGGCCAACGTCGATCGGATCGCCGACGGGCTGCCGGACCAGCGCTGGAGCGGCACCTCGCGCCGCACGCTGCTGCGCGCCCTCACGCACACACTATTCGAGATCACAGTCGAGCATCCCGAAAATATCCCTACCGAGCCGGCGATGCTGGCGCCCAATCACCTGAGCCATTTCGATCCGTTTGTCGTGCTTGGTGAGATGCCCGCCAGCCCCTATTATTACGTGCTGGGCGACGCCCGCACGATGTATAACCACGCCTGGAAGCGCCTGTTCGTCGCGCGCACGGGCGGCGTCATTCCGCTGGATCGCCTGTGGAAAGAAGAGATGGCCGTCATCGCCGGCGCTAAAGCGGGGCGCGCGGATCTCGACGATCTGGCGGCGTCTCTCAAGAGCGACGTGCCCGACGGTGGATCGATCGAAGCGTTGCGCCAGATCGACCGCATCATCCAGGGGATCTTCAACCGAGGCGACGCGCTGCTCGTTTTTCCCGAGGGCGGGTTGGGATTAGACGAAGGACGCCTGCGGCTGCCGCTCAAGCGCGGCACGATCATTTACGCGATGAGGGCGGGCGTGCCTATCGTGCCCGTCGGCCTCATCGGCACGCGCGAAGTCTATCTGCGCAAGCGAATCACCGTGCGCTTCGGGCCGCCGCTGCGCTTCGCCCAGTCGAGCCGCCCGCGCCCCGCCGAGATCGAGGACGCGATCGACCAGCTCACCGCCGCCATGCAGGCGCTTTTACCCGATCACTATGAGCTGCCGCCCGGCCCCAAGCTGCTGCGCCGGCAGCTCAACCACATGCTCTGGTGAGCGCGACGCCTCCGCCTGTTGGCGCGACGGCCTCTGTCAGATCGTGAGCACGGCCTCGACCCGGCGCACGCACCGCGCCAGAAACTTGGCGCGATCACTGACGATGGCAACCCAGATGTCGTCGATGATCCGCGCCATCGCTGGAATGTCGGCGTCGGTCACGCCGTGCTTGAACTGAAGCTGCGCGGAGTAGGCGCGGGCGAGATTCGTACTGGTCGGATCGTCGAGAGCGACCGTCGCGGGAAAGTTGATGATATTCGCGGCCAAAGCGTTGGCAGGCTGGCCGTAGAATATGGCCAGCGGAGCGGTGACACGGGCGATCAGATTGCCGTCGGCGCAGGCAGCCGCGACACCCCGCCCCAGGTGTGGATAGCGCTGCCCCAGCGCCATTTCGAAGCTCATCTCGACCAAATTGTGCGCCTTCCACAAGCCAATTTCCGGGGCCACATGTGTCGCGGCAACCACCGGCGGCCTCGAACGGGCGCGCTCGCTCGAAGGCGTAGCCCTTGGGCGCCCCAGGATCGTACTGTTCGTCGCTGAACCAATCGAAACCGCGTGGCTCTCGCATGTGGGTGAGGGCAGCGCGCACGAAAGGAACGATCTCAGTCGCCGACGCACGCGCGAAAGCGAGCAGCTCGCGCCCCTGGCGGTGCGTCTGCTTATGCGTCAGCGGCCCCGCGAAAAGCATGTCGGGCCAGACACAGCCCAGGTAATGCGCCGGTGTCGGGTCAGCAAACAATTGCTCCATCAAATAGGCATGCGCGATCGGAAACACGGCCAGCCCTCCTCTCGTAGTAGCGCGCGCGCTCGCACTTCAGAGTCTAGCACAGGCCGCGCCATGAGATACAATAGAATGAAGATGATTCACCACTGTGAGGAAAATGCGCCACATGCCAAAGGCTGACACAACCCGCGTGCCCGGCCGCTACGGGCAAGACGAGATCGCCGCCAACCACCTCGAAGCGTGGCCCAACAGCTTCGCGGATCGCGATTATGTCGTCCACCTCGAGATTCCGGAGTTCACCTGTCTGTGCCCGCAATCGGCCTTCCCCGATTTCGCCGCGATCACGGTCGATTACGCGCCCGACCAGTCGATCGTCGAGCTGAAAAGCCTCAAGCTCTACATCAATGGCTTTCGCGACCGGGCGATCAGCCACGAGGGCGCGGCGAACACCATCCGCGACGATCTGGTGGGGCTGCTCGCGCCGCGCTGGCTGCGCGTCGTCGGAGAATTCAACGTGCGCGGCAACATCAAGACGACGGTCACGACAGAGTTTGCCGCAGAGGGCTATTCCGGACCGCGCCCGGCTTATCAGCGCCCGACGTTCCTGGGCATATAGGAATTGGCCGCCATGCGCTTTACGTCGATTGCCGAGGCGATCGCTTTTGTCGAAAGCTTCGCCAGTCCACCTGTCGCCGCGCGCGATCCTCTGCCTCCGCGCGAGCGCCAGGCCGCGCGACTGCCGCACATGGCCGAGTTGCTGGGCGAGCTGGGTGATCCCCAAAATGAATTGCGCGTGGCGCACGTCACCGGCACGAGCGGCAAAGGATCGACGGCGACGATGCTGGCGGCCATCGCGCACGCAGCGGGATTGCACGTGGGGGCATACATCAATCCCTACATCACGCGGCCTCAGGAGCGCGTGCAGATCGACGGTGCTGACATGGACGACGACGCCTTCATTGCCGCCGCGAGCGAGGTCGCCGCTGCGCTGGATGTCTGTGCCGTGCGACGCCCCGACCGTCGCCCGCACCTCAAGCAAGTGTGGGTGGCGCTGGCGCTGGTCGCTCTGCGCCGGGAGCATGTGGATCTAGTGGCGATCGAGGTCGGCATGGGTGGGCGCTTTGACGAGACGAATCTGGTGCGCCCCGTCGTCAGTGTCATCACCACCATCGGCTTCGACCACCGCGAGTTTCTGGGTGACACGCTGGCCGACATTGCCTGGCACAAGGCCGGCATCATCAAGCCGAGCGCGCCCGCGATCACCGGCGCGAGCGATCCCCTCGCGCTGGCGGTCATTCGCGCCGAGGCGGAGCGCGCTGGAGTGCCCCTCATCGAGCTGGGACGCGACGTCACGATCACCGATGTGATGACGGATCGCGCGGGCACGCGCTTCACCTATCGCGACGAAGATCTAGGGTCGGTGGCGCTCGCCACGCCACTCATCGGAGCGCACCAGGCGCACAACGCCGCGCTGGCCGTACGCGCGGCGCGCGTGCCACTGCCGGGGATCGATCTGGCTACCATCCGCAGGGGACTGGCGTCGGCGTGGCTGCCGGGACGCTTCGAGATCGTGGCCGAGCGGCCTACGGTGGTGCTCGACGCGGCACACAATCCCGACAAGCTGGCGGCACTGGTGACGACATTGCGCGCGACGCTGACGTGGGACCGGCTCATTGTGGTCTTTGGCGCGCTGGGCAGCAAAGAAGCAGGACCGATGCTCGCCGCGCTGGCACCCCTGACTCCGCGTGTCATCCTCACGGCGCCAGCGGTCGCCGGCCGCATCGCCGCGCCACCAATGGCTCTCGCCTCTGCCGCGCGCGCCGCTGGCATCAGTGATATCGCCATCGAGAGCGAGCCACTGCGCGCGGTCGATCGGGCGCTGGACGATGCCGCGCCCGGCAATGTCGTGGTCGTCACCGGCTCGCTTTTTCTGGTGAGCCAGGTGCGGCCTCGTTGGCGTGGGTGAAGCACGCAACAAATCTCTTCCAAAGAATGTCGTTATCAGATGTCGAGGTTTGCCGCCTTGGCGCGGGCCTCGATGAAGCGGCGGCGTGGGGCGACCTCGTCACCCATCAGCATGCTGAAGGTCTCGTCTGCTTTGACGGCGTCCTCGACGGTCACTTGCAGCATGGTGCGCGACATAGGATTCATGGTCGTTTCCCACAGCTCTTCGGGATCCATCTCGCCCAGGCCTTTGTAGCGGTTGATGGCATAGCTCTTATGCCGCTCATCCAGATCCTTGGTCATCGCGTCTTTTTCCTCATCGCTAAAGACGTAATGGCGCTCTTTGCCGACCTGGATGCGATAGAGCGGGGGCTGGGCGATGTAGAGATGGCCGCCGTCGATGAGTGTCGGTAGGTGGCGGAAGAAAATCGTGAGCAATAGTGTACGGATGTGTGATCCGTCTACGTCAGCGTCCGTCATGACGATAATGCGCCCATAGCGCAGTTTTTCGATCTGCAGCTGGTCGCCGATGCCGGTGCCCAGCGCCGTGATCAAATTGCGGATCTCTTCGCTGGCGAGCATCTTATCCAGGCGGGCGCGCTCGACGTTGAGGATCTTGCCCCGCAGCGGCAAGATGGCCTGGAAGTGCCGGTCGCGCCCTTGCTTGGCCGAGCCGCCGGCGCTGTCGCCCTCGACGAGGTACAGCTCACAGCGCTCGGGGCGGCGCTCGGAGCAGTCGGCGAGCTTGCCGGGGAGCGTCGAGTCGAGCACGTCTTTGCGGCGCACCAGCTCGCGGGCCTTGCGCGCGGCCTCGCGGGCGCGGGCGGCGTTGAGGCATTTTTCGATGATGCGCTTGCCCTCGGCGGGGTTGACGTCCAGAAAGTTCGCCAGCGCTTCGCCCAACACCTGATCCACCTGGTTGCGCACCTCGGCGTTATTCAGCTTGCCCTTCGTCTGCCCCTCGAATTGCGCTTCGGGCAGCTTGACGCTGATGACCGCCGTCAGGCCCTCGCGCACGTCGTCACCCGACAGGTTGCTGTCGCTCTCTTTGAGCAGATTCGCCTTGCGGCCATATTCATTGAGCGTGCGCGTCAGCGCTGTGCGGAAGCCGGTGACGTGCGAGCCTCCATCGACCGTGTTGATGCCGTTGGCGAAGGAGAAGAGCGTCTCGCTGAAGCCGTCGTTGTATTGCAGCGCGATCTCCACCAAAGTCTTATCGACCTTGCGCTCGACGTGCAGTGGAATCGTCTGGATGCAGGCGCGGTTCTTGTTGAGGTGCCCCACGAACGAGCGCAGTCCACCCTCGAAGTAATACGTCGCCTCGTTGCCGTCGCGCTCATCGATCATCTTGATCGTCAGCCCGCGATTGAGATACGCCATCTCACGCAGCCGTTGCGCCAGCACGTCGAATTGAAAATCGCGCGTTTCCATGATGGTGAGATCGGGCAAAAAGACCGTCGTCGTGCCGGTGCCTTCGGCGGGGCCGATATCTTTCACCTTCGAGGTCGGCACGCCCTGCGCGTACTCTTGCATAGAGCGCCGTCCGTCGCGCTTGACCTCGACGCGGCAATATTCCGAGAGCGCGTTCACTGCCGAGACGCCCACGCCGTGCAATCCGCCGGAGCCTTGCTTGTAGCCGTCGCCGCCAAACTTGCCGCCAGCGTGCAGCACCGTCATCACGACTTCGAGCGTTGACATGCCTTTGCGCTGGGGGTGTTCCTCGACCGGAATGCCGCGACCGTTGTCTTCGACGCGCACAGAGCCATCGACGCCGATGGTGATGAAGATGTGCGTGCAGCCGCCGTTGAGCACCTCATCGACCGAATTGTCGACGACCTCGTAAATCAGATGATGCAGGCCGCGCACGTCGGTGCTGCCGATATACATGCCGGGGCGCACGCGCACGGCCTCAAGGCCCTCGAGGATGCGGATCTGATCGGCGCCGTAGCCGTTGCTCGCGCCCTCGCCGTTGGCGCCATGCGCCCCGGCGGGTTTTTGCGCGGCTTTTTTGGCGGTCTTGTCGTTCTCACTGATGGTGGTCATTCCGGGCTTTATCCTTCCAGCACACGCGAAACGGCGACACGCGCTCTCTGCCTGGCGGGGAAATCGGCGGGGGGCAAGCGAACGGGTAGAGGTGTGACGCCGTCTGGTGTCGTGTCGTTTTCAGCGCGATGTATCGCATACATTTATATTGTATCACATTCCCACTCTTTGTCGCACGCGCGCGAGGCCAGGTGTCGCCTGATTTCAAGCGACTTTCGCGTGTGCCTCTCCATAGCCATTCTTGGCCAACGGCGCGATTCCGGAAACCGCCTGATATTTGCTACAATCCGAGTGATGAGCCGTCTCGCCAGAAAGGATTGTGACCCATGACCAGCACTGCTCGCGGCGATCGCTGGTTCGCCGCGAATTATGAGCGCATCGCTCGCACGCGCTGTTTTCGCTCGCAATTCGACCCCATGCGGGCGCGACTGGTGTCGCTGGCACGCGGCCACGTCGTCGAGATTGGCGCGGGCGGCGGCCAAAACTTCGCCTTTTACGATCCTGACGTGACGACGGACGTGACGGCCATCGAGCCGAACGCGCACATGTTGCGCTATGCGCGCGATCGTGCGGCGGTGGCGCGCGTGCCCATTACGATCGTACAGGCGAGCGGCGAGCACATTCCATTGCCCGACGCCAGCGCCGATGCCGTGTTGGCGACGATGGTGCTGTGCTCGGTGGACGATCTCGACCGGACGATGCATGAGATGGCGCGCGTGCTCAAGCCTGGCGGCGCGCTCTTGCTGCTCGATCACGTCCGCAACGAGCGATCGAGCGGCTGGGCGTGGCTGCAAGACGCGCTCACCCCCGTGCAGCGGCGCATTGCCGGCAACTGCCACCTGAACCGTGACACGCTGGCGGCGGTTCGCGCGGCGGGCTTCACCGTCAGCGAGACCGAGTGGCAGGGCTGGGGCGTCCATCCCATGCGGGTCATCATCGCCGCGCGCCCCGCCTGAGTGAGCCGGTAGTTGACAGTCAGGAGTTCTCATCTGAAAAGGCCCTGAACAGTGTCGAATGAGTGTTGACTCATTACGACTTATATGTTAATATGGGAATGCATGTATGAAACATGCGAGGGCTGGCTGCTTTTTCCATGTGGCGCTTGTTCGGCTGTTATAGGGAGGTAACCATGCACGTTTCCGCACATCTTACGAATCTCGGCGATCCCATTCCTTCTGCTCACGGTGATGTCAGCAACCCAGGGTGTTGCCAGTGCGTCATCCACGTCCACTCAGAATCCCAATCAATTGGTCGTTGTGTATAGAGACGTTACTTCCTCAGCGCACTGCATAATGACCGCAGGCGTTAAGGATCGTACCGGCCGTCTCGTTTCCATCAAAAAGAAGAGCTGTCCCGCGGGCACACTCGTGGAAGCGAGAGTAGTTCCTCTCGCAGAGGCGCTCGTCAGCCATGAGTCATACCAGGCGATCTCTGGTGCCGCCGCTCCGTCATCCATGCTCCCGAAGATGGTGAAGCCACTGACAACGCAATGTGGCTACTCCAATTATTGGTATTTCGGGTGGTCGTGGGAAGGCTCAGGCGGCACATCCTACGTCAGTATCGATAGATACAACAATTGCAACATGCGGATCGATAGCAGCGGGATCGATCTGTACTATATTCAGAAGTACCTGTACTGGAACCGCGATCAGTACGCTGCCTGGACAGGTAATTGGGGATACCAGAGCCTGCCGAATAGCTGGGTATATCATTATCCCAACGTTGTCAAGACCGCGGGGTATTTGGTACGAGCAGTTCGTTTACGATGGCTCCAGCTGTACGTGGTTCGACAATGTGTTGCAAATTGACGTCGCCATATTAAGCTGACTCGACACGCAAGTTTTCCTGAGGATCGTCTCTTTCATCAAAAAGAACGATCCTTTCTCTTCAGGATGACCTCGTTGTCAGCCCTCACATCCTTGGAGTAGGGAAAGCTTGCATTTGGGTTATGGCAATACGCGGTGGGGGAAAGATTTCCATCTTTTCCCCTGGTGAATGAAGCCGAGATGGTGATTGACTCAGAAGGAGAAAAAAATGCACCGCTTCCGCTCACTCCACATCAGCACGGCACTCGGCATAGCCCTTGTCTTGTCACTAGCTGCTTGCGGTCAGTCCTTCACAGCTCAGATGTTGTCCATTCCAGCGAATAGCCCCACCGCAGGCGCCGTGATACAGGCGATCAGAATACTCTCCTTCAACAATGGCTGGGCGGTGGGCGGCGCTTATGTGATGAGTCAGCCCGATGCCAATGGTCTTGTGACGATCGAGCCAACTGTTGGCGCGCTCTTGCATTTCGATGGTGCTCAGTGGAACCTCTCGAAATATCAGCATCCTCTCCTTGATCTCGTAATGCCTTCGGCGTCGAGTGGATGGGCGGTGGGCTATTTTGGCTCGATTTTAAGCTTTGATGGTTCAGCCTGGTCGCCACAGACGAGCGGAGTTACCGTGACGTTACGAAGTGTGGCAGCGGTCAGCGCAAGTGAAGCCTGGGCTGTGGGCGATAACGGAACTGTGTTGCACTATTCGAATGGCTCGTGGCAGCAGGTAACAGTGCCAGTTACCACGCAATTGCGCGCGGTGCGCATGGTAAGCGCCAGCGAGGGTTGGGCCGCCGGAGCGAACGGAACTGTACTGCACTATACGCATGGCGCCTGGCAACAAGTGACGACTCAAGCAACGTTTACCTTGAATGCGATTGCGATCGCGGCGCCGGACGACGTGTGGTTTGGTGGCGGTGATATGGTCGACAACAGCTTTAGCAGCGCATCACCAGCACTCCTACATTATCAGGATGGGACATGGACGACTGTCAATGGGTTTCTTGGGCCCATCTCGTCCCTGGCGGCAGCTGCGCCAAACGATATCTGGGCTGTCGGTGCCAGCGGTGAGTCGCACTTCGATGGGAAACAATGGGACAATCTCCAGGATATTCGGACGCACGGCACACTTTTTACAGCCTACCTGAACGCGACATCAGGCGATGTTTTCGATGGCACGCTCTTCGTCGGCATAACGCCCGGAAGTATGTTCAGCTATGCTCGAGGTAAGTTCACCCTGCTTTATCAAGCTCCGCAATGTCATGGAATGGTCACGTTCAATTGCTAAAACAGGAGTAGATCGTTGATTACCCTTGCGCTCCGGCTCAGCCGGCCGGTTTGGCGCTTCTTGCTCGTCACGGCGTGCGGCATCATGGCGGCTGTCGTATTGTTTTGCGCCATTCCGCTCTTTGCGCAGGTTGCCATCGATGCGAAGTTCAGCACGACCCTGACGGCGTCGCCAGAGCAATCGGGGTTCAGTGTGACTGCGCAAGCCGCACAGTTGACCTTGCCAATCTTCAATTCCCTCCAGCGCGCAGTCGACTCGACCGTGCGCGCGCGCTTTAGCGCAGCCGTCGCTGGAAATCCGATCGTCGCGCTTACCTCACCTCCATTTGTATACCGATTGGCTGCTGATGCAGCCAATGACGGGAGCGACGAACTGGTTTTAGCGGGCTATGATATCGCAACCGTCGCCCCTCATCTCACGCTCATGACCGGGCATCTGCCAGTCGCGACAGCTCCCGATCTTGAAATCGCGCTGACCGCCGAGGAGGCAGAGATTGTGCACGCCACAGTCGGAACGCGGCTGATAGTTTTGGTGACCGGTCAAAGTCCCGTCACGCTGACGGTTAGTGGCATCATAGCGCCTATTGCGACCCGTTCCGATATTTGGGGAAGCGATGATTTTCTCCCCCACGATACGAGCACGATCACGCTCATCTCCGCGCTAACCCCCATGCTGCCATTGCTGGCGGCGCTTACTCCATCCAGCGCCTCGAAATCGGGAATTTCCCCCGTCGGGACTGTATTTGGCGTGCAGTGGCGCTATCACCTTGCTCCGTCTGCGGTGACGGCGGAAAGCATCGATTCACTGGTCAATGCCGCAAACAGCACTGCCATTTCTCTCCCCAACACCCTCAGCGCTTTTCCGGGAGTCGGAACAGTTACCTTTGCTGGACCTGGATTAGATTTGCTCTATCAAGACGAATATCTGTTCATCCAGGTTGTCATCCCGTTGCTGATATTGGGGAGCCTGGTGCTGATCATCATTCTGCTGTTCGTGACGCAAATGGTTGAGAATCTTTTCGATTTCCAGGCAGAAGCGATCGGCGTGCTCCGTGCCCGAGGCGCCAGACCGCGCCAAATAGTCGGAATCCTGGGCTTCCAGATCGCAGGCGTCACGCTATTGGCATTATTGAGTGGAGTAGCGATCGCGTTCGTGGTCGTGAGCGCGACTGCTGGCATCTATCTGGGAAGCGCGGGAGAGGCGATGATCGCCCAGGTTTGGGTGCTTCTTCCGGCGGAAATCTCGCAGATAGGGTGGTTTGTTGTCGCTGGTCTGGTGATCGTTTTGGGCACTACATCCCTGAGAATTGCGCAGAAGGCGCTGACCACTGTTTTGACCCTACGACGCGAGGTAGCGCGGCCAACAGACCGCCCACTCTGGCAGCGTTGGAATCTGGATCTGTTTCTGGCTCTCATAGGCATCACGATCTATATGTCTTATCAATCGGCCGTGCGGCTCAATACCAGCCCTCAGATTGAATTCCAGCTTGCTCCGCTTTTATTGGCAACGATGATCATATTGACGATCGCGAGCATCGCACTTATATTGCGTCTTCTTCCGCTAGCGCTCTACCTGGGATCGCGCTTCGCAAGCCGGGGCAAGGGAATTACGGGAGTGTTCGTTATCACGATGATGGCTGGTCAGCCATCCTATCTTGCGCGCATCATCCTATTCCTGGCGATGAGTATCGGGTTTATTTCGTTCACCCGCATCCTTTCATATTCGCAGATCCAGCATGTGCGTGATGTGGCGCGGTTTGAGGCTGGCGGCGACTTCAGCGGCGCGATCATAGCGATTCATGAGCCCACTCCCGATGTCTTAGCAACAACGATTGATACCTACCAACATATTCACGGAGTTACAACTGCCACTGCGGGTGCAATCGTCACGGGTCTCAGTCAAGGTTTGGGCAATGCGCAATTAGGGCGTGTTTGCAAAGCTACAACCAGAGCAGGATCATCGCGATGGTTACCATC
>VFSW01003584.1_pt1 | contig 23263 bp, 29 predicted proteins | sample 5358111 | NCBI WGS metagenome assembly VFSW01 (sample SAMN11554181, study PRJNA540505) | mine drainage metagenome | isolation source: sediment from site ElyBrook_90M | place: USA: Ely Copper Mine, Vershire, VT | collected 2017
CCATTATTCCGCTGGGCGATGGATTCGTCCCTGTCTGCGGCGCGGTGGCGAGAAATCCCGCCACACCATTCCAGGATTGATTCTGCGAGTAATAATGGGTGAGCAGCGGCGCGAGCGCCTGCGCTTGCGCGACATCGTTGGAGAGCACGCGACGACGAAGATTTGCCGCCGCGGAGAATCGGAGCGAGACGACCATCACGAGGACACCCACGACGATGACACCCAGGAACACACTCAGCAATCGAATCCACAGACTGTGTCGCATGTCACGCCTCGTCCTGGCAAAACCGATAGCCCACGCCGCGCACGGTCTCGATGAAGCGAGCATCTTCGCAATCGTCACACAGCTTCTTGCGCAGGTTCTTGATGTGCACGTCGATCGTTCGCTCGTACGCCTCGTAAACGATGCCTTCTATGCCTTCAAGGAGCTGCTGTCGCGTGAATACCTGTCCGGGGTGTTCGACCAAGAGCGCGAGCAAATTGAATTCCATCGCCGTCAGGTCTAACTCTTTGCCATTCACGGTCGCAGTGTGCCGCAGCCGATCGAGGGTGACGTTCGTGGCAGAGACCACCGGTGCGCGCAGAAGGGCTCCCTCGGCGCGGCGCAGGATGGTACGCACGCGGGCGACGACTTCACGCGGGCTGAACGGCTTGACGATGTAATCGTCAGCACCCAACTCCAAGCCGATCAGCCGGTCTGCCTCTTCGATCCGCGCGGTGAGCATAATGATCGGAACGTCCGAGTCACGTCGCAGCGTGCGGCACACGTCCAAGCCGTCCATCCCTGGCAGGTTCAGGTCGAGGATGACGAGTTGAGGGCGCTCGTGGCGGAAAACTGCCAACGCCTCGCGTCCCTCTCTAGCCGTTACGACGACAAAGCCGGCGCGCTCCAGATAGGCGCGCACCAGCTTGACGATCTCCAACTCGTCGTCAACGACGAGGATTTTTTTCGCCATTCCCGAAATGCTCCCCTAGGTCAACGCGGCTCCGCACGACGGACACACTTTCCATTCTAGTTGAACCTCACGACCGCACGCGGGACATTTTCGCGGCGGCGCGCTCGCGTGACTCGGCGTTGAGGCGACAGGGGAAGAACTGGTTGAGGGTGAGTTCCGCAGAAACGCCAGCCCGCCGCTCGCGAGCAGTACGACGATCAGGATTGGCACGCCGATCACAACCAGGGCGAACATCAGCATAAAGAGCGCGCCCGCGCCCAGCATCATCACGTGGATACCTCCTGCGCGACACGGTCCCGCGCCTGCACCGCTTTCAGTTCGGATTGCTTCGCCTCTAGCTGTGCGCGCACATCGTCCAGCCGTGACAGGTCAGCGCGCAGTGCTTCCGCCTGAGTCGCCAGCCGCTCGCGGCTCGCAGCCAACTCGACCTTTTCAGTCAAGCGCGCCCGCGCGCATTGTTCGTCCGTCTGGACCGACTCTCGTGCGCGCGCTTCCTTCTCCGCAATGCGCCGATCGAGGTCTGCGAGACGCGATTGCAGATCGGCGAGCACTTTTTCCGATGCACGCCGCGTTTCATTCAGCCCGGTCAGTCGCGAGCGGATGCCGCGCAAGGCGTTGTTCAGTTGCGCGTCGCCGCGCGAATCTGTATCGCGCCGCCGCGTGTTCACGCGATGCACGGCTAAATCCGCGGTGCGCAGTTGCCCGCGGTCGGCGAGCGCGCGCAGCGCGGTGAACACCTCTTCATCGATCTGTCCCTCGGCGTACATTTTATACAATTGCCCGCGCAGGTCTGTGCCTGCCGGCGCTGTTGTGATCGGCGGAGGAGCAGAAACCTGGGAACGGTACAGCAGGGTATCCGCCAAGTAGAACAGATCACCCAACGGAGAGCCGCAGCCCATCGCTATTCACTCCCAGGTGTTGCCGCGACTTGCGGCGTAGGCGCGGTCGCCGCTTTCAACTGTTTCAGTTCATTCTCCACGGCTGCCACGCGGGTGAGGTGAGCCAGTTCCCGGTCAATCTCGTCGCCTTGAGGCGAAAGAACATCTTCCAACGCGCCCGCCGAGATCAAACTATCGATCGCCTGCACGCGCGACTGCATCTGGTTGATGCGCGTCTCGGCGTGCTCGATAGCATGCGCGGCATCGGCCAGGTCTTTGGAGATTCCCGTTGCCGCTTCCCTCACCTGCAGTTGGGCGCGCGACGAGTCGTACAGCGCTTTCAGCTCTTCCTTCTTCCCCTGGAAGAGCTCGATCTTTTGGCGCAGATTCGCCTGGCTGGCTTTGAGACTTTCGACCTGCACATCCACGGAGGCAATGTTCGTATTCAGACTGTTGAGTTGTTCCTGCGCCGCCGCTTTGCGTTCGAGCGCGCGCGTGGCAAGATCATCGCGCCCGAGGGTCACGGCTTGACGCGCCTGTTCTTCGTATTTGGCGACTGTCGCTTGCGCTTGGTCCCGCTGTGTTTCGAGACTACGCCGTGCGGTGGCGACTTCGACCAGACTATCGCTGATCTGGCGCAAGCTCGCTTGCAAGCGCGTGAGACTATAGTCGAGCATGGCGCGCGGATCCTCGATCTGGTCGAGGGCGCTATTCGCGTTTGCCGCAAAGATGGCTTTAAGCCGAGCGATGAGATTCATGGAATCCTCCCTTCTCCTCTTCACGCGTGCGGCTGCGCCGGGTTCGCCGGCTCTGCCAGCAGGTCTGCTCCGCAAAAGGCGCAGTGTGTCCAATCCGTTTGCGCGGCGCGATGACACTTGGGGCAAGCCGTAAGAACGTGGCGACCGCAATTCGGACAGAAGACAAAGTCCTCTGGAATCGCCCCGCCGCATCCCGGGCATCGTACGGTGCTCACGCGCACCGGTGGCTGCATCGATGGATTCGCCGGCGGGATCGCATTTTCGTCGTGCATCCTTTCGGAAGGAATAAGATGATGTCCGCATCCACACATCGCACACCTCCTCGTTCAGATGCCACCATTCTAGCCGCCTTTTATGAAGAGTGTGTGAAGAGGAAATAGGGATTGCGTGAAGGCGCTCGTGACCATTTACTTCGGCGTTGCGCTCTGGGCAAACTTGTCGATTTCAACCGGCCCGAGTGCCTTTCTCAAGTCCTCGGTGCGTAAGATCACGGTCGCATAACGTTCGCCGGAGCCGATCGAGATCTCCGCTTGCGAAAGAACGCTCTGGTCCACCAGGATACGCATCGGAGCCGGCAAGCCGAACGGAGAAACAGCCCCCACCGGATAACCGGTAACCGAGAGAACCTCTTCCTCACTTGCCATGGTTAAGCGGGATTGACCGAGATAGTTGCGCAAAGTGGGCCACGAAACCTGAAGTGTGCCGGCGATTAGCACCATTACAAAGTTGTTTTGCGCCAGACGAAAGACAATGCTGCGAACGACCTGCTCCGGTTTTTGACCGCGCTCGCGCGCTGCTTGTTCCACTGAATGGACGGGACCCGGATGGCGAAATAGCCGATGGGGAATTTTCAGGGCAACCAGTGCGCGGGTAACGGATGTCGAGTCCTCCAAGATTTATTTCCCTCCACAAAAACTAGATGACCGTCGGAATGCCTAGCCCTTTGCTCCCCAACGTCAGAGCCAACCGAAGAGCGTCGCGCCTGATCCCATACGGAGCCAGCCACCATTGCTCGAAGAGCACCTTGCCCCAATGCCAGGCGCGACCCATCTGACGGAGTTCGACTTGCGGTGACGGCTCGCCGAAAAAGTTACCGAAAGCAAAACCCGCGAGGTCTTCGCCGGCTTCTAACATGCAGTAGCCATCTCCGCAGAATGTTTCCTGGGTGCGTGTGCCACTGATTTCAACAGCGATGCGGTGCGCGACTACTTGGGCTTGCGCGTGCGCGAACACGCCAGCTTTCGGCAACATTAGCGGCACATCGGGCTTCCAACGTCCAGGGATGGGGATCGTCGTGACATCGCCCAACGCATAGACGTTTTCGGATTGGGTCGCCAGCGTCGCGCGGTCGACCGAAATCCAACCAGCTTCGTTGGCGAGACCCGCCTCGCGCGTCAGCCGTGGACCGCGGTGCGGCGGAATCGCGACGAGCAAATCGTATTTGAACGGCTCTTTTCCATCGAAGGCGAGTTCGCACGTGGCTGGATTCACCGCCGTCAGTTTGTGCGATGGATGGAAGACGACGTCCTTTCCCGCCAGCATTTGCTTGACCGCATCGCCGAGCGCAGGTCCTGCAACGGGCATCGGCTGTGGCTCTGGCGTGAAGAGATGCACCGCGACCTTGTCGCGGATGCCGCGCCGCCGAAACGCATCGGCGATGAGCATCGCGCCTTCGTGCGGCGCGCCGGGGCATTTGTACGGCAGCGCGCTCACCACCACCGCGACCGTCCCGCCGCTGAACGTTTGCAGCGCATCGCGCAATTTGCCCGCGCCGTCAAAGGTGTAGTACGTGTGCGCGGTGTCCAAGCCGGGGATGGCTTCAGGCGCAAGTTCCGCGCCCAGCGCGACGACGAGGTAATCGTAGTTCAGCGTTTGCGCGCTCGTTTCGACGCGCTGACTCGCCAGATCGATCCCGCGCGCCGAGTCGATCACGACCTCGACGCCAGGTCGCACGAGCTGTCGTACCTCGCGCGTGATCTGCGCGGGCTGACGATCGCCGGTCATCAGCCACAGAAAGGACGGCGCGAACGCGTGCTGTGCGTTCTTCTCCACCAACACGATGCGATGCTCGCGGGGCAACCGTTGTCGCAATTCATTTGCCGCGACCAAGCCGCCCACCCCGCCGCCCAGAATGAGAACCGTTTTGCCACTCATCAGCTTCCTCCTTCCTGGAATCTCGCCTCCTTCAGCGAGTCAATGTTTCTCGGCACTTACGACAAAAGCGCCTTCTCCATAACCCTCGCGTACTTTCGTTTCGCGTGGAAAATCGAAAATAGTCTGGCAGAACTTGAAACCGTCAAAGCCCACTTGACGTGTCCATTCGGCAACTTGAGCTACCGAATAGAAACGGGCGTGTCGATAAAATGGATCGGACGCTTGGCGCGACTCGTACACCCGACCCAGATCGCTATTTCGATCGATGAAACCGATGATGACACGCCCGCCAGGTTTCAACACGCGACATGCCTCGGAGAGCAGCCGCCGCACATCGTCGACGAAACAAATCACCGTGACGAGCAAGGCGAAATCGAACTGGCTCTCGCGGAACGGCAGCCATTCACCGACCGCCTGGCATACCGCAACGGCTCTGCCCTTGGCGATTCGCGCCATCGATTCGCTGGGATCAATTCCGATCTGGATGCCGCATGGAATCGCAAAGCGACCGGTGCCGACGCCAACTTCAATGCCGATGCCGCTCGCAGGTATGAATTTGCGCACGGCATCGACTTCGCTCTGATACCAGCGCGCGTTCTCGTCAAACCAGCGATCGTACTCTGGCGCGTGTTCGTCAAAAACCGTCACCGCGTTCATCGGCAAGCGGCTAGTTTCCAAAGATAGGCACTCTACTATCCATCACGCAGCGATAAGCATAGACATACATTCCAGCCGACCACGCCTGATGTGGGTAGCCCATCGGTCTGCCCGTGATGCCGTGACACCACTCGTTGAACTCCCACTCTTCTTCAATCCCCTGCTGATTGACCTGCGCCAGTTTGACCAGTTGCTGCCGCGCTTCGGCCAGTCGTCCCACTTTGACGAGCGCCGCCACATAGAACCCGCCGACAAAGGGCCAGATGCCGCCATTGTAGTACTGGTTCGGCAAGTTCAGGTTGTTATTGCGATAATATTCTCGCCAGTCCTTGTCGCCGGGATAGATGACGGGATTCAACACTCGGACTGGGTATGGCTCGGCGATACCGGCCTGATGCAGGTAATCCAAGATGCGCTTTTCTTGAGCCGGGTTCGCCACTTCCAAGAGGATCGCCAACAAGTTCCCGAAGACATCACAATAGTCGCCAAAGGCGCGGAAGGCCACGTACGGCAAAAAGAAGGGACGTTTCACCAGCACGGGGTCTACCTGACCCAAGGTGTGTTTCCACTCGGTATGTCCTGGGCAATTGGGTTCCCATTCCTTCTCATTCTCCGGTCCGACCCAGAGGACCAGGCGAATCTTGTGGCGCACATCGTTAGCTATCGCCGCATAGCGTTCGTTGTCCGCGTTGACGACGCGCCCCCATTTCCGCTATGGCGCGCAGAGCCGCATACCAGAGGACATTGTCGTACAGAATGTTGAAACGATTCGCGAGCAAATCCGCCCAGTCGGCGGCTTCGTGAACTTCCAAGAGTCCACATCCGTTAGAGTCCCGGTAACACAGCCAGAGCAGCGCCTTTTCCAGGGACGACCAGGCAGCGCGCAAGAATTCGACGTTGCCGAAAGCGCGATATTGGATCACGTGACCCAGGATGAACCAGAGGTTCGAGTCCACCGAGCCGGCATTCGTGTGATCGAGTCGTCCGGTGGCAACGCTGACGTTGTTGGGGATAGCACCTAATAACCGTTGCATAATTTGCTAAACTTTTTTGAGCGTGCTACAAACTGGGCATGACTATCATTCATGCCAATTCTAACGACTGGAAAGAGATTCGACGTCTGCGCGCACTTGATCTCAAGCAAAATCACTGGAAACAAAAAGACATCGCTACCGCGTTGGGCGTGACTCCCGGTGCTGTCAGTCAATGGATGACTGCCGTGCAAACCGAAGGGCCAGAAACTTTGCTTGCCCGTCCTCATCCGGGAGCACCACCCAAACTCTTGGAATCACAGAAACGTCTCATTCCGGATTTCTTGTCGCACGGTGCCGAAGCGTATGGCTTTCGCGGTCAAGTCTGGACGTGCGCTCGCGTGGCCAAAGTGATTGAACAGGAGTTCGGCGTCTTGTATCACAAAGCGCATGTCTCTCGTGTGCTCAAGGAACTTGATTGGACACCGCAAAAACCAATCCGCCGCGCGGCACAACGCGATGAAGATGAGATTGCATCGTGGCGCGCTGAAGTTTGGCCTGAGCTAAAAAAAGAGCGATGAAGGAACGCCGGACGCTTGTTTTTGTGGATGAATCGGGCTTTTATCTCTTGCCAGGCGTCGTACGGACTTATGCTCCCTGCGGACACGCGCCCATCCTGCGACCGATCGAAACGCGCGATCACTTGTCTGTCATGAGTGGCATCACACCCACCGGCGATCTGTTTACCCTGACGCGAAATGATTCGTTGACAGGAGCGGAAAGCGTTCTCTTTTTGAAACATTTGACCCACCAAATGGATCGTCGCTTGTTGGTGATCTGGGACGGCTCACCGATCCATCGAAACGATCAAGTCAAATCGTTTTTGGCTGATGGTGGTGCAAAACATATCCACCTGGAACGGTTGCCGCCGTATGCACCGGATTTGAATCCGGATGAAAGCGTATGGCAACACCTGAACCATGTCGAAATGCGAAATCTGTGTTGTCCCGACTTGGACACTCTGCACCGTGAACTGAATCTCGCCTTCCTACGACTGCGAAGGAGACCGGACTTGGTTCAATCCTTCTTTGCAGGCGTTGGATTAGCGATTTGAAAAGTTTAGTTTTTAACGCAACGAGGGTTAATTCTGAGTGTTGCCCCGCCAACGTCAACAAGGCCGCGCGCAGACACTCTTCTTTGTCGGGCAAGAGCGTCAGCCCAAGTGCCGTGATCGCGCTGTCCCTTGCCCAGACATGCGGATAGCCCTCGGGCGACGCCATCACCCCCAGCGGGCTGCACGCTTTCTCCAGCACGGCGCGCGCTTGTTCAAAAGCCACGTCGGTAATCTCATCCATACTCATTGCGTTAGCCCTTGCCCCAACGCGTCCAACTGCATGCGAATCTCCGCGAGGCGTGCTTCCAGCCGCGCCTGGTCGCGATCAAACCGCGCGGTGTTGCTGCAAAATCTGCGCGCCGACGTGAACACCGGTTTGCCCGAGGACAGCGCGGCGCACACCTGCACTCCCGAAGGGGTGCGGTGCAAGTGTTTCATCCGCCTCTTCCAATTCTGCTTGGATATTTTGCTGGTCGCGTTCCAATTCTTCGCGTGTCATCCAACCGATTCCTCATCATTCACAGTGCGCCGATCACGCGCGTGTGCTCATCGAACAAACCGACGAGTCGCGCGTAATCCGCGACCTTAACCGGCTCGCGCAGTTTGAGTGGCGTGAAACCGCGCAGCGTTAAATCCTCGCCCAAAGCGTAGCACGCAATTTTGCGCGGCATGTCGCGTAAGGCGGTTTCGCTCTGCAGCGCCGCGAGGACGCCATCCTGCAAGAGAAATAGCGACACGGCTTGCCCTTGCTCGTGGAGCGTACGCGCTAACTGCCAGGCACGCTGCGCGTTCACGCTGGATGGCGCGCTACTGACCAGCATCAAAACAGATTCCATGGTTGACTCTAACCTCCAATCTCTAATGTCTAGCTTCCAACTTCAATACACCATCACCAGGTCGCTCTCTGTCAGCAGGCGTGCCACTCCCGCATCATCCACCGGTTCGACGCCGATGACAAAGTGCTCGTCGGTCAACAGTCCCCGCGCCTGCGCGGATGGCGTGTGGAGATAAACGCGCGCGCCTTTGGCCATGCCCTTCGCGAGCGGCGCGACGAGCGACGTCCAGCCAGTGCTGCCCGCATCCTGCCCATCGCGCGCGACGTACACACCATCGTCGACCAACAGCACATTCGTTTGAAGGGCTTCGAGCGCCCCGCCCATGTGACGGATGGCTTCCGCTGCGTGAATCTGACCGTACGGCGGACGGCGAATCAGAATCGTCAGTGAATTCTTGGTCGTCATGTCTCAGCTCCCCAGTGTGATGAACACATCGCTCGATTTCATCAAGCCAAACAACCGCTTCATCGAACTGGGCTCCGCGCCGGGCAGGAAATCGTCCGCCGCGATGCCACGAAAGTTCAGGCACGTGCCGCACAATTCGACGTGCAAGCCGCGGGCCATGAGTTCGCCGAATTCCTTGCCGGCGTGCGGCAGACCTTTCGGATTTTGATCACGGGAAAAATTGTGCACGCCGTCCGCCGAGGCGAACAGGTTGACCGCGTAACCCTGGTCGAGCGCGGCGCGCGCAAGTTCGATGGCTGTGTGTGTGTTCTCGTACGCATACGGCGTGGTGGTGAGAAAAAGCGTCAGCGTCTTCATCGTCGTTCTTCGATTCCTCCTTTGGAAAAATGATCGTATCGTCGGCGTGCGGTTACTTGATTCCGCTCGCGCAAAAAATCTCGACTTCAGCCACGTCACCTGACGTGGTGGAATGTACGCATCACCGCTTGCCGATCAGTTCGTAACGCTGGGATGACAACCCCACTTCGCTGAACCAATTTTCAATCTCCTCGCGCGTAAAGCCCAACCATACGTCGGCGAGTTCGGTTTTGAACCAATCGAAGGTGTGATGCACAGCGTCGGTAATCACGACGCGTCCGCCCGGCTTGCATACGCGCGCCATCTCGCGCAGCGCGGCAACGGGATCTGGCGCGTGATGGAGCGCCATATTCGCGACGACCACGTCGGAGGACGCATCGTCCAGAGGCAAATGTTGCAAAGTGCCCTGATGGAATTCCACGTTGGTCAGTCCTAACTTGAGCATGTTCTCTCGCGCCACACCGAGCATCGCGTCCGAGAAATCTACTCCGATCACCTGCCGGGCTAAGGGCGCAAGCCCCGCCGCCATGAAGCCGGTGCCGGTACCCACATCCACGACGGTTTGCGTTTTGGCAATGGGCGCGTGTTCGAGTGTCTTGACGATAACAGATTCGTCGTAATAATTGGAGCGCAGGGAGTCCCACTCCTTCCACACGCTGGAAATATTCGAGTACGTGAGTATCCACGGGAACCTCCAATGGAATGTTTATCGAACTAACGTCTCGCACATCGGCGCGGCGACCACCCAGCTCTATGAAATGTCAGCAACGATGGCAGTCGGGCGTGATCGAAAGCGCCCAGAACGGGTCGTCTCTCATCCTTCGCGGTTCGACGGTCGCGTCTCGCGCATCTGCCAGAGCACTAGCGAAGCTGAAGCGAAGACGACCAGCCCAAGACCGAGGAATGCCCCACGCGGCGCAAGCCACGTCGCCGCCAGACCCACCGCCAGCCCGCCCAGAGCATAACCTCCATCCCGCCATAGACGATAGACCCCCAGCGCCGTTCCACGCCAGATCGGATTGGCGGCATCACTCACCGCCGCCAGCAATACGGGATAAAGAAGCGCGGTTCCCACGCCAATGATAATGGCAGCCGCAAGCCAGACCAGCGTTCCCACGGCTGCCGCCGCCAGTACCAGTCCGAGGCCGTTCAAGACCATGCCAAGCACGATGGGCGGCTTACGACCGATCCGATCACTCAGTGCGCCGGTCAGCAATTGTCCCGCTCCCCAGCTCAAGGCATACGCCCCTGCAGTAAGACCGACGACGCCAACGCCGAAACCCTGCCTCGCCATCGCGAGCGGCATGAGTCCCCAGACCGCTGTGTCACTGAACTTGTTGATCATGCCGGCTTGACTGCACGCGAAAAGCGTCGGGTCACTCCATGACACACGCCAAAAGACGCGAGCGAGCGAAAGCCGACTCTGCGCCGCGGGCACCGGGTCAGCGGCGGCTTCCAGATGGGTAAAGTCACGCGTCTCGCGAATTGCAAGCAATGCAAGCAGCAAGCCAACGACAGTCACCGCCGCCGCCGCCAGAAACGGAACAGGGCGCAACCCGAACTGGTCAGCCAGGAAGCCGGTGGCGGCGCTCGCTAGAGCGACTCCGGTGTAGCCGGCAAATTCGTTGATCCCGAGCGCAAGTCCCCGCCGACGCGGACCGACGAGATCGATCTTGCTCGTGACCGTCATCGTCCAGGCGAACCCTTGATTCGCACCGAGGAGGAGATTGGCTGCCACGACCCAGCCCCAGCTCGGTGCCAGCAAGATCAGCCAGGGAACCGGGAGACCGAGCACCCAGCCGATGAGCAGGACGGGCCGCCGTCCCACGCGATCAGCCAATCGACCAGCCAAGAGGTTGAGGGGGCCCTTGACGAGACCGAACGAGACAATGAAGGAGAGCAGTATCGTCACCGAGCTGATCCCGAAAACCTGCTGTCCGAGGAGTGGGACGATCGCCCGTTCGCTGCCAATCAGCATGCCGACGAAAAGGTTGTCTATCGCGAGCCAAGCGAATTGCTGCCAGTTGGCACGCAGGCCGAGGGTGATCGGTGACGGGTGACGAGTGACGAGAGCAGGTGTCTCCAACGTGCGTTACTTCTCGCGTGTGACGGGATAGCCCGCGCTTTCCCACGCGCCAAAGCCGCCGTACATCAAACGCACGTTGCGATAGCCGCGTCGCTCCAACACCGAAATGGCAACCGTCGAACGCTCGCTGTGCCCGCAGTGAACGACGAGCGGTTCTTCGGTGGCGAGGGGCACCACGTCGAACGGCAACCGTCCTCCCTCAATGTGGAGCGCGCGCGGCAAATGCCCGGCGCGCCATTCCGCGTCCTGCCGCACGTCGAGCACGTGCGACGCGCTACCGTGTTCATCCGCGCGATACACTTCTTCGACCGAAAGGATCGGCACGTGCGACACAGAGAATCCTTCCGCTTGCCACGCCGCGATTCCGCCGTCGAGATAGCCGCGCAGGTCGTCGGAGCCAATGCGAATGAGTTGGCGCACGGCATCTTCGCGCGCGGCGGGGTCCTGCGCGATCAAAATGATCGGCGTGCGAAAAGGCAGCACCCAGCCTGCCCAGGTGCAGAGCGGCGTGCCCAGCGGAATGCCGTACGAGTCCGGAATGTGTGCCTCAGCGAATTCGCGCGGCGGGCGCGTGTCCACCACGGCGACGCCTTGCGCCATCTGCTCGCGCACGACTTGCGGCGAGAGTGGTTTTGGCGCTGGCACGCCGCGCCAAACTTCCGCGCCGAGTTGATTCACCGCACGTAGATAATTGAAATAGGTGGGATAGGAAGGCAGACGGCCAAGCGCTTGCGCGATAAACTCGTCTTCCGATTCTGCAAGCGCCAGCGGATTCGTTTGTCGCTCGCGCCCGATGGTGCTCGTACATTCTGAACTCGACGGCGCATTGCAAAACGATCCTGCGCCGTGCGTCGGATAAATGGCAACGTGGTCGGGGTAGCGGAGCAGTTTGTGATGAATCGACTCGTACAGCAGGTGCGTCAACGGTCGCGTGAAATGATGTCCCAGCAAATCCGGGCGCGCCGCGCCGCCGACGATGAGCGCGCCGCCCGTGAAGAGCGCCGTCGGCTCCGTGCGTTCGCCTTCGAGCAAGGCAAAACTAATGTGCTCGGGGGTGTGCCCTGGCGTCGCCAGCACCGCCAGTTTCAAATCACCCAGCGCGAGCGTATCGCCTTCCTTCAAGCGCAGGTAGTTAAAGGCGAGATTCGATTCCGCGCTCGCGCCGATCAGCACGCCATACTGTGCCGCGAGTTCGCGTGCACCCGAAACAAAATCGGCGTGCAGGTGCGTATCGAGCGCATGCGTCAAGCGCAGTCCCAGTCCTTCGGCGATGTGAACGTAGCGGTCGATATCGCGCTCGGCATCGATTACGACAGCTTGCCGCGTTTCTGCGGCGGCGACGAGATACGACGAGTTGCCGAGATTTTCATCCACGAACGGCTGGGTGAACATCGATGGAATTCCTCTCTAGTCTGCCAGCGCATAGCCCGCTTGCTGCCACTCGTGCACGCCTTCCTCCAAGCGCGCGACGCGCAAGCCCTTCCGCGTTAATGTTTCAGCGGCTTCATCGGCAAGCACGCAGTAGGGTCCGCGGCAGTAGGCGACAATGGTACGGCGGCGCGGTAATTCCTTCAGCCGCCGTTCCAGTTCTTCGAGCGGGATGGAAATCGCGCTCGGCAAATGACCGGCGGCGTACTCGGCGCGCGGGCGAACGTCGAGCAGAACCACCTTGCCCTCGCGGAGCCGCGCGTGCAGGTCGTCGAGCGCGATCCGTTTGAACGCGTGCCGCTGTGTGCGGTAGGCGTCGAGCGTAACCGCCACTTGATCGAGGCGTCGTTCCGCGACCGTACGGATGTGGAGCCATAACTGGGTCACCAGGGGATCGGCAATCCGATAGTGAATGTACAAGCCCTGCCGCTCGTCGATCACCAGGCGGGCGCGTTTGAGCCGCTGGAGATGCTGCGAAGCGTTCGCGATGCTCAGGTTTGCCTCGCGCGCCAAGGCCTCTACTGTGCGTGGACCTTGCGCCAATAGGTCGAGCAGTTCCAGGCGATGAGGATTCGCCATCGCGGCAGCGATACGCGCAAAGAGGCGGTAGAGGTCTTGCTTGTTGGCGCGGGGCGGTTTCTTTTCAAAAGACATGGGGGGCGCTCCAAAGTATTCAATGAGTTTATTGAATACTAACACCCTCCGACGGCTTTGTCAACCCACCTGCGCGTGGAGGTGTCGCGGTCTTGAGCGAACACTGAGAAACTCGGCGTGCCTCCAGCCCAGTTGACGTGAAAAGCAGGGGCTCGCCTCGTTTGGATCGATGCGAGCCCCTGGTATTCTGGCGCACATTGGAAAGGCTACTTTGATTCCCCAACAGCCACAAGCGATTCACGGTTGCCATATCGGTCGGAATCAGACACCGACAGCGGGTTTTTTCCTTTTCCTGATTCGAGAGACCGGTTTCAAAGTCAATAGTTTAGGATGATATATTAGAGGTGAAAACTATTGACAAATGCCGAAAGTCACTGTATAAGGTGCTAAAATAGGGGTTTAACGGCTGAAAAAGAGCATGCATAATTTTCCAGCCGCTCCGTAAAAGCAACGAAAGTCCCCCCTCTTTTTCAAGCGTGCCGCTGCCGGGAAGCGAGCCGCGGAGATGACGCTTCGCGTCTGGCTCCCCGGCGGTAGCGCGCCGGAGAAAGGGGGCATCATGCGATCCAACGGACTGCTGACGGACCTGCTCATTTCGACGCTGTGGTTCGCGCTGTTCTACTTCGCGCTGGGACAAATGCGGAAGCCACTGTTCGGCTATTTCGCGCATATCGCGCAGCTGTTCGAGTTCTTTCCGTGACGAGAAAAACGCGCCGCACACAAAAGACCCGCCGAAATTCGGCGGGTCTCTCTTTTCGAACGGCTGGCGCATCTTCCCTGGAACTCCCTGGCATGACTGTAGCGCACTCCGTCACGCGAAAGAAAGCCACCTTCCAACGGTACCAACCAAAGAGATTCTAGCTGGGTGCCAGAAAACTTGACCGTTCCTGCACGATGACTGATACTCCACCTGCGCGAATTGACCACGTATCAATCGCTGCGATCCGTGCAATGGGCATCATCTCATTGCGCCCGATCCCTGGGCTGCGCGTTTCGCCAAGTAGGCTTCCACTGCCGCGGTTGTGGTCACCCAGCCGCGTGCAACCTTGCGACCGCGAATCTTTCCCTTGCGAATCAGAGCTTGCGCATAAGGGACGCGACATTCCAGGCGCTTCGCTAGTTCAGGAACCGTGATCTCTTTTGCAGCCACTTTGGTTTGTCCTTCCTGCTGTTTTGTACGCGCGTATAGTCAGCATAAGGATTCCCTTCGCATCACGAGTGCTTTTTCTCATTTCAAGCCACGGATGGTCCAGGGCCAAAACAGGGTCAACCACACGCCAGCGCCAATGAGAAGCAGGGGTACAAGAAAAACATATTAGCCCCTGGCGAATGATGGAGCAGGCTCTCAGCTGGCGTACCGCTGAATTTATTTGGTTGTTTTCCCACTAGCGTAGAGTTCTTGATAGACTCGATAACTTAAGGATACTCGCTCCAGGTACTCGCGCGTTTCCCCGAAACCGATCCAGCGCAACAGGTCATCGCGATTGGAGACCATGGGGTCTTTTTGCCACGACTCGACGCTAACGGCTCCACCGTTGTAAGCCATAATGGCCAGGTCGTTGTCTCCTTTGAAGTAGGCCGCCAAGAAGTGCAGATACCAGGCACCCATTCGAATGTTTTGTTGCGGACGGAACGCATCGCCGGGCGAAATATCCTGACCGAGCTGCTCGGCGATAAAGGTCTGGGTCGTCGGGGTGATCTGCATCAGTCCGCGCGCCCCCGCAGAGGAAAGTGCTTCCGGATCAAAACGGCTCTCCTCCCGCATCACCGCCCAGATTAACAGTGGATCCACATTGAATTCTGCCGCCGCCGAGGCCACGGTGTCGGAATACGGCCGCGGATAACTCAACTGCCAGAATCCCAGAGGTGCACGATCGTGATTCTGAATGTACTTTTCCGCAATCGCTTCCGCGTCGAGCACGTACCCGCGCGTGCTTAGTCCTTCCGCCATCGCGAGGTCTACTTCCGGTGCATGGTGAGATCGCGAAGAGAGCACCAGTTCCAGGTGCGCGAGGTCTTCACGACCGATCGACTCGAGCGCATTAACGCGTTCGAGATTGTCTGCGCTGGCGGCATCGAGCGGGGGCGCCGTCGGCAAACTGAATTTGCCATCGTTCGCGCGTATCGCCAGCCAGTCCACCCCGAACCCATCCAATAACGTTTTGCCCTGGGCTTGCGCTGGCTGATCTCCCAATCTCTTACCCAGGACGTAAAGCCGATAAGCTGCGTCGTCGGCAAAACTGCTGTTGGATCGCGCCACTTGCGCATAGAGGGGCAGCGTCTCGGTCAATCGTTTTTGGGCTTCCAAGATTCCAGTCGCATTCCACCACGCCACCGGATAAGGAGAATTGAGATCAAGCGCAAGCGCTTGCTTGGGGTCAGAGTCCTCCAACAAGTTAGCTTGGACGAGTTGACTGTCCGGCGTCTTGATTTGCTCGTAGATTGCCAGCGCGTCCTTGGTCCGATTGAGGCTCACCAAAGTTTGAGCGAGTCCCATCTGAGCCGTGACGTCATCGGGGTTCGATTTCAGCCAGGTCTGGTACGCCGTCATCGCGTCATCGTATTGTCCCAGTCCGGCGAGCGCTTGCGCGCGCAATAGCAGCGCCTTTGAGTCGCCGATTCCCTGGAGCGTTTCCAGCGCATCGCTGTAATAGGTCGCGGAGATCAAATCTTGGGCGATGGTCAACTGATCCTGTCCCGTGCGGCGCATTCCCTCGAATGCATCCGGCTGCTTCGACAGCAAGGCGTGATACTCCGCGTAGGCATCCTTGTTGTTTCCCTCTTGCTCAAGGTAGCGCGCCAATTCAAGTCGTAAAGCCACGGTGTCGTTCAAAACCAATGCGGCGTGGTATTCGTCGGCGGCTTTGGTCGCCTCGATGCTCGCGTAATAGCGCGCCCGCGCAATGTGCGCTTCGTACGCGAGCGGACTCTGCGGATCGAAATCAATGATCGCTTGCAGCGTCTGCATGGCATCCAGGTCAGGCATCTGTGCTTCAGCCGTCCAGAGCCGCGTATAATCTTTGAGCACCGGCACTTGATCGGCGAGCCGCGCGTACAACTCTACTGCGCGCCCTGGCTTTGCGCTGCGCGCTTCAGCGTAGACATCCTGGGGAGAACGCAGATAATCTCGATAGTTCCAAAATACAATTGCTCCTGCAATGAGGACCACAACGAAGATCGCCAAAATCAGACGCTTCAACCCGAATGGCCGATTCGTATTCATCGTCACCTTTTCACTATTGTCCCAAGCGGAACGCGTGCAAGCGCCGGTCGGTCGAGCCGACGAAGAGTTTATCCTCAGCGACGATTGGGCTCGCCGTAATCGCTCCCCCCGTCCGATAACTCCCCACGAGCGCCCCGGTCGCGCGGTCCAGTCCGTAGAGATACCCATCGTCGGAGCCGACAAAAACCGCCGACTGCCATACCGCAGGCGTGGAGCGGATCATGTCCTTGGCCTGAAACTGCCAAAGCAAAATACCGTCTTGCGACCGCAGCGCATACAGGCGGCCATCGTTGCAGCCGGCATAGACCACGCCGTTGGCGACAGTGGGCGAGGACTCGAACGCGCCATCTCCCCGGAAGCTCCATTTCAGATGACCACTGGTTTCATCGAGCGCATAGAATTGCCGATCGGTCGATCCAACATACACCATTCCTCCGACGACGGTTGGACCGCCCAAGAGGGCTCCTCCGGTTCGATAGCGCCAGACCAGCGTTCCGTCCGCGCTGTCGAGCGCATAGACGTATTGATCGCTCGTCCCGAAGAAGACGCGGTTTCCGTCGACGGCTGCTGCTGATTCGATGCGGCCGTCCGTTTTGTATCGCCAGATCAAATGTCCGTCTGTAGCACCGAGCGCATACAAGTAACTATCGTTCGAACCAACATAAAGGACCTTGTTGGCGAGTATGGGCGACGCGGTGATCCACCTGTCCGTCTTGTGTTGCCAGAGCAGTTTGCCCGTGCTGACTGCAAGCGCGTAAACAGTTCCGTCCCAGGAGCCAAAGTAGATCACATCGCCGGAGAGGGCTGGCGCCGACGTGATATTTCCGGTCGTCTCAAATTTCCAGACCTGTTGTCCCGTTTCGGTGTTGACGGCGTGCAAGTCGTTGTCGTCCGAGCCGACGTAAACGACTTGACCGTTGACCGCCGGTGTTCCACGAATATAGTCACCGGCGCGGTAGGCCCAGGCAAAAGAAATCGTAACTGGCTTCGTGGTGGTCGCAGCTCCACACCCGACGAGGAGAGCGGCGATCACTATCACGCACGACAAGATTTTGGCATTCATCGATCTTCCCATCTTGCTTTTTGGCTCCGGCATGCTTCCGTCTAATATGGCACAATGCTTCAGTATACTGCAACTCATCCTGGTGCTATACCACGTGAAGTGCAACCGCATAGCGTTGCCGGTGTGCATGTCTTCGATGACGTCGGTCGGTCATCGTCTCGTTCATATCGGCGGCAAGACCTCCGCAATATTGTGCAATTCCTTTTCCAAGTTGTCACCGGAGCGGTAATGCTCAAGCCAACTATCGCTGAGTTGATGTACCCAAGCGATTGGCGGCGGTGGAATTTTTTCCCAAATACTGCCCACTGAATAGAACAGACCGATATCCCAACCGATTTTGTGTGACTCGCCCAAACTCTGCGCGGTGATTTTCCCTACTTGTCTTTTCGGATCGTAAAAGTGTCGAATGCGAGGGTCAACCATAGTCTGAGCCACATTCATGGCTTCCTTGGCGTTGTCGGACGGAAGCATCTTTATCCAAACCATGCTTACGCTAATGTCCGCGTTCGGATGATCGTGGAGAATGATTTTCTGCACCGCACGGGCACCGTGTAAACAGGGGGGTCAGGTGGGCGAAGCGACAACCACCAAGCGCAATTTAGTTTTGTGACGATTAAAGCGGGCTTTCAGCGATGCGATTGAGTTAGCCAACGAGTTGACTTTGGTTTTCATTTAGCGAAAAGGGAATCCTGTTCTTTTAGGAAATAAATGTCAGAGAACGCTTCTGCTCACCGCCGACGCGGTTTTTGTGCGACGGTCGGCGGGCGATAGTTTCCAGACGCACGTCATCGCTTCTCCATTTCGAAAAGCCTTTGGAGCATTAGGATGACCTATGTCGCGCAGCTTGCCTAAACACGATACTCAGCAGCACGCCTGAAAAGATCAGCACGATCCAATTGGTCATGAGGATCGTCACTTCGAAGGCGACTAGGTCATTCTTCAAGAGCCAGAGACCGACGAACGATACGACCGCCAGGACGAAACTCAGTGCAAAAAGCCATCGTATCGCGCGCTCGACCGTCCCTCCGGCGAACAAGGGAGCGGCGAAGAGGAACGCGACGCTCATCATCAGATAGCCGAGCGCCTCTCCCGCAATGAAGAACCCGTGGGGGTTGTACTGCGTGAACAGCGTGAGACCAGCGGTCTCCCCGCTCTGGAGACTCGGCATGACAATCGTGAGCTGACTGAAATAGTCCGCGACGATGACCACCGCGTAGGCCACCGCGAACAACAACGCGATTCGACTGAAAAGTTTCTTCCCTTCCGGAGCGAAGGAGTGGATGCACGCGAAGAGCACGGCGAAGATCGGAGCCAACAGAATTCCGGGAACTAGCCAGAAGTAGTCGCCTGGGATGAACTGCGCCACATCCGTGTATGGGTAGGCGATACAACCCCAGGTCGCGCAGAACGGTCCGCTCCGGGCGGGAGTTGCGATGGCGATGACGGAGAACAGCGCAGCGAAGATGGCTGTCAAGACAGCAGACCACCATCCAAGTTGACTCGCCGTCTTGTGGACCGAGTCTGTAGTTTCGGCATAAGGAACTTGATTCATCATGTTCATTCATCCTTTCCGTTTGCGTCGAAGAGCAGCTCGCGCCACTTCTGAGCGAAATGTCTGGAAACTACTTGCTCCCGGCACCGTTGCAGGAAGCATACGCATCTATTTCGCGGCATCTCGGATAAGCTTTCGTAGAATAGAGCGATGACATCGTTTCTCATTCTGGCAATGGCAACCGATCGCAATCGGAGTGCGTTGGGCTAGTTGAGCCAGTAATCGAATCGCTTGACGACTGTTTGTGTTACTCAGCATTTCGTGTTGGTAACGTTTGGTAAACGCGCGCCAAACAGGCGCGGCGTCAACATCGTGCGCATGGATCCAACTGAGCAATTCCTGGCTGGGTGCGAGCAGGGGCAGCCAGACATCATAATAATCCAACCGCGCGTAGTCTTCTTTATGGACCCCCCGCGGGGGCCGACGTACGACGCCAACGCGGAGACCCTCTCCCCGCCCACGCTTCGATCCCAATTGATACGTCTGAAGTTTTAGTGCCATCCCACCTTCCGTGCAGAATCCAATTTGAACGCGCGCATAAAATACTTGACGTAACAGGTGCTGGACCAGTCTAGCATTTTGTACGCGCGTTCAAAAGGTTTGTCATAAGCAGTAGAGTTGACGCATTTTTATACGCGCGTGCAAAATACCAGGCGTTCTCTGTCACACCTTTCGGAAAGAAGCAGGATTTCAAATTGCGCGCCCGATCAACCGAGGGTTGCGTTCTGTTTGGTCTGACAGCATCGGAGTCGATTGCAGCCGCTTGATTTCATAGCCTGTTAAGATGGCTTGTCCCTGTCGATCTGTTCGTACGCGCTCGCGAATAAGCACTGGCTCGCGTTGAGAAAGCAGCGGACCATGCCGCTCGAGCGCCGCGCCACTCCAGAGTACTTGATACATCCCGTGCTCGTCCTCCATGTCCACCAGCCACATGGATTCCTGTTTCGATACAAAGCGATGGGTTGCCAGGCGAATTCCTGCGACTGTCACATCCTGACCAACGCGTTCACTCAGTGCATTGCTATGAATCAGATTGTACTGCGATAACTCATTTGTCACAAGTTGCAGAGGATGGACACTCACCCACTGTCCAAGCACCTCGCGTTCCCAGGCGGCGCGCTCGTGGATCGTAGGTTCGGATACCGAATCTATTGATGCTAATGGAAGCAACCCCAATTGTCCCGTGTGCCGACCATGCCAGCGGTCGCGCTCGAGTTGCGCCAGCATCGTTTTGGGATTCCCCCAACCGTCTAGCGCGCCCGCTTTGACTAGATTGACCGCCTCGGCGTACTGCGGCTGGGCGCGGACGAGAACATCCTGGAGCGAATCGAAGGGACGCTGCGCGAGGAGGGTCGCTATGGTCGCGCGCGTCAGCTCACGCACCTGACCGAGTCCCATCCACAGGGTTCTGGGCGGTTCCAGTGTGAACACCTCGCTACTGTGATTAACGTGCGGCGGTCGGACGACAAGTCCCAGGCGTCTCGCCTCGCTCATATACACTCGGAAAAGTATTCTGCAGGTTAGCCCCTTGCTTCTGTTGGCCCAACACCGCATCAATCACTGGCTTCATCGCACCGCAGTTGCCGTGATCGCGGTATTGCTCCCAGGTTGTCCTGATGATCGCCTCATTCCCTCCGGGAGAGTGTTGCAGAATTCAGTCCTCTGAACTAGCGAAAACTTGAAAGTGGCCTCAAAATGTGCGATGATTGTGGTACCTGCCAACAACCCGCTGCACAAAAGAGACCACCATGCTCATTATACCCGATTTTGCGCTGGCTGTTTTCCATCTGTACTTCGCCCCATTACTGGTCTGGTTAAGCGACCAAACGTATCTGATCTTACTTTGGCAATGTCACATTGTAACATCAAGCCGACGAGATTCTTACCGATGTCTTGAAGATCACCCTTGACCGTTCCAATCACCGTGCGGCCTAGCGGCTCAACTTTGGCTTGGACCAAGTAGGACTGCAAGGCCGCGACCGCTGCTTTCATAGCTCGCGCAGAGATCAGCATCTCCGGCACATAGTACTCGCCGCGCGTGTAGCGCTCGCCAAGCTCCGCCATCGCCGGGATTAGCGCAGGGTCTAGACGGCAGAAGTCAGAAAGATGAATGCTGAAGCGACACGGTTCCGCCGGGATTCGCGTCCGCATCTTTGTTTTTGCCGCTCGTCCTCGAAATATCCTTCATCACTTATCTTGCGACAGGATAAGCACCGAATAGGGACCGATACCCACGTTAGCCTGGAACGGCATACCGTCTTGCGAGCCATTTCCGGCTATCGTATCGTAGCCCAATTGATTCCCAAAGTCGGCACTGTATCCTTGCCAATCGCTGTTCAAGCGCACGTGCCATAAACCTGCTCTTGGAAAACCAAGCAAATAGCTTTGATAACCGCGGTTAGCAAAGTTCGCAATGATGAGAACGTCGTCCCCGGGTCCACCCATCTCCCAGCGGTGAAAGGCGATCATCTTGTCGGTATCATTGACGTGATGCACGTTAAGATACTGACCGCGGAGACCACGCGTCTGATTAAACCAGTTTCGGCGCCATCGGATCAAATCGCGATAGAGCGTGTGGATGCCCGCATAGGTTTGCAGTCTCGTCCAATCGAGAGGAGCCGTATCGCGGAAATATTTGTCTTCCAGAAATTCCTGTCCCTGAAAAATTAGTGGGATGCCGGGCGCGGTAAAGACCAGCGCCGCGCCGAGCGTCGACCGCTTACGTGAGAACCAGCTCCCCGCGTTCCCAGGCCAGATTTCCTCCGGTACGCGTTCGTGACCGTTCGCCACTTCATCGTGCGATTCTGTATAAATCACTCGCTGCACGGCATCGCCATTGTAGCGATGATACAGCGCATCGCGCACCGCCAGCATGTCGCGATCGGAATCGTTGGGTGTAATGAGCGCTTGTCGAATCGGATGCACAAAGCTGGTATCCCACTGCGAACCAAACCCTGCGCCGCCGATAGCCGTGTCCTTGGTGATCCATTCGTTGTTTTGCAGGTCTTCCGCCACCGCGATTTTCCATGGTTGCGTTGCGCGGATTTCATTGTTGATCCATTGTAAAAGACTCCAGCCATCGGCAAGATCGCGACCGTCGACGGCGCGGATGTTGCTGACCGAGTCGAGCCGCAGTCCGTCCACACGATATTTGTTGAGCCAAAAGAGCGCATTGTCGCGGATATATTGGCGAACCTCCGGACGTCCGTAATCCGGACGCGTGTCGCCCCAATCCGTGTGAGCGCGCGCGTTATCATAAAAGTAAATGCCACCGTTGTGGTCGGGATCCGACCACCCATCAAAACGCCACAGGTCGAGATCGCCTGGTCCAAAATGGTTATAGACCACATCCATGATGACGGCGATGCCGTGACTGTGTGCGGCTTTCACGAATCGATACAAACCTTGCGGTCCGCCGAGCGAAGAATCGACGGCGAATGGATCGGCTGGATTGTATCCCCATGAATAATCCATCGGGAATTGCAGCACCGGCATAATTTCGATAGCGTTTATGCCGAGGTCTTGCAGATACGCGAGCCGCGGCACAATGTCATCAAATGTTCCAGGTCCAACGGTAGAGCGATCGTTGAACGTGCCGACGTGCATTTCATAGATCACCAATTCATTCCATGCGGGCATCACAAATTGATCGCCAGTCCAGTCAAAGTTTGGATCGTGGATGATGGCGTTACCGGACGCGTTGACTACTTCACTCGCATACGGATTCTTGTGCCAAATGAGCGGCAACGAGCCGTTGCGAAGTACAAACTGATATTCATCGCCGATCTTTGCGCCAGGGACTTCCACTGACCAATAACCGTTGCCCTCGTGGGCGAATGGATGGGCAGTCGGATCCCATTGGTTAAACGTTCCGGCCGCGAATACGGCTGAGGCGAAGGGAGCCCAGACACGAAATGCCACTCCTCCGGGAAAAAGAATTGTGCCCATCCCTTGACGAACGGACGGCACGGCAGTTGGTGTCAACGTATTTAGGGTCATCGAATTTCCTTTCAGGGTTGTACGCTATTACCAATGCGTTGCATTTGCACCGCAAACAATCGCGACTAAGGAGGAGAGCGCCATCAAGTGCTTGCGCGGTATCCCACCCTCTTGGCGGTAATTTCCCGCGCACAAGAAGAGGACTAGGTACGTTCGGCGTGATCAAAGAACT
>VFSW01003585.1_pt1 | contig 23261 bp, 25 predicted proteins | sample 5358111 | NCBI WGS metagenome assembly VFSW01 (sample SAMN11554181, study PRJNA540505) | mine drainage metagenome | isolation source: sediment from site ElyBrook_90M | place: USA: Ely Copper Mine, Vershire, VT | collected 2017
GTGTGATGCTCAGGCTGTCTGAGCATCACACCCTCTCGGAAGATTGACAACGTATTAGTCAACGATGGCAATGTTCTCATTAGGCGTATATTGTGCGATCAAATCTGCAATTGAGGGACGATCAGGAAACTCGGTCAAGATACTCACTGAGCGGCGTTGGCGTGTATCATGGCCAAACTTGACATAGCCATCAATTAAGGCAAACAGCGTATGGTCGCGACCAACGCCAACAGCTTTGCCGGGCCTGATCTTCGTGCCACGCTGGCGCACGATAATACTGCCAGCGGTCACAAGCTGCCCATCAAAGCGTTTGACACCCAGCATCTGAGGATTGCTGTCTCGCCCGTTACGAGAGCTACCTACACCTTTTTTATGTGCCATTGCTTCTATTCCTTTTCATCTACAGGAGCTGCCGTGTCGGCTTCTGCGCCAGTCACCACGCTCTCGTCGGATACGCTTGTGTGTAATTGAGGTGCTTCGCCCGTCACCAGGCTCTTACCATTGGCGACAATATCGTCAATCGTCAGAATCGTCAACTCCTGGCGATGACCCTTCTTATGGCGAAAACGCTTCTTCGATTTGTAGCGGAAAACGATGAGTTTCTCGCCTCGGCCCTGCTTGACAGCAGTCGCCACCACCATTGCATTTTCGAGGAGTGGCGTGCCAATCATCGCCTTATCCGCGTCAGAGATCAGCAGCACTTCATCAAACTGAACCTGCTGCCCGTCTTCAAGCGCAAGACGGTTGACTTCGATGGTCTGGCCAACAGCCACTTTGTACTGTCGCCCACCCGTTTTAATAACTGCGTACATTCTTTTCCCATTTGCCTTTCAGAACGTATCATACGTCTCTTATTCAAGCCACGCGCATGTCGATGTTATGAGGACCACCAGGGTGCATCCGGGCATCGTCCGAGAAGGAATACGTGAAAGGCATGGGGTATGAGCCTTTTGCACAGTTCCGCTTCTCTGCATGTCGCCACACACTCTGCTAGCAAGCAGGAGAAGGCGAACATGCCCTAGCGTGGGGTTGTCCAACCGACACATGGATGTCGATGGACAGATTACAGCCATGAGATCATATCACGATCTTCCGAGGCTGTCAATTGTTTGGAACAGCAGAACAGCATCAGCGATTACCCACTTTCGTCCACTGATGCATCATTTTGACGTAGCGAGAAGGGGATACATACCACAAGCAGAGGATGAACAAAAACTATGCAAAGCGTGGACTTGCCCTCTATTGTATGGTATCCTATACAAGGTGGTCTACCATACTGGTGTGCCATTTTGCCTGGAGCCTTCTTGCATTGAGCCGAGGATGAGTGGAGAAAGCGCATGACAGTACGTGAAGGGCCAATTGACTTACCCAAGCAGGAGCAATACTCAGATGCTCCTATTTTCAACACAAAAGCAGTAGTCCAACAGACGGGCGTGCCAGCACCAACACTACGAGCATGGGAACGCCGCTACACACTACTCTCGCCAGAACGGGCCAATAACGCCTATCGCCTCTACTCAGAACGCGATATCGCTATGATTCGCTGGCTCAAAGAACGTGTTGATGAGGGCATAGCAATTAGCCAGGCGATTGCGCTCTTTCGCCATATGTATGAAGAACAGCAAGCCGCCCAGGAAAAACAGGCAACCAACAAGCCAGCGGAGAGCGAGTTTCAGCAGGGACGCGCAGAAGGGCCACCAGGCTTTCAAATGGCCACGCCGGCAGAACAACAAGAACCAAACGGACTCGAAAAGCTCAAGAAAGAGCAACAGTCCGAGACAACTGCCCATGATTGGCCCGAACTACGTCTGGGAGACGAATTTACGAGCATGAAAGAGCCGACAAGCGGTTTCCCAACCATCCACAACATGCGTAGCGCACGTGGACGCCTGCAAAAAGCTTTTCAGTCCTTTGATGAGGCGGCAGCACATGTGACATTAGCATCCATGTTAGCAATCTATCCGGTTGAGCAGGTGTGTACGGAACTGATTGCGCCGACGATGTGGCAGATTGGGCAGCTTTGGGTCGAGGGACAGATTACTGTCTCGGTTGAGCATTTTGCCAGCAATTTCTTTCGTGGTCTGCTTTCTAACCTCTACCACGTCACGCCCAGCATTGACACTGGCCCACTCGTCATTGTTTGTAGCGCGCCTGGCGAACCCCATGAACTGGCTCCCCTCATGCTGGCCCTCTTCCTGCGCCGTAGTGGTGTGCGCGTGGCCTACCTGGGACAGAGCATAGAGACGCTAGGACTATTGCAGACGATTAGAACAATGGCCCCGGCACTGCTCTGCATCTCACTGACCGTGCCGACCTATCTCTCAGCCTTGATTGATCTGGGTCACCAGGTACAAGAACAGCCAGAGCCACGCCCCATTTTCACCTTTGGAGGTCAGGTGTTCGCGCACTATCCCAATGTCATCACGCAAATCCCAGGCATCTATCTCAATGGGGACCTCCAAGCAATTATCAATCAGTTGCGCGGCATGCTACAGAGCCGCGCTGAAAATAAAAATTAACCTTATGAAAAAACATCTCTTCCCACTTTACGGCTATCTTGGGCTAGCTCTGTGCCTCAGTGCTTGGGCAATATCCTGGTTGCATATCAACCCATTGTCCCGCTTTAGCTTTTTTCCACTCTGGCTGGGCTATATCTTAACCTTCGATAGCCTGGTTTTCATGCGTCATGGTACATCACTCCTGCGACGTATGCGCTGGCGATACCCACAACTCTTTCTCTACTCTAGCGTTTTCTGGTGGGTCTTCGAGTGGCTCAATGTGCCAGTGCAAAACTGGCATTATCGTCTGGACCAACCCTACAGTCCGCTGGCCTATTTCTTGCTTGCCAGCCTCAACTTCAGCACGGTCCTACCAGCTGTCATGGTAACCGCCGAGCTATTCTCTACATTCAAGCCACTCCACCCACGCCTGTCTGCTAACACGCCCGGGCCACGCCTCTCTTGGCCAATCTTGCTTGGCCTGGAAGTGCTGGGCATCGTCACATTTGTGTTGCCCTGGCTTTTGCCACACTACTTCTTTGAGCTGATCTGGCTCTGCCTGGTCTTCTTACTCGATCCTATCAACAACCTGTTTGGGCGTAAATCGGCTTTTGCGCATATCGCAGTGGGCGACTGGCGTTTTATCATGTTACCACTGGCCGGTCTCTGGTGTGGCTTCTTCTGGGAGATGTGGAACTATTTTGCGCTGCCCAAATGGTACTATACCATTCCATATGTTGGCTTCCTCAAAATCTTTGAAATGCCTGTACTTGGCTATATGGGCTATCTACCATTCGCGCTCGAACTTTTTGCCATGTATCAATTTACCTTGCTACTCACCGGGCAAAAGAACGATTATTTGCTCTTCTAGCCAATAAGCGCGCTTGCTGCGCTTAAGCGGACCGAGACGGGGAAGCAGATAACGAACATTCTGCATTTTTCCGCGCAATGCTTGCCTTTTTTATTTGCCCCCTAAATGACGTGTTCTAACGTTCATAACCGCTATAAACTCTTCTTTAGTAAGACGGCTTCTCCGTCTATGGATGCTGCTTATAAATCGGCTAAGTTGAATATGGAGTAAGTTGGGAGATGATTATGTCTGATCCTCAGAAGCGAGGCCAGCTAGACTATACGAATTTAGAACACTATTTTGACGTATTCGTACAACAACAACGCAATTTTATCTATCATGTTGCGCTACAGATGCTACGCAACCAGGATGATGCCGAAGATGTGACCCAAGAAGTATTATTCAAGGCATACACACATCTGGCACACTTCCGTCAGCAAGCTTCTTTTTCGACCTGGATTTATCGTATCACCATTAATAGCGCGTTAGACGCACAAAACCGCATAGCCCGTCAACAACAGCTCATCGCCACACAATCTTGCACTTGTCACAAGCAGCCATCACACGAAGTTGCTCTGGAGTCACACAATAGACAAAAGAACTTCGAGCCAGAAAGCTACTTCTTACAACTTGAACAACGTGCGCTCATCGATAACATTCTGGCGGAAATCGGGCATGAGAAGGCGCAACTGCTCTTATTACATTACGTTGCGCACATGAGTTATCAAGAGGTTGCCAGCCTGCTCGGTATCAAGCTCAGCGCGGTCAAAATGCGCATGTTGCGTGCGCGTAGCGATTTTCAGAAACGTTTTTATCAGTATGAAGCCAGGGCCGTCTCCTGATACATGCTTGCCCACCTATCGTAGAAGCTCGATGTGTTTTTCGCCGCTACCATGCAATATAATCGCTATTATGCATCAATCTATCATAAAAACCGATATATTTCGTACAATTCCAATATGCATCAACCGAGCAACGCTTGACCTTGTTTGAGGGTCTTTTTCTGTGTGTATTAGACATGATATACTGCTCTGTCAAAGTTCATTCCAACTGTTTTGGAGGAGCAGTACCCACTACACACGTGTATTCATTTCACCTGCCTTATGTTGTACAATAGCGCTATCGAGTAGTATTCAATCGATGAGTATGCGTACTAAACATAAGGGAAAAACAGATGAATGCGACAACAATCTATAGCGAGATTCAAACCGCACTGCGCCAGGGGCAACGCATCGCTGTTGCTACTGTTGTCAAGACGGCTGGGGCAGCACCCTGCGGTGTTGGCAGCAAGATGATGGTACGCACAGATGGCACGGTGGCCGGCAGTTTTGCGGGACCACAAACCAATGGCACAGTGATTCAGAAAGCGTTGCAGGCCTTGCACGATGGTCAATCCTTGCTCACCCACATTCATCTTGATGCTGACCAGGGTGAGGCGGTGGGCAGTTGTGGCGCGACATTAGAAGTTTTTTTTGAAGTGTTGCGCCCCGAGCCACGCCTGATTATCGCGGGTGCTGGCTACGTCGCACAAGCTCTGGCCAAACTTGCCAGCACCCTCGATTTTCGGATCGTCGTTATTGATGATCGCCGCGACCTCGCCGACCCACAGATGTTTAGCGAGAAGGTCCAACTGACCTTTGGCGATATCCCACAGAGCATCCACGAGCTAGAGCCGGATGAGTCGAGCTGGATCGTGATTGTGACACGTGGACACCACCTGGATATGGACGCTCTACGAGCCGCCCTGGCGTCCCGTGCAGCCTATATTGGCATGATCGGCAGCACAGGGAAGGTCAAACAGATTTTCAAAAATCTGCTCAAAGAGGGCATTGCCTATGAACGCTTAGCGGAGGTGCATGCCCCCATCGGCCTCGATCTTGGTGCAGAAACCCCCGACGAGATCGCGTTGAGTATTGCTGCCGAAATGGTCATGGTGCGCAAAAAGGCCACAGGGGCACAACTCAAGACATTGCACACGTTACTAGAAAATTCATCGATAGGGAGTGCTTAAGCGCGGCAAGCACTCCCCAGAACCAGGAGCTACGCGAAAAGAGCGTGTACCAGCGGAGTCGTCTGCATGCGCACGAGTTTCGCATATAAGCGCATCAATTCGCCAGTAGCGAGCGCGGATGCCGCACAATAGCCGGCATGATGTGGGGCCTCGCCATCGAAGATGCCGCTACACATGCCTTGCATGCCTTCATAAAACCGCTCTTGCAAAGGCATTAAAAGCTTTAAACCTTTGCGCCACATATATTCGTGAACCAGTTCACCACCTGCGGGGGCAGGTTGAGCATCTTTTGCCAGGAGGGCATCAATATAGGGACCGAGCAGCCAGGTCCAAACGCTTCCCTGGTGCAGATGTGCTTGCTGTTCAGCAGATAACACACCCAACGTAGGCTGATAGGCGGCGTCGCTTGGAGCTAAGGTGCGCAAGCCATAGGGTGTCAAGAGATGGTGCGCAACAACATCCAACACATTTTTACGGTTGTGTCCAGACAACAGACATGGCTGGAGAGAGCAGGCAAGAACCTGATTAGGACGAATAGAGCTATCGTTGCCCAACGGCCCATCGATCACATCATAGAGATAGTGACCCTCTTGATACCAAAAACGTTGCGGGAAGGTCTGCTGACAACGTTCCAGTAGTTCTCGATAATGGACGGGAAAATGGGTGGGGTGACCCATACGATGCAATTGACGCGACCATTCGAGCATACGAGCCAGAGCATGATACCAGAGCGCATTGACCTCGACCGCCTTGCCAAAACGAGGCGTGACGGGTGAACCATCGACGAGCGCATTCATCCAGGTCAACGCACGCCCACCCGCCTGTACGCTTAGCAAACCATCTTGCGCATCGACAACAATGCCCGCATCATTGCCACGGATATACCAATGAAGGCTTGCGAGCAAATGATGATAGAGTTCGCTCAAGAGTTCCGTGTCATGGGTGGCACGCAGATAGGCATCAAGCGCGACAATATACCAGAGCAAGAGGTCCACACTGCGGTAGTCATCTGCGCTCCTCTCGCGCTTGCTCGCAGGCAGATATTCGGGCAACATGCCTTGCTTGAACGTTTGCGCCAGCTCGCGCAAGAGGCGACGTGCCAGACCATACTGCTGTGTAGCAAGCAAGAGGCCGGGTAGGGCAATCAGCGCATCGCGGGTACGCATCTCCAGACTATAATAGTCAGAAAAGATCAGAGGTGAATTTTCCGTTGAAAGAGAAGGGGATGCGGCAAAGCCACTTTGTGGTTCTAGCCGTTCAGCGCGTTGTGCCAGAAAACGGCTTCCGGCTTGCAAAAGCAGACGCAAGAATGCCGCATCGGCATTCAAGGTATCAGAACTACTCAGCAGAGGTTGTGTGAACAGGGGATACGCCTGTGCAGCCTCGCCTCCCTCACCAAAATAGCGCAAGGACTGCGGGCCGTGCGTGAGCAACTGGGCTTGCTTCTCTACGCTTTGTGTAAACGAGCGCGCGAGTTGTTGTGGGTTCAATACGTGCGTAGCCAGCTCTTCACTACTAAGAATCAAGGTCAGAGTAGTATTTTCACCGGGCCATAGTGTAGCTCGAATGACACCGGGGAGATAGAGATCATCGGTTGCGGGTTTTTCCATCGCGGCATCATAGCGATGCAAGAAATTCCAGTACCAAACATTGGTTGGAATGAAGGTCACATGGCTTTCAGGAGAGGCAACCGCTAGTACATGATAGGGATGCGCACCCTCCCAGGCGCGCATCGTGCAACCGACCACACCAGCAGGCAGCGTGCCTGGTTGCGCGTTTTCTGCATGCCGATGCGCTTGCTCAGTACGATGCTGCTGCATATGAAAATGCCAGTCATGCTTACCATACTGAGGGCGATTAAATGGACGGTAAGCCGCGAATGGCAGCAAGGTGAAGGTAAGCGCACGTTGCGTGGTTTCCGCATATTCATAGTAGCGCCCGTAGCCAAGATTGAGTGGCCCTGTCGAGTTGCCTCGCCCATAGCCCGCATGCCCATTGGCCGCCGTGCGCAAGACGCGATACTGCACATAGGTAGTGTTTTGGCCCTGTGGCATCCAGATGCGCTTCTCCAGCATAATGCCATCAAGGCCGCCAATATGATAAGTAAAAACCGGAAAACCTTCTTCAAGGCGAAACGTTTCAAGGTGAAAAAAACCAGCCGGATTCAGCGTCCCGTCACGATATTCATTCGTGCCGAGAAAATAGGTACGCTGATCAAATACAATCTCTTCGTCAACCTTCGCAAACAAAAGCTGTGGGACAGAAGTTTCTGGCAACGATGCCACGAGCAGGCCATGTTCCATGCGTGTCAATACGCCGGCAATAGTTCCCGAGGCATATCCCCCCAGGCCATTTGTAACAAGCCATTCTCGACTAATGGTCTCGTCCAAGTCACAACAGATGCTGCGATCATATGCAATGGTCATAGTAGACCCTCCAAGCCCCGCGATAAAAAAGCAACGACGTGTGTACTTACAGAGAATGAGGATGCATCATTACATCCACGCCTTACATAGTTTAACATACCCGGCTACTAGAAGCAGCATATTCTTGGCCATTTCTATTAAAAATGTGTGAGTAATTGCTACTGCTGCGTTTAAAACTAATAAACAATGTGATAGAAAAGCAGAGTAGAGCGTAGTTACATCGAGATGTGGTTTTTTCCAGAGCTGGCGTGCCTACGGCGCGCACGTTTTTCATGCACTGAGAAATGGCATCGCACTTTTTGTTCGCATATACCTGTTTTACAGCGGTAGAGGAGGATGCTTTTCCATGATATATCCTTTTCGGCGCGCACGCGCAGCACATTCAGAACGGCGTTTGCCCTTCCCCATGCTCTTGATAGGAGCAGCGGTGATGTTGTCCCTCTTGCTAGCAGCCTGTGGCAGCACAGGTAGTACGGGGGGTAGCACTTCTACGCCAACAACACAACCAGCCATCACCCCCCCCACAGATCTGATCGCATCCGGCGTTCTCACGGTTGGCAGTGACACGACCTATCCCCCGCAAGAATTCGTCGACACCACAACCAACAACTATGTCGGCTTTGATATTGATCTCATTACGGCGGTTGCGCAGCGCATGGGCCTCAAAGTCAACGTCGTCAAGGCAGATTTCAGCACGATCATCACCAGCTTGCAAGCAAAACGCTTTGATGTGGTCATGTCCGCGGTCAGCGTGACGCCCGACCGCCAGAAAGTGGTTGATTTCGTGCCTTATTTTAATGCGGGCGAATCGCTACTGGTGCAAAAGGGCAACCCGATGAATCTCAAGAGCGTCGCCGACCTGTGTGGCCTGAATGTGGGCGTGCAAACGGGCACGATTGAGCAGGATGACCTGAATACGGGCAGTAAAGCCTGCGTGAGTAGCGGCAAGCAAGCTATTCATCTGACTGTCTTGCAAGATCAGACAGCTGTGATACAATTGCTAGCAAATAATCGTGTTGTTGCAACCTACCAGGACTCGCCTGTGACGGATTACTTTATCAAGCAGAACCCGGGGCATTTCGATGTTGGTGGCTCGGTCGCCAATGCTGGCTTGGAAGGCATCGTTATTCGTAAGGGCGATACCTCCATGTTTAACGCTGTACAGGCCGCATTCAACGCCATCAAAAGCGATGGAACCTACCGCGTGATTATCAATAAATGGGGGTTGACCAATGAAGCCATTAGTGCCATTGAGCGACGTAACCCATTTATGGCCTAACAGACATCCAGAGCAGATGCACAGCACGTTTTGACACCTGGTCCGACACAACTTTTGATCGCATAACGCTCCCGCGTGAGACGCATTGCAGTGTTTTCACGCGGGGAGCCTATTTTAAGGAGACCATCGTGTTTCGCTGGCAAATCGTCTGGCAGTTTCTTTTCTCTGGCGTCTTTCTCAGCGCGGCTTGGAAGACGCTCTGGATTTCGGTCCTGGCGCAGTGTCTTGGCGTCGCCATCGGCCTTCTGCTCGCCCTCATGCAGATGTCGCGCTATCCATTTCTCTCCTGGCCGGCCCGCGCCTATATCTGGCTTTTTCGTGGTAGCCCGCTACTCGTGCAGATTCTGATTCTCTTCGACGGCCTGCCACAGATATTTCCCAATCTCACACCATTTCTGACTGACTACGTCTGTATCCTGCTCGCGCTCTCCCTCAATGAAGGGGCCTATATGGCAGAGATCATTCGTGCCGGTATCTCCTCCGTCGACACAGGCCAAATGGAAGCGGCCAAGTCACTTGGCATGCGTTACGCCCTGGCCATGCGGCGCATCATTCTTCCGCAGGCGGCACGCGTTATTATCCCCCCACTCGGCAACGAGTTTAATAACATGCTCAAAACAACCTCGCTCGCCTCTGTGATCGGCGTTTTAGAGCTGACAGGCACAGCACAAGTAGATGGGGCACAATCATTCTCGATTTTTGAATTGCTGATTGTCGCTACTTTTTACTACCTCATCATGACCACCCTTTGGGGCTATATTCAGGGCTGGATTGAACGCAGCATTAATCCCTATCGCACCACCACAGATGACACCAGCGAGAAGAAGAACTGGGGCCAACGCCTGATCGGTTTTGGCTCGCCACGCGGTGTACGTTAGCATAGCTCGCAACGAGGAGTCAAGATGAGTAATACATCGGTAGTCAACACTGAGATGGTCCACGCGGAAAAAATCGTCAAACGCTTTGGCAGTCATACCGTGCTTAATGGCGTCGATCTTTCCGTCAAACGTGGACAGGTCGTCGTCGTCATTGGGCCAAGTGGCTCTGGCAAGACGACTATGTTGCGCTGTATCAACCACTTGGAAAGAATTGATGATGGGCGCATCTATATTGATGGCGAACTGATCGGCTATCGCGAGCAGAACGGGCAATTGCGCGAAGATAGTGAAGCCAATATTGCCCGTATCCGCTCACAGATGGGTTTTGTTTTTCAACGCTTTAATCTCTTTCCACACAAGACTGCATTGGAGAATGTCATCGAGGCTCCGATTCATGTCTTGCATCAATCCAAAAGCGAGGTGATGGAGCGCGCCCATGCACTGCTGACAAAAGTAGGCCTTGCGGATAAAGCGCATGCCTACCCCCATCGCCTCTCTGGTGGGCAACAGCAACGTGTGGCAATTGCGCGTGCGCTGGCGATGAACCCCAAACTGATGCTGTTTGATGAAGCGACCTCAGCACTTGATCCCGAGCTGGTCGGTGAAGTACTCAAAGTCATGCGCCAACTGGCCGAAGAGGGCATGACGATGGTGGTCGTTACGCACGAGATGAGTTTTGCGCGCGATGTAGCCGATCACGTCATTTTCATGGATAAAGCGGTGATTGTTGAGCAGGGAACACCCACGCAAATTTTTGACAACACGAATAACGAGCGCACCCGAACCTTCCTGGGTATGATTAAAATGTAGGGGCACGATGCCCCTACACAGGGATGATGCTACGTGTCGCGATTTTGTCAGCGATCCGTCACATATCAACAATCGCCATCGCCTCAACGGGTTGATGAGAAAGTGCGCACACGTGCTGTGGCACAACAAAGTTTGGTGTCTCACTGAGTAAATGCAGAAATGTATCTAGCAACTGTGGATCAAAGCTGCTGGACGCGCCAGCCAGCATCCGATCACGCGCTGCGTAGGTGGACAACGGTGCTTTATAGGGCCGTTGCGAAGTTAATACATCGTAGACATCGGCAATCGTGAGCAGACGCGCACTGAGCGGAATGTCCTCACCACTCAATCCGGTAGGGTAACCATGCCCATCCCATGCTTCGTGATGATAAAGAACCGCTTCGACAAAAAACGATGGGACTTCACATCCAATCAAAATGCGCGCACCGATCACCGGGTGACGCTCCATCTCGCGCCGTTCTATGTCGGAAAGGGCTGCTGATTTATTCAAAATGTTATTGGCAATCCAGGTTTTGCCCAAGTCATGGACCATTGCAGCCAAGGCAAGGTCACGCGCATCACTTCGATTCCAGCCGATGTAGCGCGCCAGACGTTGTACATATGTTGCCACACGTCGTGAGTGCTCATATGTTACACGATCGCGCTCTTGAATACTCTGGGCCAGGGAGAGGAGAACCATCCTTGTTTCCTGATCTCGCTCAGAACGCGCAATTCCCACCACGTTACGCTCCCACAAACAACTACGCAGGTAATACGATGATTACCATCATTCCATATTACGAAGACTAAAAAAGGTTGAAAAGTCCACAATAATGCATACCTTAAGCCACCCGTAAACAATTTGGCAAAGAGCGGGGTCTCCCAATTTCTGGCTGGCGAGCATCCGTCTTTCCTTTCCACGATCACAGGTGCTTGTTACATATTAATATTTGCATGCGCTCCTGTCCACACAAGAGAGTGAAGGGGTACTTTTGTATGAGTCTCTTGTAGTGGCTACACATATCTTGCCGTATTATGTTATTTCGTTATGTATAGAGACGAGAGCCAAAAAGAGCGTCTATTTTCTTTTCTGTAGTTCCATTTAGACTGTACCATAGACAAGCTTGCCGCCTAAGATGGTCGCCTGCACTCCATTTTCGGGCATCCGCTCTTGCGCAACGTGCAGGATGTCCTCACGCAACACCACAGCATCGCCAAGTTTACCAACACTGAGCGAGCCTTTGCGTTGCTCCTCAGCCCCAGCATACGCGGCCCCCAGTGTATAGCTCCATAGGGCATCAGCCATCGGCAACGCTTGATCGAGCATCCAGGGCGGACGTGGCAGGTTCGGGTCACGGCGCAGTGTGGCGGCATAGAGGATACGGAATGGATCGAAAGTTTCGACTGGTGCATCTGAGCCAAGCGCAAGTGGAATACCCATCGCATGCATCGTGCGATAGGCATAGGCGTGACGATGACGCCGCCCCCAATAACGTTCAGCAATATCGCGGTCCGCGACGGCGTGAAAAGGTTGTATCGACGCAACAACGCCCAGACGCCGCATGCGTTGCAGGTCTTCGGGAGCGATCAATTGCACATGCTCCAGGCGATAGCGCAACTGCGGAAGAGATGCATTGGAAATACCGCCTTGAGCCAACATTGTCTGCGCATACTCGATAGCATTGAGAGCGACCCGTGCGGCACGGTCGCCGATGGCATGAATAGCAATAGTTGCTCCTAAACGGGCCGCGTCGCGCACGTTATCCAGCATTTCGCGCTCAGAGGTGGAGAGAATGCCATAGTTACCAGGACTGCCTTCAAAGCTCTCTAACATGGCAGCGGTCTGTGAGCCAAGCGTACCATCAGCGAAAATCTTGATGCCGCCCACCCGCAAAAGATCATTGTCTGCATTATGAATACCCAATGCAGGTAGCTGCGGCAACAACGTGCGCGGCACGATCATCTGCACGCGCACACCCAATGTCCCCGCGTCGCGCATTTCACGAAAGAGGTCTAACGAAGTCTCTCCTTCGATATCGTGAATGGTTGTAATGCCAAAACGCTGTAACTCCCCAATGATGCGATGGAGAAAGACGCGATTCATTGTAGGATCAGACCTATCAATGACACGATACACCAGACTCGTGGCACCTTCCTCTTGCAAAACACCTGTTGGCACACCATCGGCATCATGCAGAATGACGCCATTCTCCGGCTGTGGCGTGGCAGATGTAATCGTAGCACGCTGTAATGCCAACGAATTGACCCAGAGCAGATGACCATCCTTGCTCCACAATGCGACAGGGTGAGCAGGAGCTACGGCATCGAGGAGCAGACGCGTGGGGAAATGCTGTCCAGGCCAGAGGTTTTTATCCCAATGCCCGCCAAGAATCCATTGACCCGCTGGCGTTTGCGCCACACGCTCCTGTACTAAGCGAGCGACCGCTTCCGCACTACGACACCCTTCAGCATCAATATAATGAGAGCGATAGGCCGCGTCCAGTAAATGAATATGGGCATCGATAAAGCCGGGCAACATTGTTTTGCCATGCAGATCGATGACCTCGCGTGCCTGGCCTGCCGGCCCCACACGCCGCACTTCATCATCTGGGCCAATTGCAAGAATACGTCCATGCTCGGTATCGACCGCCATCGCCTGCGCATATGGTAACGCGGCATCCATCGTATAAATATTGCCATTGACGTAGATCACAACACTCATACCGTCTGTCATCCTTTCCCAAACAAAACCTGCACCATGCGGCATCGCCAATGCCACCGCTCTATAATACCATCTTTACTTTTCTGAACGCACGAGATATAGTTACTGTAGATATGATCACTTACGTTTCTGCCAACGCTTGCCCATATCTACAGTAACTATCAGCGATCACTTTTCCATACACAAACAGATTGTAACACTACAGTTTTTGCACACACAGATACTGTACCTATAGGTTACATCTTACTGATTTTTACCTATGTCCCAGACGACATTGAACTATGCTTACCAGCAGAAGGGAATACATGCTATGTCTGATCCTTTACATGAAAAACTTGCGCACGTTCTCATCCATTATTCTTTGCATGTCAAACCTGGCGAAAAGCTACTATTAAGCGGCCCCGATTGCGCGGCCCCACTGCTGCGCGCCATATATCGTGAGGCCATACGGGCAGGAGCGCACGTGACGCCCATGATTGATCTCGATGGCTTGCATGAAATTTTCATGCGCGAGAGTAGTGATGAGCAACTCACCTATGTTTCTAAGCTGGACACCTATCTCAACGAGTACTTTGATGTACACTTGTACATTATGGGCGAACAGAATACAAAGGCGTTAAGCGGCATCGATCCGAAACGTCTGGCCATGCAAAGTGCCTCACGCGCTGCCCTCTCTAAACGCTTTATGGAACGCGCTGCTAACAAAGAAATGCGCTGGTGCCTCACGCTTTACCCAACGCAGGCGCATGCGATGGATGCGGGGATGTCATTAAGCGACTACGAGGATTTTGTCTACGGAGCCGGTTTGCTCAACCAAGAGGACCCGGCAGCAGCGTGGGAGCGCGTGAGCGTAGAACAGCAACGCATTGCCAACTACCTCGGGAAGCATGATGTCATCCACATCGTTGCGCCTGAGACCGACATCACCTACCGTGTCGCCGGGCGCACCTGGGTTAGTTGCGCGGGCGAGGCCAATTTCCCTGATGGCGAAGTCTTTACCGGCCCGATTGAGCATTCCGTCAATGGCACAGTGCATTTTACCTATCCTGCTGTCTACAATGGCAACGAGGTTGAGGATGTCCGTCTGACCTTTCGCGACGGCAAAGTTATTGAGGCACATGCTGGACGTGGCCTGAATTTCCTCAATGCGATGTTAGACATGGACGCGGGTTCGCGCTACCTCGGTGAGGTTGCCTTCGGTCTAAACTATGGCATTCAACGTTTTACCAAAGAGATTCTCTTTGACGAGAAAATCGGCGGCACAATGCATATGGCCCTCGGCGAATCCTATCCTGAAACAGGTGGGGTGAACGAGTCGGGCTTACATTGGGATATGGTGTGTGACCTGCATGAAGGTCGTGTCTATGCCGACGGCGAACTCTGTTACGAGAACGGCAAATTTATCATCTAACACCCTGAGAATGAGCATGGCATGCGGAGTGGGTGCGATGTATTGTACCCACTCCGCATGCCATGCTCATTCTCAATCTATCAATTTCAATCTATTTAAAAGAGTGAAAGCTGCTGTGGTGGCTCTTTAGGGCTGGCAGCTTGCACAGGCGCGGCGGCTTTGGCCTGTTTTGCCGCGGCCTCAGCAGCAACACGCTCGGCTTCTGCAATAAGGTGGGGGATTTTTTTGAAGTCCTCGCGAATAGTATCTTTGAGACTGCTGTGATGCAGGCCAGCGGCAGGATGATACATAGCAATACAGAGATAACCATTCACGCTGCGTGCCCGCCCGTGAATGCTGCTGATCTTCTCGCTGCCAAAGAACTTGGCCATCGAATAGCGTCCGAGGGTGACAATCACTTGTGGCTTGATAGCAGCAATCTGACGATCTAGATAGGCATTACACGCCTGGATTTCATCAGGCAGAGGATCACGGTTGTTGGGGGGACGGCACTTCACGACATTGGCAATAAAAACATCGGGACGCTGTAGATTGATACTAGTGAGCAATTCTTCGAGAAACTGCCCGGCAGGACCAACAAAAGGCCGCCCTTGACGATCTTCATTAAAGCCTGGCCCCTCACCAATAAATAGAATTTTCGCGTGGCTATTCCCTTCACCTGGAACAGCTTTGGTACGCCCTTTACAGAGATTACATTTTGAGCAGGTGGAGACCTCTGCGGCGATCTCGTGCAGAACCTCCTCTGTTGACATTGCCATATGTACCTCTTTCCATATTTCATCTGTTTCAAAAGCCAAAAGAGGGAAAGAATGAAGTATGACACCCGCACCGGGGTGTCATACTCTGTTTAGGTATGCATGGATGGAAGATTACCAGCGACGATCTGACGGACGCGGTCCAAAGCCACTGTCACGGCGTGGGGGGCTACCGCCGGGGCTACGTCCAGGGCCACTTGGTCCCATTGGACGACGTTGCCCAAAGCTGCCGCCACCACTACTACCACTGCCACCGCTACCGCTACCACCACCGCGATCAGGGTATCCGCCGCGTTCACGGCTCCCGCCACGATCTCCGTAGCTACCGCGATCTCCGTAGCCACCGGTATTGCGATTGGGGGGCTGACCCTCACGACCACCGCGATCTCCGTAGCCACCGCGATCTCCGTAACCAGCACCGCCTGGGCGCCCACCACGTCCTGGCCCACGCCCAGACGAGCGATCACCCTCTATTTCGGCCTGGCTAGGCATCTCGCCACTCAAGGCAGCGCGACGCGAAAGATTGATACGCCCTTGCGGATCTACCTCTATCACCATGACCGTGATTTCATCACCGACGGAAACAACATCTTCGGGACGCATCACCTGGTAATCTGCTAGCTGCGACGTGCGCACCAAGCCTTCTTTGCCAGGCAAAATCTCGACAAAACAGCCGAAATCAACGATACGGCGCACCGTACCCGTGTAGATACGGCCTACCTCAACCTCTTCGGTCAAAGCCCGTACTGCATCAATCGCCGACTGCATCGACTCACCGGAGTGAGCTGAGATATTGACTGAGCCATCATCCTCAATATCGAGCTTAGCCCCAGAATCTTCCTGGATCTTGCGAATCGTCTTGCCGCCCGGTCCGATGACCGCACCGATCTTCTCAGGGTTGATCTTGATCGTCTGAATACGCGGTGCAAACTCAGAGAGTTCTTCGCGTGGCGCATCAATCGAGTCAAGCATCTTCTCCATGATGAACATACGACCATCGCGTGCCTGCTCTAATGCTTTCGCCATGATGTCGTAAGTGATACCTTTGACCTTGATATCCATTTGAAGAGCTGTGATGCCATCCGCTGTGCCCGCGACCTTAAAGTCCATATCACCTAGAGCATCTTCGATGCCCTGAATATCACTGAGAACAGCCCATTTGCCCGCACGCTCACCTTCGCCCGTGATAAGGCCCATCGCAACCCCTGCGACGGGAGCATGAATGGGCACACCCGCGTCCATGAGAGCGAGTGTAGTGCCACACACCGACCCCATCGAGGTCGAACCATTCGACGAGAGTACATCGGAGACGGCACGGATGGTGTAAGGAAATTCATCTTGCGCGGGAATAACGGCGGCAATCGCACGCTCAGCCAGCGCGCCATGCCCAATTTCACGGCGACCAGGGCCACGCAATGGCTTGCTCTCACCAGTGGAGAACGGCGGGAAATTGTAGTGGTGCATGAAACGCTTGCTCTCGCCAAAGCCCAGGCCATCCAGAACCTGCTCATCACCTGGCGAACCAAGCGTGACAACGCTCAAGACCTGTGTTTGGCCACGTGTGAAAATGGCCGAGCCATGCGTGCGCGGCAATAACCCAACCTCACAGGAAATAGCCCGAATGGTCTTTAGATCGCGTCCGTCAGGGCGATTGCCAAAATCCAGAATATTGTTGCGCACATACGCCTTTAATTCCTTCTCATAGAAGGCGATGATATCCTTCAGGCGGTCTGGCATCTCTGTGCCAAGTGTGGTAACCAACTCATCCTGCACAAGATTGAGAGCAACCGAGCGCGCCGCTTTGTTTGGATTGTTGACAGCCGCATCAAAGCGCGGGCGGACAAAATCAGCGACCTTTTTTTGTAGTTCCTGGTCAACCAAGGGAGGAGTATAAGGGCGTTTGGCAATATTCACTGCCAGCGCCAGTTTTTCCTGCATCTTGATAATATCTTGCAAGGCTTCATGGCCAAAGCGCACCGCCTCCAGCATGAGGTCTTCGGGCAATTCCTTTGCCCCTGCCTCAACCATCATCACCGCGTCAGCCGTGCCAGCAATGGCCAGATCAAGTTTGCTGCGACTCATCTGCGACTCGGTCGGGTTAATCACGAGTTGATCGTCAACATAGCCAACACGCACCGCCCCTACAGGACCCGCAAAAGGAATATCCGAGACACTCAGCGCGGCGGAAGCACCGACAATACCTAGAATAGCAGGATCATTCTCTTGATCGACAGAGAGAACCGTGATAACGATCTGGACATCGTTGCGGTAGCCTTTGGGAAAGAGAGGACGAAGAGGACGATCAGCGAGACGGCAGGCGAGGATAGCGTGTTCCGAGGCGCGACCTTCGCGTTTGATAAACCCACCAGGAATTTTCCCAGCGGCATACATACGTTCTTCTACATCAACAGTTAAAGGGAAAAAGTCAATACCTTCACGCGGCTCATCGCTACCTACAGCCGTTGCCAGAATGACGGTATCTCCATAGCGCAACAACACGGCGCCATTTGCTTGTTCTGCCACGCGCCCGGTCTCGATACTCATGACCCGACCACCGATGACAGCTTCTTGACGATGAATCATATTTCCTCCGACTAGTAAGCACCCCGTTACATTTCAATTGCTACCCGGCAAGCATATTGCATTGTGTTCGTTTATCCCATTGTGGAAACTGACCGGGTGACATTCCTCTCACTCCTGCTTTTGCCTGACGAATACCATCACAGCATGTTCATATTGGCGTGTTGTTTCCTATTCCTCTGTCGGATCACTGTTTTTAACCACAGGGAGTTTTCTACGTGCTTGTCTCCGTTCGTCTCAGACGCTCTTCTCTTCAACACCATCTCTGCAAGTGATTGGAGGAAAAATGGAGCGGCGGTCGGATCAACATATGGCATCGGGCATGTCAACGCCCTCTTGGCAACCCGTTTTCTAGCCACGACTCCAACCGCATCCACAGCAACCCAGAACTAGCCTTTACGACTGCGTGCCTGACGCAGGCCAAGCTTAGCAATCAACGCACGATAACGCTCGGGGCTTTTCTTACTCAGGTAGGCAAGTAGACGACGACGCTGACCTACGAGCAGCATCAGACCGCGTCGTGAGTGAAGGTCATGTTTGTGAATCTTGAGATGCTCGGTCAATTGAGTAATACGCAGTGTCAGCAGCGAAACCTGCACTTCCGGCGAACCAGAGTCCATTTCGTGGACACGGGCATTCTCAACCACTTCTTTTTTTTGTTCTTGTGTCAATGCCACGCTTTTAAATCACCTGTCTTCCATTTTTTAAAAGACGACTATATGGACGCATTATAACATGGATGGAGTGCAGACGCAACGATGCCGCGACTCCACACGGCAGGGTGAAACTGCGTCGCGTCCGCCATGTTGTACCACAAACATGTGTGGGAATAGCGGACGCGATCCATTGGCCTTTACGACATGCACGCGGGCGATTGGTCACCCACTTACTTGATGGTGACTTTCGCGCCAACTTCGGCCATCTTGGCAGCAATTTTCTCGGCTTCTTCCTTCGAGACAGCTTCTTTGATCGGCTTTGGAGCCTCGTCTACCACTGCCTTGGCTTCTTTCAAGCCCAGACCTGTCAACTCGCGTACAACCTTGATGACGTTGATCTTGTTAGGACCAATTTCGCTCAGGATAGCATCAAACTCGGTCTGCTCTTCCACTGGAGCCACCACAACAGCCTCGGTGGTGGTTGCGGCCACAGGGGCTGCTGCCACCGACGCGGCTGCACTGACACCCCAACGCTCTTGCAGGTTCTTGCTCAACTGGACCAGGTCCAGCACATTCAATTGTTCGATCTCTGCGATAATGCTTTCAACGGACATGGGATAGTTCCTCCTTCATTACTCGGCAGCAGGTATGCTGCTATTTAATTGCTCTGCACGTGCTTGTAAAACATAACATAGGTCGCGCAATGGCGCGCTCACCAAACCATAGACGGTTGCCAGCGGTCCCTGAATAGTCCCGACTGCCTCAGCTTTGGCCTGCATTTTCCCACCGGGTAGTTTGCCCAGCCGCTCTACCTCGTCAGCGTTCAATGAACGCCCACCGAGGATACCAGATTTGAGGATGACACTCTTTGAAGTACGCACATAATCAGCAACCGCTTTGGCCGCCGACACTTCATCATCATAACTAAAAGCAACAGCGGTTTGACCATTGAAGATTTTTTTATCCACCCCGGTCATGTTATTGCGCTCGGCAGCAATACGCAACAGCGTATTTTTCGTGACGTGAAATTCGAGGTTGGCGGCGCGCATTTTGCTGCGCAAATCGTTCATTTCCTTGACTTTTAAGCCCTGGGTCTGCACAAGAATTGCAACAGTTGCACGACCCAACTTTTCTGTCAATTCGTCAATCGTCTCTGTTTTTGCCTGTGTTGGCATGTATTTCCTTCCTCCTTCCTGAGCAAATTATCGTATGGTCTATAAAAAAACCTTCGGTATGGATACCGAAGGTTTAGAAGCAATCTTTTTCCAAGAACACGCCACGCTTCATGCACATTGCCACGAGTGGCCTATGGCACACGAAATAGGTGTGTGGGAATGCCTCGGCAAGCGAACGCACGCTGCGCGCTCTTTATAACACCTTGCGGGTATACTTGCTGTCTTCGGTCGTTTCTCTATTCTATTTGATGGTCAAGGCATATGCCAGCGCGCCATCATAAGCAACGTTGGACACGTACCCTCTCCGACAGGATGCAATAAATTCCATCCCTACTTCTGGAAAAGGGTCGTTGACAAATCCAGGCGAATGCTAGGCGACATGGTTGAAGAAAGAACCATACTTCTGATGTATGTTCCCTTCGCGCCTGTTGGACGCGCACGCACAACCGCGTCAATGATCGAAGAGACGTTGGAATGCAATGCCTCATCACTAAAGGAAAGTTTGCCCGCCGGAATATGCAATAGTGCGGTCTTATCAACCTTAAATTCGACGCGACCAGCCTTCACTTCACGAATGGTCTTGGCAAGATCAAATGTGATGGTCCCGGCTTTGGGGCTGGGCATCAGACCACGTGGGCCGAGCTTTTTACCGAGCCGACCAACCTTACCCATCACATCAGGTGTGGCAATGGCCACGTCAAAGCCAATCCAATCGCCCTCAATCTGCTTAATAAGATCGTCCAGGCCAACAAAATCTGCCCCTGCTGTCTCTGCTTCGGAGGCTTTTTCACCTTGCGCAAAGACCAAGACCTTGACTTCCTTGCCGGTTCCCGATGGCAGCATGGCTACGCCGCGTACCATCTGATCAGCATGGCGGGGATCAACGCCGAGACGCACATGAATCTCAACAGTCGGATCAAACTTTACATAATTTGTTTTCTTGAGTAGCGCAATCGCCTCGCCCACTGGATACGTTTGGGTGCTATCGATCTGCTTAGCCGCCTCAAGATATTTCTTCCCGTGTGTTGCCATAATATCATGCCCTCCTGGGGGTTTACTAACCGCAGTGACTTTCGGGCTACCGCTTGATGCGAAGATCGCTTTATCAGTCGATAGTGATACCCATACTGCGTGCGGTTCCCGCGACAGTACGCTCTGCCGCCTCAAGATCATTCACATTCAGGTCTTTCATTTTGAGTTGTGCGATCTCGCGCAGTTTCTCAGGTGTGATTGACCCCACCTTTGTCTTGTTCGGAGTCGCCGAACCCCTCTCAACACTCGCCGCCTTGCGCAACAAGTCTGCAACAGGGGGCGTCTTCGTGATAAAGGTGAACGAACGATCATCATAAATGGTGATCTCAGCAGGAATAATCATCCCCGCCTGATCGGCAGTACGCGCATTGTATTCCTTACAGAACATCATAATATTGACGCCCTGTGGACCAAGCGCAGTACCAATCGGGGGAGCCGGATTGGCTTTACCCGCCGGAATTTGCAGGCGCACTACCGCCTTGACACGCTTTGCCATACGTACACTCCACTCTTCAGAAGGTCTTTATGCCGAAAAAGAGGCTTGCCTAGCCCGCACGCATTCACATACGAGGTGAGACAGGCTCTTCGCTTTAGATTTTCTCAACCTGGAGAAAATCCAGAATAACAGGCGTCTCTCGCCCAAAAAATGAGACGAGCACGGTCACTTTGTTGCGATCCATGTTAATATCGCTGACCGTCCCGATAAATTCAGAGAACGGGCCATCAATCACACGCACACTCTGGCCTTTAGCAAAACTGATTTTCGCTTTTGGCTTCTCCGTTTCCTTTGTGACTTGTTTGAGGATTGATTTCATCTCATGCTCTTGCAAGGGAATAGGATGCGTGCCAGAGCCAACAAAACTTGTCACGCCGGGCGTGTTGCGCACAACATACCAGGCCTCATCACTCATCACCATCTCAACCAAGACGTAGCCGGGGAACACTTTGCGCTGAACGGTGCGCCGCTGCCCCTGCCGAATCTCTACCTCTTCCTCCTCTGGCACAATCACGCGAAAAATCTTATTGCGCATGTCCATTGAGGCGATACGCGCTTCGAGATGCGTTCTTACTTTTTTCTCGTACCCCGAGTAGGTGTGAATCGCATACCAAGCACGCTGGCTCTCTGTGTCCGTTTTTGCCCCTGTTTGCCCATTCTCGCTGGTATGTTCAGTAACCACGGCTTCTTCCTTTACGCTTATCCTGGTGACGAAGCTACTTATGCGTTATCAGCAAGAAGAGTTGAGTTAGCCCAAAGTCGGCAGCACCCAACACAATTCCAATGGCAGCCGAGAGTGCGATAACAACAAAGGTCATATTCCTAGCGTCTTCAAACGTGGGCCAGGTCACTTTGTGACGTAATTCGTAATACGCCTCTAAAACGAAACGCCCAGTAGTATTCTTACGCAGCCAGCTCTCTAGCGAAGAGGAACTTTTCGCTGCTTCACGACGCACAGGCTTGCTCTCTTCTTTTGATCGCTCTTTGCGCTCTTCACGCCCTACCTTGCTACTTCTGGCAGGCACTTCGCGGTTCCCACTCTGCCCACCCTGACTCCCTTGCGCCTTCACCGTCTCCGCCGCCTGGCTAGCAGTCTTTTTCTTGTCAGCCATTTTGTTTGCCACGTTAAACCTTTCTTGACCAGTCGTGACTGTCCTAAGCCAACCTGGTTGCTCCCTGCCCTACATGATACGCTTTACGAATAAGCTCTTTATCATACTAACAGGCTTCATTGTTCTCTCTCCAGGTATATTCCTCTATTATAACAGTGAAAGGTCTTGTTTGTGCATACGAGATCGGACTATCTCATATTACCCATGACTAATTGGCCTACTTCGTCTCGCGATGAGACGCATGCACGTGACAGGTGGGGCAATATTTGCGAAATTCCAGACGCTCAGGGTTATTTTTCTTGTTCTTCGAGGTATTGTAGTTACGACTCTTGCAGGTCGTGCAAGCCAGCGTGACCACAATGCGATTCTCTTTACCTTTACTTGCCATAGGGTCCTGCCTCTCAGTATGTGGTCACTCTTTGAGAAGATGCTCCCCGACCACGTTTTCAGGAACAATCAACCATTTTTCAGATATGCCATTGCTAGATGTAAAAGTGTGGGCGCAAGAAAATTGCGCCCACTGGGGCTATAAAATTTTATACCTCGACCTTGGTGCAGATGCCCGCGCCAACCGTGCGTCCACCTTCGCGG
>VFSW01003586.1_pt1 | contig 23257 bp, 17 predicted proteins | sample 5358111 | NCBI WGS metagenome assembly VFSW01 (sample SAMN11554181, study PRJNA540505) | mine drainage metagenome | isolation source: sediment from site ElyBrook_90M | place: USA: Ely Copper Mine, Vershire, VT | collected 2017
ATCCGTCATAGTCAGATCTTACCCGCTTGCTGCAATCCCCTGCTGAATAGTTACCCTATTGCTTCTAGAGCTTGTTAGGGACCTGATCTAGAATCCTATCCTGGACAAGGATCACAGCAACCGAACTTGAAGCTGCTTGTATGCTGGGATCCAGCACTACGAGCCAAATTCTAGTGTTGGTCCCTAACAAGCTCTAGTACATTCTATCAACAGGATGAATGTCGCGCAACCGCATGGATACTATATCCACATAAGCAGCTTGCTCGATAGGTTCATCCTTACCCACCACAGGAATAGATACATTTAAGAGTGAAGCAAGGAAATAAGCATTGATAGCCCGGTACTCCTCATAAGGAACGACCATAAGCACGGTACATAACAGGGTATCAACTTCAACTGTAATGCCTGTTTCCTCTAAAGTTTCGCGAGCCGCCGTTTGCTCTAAAGTCTCGCCATCATCAACACACCCTGAAGGCAATCCCCATCGCAGCTTGCCCGACCGATGGCGCTGCACCATCAGCACATGGCCATCACGCACGACGAGCACACCCGCGCCACCATACGTCCGCCAGGCCATTCCTCCACCACCTTCACCGTTCCTCAACGGCCATTGGGCGCCATTGGAGCGATTATCCTTTCCTACAGGCGTTCGTCGTAGCCACGATGGGTACCTATCCAGTGCCACGTCACCGCATCACTTTCCATAACGCCGAGTGCCCGATACTGATCCGTGATCCGCGCCGACCAGACACCATTTCGGATATGTTTAAAATTGAGCGAAGGATGAAATGGATTGACCTTCCAGAGCGCGTATGCCGCCCGCGCTTGCGCCTGAATTGACTCAGGTAACGCATCGAACGCTTTCCGAAACGACCGCGCCCGCCGGCTTTTGAATTGCGCCGGCATCGGTACTACCAATCCTGATTATCAATCGTACCGGCAGCCTTCTCGCGTTCGTGATTCGCGAGAATTTCGTCGATCAGTTGAGACCCTTGTTCGCTGGAGAAAAAGCGATCCCATTCCTGATCGGCGAGCCACGATGCGAGCTGATCCGCCACCTGTTCTTGCTGTTCAGGCGGCAGCTTCTCGATCGTTGCGACCAGAGCACGCACACGCTCAGTCAGCATAGTTGTTCGCCTCCTTTCTTGGATTGAGCAGCATCACGGGTCAGATTGTGCTCTCCACCTCTGAAGTATGCCACACACGAAGATGATATGCCAGCAAGCGAAAAATCGGTAACAATCCACACCCCGTTGACACTGCTGCTACAATTGTGCTATCAACAAGACGAGGGCTGATAGGAAGCGGGTTCAGATCCGACGAGCGGTGATATTTTCACTCGTTGGCTCTTAATCAGCGGGTTCGGGGTTCGAGTCCCTAGGCGCTCACCCACTCCATCCTTTCCCATAGCTGCCAATCGCCGCGCCAAATGAACCGCGTTCGCAAGCTTGTGCGGAAACTCGAGAGTCAGAGTACCGCAACGTCCCCATGCTTGCTCCCTTGCGAGACATCGTTCACGACATCTATGCTGGCAGCCGCAACTCGCTGGAATCGATCTTTGGATCCCACGACTGCATCGTGCGGGTTACGGGTCAGCGTGTCAGTATGTCTCTCAGCCAGAGAGCAGGCGATTTCATCTTCGCCACGATCTTCCCTCAGCAGGGGTACTTTTCTCGGTGGCTGTCAGCCTTGCCGGAAGAAGGTCAGGGTCCGCTCCCATGCCAGATTTGCTGCCGCCTGGTTATATGCCCGCACGCGATCAGGTTCAAAGAACCAGTGTCCCGTGCCGCTGTACGTATAGAACGTCACGGGGCGGCCAGCACGCTTGAGGGACTCTTCCAAGCTGTCAACATTGGATTGCGGCTCAAACTCATCCGTCTCAGCGAAGTGACCGAGGTAGTCTGCTTTCGCGCCGCTGAAGTCACCAGAGCCAGTCCCATAAAAGAGAACCACCGATCGGATGGTTTCGGGAGCCGAGACCGACAGATCCAGCGCATAATTCGCACCTAGCGAGAAGCCAATCACCGCAAGGCGGGAATCGTCCGATGCCGCACGTTCCTTGAGAAACGTTGTGGCATCCGCAAGGTCGGCCCTAGCCTGGTTGGCGTTTTCATCCAGGGCGGCGACAAGGGTTGCGGCTTCGGCAATTTGGTTGGTGACCCGGCCATGATAAAGGTCTGGGGCGAAGGCGACGAAACCGGATTCGGCCAGTCGCTGGCAGAACGCCTTGATGGTGTCGTTCAGCCCCCACCAGGCGTGGAGAACCAACACCCCCTTGCCGGTGCCGGTCGGGGGAAGAGCGAGGTAGCCGTCAGGTTGAGTAGGTGGCATCCGCATCTCCTTGAATTGATCTTGTCACAGTGCGACTGCACGGCGACATGACGTTAATAGGTCCCGGCGATCGATTCAATACGATCTTATTCGCTGGGTTGATCGCTCTTGGCGCGAGGAATCCAGTCGAAGGCAACGTGAAGCTTGCTGAGGGCTTGCCCATCGATAGCATTTTGCAACAGGCATACAGCAAGCTCTTCATGCGAACATATGGTCATGATACCATACCAGTATATCGGCTAGCAACAAGGCACGTAGGAAAGCCAAATTATAGGACTTCTACACTAGGACATGGGTTCTCCTTTCCCTTTTGGATATGGCAAACAAGAAAGCCCTGAGGCAGAACAAGATCGACCAAAACGCGATGACGCTCGAAAATTTCAGCAAGCTGCCTCCACCAAACGATTCCGAGAGCCCAAATATCGTTAATCATAGGCCAATAAATACGGATCGGCATGATCACCGAGACAGCCATGAGACCCGGCCATGCCTCACAGATGCGATGGCTGATCGAGATGCTCGTCGGGAGATGTCTCGATGGGCGCCTCGGCGGCACGGCTGTCAGGCGCGCCGGCATCGCCCCGCCCAAGCGCCACCAGCGACTCCGGGTCGCCCAGCCCGGTTGTCATGACGAGAATAGGATCGGCCAGCAGCGCCTCGCGCTCGACATCATCCATGCGCGCCACGAAGACGAAGGTAATCGCGTCACGCACGCGGTCCGGAATGTCGCCGAGATCTTTGCGGTTTTCCACCGGCAGGATGATGCGGCGGATGCCGATGCGGTGCGCGGCCAGCACCTTGTCACGCAGCCCGCCGATGGGCAGCACGCGGCCCCGCAGCGTGATCTCGCCGGTCATCGCCGTGTCAGAGCGCACCGGGCGACCCGTCAGCGCCGAGATCATCGCCGTGGCCATCGTAATGCCCGCCGAAGGACCGTCCTTGGGGATCGCGCCCTCTGGCAGGTGGATGTGCATGTCGAGCTGGTCGGCGAAGGTGGGCGAGATATCCAGCTCGCGCGCCCGCGTGCGGATGTAGGAGATGGCGGTGCGCGCGGATTCTTGCATCACTTCGCCCTGCTGGCCGGTGAGGTTGATCTGACCGTGACCGGGCATGACGGCGACCTCGACCGGCAAGAGCGTGCCCCCGTGCTCCGTCCACGCCAGGCCCATCGCCACGCCGACCTGGTCGGATTCCATGCCCTCGTCGGGGCTATAGCGTGGCACGCCCAAATACTTCTCGACCAGCTTTTGCGTGATGCGCAGGTGCGCGCTATCTTTTTCGCTCAGCAGCCGGCGCGCGACCTTGCGACAGATGCCGTCAAGCTGGCGCTCGAGCGAGCGCACGCCCGCCTCGCGCGTATACGACGCGATGACCCAGCGCAGCACTTTGTCAGAGATCTGCACGTGGTCCGGCTCCAGCACGTTTTCGCGCAACACCCTGGGCCAGATGTAGCGGCGGGCGATCGCCAGCTTTTCTTCCTCGGTATAGCCGGAGATCTCGATGATCTCCATGCGGTCGGCCAGGGCTTTGGGAATGCTGTAGCGGTTATTGCCGGTGCAGATGAAAAAGACCGAAGAAAGATCGTAGGGCACTTCGAGATAGTGGTCAGTGAACGTGTGATTTTGCGCCGGATCGAGCACCTCGAGCAGCGCCGCCGCCGGGTCGCCGCGATAGTCCGACGCTAGCTTGTCGATCTCGTCGAGCAAAAAGACGGGGTTGCGCACGCCGACGGTTTTCATGGCGTGGATGATGCGCCCGGGCAGCGCGCTGACATACGTGCGCCGGTGCCCGCGAATCTCCGCCTCGTCGTGCACGCCGCCCAGCGAGATGCGCACGAATTTGCGATTCATCGCGTGGGCGATCGACTCACCGAGCGACGTTTTACCGACGCCGGGAGGACCGATCAGGCACAAAATGGGGCTGCGCCCTGCTTCGCGCGTGCTCAGCGGTATCGCGTCGCCATTTTCGGAGACCTGAGCCATGCGCCGCTGGCGCACCGCCAGGAAGTCGAGAATGCGATCTTTGACGCGCTCGAGGCCGTAATGATCTTCGTCGAGCACGCGCTCGGCGGCGGCAATGTCGAGCCGGTCTTCGCTGCGCTCTTGCCAGGGCACGGCGAGCATCCAGTCGATATAGCTGCGCAGCACGCCAACCTCGGCGGAATTTTGCGGCATGCGCTCGAGCCGGCTGATCTCGCGCTCCACTCTGGCCTCGATGTCGACGGGCATGCCCTTGGCGGCGGCGCGGTCGCGCAGCTCTTGCGCCTCGTTGGCGGAATCGATGCCCAGCTCGCGCTGCACCGCTTTTATTTGCTCTTTGAGATAATATTCCTGCTGGTTCTTATCCACCTGCTCGCGCACCCGCTCGCGAATCTTGCGGTCGAGGTCGAGCACTTCGATTTCGTTGCCGAGCAGCACGCAGACTTTTTCGAGGCGTTCTTCGGGATTGATGGTTTCGAGCAATTCTTGCTGGCGATCGTTGTTGGTCGTGATGCTCGCCGCCAGCACGTCAGCCAGCTTTGACGCCGAGCGCAAGCCGGCGATGGTTTCGGGGTCAGGCGCGCCACGGCGATTGAGCTGCAAATAGCGCTCGAATAGCTCGTGGGCGTGACGCACCAGTGCCTGCGCCGTCAGCGAGTTGGTCGTTGGCTCTGCGATACGCCGGGCAGCAACCTTGATGAATGGGTCGCGAGTCAGCCATTCCTCGATTTGCACGCGGTGCAACCCCTCGACGATCAGCTGAATGCCGTTCTCGTGCGGTTGCAGAGAAATGATCTGCACCAGGCTCGCCACCGCGAAGAGATCGTCCGTCTGCGGATCGTCGGTCTCGCTCTGGCGCTGCTTGGTGGCGACAAAGATATGCGACGCGCGATCGGCCTCACGCACGGCTTGCACCGAGCGCGGACGCACAATCGTCAGGTTGACGCGGGTGCGGGGAAAGACGACGATGTTCTTGAGCGGCACGAGGGGAAATTCACGAATCATGCCCGCCTCCTCCTGTCGCTCGTATGGTTGATCGCTCATCAGGGTACAGCCCTCCTCTTAGCGCGCAAGGGGCTATGAGCCGCGTGGCGCTTGTCCTTCAGCATCATTTCGGCGAACCCTGATTTTTTTCTCTTCCAGGTTCCTGTTACCCGCACAGGCGCTGCCAGATGTGGCTCCCTCGCTGTCCGCGTGAGATCCATCTACGCCGAAGCGTTTTCGCGCATGTCAGGCAGTGACGGCGTGCCGGTACGCCCCTCGCGCAAGACGAGCTGCGGCGGGCCGATTTTGCGCATCACGTCGGCATCGATGACGACCTTGCGCACATCGGTCCGCGAGGGTATCTCGTACATAATGTCGAGCAGCACTTCTTCGATAATCGTGCGCAGACCACGCGCCCCGGTCTTGTGGTGCAAAGCTTCTTCCGCCGCGACTTCGAGCGCGTCGGGCGTAAAGATCAGCTCGACGCGATCGAGCTGCAAGAACTTCTGGTATTGCTTGATGATGGCGTTCTTCGGCTCGGTCAAGATGCGAATGAGCGTCTCTTTGTCCAGGTTGTCGAGCGAGACCATCATCGGCAAGCGCCCGATAAACTCAGGAATGAGGCCAAACTTGAGCAGGTCGTCTTGCGTGACCTGGGCGAGGGCCTCATTCGTGGCGGTGAAATCATCCAGCGGGGCGTTGGAGGCGTGGAACCCCATCGACTTATGGCTGTTGAGCCGGGCCTGAATGATCTTGTCAAGACCTTCGAAAGCCCCGCCACAGATGAAGAGGATGTTTTGGGTGTTGATCTGAATGAAATCTTGATGTGGATGCTTGCGACCACCCTGAGGCGGCACGTTGGCGATCGTTCCTTCGACAATCTTGAGGAGTGCCTGCTGCACGCCCTCACCCGACACGTCGCGGGTAATCGAGGGATTGTCGGCCTTGCGGGCGATCTTGTCAATCTCGTCGATATAGACAATGCCGCGCTCAGCGCGCGACACGTCGAAATCAGCGACCTGAATGAGACGGAGCAAGATGTTCTCGACATCTTCACCAACATAGCCGGCCTCGGTCAGCGCGGTGGCGTCGGCGATGCAAAAGGGCACATCGAGGATCTTGGCGAGGGTCTGGGCAAGCAAGGTTTTGCCTGAGCCGGTGGGGCCAACGAGCAAGATGTTGCTCTTGCCCAGCTCGACATCCTCGATCAGCATGCCCGTGTTGATGCGCTTGTAATGGTTATAGACGGCGACAGCCAGCGTCTTTTTGGCGCGATCCTGACCAATGACGTAACCGTTGAGCTGTTCATAGATCTTTTTGGGTGTGGGCACCTTATTCGAGGTCGGGCGCGGGGCACGCACGGAGGTCGTGTGCTCTTCCTCGATGATTTCGCGGCACAGATCGACGCATTCGTCACAGATGTAGACGCCGCTTGGTCCGGCAATGAGGCGTTGCACCTGATCTTGCGTCTTGCCACAAAACGAACAGCGGAAGGTCATGCCTCTTCCTTTCGTGGTCGCCATCGTCTTACCAACCTCTCTGCTTTTCGGTCGTCGTCAACTGGAAAGTAGGACGATCAGTGACCAGGTGAGATCTTCGCCATTGGCGGCGCGCGCGACACGCGCCTAAAACACTGAGGATCACGCCTCCGGCTCCGTTTCGGCGCTGGCGGCAGCCACTGTGGCGTCGTGCGCCGCCCGCGCGGCCTGGGCGCCCGCGTCAACCGCCGCGTCCGGCTCCGTGCCGGTGGTGTGATGCTCTACCAGCCAGTCGAGCGCCTTATCGCGCAGCATGCTGCGCTCGACGCTGAGGCGCTGCGCTGGCTTGAGCTGGCGCACGCGCGTGCGGGCGCCGCGACCCATTCCAGCATAGGCGTCGAGCAGGGCTTGCAGCTCGGCCTCGCTCACGCCCAAGTGCTCGCGCTCGGCCACCAGCTCGAGCAAGCGCCGCTGCTTGATGCGCCGCTCGGCTTCGGGCCTTTGCTCGTCGCGATATTCATCGCGAGTTTTGCCCAGAATCTGCAAGAATTGATCCATACTGACGCCATCGCGGGCCATCACGTCCCCAAGCTCTTGCATCAAATCGTCGGCCTCAGCCTCAATCAACAGGGGTGGAATGGCCAGGGTCAGACGCTCGATCAACGCATCGACCAGCGCCTCGCGCAGCTTGCGATTCGCCGAAGCGCCGCGCGTGCGGATGAGATCGGCGCGCACGCTGTCACGCATGGCCTCCACCGACGCGAAGCCACCAGCCTGCTTGGCGAATTCGTCGTCGATCTCAGGCAGCACTTTGGAGGTGATCTTATTGACCGTGACGGCATAGTGCCCCGTCTGGCCGGCCATCTCGGCTTTACCATACTCCGCGGGGATGGTGGTGTCGAATTCTTTTGATTCGCCGTCGGCCATGCCGATGATGTGCTCGTCTATGCCGGCATAGAGGCCCGTGCGATCAGTGATCAGCTCGAATTCATTGTCTTTATTTTCAAGGATATTTTTTTCGCCGACGGTAAACGTCATCGTGACCGACACGCGATCGCCGATCTCAGCGGGACGCTCGACCGGCGGCCATTCGGCCATCTGGTCACGCGCGCGGCTGATGATCGCCGCGATGTCTTCATCCGTGACTTCGACCGGCTCGCGATTCAGGCGCAGATCCTCATAGTCGGCCAACTCGCCGTGGCCCAGCACGGGCACGGTGACGGTGATGTCGTGGTCCTGGCCGTAATTGATGTCGTGGACGTGCGCGTGCGGCGCGGCCAGCAGCGTGAGCTGGTGCTCTTTGGCTGACGCGCGGATGGCGTCCTCGGCGATGATGTCGATGGCTTCTTCATAAATGGCGTCACGACCGACGATGCGCTCGATCATCGGGCGAGGGACGTGACCCTTGCGAAAGCCCGGCACCGTATGTTGCTGGGCTAATCGGCGAAAGACCTGCTCTGACGTGCGATCGATGGCGTCCCAGGGGATCTGCACATGAAAATTGGCGTCGCTCTCAGGCGTCGTCTCGACAGTGACCTGCACGAAATATCCTCCAGCTTCCTTATGGCCACTCTCTAGCAACTCTGCGATCGCCAGCGCGCGCCTGTTGTCGTGGGTGGCATGCGCGCCCGCCGTGTTTGTCACGCTGGCACAGAGCGAATAGTGAGCACTCTCTACGCCAATTATAGCACTTGCGAGGAGCGAAAATAGCGCCTCACTGAGCAGAGCGTGGATATCAGGAGAAGGGTGGGCGATGCGAGACTCGAACTCGCACGGGTTTCCCCAACAGATCCTAAGTCTGTCCTGTCTGCCAGTTTCAGCAATCGCCCGCGAGACACAGCGTTGGCAAGATCATACCGCAGCGTGTCGAGGGTGTCAATCGGGCGCAAACACGCGGCGAAAGAGATTCGAGCTGAGCAGCCCGCCGGGGTCGCGCGTGCGCTTGAGCGACAGGAATCGCTCGATGCGCTCGTCACCCATGCCGCGGGCATAGGAGCGGGCGTCGAGCGTGTCATCCTTGGCGAGATAGAGCCGCCCGCCGGACTCGATGGTAGCGTCGCGGTGGGCGATCAATAGGTCGCTGAGGTTGTGGGCGTTGGCGGCGGTCACGTGATAGTCGAGCGACAGTGAATAGCCGTCGCACTGATAGCTCAGCAAGAAAGGATCGCCGCGATGCTGCTTGAAGACGCATAGATACGGCGTCACACCGGCCTTGTGGGAGCGCGCCAGCAGATCCGCGAAGAGCGACGGCGCGACCGCCGCCGGCGCGAAGGCCTGGAACTGGCGCAGGCCGCCCGGCAGCCACGAGCGCTTCCAGGTGGGCACGTAATCGTGAAAGAAGTGGAATTGCGCGTGTGGCACGGTGTGCGGCGGCGACTGGCGCGAGCCGCGCGCGAATTGAGCGGCGTTGACCAGCGCCATGCCGGGGTCGTTCGTCACGAGCTTGAGCGCGCGCCACAGGCTCGATCGCGGCACGATGCCGGCGATGGTGGGCGGCAGGTCTTGCCGCGAGGGGTGCAGCGACGCGGAATCAGGCGTGGCGATGTAATCCGCCCGATCGACAAGCCCGCGCCCCAGCGCTTTGCCGCTGGCGAAGCCGTCGATCCACCCGACGAGGTAATCCGCGTTGGGCGACTCTTGGGCGAAGATGGCGAACATCTCGTCGAGCGAGCGTGCCACGCGCTGGCTGGCCGTGAGCCGGCCCGACACGACGCGCTCGAGCTGGAGCGTGACGCTGGTGATGAGGCCGAGCATGCCCAGGCCGCCGATGGCCGCGTGAAACAGGTGCGGATCGCTCTCTGGCGTCACGGTGGCGATCGTGCCGTCGGGCGCCATGAGGTCGAATGAGAGCACGTGCTCGCCCAAAGTGCCGGCCTTCCAGGCGTTTTTGCCGTGCACGTTCATCGCCAGACAACCGCCGACGGTCGGAGCCATCGTCCCCGGCACCACCGCCGGCCACCAGCCGTCAAGGATGGTCTCGCGCCAGAGGTCGCGCACCGTCAGCCCCGGCTCGACGGTGATGACGCCGGTATCGCTCTCCCACGCGACGACGCGGCGCATCGCCGAGAGATCGAGCACGATCTCTTCCGCGTTGAGGGCGGCATCGGCATAGCTATAGCCGCTGCCACGCGGCGCCACGGTGCGGCCGGTGTCACGCGCCAGCGCCAGCGTCGCGCGCAGATCGTCAACGCTGGTGGGACGCCAGACATAGCCAGCCGCGCGGCTGACCATCGCCCACCCCTCGAGCAGGGCCAGCCGCGACACCGGCAAAGCCGCAAACGCTCGCGTCTTGGCAATCATAGATTGATCCTCTGAAAGACCGGTGACGGCACCGCTTTCACTATCCACATAATCGGACGCCAGATGCCGGGCACATAGACCTCGCCGCGATTGCGCCCGGCGGCCCGGATGATCCGCGCCGCCGCCTGGTCAGCCGTGACGACCGGCAGGAATCGCGGCAGCGACGCGCCGGCGATCATCGGGGTCGCGACATAGCCGGGCTTGATCGTCACGACCCGCGTGCCGTGCCGGCCCAGCCGATTGCGCAATCCCTCGAGGTACGCCGACAGCGCGGCTTTCGACGCGGCATAGCTGGGGTGCGCGCGACGGCCCCGGTCGCCCGCGACGGATGAGATGCCGGCGATGACGCCGCCGCCGACGTGGGCGAAGCGTTCCGCCGCCGCGTTGAGCCAGGCGACCGCGCCGACGAAGTTGACTGCGATGGTCTCGCTGTCGATCGGCGTGTCATACGTTTCGGGGCCAATGGGTGGCAAGATGCCGGCGGAATACACGACGAGATCGACGCCCCCCAGATCGCGCGCGATGCGCTGAAAGAGATCCGGCACTCCAGCGGTGTCATGCACGTCATGTGGGAATGAAAGGGCAACGGTCGCGCCAGCGGTCTCATTGATCTTGCCACAGATGGCCGCCAGCTCGTCGCCGCGCCGCGCCACCAGGGCCACTCGCGTGCCGGCTCGCGCCAGCGCCTGGGCCAGCGCGAGGCCGATGCCCGACGACGCGCCGATGATGATCGCGTGCTCGAAGCGCCGCATCCTCTGCTCACCGTTACTAAAAACGCGCATTATCCGCACCTCACGCACTTTCAAGCACTTGCTTTCTGATCATGGCTGACGATAAGAGGATCAGCAGCGCGGTGGGGTGCGCGGTGCGCAGATGGACCGAGTCGGTCCATCCCGCATACGCGAGTTTCTGGCCCACAGCAGGGCCGGCGGTAAAGCCGTGCGCCGGTAACCGGAGCGGCGCGCCTTGCGGTGTATAGCGGCAAGGCTTGACCTCAGCCGAGGCCATCGTGAAGGTACGATAGGTCTTGGTCGCGTGATAGCGTTTGAGAAAGGCCACCCCCAGGCGGGCGATATTGATGGCAGCGGCGTGATCCCTAGCCCCATTCCACCCACACAACGGATTGTGACAGATGAGCCACCTGCCCCAGGCCACCGGCTCCATTTCCTCAGCGACATGCGACGAGCGATAGGTGTCGGCGTGGTGGTGACATCTGGGACAGGTGTGGCTCGTATCGCGCGGCTGTTCCTGGCGGACCCGAACGCCCCAGCGATGACATTTGTAGGCCAACACCCGCTGCAGTGCCGATCGAATGGTGGTGTTATTCCGCCAGTGGCGCCACCGCCCCCGCACGCTCTTGCCCCGACTCATCGCACGCAAGCTCGACAATTGCTCCCCGCAGATGAGCGCGCAGCCATGAATCTGTGCCAGGAATATGAGGATGTTGGCCGCTAGATGGGCCAGTTCCTGGTTGCGGCGCTCATACTTGCGCCAACATTGGGCCGTCTCCTGGTCATAGCACCTGCGTTTGGCTTCCCATAGCGAGCGATGGGCGTGGTCGGGGCGTTGATCGAGCAGCGCCAGGGTCTTCGCGCGGCGCGTCTTGAGTCGGTCGATCTGGCGACGGAGGCGCGCCTGTTGTCCATCAAAACCGCCGGTGTTCAGGAAGAACGGCCGCCCCGGCTGCTCACCGCTGGTCGTGACCACCGCCGTCGTCAGCAGACTACGCACGCCCCAGTCATACCCCAGCACGCGATCCTGCTGCTCCCAGGTGGGTGCCTGCTTCGTCGGCACCTCCACGAGGACATCGAGCACCGCATAACGCGGCTGGCCGGGGCCTGCCACTTCGCGCAAGGTGAGGGCCATCGGTACTCCCGCACGCAGCAGCTCCACCAGTGGGGTCGGCAGTGGCAACGTGATAGCCTGGTCCGGCCACCGCCAGATGCCGCTCGCATCCGGGCCACGCATGCGATAGGTCAGCGTGGCGGCATCGAGATCCAGGCTGGCGCGGTACGCTTGGCCAGCTTTCATCCCATCATCGGCGGCATAGGTCAGCACGCCCGTTTTCAGGACAGGGACCGGTTGCAAGGCATCGTAGGTGGTGGGAAAGGCTCCCGTCCGCAGGTACACGTTACACGCCTGCTCTGCCAGGTTGACCAGTTCCATCACGGTCGCCGCCTCGCCTGTGGTGACTTCGCGCACCTGGCTCATCAGCATCCGTCGGTCCTTGCGCGCCGCTTTCTTGTCGGTCGCGGGAAGGATGAGTTGGTCCGACAGGAGGGGCAGAATGAGGGCAAAGAGCCGTTTGCGTTCGGCTTGGGCGCGCAAGATCCGGCCTGCGGTTTCGGCCTCGCAGCGCCACTGCCGATTGCCATGGGGGGCAGGCGAATCGATGCAATCGGTGACGTGCTTCCAGGCTTGCGGAGAGGGGCGCTCGGTGAACTCGTCCAGGCGCGACCAGAGGGCGAGCAGCGTTTGGTTGACGACGGCACGGCTGGCATCGAGCAAACGCAATGCATCCGCCTGCGCCGCCTCCGGCAAGCGCAAGCTGTAGGTGAGCACTTGCTGTGTCGCCATCACGCTCTCCTTGAAACCAGCCAGTCAGCAGTACGCTTAGCCTAACAGAAGCCGATCTTTCTGTCAACTGTTGCCAAGCCCCTTTCGTACTTGACGCAAAAGACTGTCGAGAAAGACTTGCGCTGACAGCTCCGCTCGTGGCTCGATATAATTGGCCGGTTCCCGCGCATGCGCTCGGTCGGCAAGCAGCAGGCAACATGCCTGATATTGTCGCTCGCGAATTAGCCGCAGGCAAAACTCCTCATAACGCCGGGCGTAAGAGGCATGGCGAAAAGGCTCGAAGACCGGAAAATGCGACTCAGCGACAGCAACAGGCTTTTGTGAATTAGGGCAATCTTCCAGCAGTAAAAGGTATCCAAGCCATGGAGCAGTCGAAAGCTCGAAAGCTCCCTCACGGAAAGCCGTCCAGAGATCAAGTGCGCTTCCCATTGCTTCCTCGGTGCGATTGTTGAAATTGTTACCAAATGATGGGCCAACATGCGATTTTAACTCGATCGCCGCGAGCAGCTTACCTTCTTCAATGACGATCAGATCCCAACGCTTATTCGGGCGGAAATACCCAGGCAACTCAACAAGTTTGGTGTGGATTGCATCAGATGACACACCAGCTGCTTGCATGCATCGCGTGATCGTATTGATGAAGCCATTCATCTGCTGGCCACCAGTCGCCGCGCCGCGCATACCCTGATCGGCAATGCCACTCTGCTGTTGTTTTGAGAGTTGATGCTCCCGATGGTCCCAAAACTGGCGCACGGCATTTGCAAAGATCAGATCCTCAATCATGGATCGCACCCTCTCGTTCGAGATCGGCTAGGAATGAGAGTTGCTGCTGCCGCGCTTTGTGCAGGCGACGCAAGCACATCTCGTAATAGCTCGCCTCGACCTCACAGCCGATGCTGTCGCGCCCCCACAGTTGAGCGGCGATATTCGTCGTTGCTGTGCCCATAAATGGATCGATCACCGTATCACCGACAAACGAGAACATGCGAATGAGCCGTTCTACGAGGGCTAGCGGAAATGGAGCGGGATGATGGCGCGTCGATGCGCCGCCCAGCGTCCAAATTTGCTGAAACCATTCCTGGTGCGCTGATTTAGGAATCGTCGATAGCACGCGGGCATTGAGTGTCGGCTGTCGATACCCGCCGGGCTTGCGGAAAAAGAGAATGTATTCGATATCGTTTTTGATGATGCCATTTGGCTCATAGGGCTTGCCCAAAAAGCTGGAGCCATTCTCAACCTCGAGCCGCATATTGGCGATCTTGTGCCAGATGATCGGCGATAAGTTGTCGAAGCCCATCAGGCGGCAACGCTCTTGAATGCTGGAATGCAGCGGGAAGACGACGTGACGCCCATAGCGGCGGCGCGGAAGGCAGACATCGCCCACGACGACGATCAATCGCCCGCCAGGGACCAGCATGCGCAACATTTGACGCCAGACACGATCAAGCTCTTGCAAAAATTGCTCATATTCCTCGATCGCGCCTAATTGATCAGTGTGGTCAGAGTACTGCTTCAGCGTCCAATAGGGCGGCGACGTCACGGCGAGATGGACGCTCTCATCGGGAAGATCGGCAAGCGCTGAACGGCTGTCACCCAGGCGCAGATCATGCTCTGTGGGTAGCTGCCGCGCCATTCCTTCGATCAGTGCCATAAGGCGATCGTCTTTCGCGAGCATCGGAATCGCTTTTTGTCCCTCGCGCTCTAAGAGGACGCGGATCGCAGGGGGGAATGTCGCCCGCTCGATGGCGCTCTCAAGGGGCGAGCGATGATCGGCGTGACGAGGCTCAGCTGCCATATAAGTGCCTCCTCCTCTACTTTCTCCGCAAATCAATAGCAGCAGCTGTCTTTGAAGCCGCACACCGCGCATATGCTCGCTTTGCCGCCCTTGAGATCCGGCATGGGATGGCCGCAGACCGGGCAGGCCATCTCGCCCGCTTGCGGCTCGCCCTCGTCGCGCGCCGGCACTGTGGTCGCCGCGCGCTCGTCGTCTTCCGACATGTCACCTATCCATTCGCCGCATGCGCCCCCTCGCCACCGCGATGGCGAAGGGATCGATGGGGAGCAAGGCTCTCACCACCCAACCGCGCTCATCTTTAGTATGCCACAGGCCGCGCCGCGCCGGGTAGAGCGGTGCTGCCACAGAGTGACGCGCGCGTCTTGACACGAGAGGGATAATAGAACAAGCGGCAGAGGGAATGTGTCGCGCCGCCAGCCGCGCGGATCTTGAGGGGGATAGGTCACAGAGCGTCGTGGAACCAACGAATGCGCCCCCTGCGACCGGCAAGGGTCTCTTGCCGCTCACCGCGGTCATCGCCATCGCGCTCTCTGTTGTGCTCACCGCGGTGGTCGTGCTCTCAAGTCTGATGGTCAACCCCACCACGACGCAGGGCCAGATTGGTCCCACCCCCACGCCGACCATCCCCACCGCGACGCCAACACCCTATGATCCCAGCGTGGGCGCCGTGCTGCCCAATTATCGCATCGTCGCCATGTGGGGCATTCCCGGCTCGCCCGCCGGAGCCAAGACCGGCGAGCAGAATGGCTTCGCGCCCGACCAGGTTCTGCTCAATTATTTGCACCAGGAAGGTTTGGCATACCTCCAGGCCGACCCCACCACGCCCGTGGTGCTGGGCATCGATCTGGTGGTGAACGTGTGGCAGGGACAAGGCACTGGTTTTCAATATTGGAGTGATTGGGAAGATCCGTCCATCATCCAGCAATGGATCGATTTTTGCCAGAAGAACAACCTTGCCCTTTTTTTGGATTCGCAGCCTGGCTTGGAACCTATCCCGGATGTGGTAAACTATGTCCTTCCCTATCTGGAAAAGTACTCTTTCGTGCATCTCGAGCTGGATGGCGAGTACAAATATTATCCGCAAACCGTCAATCGCGATCGGGGCCTCTTATATGGCTCTGATGTCGTCTGGACTATCAACAAGCTGACGCAGATCGAGCAGCAATACCACCTGCCGCGCAAGGTGCTGATCGTCGACCAATTCTATTCCGATGAAGTCATCCAAAATAATCTGATCCAGGCGGCTATGAAGAATAACCCGAACGTCTCGCTGGTCGTGCAGATGGATAGCGTAGGCTATTCGCCCCAAAAAGTCACGGAATATGAGCAGTATGTCGATACGCCGCTGATCGAGTACGGCGGCTTCAAGCTGTTCTATCCGCCGTCGATTACGCCCAACAATATCACGAATGACAATTTCGACGTGCCGTTGTTGACCGAGCAACAGGTCTTGTCGCTCAACCCGGCGCCGCTGGTCATTACGTATCAGTGAAGTGTGCCGCCCGGCCTTGATGCTATAATGACTCGAAGGCGGGAACGATATGCCAGAGAGATGCACGAGCCAGCGCGCGATAGTCCGCATCCAGCTCAATGCCGGAAGCTGGCGCGGGCCAATCTGCGCGGTCGAGGATTAATTCCCAGCATGACAGCATTGCACGTGCTCTACGCCACGCCTGACGGCGAGATCGGCGCCGCGCCGCATCTCGCGCCGGTCGATCTCGACGGCCAGCCCTTCGACCGCGCGGATCTCGTGCCCCTGCCTGAGGGCACGACGATCGCGTCAATGCCGGGTCGGCGGGCGCGTGGCATCGACGCCAGCGGGCGCGCGGTGACGCTGCCGGCGGCGCGCGGCTGGGCGCTCTCCGCCCTCTTGCCGATCGGCTTCACCCGCACGCGCGTGCCCGGCTTCGCGCTGGTGGGCGCGAATGACATGCCGGCGGGGGCCGAGACGCTGCCCTTTTTCGGCTATACCGCCGTCGCTGGCTGCGGGGATGACATCCTCGTCGCGGCGGTGCGCACGGACGATCCCTCGCGCTGGACGCCTTCGGCGTTCGATCCCGATCTGCTGGCGCGCCGCGTGCGGCGGCGGCTGCGCGCCGATCCCGACAATCGCGTCTTGCGGCACCACGCCCATTGCGCGCTCGACTATCAATGCCCCACGGCGAGCAATGTCTTTTTCGAGCGCTGGGAGGGCGCCGTGGCCGTCGCGGGCGGCTGCAACGCGCGCTGCATCGGCTGCATCTCGAAGCAAGAAGAAGACGGCCTCGTCTCGCCGCAAGATCGCCTGACCTTCGTGCCGGCGGTGGAGGAAATCGTCGCCGTCGGCGTCGCTCACCTGACCCGCGCGCCCGACGCCATCTTGAGCTTTGGGCAGGGCTGCGAGGGCGAGCCGCTCTTGCAGGCGCGGATCATCGAGCGGGCCATTCGCGGCATGCGCGAGCAAACGGCGATGGGCACGATCAACCTCAACTCGAACGCCAGCAACGACCGCGCCATCGCGCGGCTGTGCGCCGCCGGTCTCGACAGCGTGCGCGCCAGCACCATCTCGGCGCTCCCCGCGACCTATAACGCCTATTATCGCCCGCTGGGCTATGGAGTGGACGACATCAAGCGCAGCTTGATCGCGGCGCGCGAGGCGGGGGCGTATACATCCATCAACCTGCTGCTCTTTCCCGGCCTGGCCGACGCGGAGGATGAAGCCGCCGCGTGGGTCGCGTTCCTGCGCGAGACGGGCACGCGCCTGGTGCAGCTGCGCAATCTCAACATCGATCCGCACCTCCTGTTGCCCAAATTGCCGCCGCGAGGCCGCGCGCTGGGCGTGCGCGCCTTCATCGAGCTGTTGCGCCGCGAGGTGCCCGATCTGCGCGTCGGCAATTTCAGCGTGCCGGTGCGCGCCGACGCCAACGGCGTGCGCCAGCCGCTCTATGCGCCGCTCGATGGCGCCGGGGCGTAGGGGGCCAAATATTAACGTGAATTCGGGATAAAGCCGGCGGCAAGATTGATAGAGATCTTGCGCGCCTGAGGGCGGTCCGCGGACCACCGCCAAGCCGGTGCGACCGGTGCGACCCGCCTACGCGGACTCGATCTCGTCCTAGTCGGCGAAGGCCGACTTTGCGGCAACCGTCAGGTTGCCCTCAGGCGCGGTTTCAACCGCCGGCTGAGGCGCGCCGGCGCCCCTCGCGCGGATCGCTTATCCCGAATTCACGTTATATCACCGCAGCAGCCGCAGCGCCGCCCGCGCCAGCACCGCGACGCCGATCGCCAGCCCATCTTCATCCATGTGGAAGCGCGCGCTGTGGTGCGGCGCGGTGATGCCCGCGTCGGGGTTGCCGATGCCGACGAGAAAGTAACAGCCCGGCATGGCGTTGAGGAAGTAGGCCATGTCGTCGCCGACCGTCTGCACGCAGTCCGCGGTGACGTTGCCCTCGCCGACGGTGGCGATGGCCGCCTCGCGCACCACCTCGGCCACGGCGGGGTCGCAGACGCACGGCGGAATCGAGATTGGATTCTCGAAGTCGCAGCGCGCGCGCATGCCCGCCGCGATCGCCTGGCCTATCTCGGCGATCCGCCGGATGAGGTGGTCGCGGTCGGCGGTGTCATACGTGCGGACGGTGCCTTTCAGCTCGACGGTGTCGGTGATGACGTTAAAGGCTGAGCCGCCGTGAATCGAGCCGATGGTTACGACGGCGGTGTGCGCGGGCGCGATCTCGCGGCTGACGAGCGTTTGCAGCGCCGTGACGATCTGCGCCGCCGCCGTGATGGGGTCCACGCTGGTGTGTGGCATGGCGCCGTGCCCGCCCACGCCGCGCACGCGCAGAACGATCTCATCCGCGCTGGCGAAGATCGGCCCCGGCTTGACGCCCACCGTGCCGGCGCGAAACTGACTCCACAGGTGCAGCCCGATGGCGACATCCGGCCGGGGATCGTCGAGCGCGCCATCGCCGATCATCGCTTGCGCGCCGCTAGCGCGCTCCTCGGCAGGCTGAAAGAGGAATACGACATTGCCGGGGATCTCGCGCCGCCGCTCGCTGAGCACGCTCGCCACGGTGAGCAGGATGGCGACGTGCCCGTCGTGGCCGCAAGCATGCATCACGCCGGGATTCCGCGATTTGAACGGCGTCTCGGTCTCTTCGTCGATGGGCAGCGCGTCCATATCGGCGCGGATGAGCACGGTGCGCGGGCGCTCCGTGGACGCCTCGCCGCGCAAGATGCCCACGACCCCCGTGCGCCCCAGGTTGGCGCGCACCTCAAGCCCCAGCGCGCTCAAGCGCTCAGCGACGATGCCAGCGGTGCGATGCTCCTCGAAGGCTAGTTCCGGGTATTGGTGCAGGTCGCGGCGCAACGCGATGAGATCGTCGCGGCGGGCGGCGATGGCGGCGTCGAGCAAATCGTCTGGCATGGCGGTCATGCTCTCCTTTTATGACGTGCGGGAGGATGCGGCGCGAAGGACATGGAAAGCCGCGCCACACGAAAAGCGCGAAATACTTTCGTGTTCTTCGGTCTTCCTTCGTGTTCCCGTAAACCTCGAGCGCAGCTATGATATACTGGCGACGGATTGCTGCTATCATACGATAAAACAAAGGGGCGCGCGAGATCGATGGAAGCGCGATTGATCGCCGACCGGCGGCAGTGGAACGCATTTGTGGCGGCGTCGCCGACAGGCCACCTGTGCCAGACCTATGAGTGGGCCGAGCACGGCGAGGATGTGACGGCGCGCGGGCGGGCGCTGCACGTGGGCGCGGTGGAAGGCAACCAGCTGCTGGGCGCCATGCTCTTGCTGCGCCATCAACAGCGCGGCATTCCCCAGGCGCTCTTCTATGCCCCGCGCGGTCCGGTGGTTGACAGCCCCGACAGCCCCGCACTCGGCGTGCTGCTGCGTGGCGCAGCGCGATTCGCGCGGCGGGCGGGCGGCTTCGTGCTGCGCATGGAGCCGAATATGCCCGACGCCGATCCCCGCTGGGAGCGCGCGCTGCGATCGCTTGGCTGCAAGCCCACCAATCACGTCATCTATCTGCGCAACACGTGGATTCTCGACATTCGGCCCGACGAGCAAGCGCTGCTGGCCGGCATGAAGATGACGTGGCGCTATAACATCGGCTATGCCCAGCGCAAGGGTGTCACCGTGCGCCCCGCCGCCACCGAGGAAGACTTTCAGACGTTCATCCGCCTCTTGAGCGAGACGGCGCGGCGCGAGCGATTCTACATGTATCCCACGCAGGTCTTTCGTGACATGCTGGCGCACTATGCGCCCGAGGCGGCGGCGCGCGACGGCACGGCGATCATTACACTCTTGCTGGCGGAATACGCGGGCGAGATCATCGGCGCGACGACGCTGGCGACTTTCGGCGACACCGCCTATAGCCTGCACACCGGCCTTTCGGACCTGCCTGAGCACCGCAAAGCGCGCCCCAATTATCTCATGCAGTTTGAGTGCATGCGCCGCGCCAAAGCTGCCGGCTGCTCGTATTACGACTTCCGCAACATTCCGGAGATCCTGCAGCCGGGCCAGCCGATGTATGGGGTCTATGAGTTCAAACAGGGCTTTGGCGGCGCCTTCTGGCGCGCCGTCCCCACGATGGATCTGGTGCTGAATCCGCTCGTGTATTATCCCTATCAGCTGGCGGTCGATCTGCGGCGGCGACGCCAGGACCCGCCGGCTGCCGCGACTCGCGCGCGCGACGAGCATGACGGCGCGGCGGTCGCTCAGGTCGGCGACGCTGAATGAGCCTCGTATGATATGATATTTTCATAGAACACACCATTCGGAAAAAGCGAACCCCCACAAATTGCCAGGATAAAATGACGAAGACAAAATCCACTATCGGCGTGTCCCACACGACCCACGAGGTGACCAACCAGCCGCCTCCCCTGGTGGATTACCCGATGCTTGACGCGGATAGCGCGCTGGTCGAGGGCGTGCGTCGCGAAGGCGCGGCGTGGGCGCTGGAGGATCTGCGCGATCTGGGGAAGCGGGCGGCCAGCGCGGAGGCGATCCAGTGGGGCTTCGACGCGAATGAGCATCCGCCGGAACTGCACACGCACGACCGCTATGGGCACCGCATCGACGAAGTCTCGTTTCATCCCGCCTGGCACCAGCTGATGGCGACGGCGGTCGCTCATGGGTTGCACGCCGCGCCCTGGCGAGAGCCACGCGCGGGGGCGCATGTCGCTCGCGCGGCGGCGTTTTATCTCTGGTCGCAAGTGGATGCCGGGCACGGCTGCCCCATCTCGATGACGTATTCCAGCGTGCCGGCGCTCAGGGCGCAGCCAGAGATCGCGGCGGAGTGGGAGCCGAAGCTGACGGCACTCGACTATGACGTTGGCCTGCGTCCGCTCGCTGACAAGCGCGGCGTGCTCTGCGGGATGGGGATGACGGAAAAGCAGGGCGGCTCGGACGTGCGCGCTAACACGACGCGCGCGCTGGCCGCCGGCGCGGGTGGCCCCGGCGACGAATACGTGCTGACGGGGCACAAGTGGTTTTGCTCCGCGCCGATGTGCGACGCCTTTCTGGTGCTGGCCCAGGCGCCGGGGGGGCTGTCGTGCTTCTTGCTGCCGCGCGTCTTGCCTGGCGGTACGCGCAACGTGGTTCACATTCAGCGGCTCAAAGACAAGCTGGGCAATCGTTCCAACGCCTCGGCTGAGATCGAGCTGGACGGCGCGTGGGCGCGGCTCGTCGGCGAGGAAGGGCGCGGCGTGCACACGATCATCGAGATGGTCAACTACACCCGGCTCGACTGCGTGAACGGCGTGGCGGCAGGCATGCGTCAGGCGGTCGCGCAAGCCATCCACCACGCGGCGCACCGTAGCGCCTTTGGCAAAGAACTCATCGATCAGCCGCTGATGCGCGCCGTGCTGGCGGATCTCGCTCTGGAATCCGAAGCGGCGACGATGCTGCTCTTGCGGCTGGCGGGGGCGTGCGACCGCGCGGAAACAGACGAGCACGAAGCGCGCATCAAGCGCATCGGCACGGCGGTGGCGAAGTTTTACGTGTGCAAGCGCGCGGCGGCCCACGCCGCCGAAGCGCTGGAATGCCTGGGCGGCAACGGCTATGTCGAGGAAAGCATCATGCCACGGCTCTATCGCGAGGCGCCGCTCAATTCCACCTGGGAAGGCTCAGGCAACGTCAATTGTCTGGACGTGCTGCGCGCGATGACCAGGGAGCCGGCGACGCTGGCCGCCTATTTCGCCGAGATCGATTGCGCGCGTGGTGCCGACGCCCGGCTTGACGCGGCGGCGGACCGCTTGCGGCGTGACCTGGCCGCTGTCAGCGGCATCGAGGCGCGCGCGCGTCACATCGTCGAGCGCATGGCGCTCGTTTTCGCCGGAGCGCTGCTCGCGCGGCACGGGCACCCCGCCGTCGCCGAGGCCTATAGCCTGGCGCGGCTGAGCGCCGACGCGGGTGGCATCTTTGGCGCGCTGCCCCCTGGCTGTGACGTGGACACGCTCATCGAGCGCGCCAGGCCGGATGTGGTCGTGGCATAACGACGCACTCATGCGGCCTGACGGCGATCATCGTCAATAGGACAATGCCGACAACGATCTCAGCCCTTTCCTGGGCCACTTGCTGTATATAGGGGCATCAGAGGCGTCGAGCACGTCACAGGCCCTTTGGTAAAACACTTCAGCATGGGCGAAGTCCTCTCGAGCTGCCGCTTCTTCGCCATATATCGTGTAAGCCAGGCTGAGCAATTGAAAATCATTGCGCTCGCGCGCCAGGGCTTCGACCCCTGCGATACCGTTATGGCTGCTCTGGTTGTCTCGACCCTGTCGTGAGAGGCGCAGCAACCGCGCGGAAGTAAGTATAGCCAGGCTTTCTACCGATCGGTTGCCAGCGGTTGCCGCATCCATGAGCGCGTACAAGATTTGGTCTTGTATCACGCTATAATCATGCGCGCCCACTGGTGCGATTGAGCCGATCGGCGCGATGCGATCGAGGAGGATTTCCGCGTAGCACACTCTGAATCTGGCCAATTCCGCGCCAGACTCATAACGCTCAAAGACTGGAAGGGCTGCTTTGGCATGCTGTAACGCTTGATCAAAACTTTCCCCCCAGCGATAAATGAGCGCCTTGGACCAGTTGATGTACGCCATCCTGAGGAGTACTTCCGTGGTTGGCGGGTTGATTTGCATAAGGAAAGATTCGGCGACCTCGAGGTCGAAAAGAGCTGCGGTATGCTTGCCGATCATGATATTGTCATTCGCCGAGTTTAACGCCAGCTTAAAGGCGAATTCAGCATCGAGAGGCTCTCCTGGCGCCTGGGATTCTACTAAATCATCGAGCGCGGTGCGAAAATAGGACTCCGCGTCAAAATAGCGCTGCTGGCAATGTAAGGCAATGCCGCCCTTATAGCGCAGCAACGCATAGACTTTACGATCGCCAAGTCTCTCGGTACGATCGATAGCCTCGTCAGAGAAGTGGGCGGCCTCTTTATAATCTTGTCTATGGGCCGCGGCGAGACTGAAAATATATTCCATGCGAATGCGCTGCATGGTGCCCATTTTACTATGGATGAACGGCCGCAAACAATCAACGCTCTCGTCGAAGCGCCCCCTGCGAGCGAAGAAGTACGCGCGAGCTAACGCATCCCTGGCATTTTCGGAGTAATCGCGATCTGAAATATCCGCTGGATCGTGAGGTACGTCTAAACGGGTTTGCATATGTGTATTCCCTCCTGCAATCTGAACACTAAGGAAGAACGACACTCGCCTAACCCGCACATCATACCATAAAATCATGAAAATGAAAATTACAAGGGGTGCGGGAGTGGCAACTAAGGCGGGTATGGGGTACACTGCTGAGATGAAGTGCCCAC
>VFSW01003587.1_pt1 | contig 23255 bp, 18 predicted proteins | sample 5358111 | NCBI WGS metagenome assembly VFSW01 (sample SAMN11554181, study PRJNA540505) | mine drainage metagenome | isolation source: sediment from site ElyBrook_90M | place: USA: Ely Copper Mine, Vershire, VT | collected 2017
CTGCACGAGTTGGGTGCTGGCCGAGGCGGCGCAAAGGCCGTCTCCTCCGCAACCGGCCGGGCCGGGGAAGCTGCCGACGCCCGGGGTGATGAGCCCGGTGGCCGCCGTGACCAAGCGGACCACATTGTTGCCGGTGTCGGCGATATACAGGTTGCCGCCGGCGTCCAGTGTGACGCCCTGGGGAAGATTCAGTTCGGTGCTTCCCGAGGTGGCGGCAGTGGTATCGCCCGCGTAGCCGGCCGTGCCGTCGCCGGCGCCGGTGGTGATCCCGCCGGTGGAAGCGGTGATCATGCGCACCACATTGTTGCCGGTATCGGCGATATAGACGTTGCCGGCCCCATCCACGGCCACGCCGGAGGGATGAAACAAGGTCGCCGCGGCCGCCGGTCCGTTATCGCCGGTGTCGCCTTCCGGGTTGTTGCTGTTGTCGTTGACGATGGTCAGAATAATGCCCGCGCCGGGGCAGGTTACGCCGGTGATGGTGGAACTGGCGGCGCTGGCGCAGACCATGCGAATGCGATTGAAGTAAGTATCCGCGATGTACAGGTTGCCGGCCCCGTCCAGGGCTACGCTGGAGGGCAGGAACAACTCCGAAGTCCTGGCTGGAATATCATCCACTACCGGGTTCAGGTAATCGCCGTTGCCGGCCAAGGGCAGGATGTTGCCGGAAGTCTGTACGACTGTCAGCGGTGGGCTGGTGGTGACGGCCGTCAGCACGCCCAGTCCACCCTGGCCGGTTCCCGACAGATAGGCCGTGCCCAGCACCTTGCCGTTAGTATCCAACAGCACCACCGCGCCCAGGCGCACGCCGGGAGCAGCAGGCTTGAAGGTCACCATCTCCGTGCAGGCGGGGACGCCCTGGGTCACCGCGAGACCCGCCACGCAGGTGGAAGCGCCCGTGCCCTCCGTGAAGTCCAGGTTAGCTGCTCCGCCGGTCAGCACTTCCACATTGGCCACGGTGCCGGTCGCTGTGGCGGTCACGGTCACGCTGAGCGGAGATGCGGTCGCCACGCCCACCGGCTGAGCGCCGAAGACGCCGTTCAGCGCCCAAGCGCCGGGACAGGCAAGCAAGAGCGCCGCCACGGGCGCAAGCCATCTTCCTTTGCCGCCGGCTTTGCACCGGGCGGGGTTTTTCCGCGCGGAGTGGAGCGCGGCGTCTGACGGCGGGAGATTGCGTTTCTGGGTTGGAGAAACGAGGGCTTCATCGGGACGAAAGGACATGAGGGGCTCCGTGCGGATTCCACAATCTGCTGCCTTGGCCTGGTATCCAGGTCAAAGCGGGTTCATGTAAGACCCCGCCGGCGGAAGCGGCCGGCCGGGGGGAGGGAGTGACGACAGTGGCTGAAGTATACCCCCATAGTGTTTCGAAATGATACATAGTTTCTGTCCATTTACAAGTGCATGGGCAGCCGGTGGGAAAACAGGATGGCAAGTGGCCTGGGGGTGGCATTTTTTGTCCGGAAATGGAAAACCTGGCGTTCGGCCTTTGGGAACGAACAGCGAGACGCGCAGACTGCGGTGCAGTGCGGAGTCTCTCATTGGGAGCGGGCTGGCGAGACATGATTATGTGCGCAACCGGGAATCCGAGTTCCGAATTCGGAAGTATGGAATCCTTGCGGAATGGAGGAAAGCAGTGCGCAGAGAAGGCGGAATCTCCCTTCTCTGCGCAAGTTGACTGATATAGTAGCGGTTGCTAATCTATAGCGAACCGCGTGGATTCGTATGTGAGACACCATCACAAAGATACTGGTCGAATCCTGAGCCTTCATTCTTCGAGTTGCTGACGCTGGATGCTTCCGCCCGATTCCGATGTGGGTGGTTCTGGTGCACCGTCCCATCCAAGTCAGGAGAGCGAAGCTTTGCTCGAAATCGGGCAGTTTGCTCGAAATCGGATAGTATAGTGATTTAAATAAGGATTCCCCGCACTTGCACAGTATCCTGAGCCGCGTCGTCGGGACTTTATCCGCCGGCATGGCCCCTGCTCAATAGCGAAGAAGAGGAACCGACTTGACCGAGCCAAATGAAACCCAAACCGGCCGCCCTGCAAGCTGGCCGGGAGAAGGCAGAGACGCCGTCGATTTTGATGATCTGGTCTCTCTCCGGAGCCTTGCGATTGTTCCCTGGAAACGAAGGGGCGTTGTGGCGGGCTGTGTGGCTTTGTGTATTCTCGCCGCGGTTCTTCTGAGCATTGTGATGCATCCGAAATACCGGGCTACCGCCACCATCGAACTGAATGAGCAGAATGGCGGCGCTGCCAGTATGCTCTCCAACGTGGCCTCGATGGAAGGAGACGGAGAGGATGACTTCGATGTCAAGGTCGCAACCGAGACCGCGGTCATCAAGAACGACTCGATTGCTCTGGCGGTAATGGGCAAGCTGGGTATGCTTCGACTTGCAAATCCTGGCTGGCAGGCCAAGGGAGAAGGGCCAGTGGTCAGCGCGGACGCTTTGCCCGCTGCCCGGCGGGATAGTCTGGTAGGCAACTTCGAGGGGCATCTGAGTGTTGCCGAGGTAAAGACTTCGCGTCTCATCGCCATTACCTACGTCAGCCGTGATCCGGTGGAGGCCGCGCGGGTTGCGAATCAGGTGGTTGCCGAGTACAAATCCTTCCTTCTCACTTCCAACTTCAACTCCTCCAGGGACGTATCGCAGTGGCTCTCCGCGCAGTTGAGCGGTCTATCGAGCCAAGTGACCAAGTCGCAGCAGGCAGTCGAGGATTTTGAGCGCACCCATAACCTTTCTTCGGCGATGCCGGGACTGGCCGCGCTCGGCGGCGGGGGAGGCGCATCCACATCCGGCGATGCCGGCGGCGGCGGCGGCGGCTCGTTTCAGGTGCCGGAACTGGCGCGGCTGAATACGCTGAACGACGAAGTGACCCAGGCGGAGGAGGCGCGGCTTGCGGATGAGGCCATCTACCGTCTTACGGAGACGCAGAACCCCGAGCTGATCTCCTCGCTCGGTTCCAGTTCTCTTCCCGGCGTTGCCAGTTCGTCGGTTACCACGCAGGGCGGTGGTCTGGAAGTTCTCAATGCTCTTGAGCAGCAGGAGGAGACCGCGCGAGTTGCCTATGCCAGCGCGGAGACCAAGTACGGCCGCAAGAATCCTCGTCTGGCTGATCTTGCCGCTCAGATCAAGTCGATCAATGCACAGATTCAAAACGAAATAGGCAAGATCAAGCAGCGCGCCAAGAACGACCTGACACTGGCCGAGCAGAATGAACAGTCGCTTCGCGCCGCTTATGATGCGCAGAAGCTGGTGACCGGCAAGATGAATGACGATGTTGTGCAGTTGGGTGTGCTGATGGCGCAGGCGCGCTCCAGCCGCCAGCTTTACGACCTTCTCTACGCCAAACTGCAGGAAACCAATATCGACGCCGGCAACAACGCTACCGGCGTGACCATCGCCGATCCGGCCCGCCCTCCGGGTTCGCCGTACATGCCGCGGCCCGAATTGTTTGTTGCGATGGGCCTGCTTGGCGGACTGCTGGTGGGCATCGGTATCGCCTACCTTCTGGAAAGCCAGGATGATACGATCCTCGACATCGCCAAGGCAGAGGCAGTGTCCAACCTGCCGGTACTGGGGATGATTCCTTTTCACCGCATGAGTTCCAAGTCGCGGGAAGGCAATCTGGGCGGAGAGACAAGTTCTTTTCTGGTGGCTCCGGAGAGCGCGACTTCAGAAGCCTTCCGCAGTTTGCGGACGGGGCTGACGCTCTCCGGCGTTGGACGCAAACTGAAGGTCCTGTCCATCAGCAGCGCCCTGCCCGGAGAAGGCAAATCATACACCGTGTACAACCTGGGACTTGCCTTTGCTGCATCCGGCCTGCGCGTGCTGATTATAGACGCGGATCTGCGGCGTCCCCGCCAGCACGCTTTCTTCCGCATGCCCAGGGAAGACGGCTTGGCGGATGTTCTGGCTGGCCTGAAGCCGTTCGACGAGGTTCTCACGCCCCATACTTTGGAGCACAATCTGACGCTATTGTCCGCCGGCAGCCAATCGCCGCTTTCCTCCGAACTGCTGGGAGCCGGGGACCTCGGCACTGTGATTCAAACCGCCCGCGAGCGGTTTGACCTGGTGCTGGTGGACAACGCGCCCGCCCTGGCGGTCGCCGACGCAATTATCGTCGGGACGCACTGCGATGGAACCATCGGCGTGCTGCGCGCTGGCCGCACTTCTCAAAAGGCGCTGCGCCGCTTTGTTCAGACTCTTGCCCGGAATCGCATTTACGTTCTTGGCATTGTCATTGAAGCGGTCAACATGTCTTCAGCGGAATACCGGAGTGTCTATGGCTACGATGCACAGAGTTATTATGGCGAAAAATAGGATCGTCAGCGGCTGCGGCCTTCCGGTGCTGTTGGCTTTCGCCCTCGCGGCGGCGTTGCCGGCGGTGTCCGCGCAGGCCCAGACGGCGGGTTCAACGTTGCCGAATTCCGGTAGCAGCCCCGCATCCTCCGCGGGCAAAGCCGGCCAGTCGGATCAAGGCCAGGGGCCAGTGATGGTTCCCAGGGACTTCTCCGCGCTGCGCATTGAACCAGGAGACTTGCTGAGTGTCAATGTTTATGACACGCCGGAATTCTCCAATGCCTATCGTGTGGACCCGGCGGGAGATCTGACCATCCCCTTGTGCGGCAAGGTGAACGTTCGCGGAATGACTCTTTCCGAGGCGGCAAGGCGCATTGAGACTGTGTTCAAGGAAGATCAGATACTGGTTCAGCCGCAAGTGAATGTCGATCTGCTGCAATATGCGGGCCAGTACGTAACGGTCACCGGCCAGGTGGAAAGTCCAGGGAGAATCCCACTGTTTGCCGCGGCTAAACTCGATGAAGTGATTGCCGAAGCCGGAGGCGAGACTCCCCTGGCAGGAACGCGGATCAAGATCCGTCACGGCTCCGACGACTCCGCGCCGGAGGAAGTGGTTTCCTATTCGCCCAATCACGCGAATCCCCAGTCGGCAGCCGTGATTGTGCGCCCTGGCGACTCGATCATTGTTCCCCGCGCGGGCATCGTCTATGTTCTGGGCGCGGTGAACCGTCCCGGCGGCTACGTGATGCAGGAAGACGGAAAGCTCAATGTCGCCGAAGCGCTGGCCATGGCCGGAGGAACCGCTCTACAGGCCAAGACCGGCGGCCTGCGCGTGATCCGCCGCAATCCGGACGGAACCGTTTTGGATTTCCCCCTTTCCTATGACGCCATCGCCAAGGGAACCCAGACGCCGCTGGCCCTGCAGGCGCAGGACATCGTTTACGTGCCCATGAGCAAGGTCAAGGCTTCGCTTTCCAGCACGACAGGGATTATCTCGTCAGCAGCTTCGGCGGCCATCGTTATCCACTAGGTCTCAGACGGTTTGATTTTGTACCAACTGGTTGCCCATTCTTTCGCCTTTTTTCTGGCGAAAGGGCGGGATACCGCGAATTCCAAAGAACGCATTCATACGGTCAGAGACCTGGAGCAAATTTTTGGATCAAGATGCGGCGTTCCGCGCGCGTTCTCCATTCCGCGCAGCATGATCTTACCGGCTTCCATGCATACGTCTCGGCGGCAGGATGCGAGCAAAACTCACACTCAGGGGGCGAATGCAAAACGGCCTGATGCAACGATTTGCCGGACGGGAAGCTTGGGCGCTGACAGATCAGGCAGTGGTCAGCGGCACAAATTTTCTGACCAATGTCATGCTTGCCCGCTTCATGGGTCTTCGTGAGTTTGGCATCTTCGCACTTGCCTGGATGTCGGTGCTGTTTGTCAACAGCCTGCAGACGGCGCTGATTGTTGCTCCGATGATGAGCATCAGCCCCAAGCAGGAAGAGAAGGACCGGCCCTCCTACTTCGGCGCAGTTGTCTTTCAGGAATTCGTCCTTGTTTCCCTCTGCTTTGTCCTGGTCTTCGTGGCGCTCAAGGCTTCCAGCCATTTCTTCCGCCATGCGAACCTCGAGCAGCTTGCGCTTCCCCTGGCGGTTTCCGCATTTGCTTATCAGTTACAGGATTTTGTCAGACGATATTTCTTTGCCACCCGCCAGAGCCGCCGTGCTCTGGCCGATGACGCGCTCAGTTATCTGACTCAGTTGCCCATCCTCTTTCTACTTCACAAAGCAGGGCGGTTGAACAGCGCGACGGCGCTCTGGGTCATGGCCGGGACCTCGATTTTCGCGCTTTTGCCGGCATGTTTCTGGATGGAGCCGCTCAAATTTCAGTGGGAGACCATCAGGGCAATCTCCCGCAGGCACTGGAAATTTTCCCGCTGGCTGGTCGGCTCGTCGCTGTTGCAGTGGACCTCCGGAAATCTGTTTATTCTGGCCGCCCCGGTTTATTATGGCGCCGCCGCCGCGGGCGTTTTGAAGGCGTCGCAGAACCTGATGGGAGCGACGCACGTCTGGTTTCAGGGCCTGGATAACATTGTCCCAGTGGAATCGGCGCGCCGGTTGCGCAAGAGCGGGCCTCATGCCATGCTGGCCTATATTCGGTCGATTCTGATCAAGTGGGGGGGGCTGACCCTGCTGTTTGCGCTCTTGATGGCGGCCGCGCCCGGCTTCTGGCTGCGCCTGATCTACGGTCCGGAGATGGCGCAGTATGGATATGTGCTGCGGCTCTACGCCTTGTTGTATGTGATCATCTTTGTCGGCGCTCCGATGCGCGCCGGACTGCAAGCCCTGGAGTACACTGTGCCCATCTTCTGGTCCTATCTGGCCATGACGGCCTTTGCCTTTGCTTTTGCGGTCCCTATGGCGAAGATGCTTGGATTGAGCGGTTCGCTGCTCGGACTTATGGGAGCGCAGGTTATCTTTCAAAGTATCGTCGGGGGCGCTCTGGTGTTGAGAACCAGGCGCGTTGCGCGGCAATCCCTCCTGCCCGCTTCATCCCCGGCCACGGCCGAATGACCGACCGTTAAATCGAGGCGAAACCAATGCAAATTGAGAAAGAAAACATGAACGAGCCGGCAGAAGATACCAGAATCGCGATCTCGGAGTTCAGGGTTGTCGTCGTGTTACTTTTTGTCATCCTGAATCTTGCCGTGTTTTTCCTGCGCGCCGTCAGTGTCTGGCATTATGGCTCGTTGTTTCCCACCAGCGGCGGAGAGGGATTGGTTGCCTTTACGGTGTGGAAGGCTGTCCACCATGATCCTATCTATACATGGCCACTCAAGTATCCGTTTTCCCTTGCGCTATACAACTATCTATTCTACTCATTTTACGGCTGGATTTTGAGAGCCATCGGTGTGGGCGGCCCCGGTATTCTGTTGTGGGGGCGATTGATCACCGCGGCCTTTGCCATGATCGGCGCCGGCGCGCAATGGAAGCTCGTGCAGAGCCATCTTCATCTGCGCGGCCTGCGCAGCGCCCTTTCGATGGTCTTCGCCGTGGGCCTCTGGTTCTCGGCCTCCATCGTCCGCTACTGGGCGATCAGCGTTCGGCCGGACATTCCCGCCATTGCGATGGTCATGATAGCCCTCTGTCTGATTGTGCGCCGGGGAAGGTTTGGATTCGCCGCTGCGGGCATTTTCTTCTATCTGGCATGGTCGTTCAAGCAGTCCGTGATCCTCACGTTCGTCGCCCTCTGCCTTTTCCTGCTCTTCCAAAAACGCTGGCGCGACCTGCTTCCGCTGGTGGCCGTATTTTCCGCCTTGGTGGCCATCACGCTGCTGCTTGGGAGCCCAGAGTATCGCTACAATCTTTTGGTTGCTCCGCGGCTCGTAACGGAATTCAGTTGGATGTGGGCCATGCGAATCGTGCCAAAATCCTTTTTTGCGAACGCATACTGGATTCTAGCCCCGCTTGCGCTGCTGTTTGCGGTAGGCGCCCGCCGCGTCGATGACACGGTACGATTGCTCAGCACCATTCTCGCCGTTGCGCTGGTTGGCGGAGTACTGGCCATGACAAAGATGGGCGCCTGGGATAACTATCTGCTCGAGGCTTTCGTGGCTGGCGCTACAGTGCTGCAAATCGCGGTCTTCGCCGCTCCCGGACGCCTGGTCAACGCATTTTTGCTGTTCGGATGCGCATTTCCAGCGTTACAGGTCGTTACGCATCAAAGCGGAGCAACCAAAACGCGTACATTCGGAACGGTGGGGATTGCCACCGCGTCGGAGTATGCCAATGCCGCGGCCCTGCGCGATAGATTGGCAGTTATGAAAAAGCCGATGTTCTCATGGGACGAGACCTTTGAGATGCCTTGGTTTTCCAGTGATAATCAGTACCCGACTTTGGTAATCGACCGCATCTACCATTGTGTTATGCAGAATAAATATCCGAATGGAGGCGTCGAGGGCATGGTGCAAAGAGGCGAAATCCCAACCGTTCTTCTGCCGGTTGCTATTGATCCTCATCCGGGCTGTTGGAGTGCCAACAGTCTTCAAAACAGCCTGAGCCGGAGTTACAAAAAGGTCGGCGAGTACCGCTATGATGGCGGAATGTGGAGCATATATTCGCTGACTGGGCAAACGCCGGATGTCCGCCCAATGACCGGGAAATCCGTGGCCATAGCGCATTGATGCGGATCGTCTCGTTCCCGAAAGCAAGGCGAATGCCGATGCTCGCAATGAGGCAAACAAGGTCGTTCATCGAAGGAAAACTTCTCCAGTATCACCGGGACAAGTCGTCGTATTCTAAGAATTGTCCGAGTCGATGAGACTCTTCTCCTATCCGCGTGGATGAGAGAAGTATTCCACCTTCGAAATCAACTGAATCGATAGCACGCCATTGATGAACTACCCCGCAATCACAATCATTGTGCCGATCTATAACGGATCAGCGTATCTCGCTGATACGCTGAACTCGTTGTTGTCTCAGACCTTTGAGAATTTTGAGTTGCTCGCGATCGATGATGGCAGTACGGATGATTCCGGCAATATCGTTCGCTCCTTCAAGGACGAGCGGGTGCGCCTGATTCAGACGGCGAATGGCGGACTTTGCACGGCGCTGAATCAGGGGATAGCAGAGGCCAGAGCGCCCTACATCGCTCGCAGCGATCAGGACGACATCAGTGTTCCGAGCCGGCTGGAACGGCAACTGCAGGTGATGCAGGACCACCCCGATGCGATCGGACTTTTTGCCTACAGCACCAAATTTGGAGGAAAACACCGCTGGTCGAACGCGGACAAGCAGGTAATGGCGACAGGCGAACTAAAGGAGTATGAGCCGATGCGGGACGGGTGTTTGCTGGGTTCTACTATGTTTGTGCGAACCGCGGCGCTGATATCCATCGGCGGCTTTAGACAGGAGTATTACCCGGTAGATGACTGGGATTTAGAATTCCGTTTGGCGCAAGCGGGTAAGGTTTTAGTCATGCGTGAGCCGTTGATAGCCTATCGATTTCAAACAGGAGCAAATACATACCGAGTGTTTGCTGAAATGCGTGAAAAGACGCGCTGGGCCAGGGATTCTTATTGGCGGCGTTTGCAGTCCATGTCAGAATTATCCCTGGAAGAGTTCAAGATTTCCCAGCCGCAGGATATCTGGTCGCGCCTGGAGAGATATCGCAAGGATTCGTCCAAGTTGCGTATGCGAATCGCCGGCCAAAGGTTTCTGGATGGACGCTATGTAGCCGCCACCGGTCATCTTTTTGTCGCCGTTGTGCTCAATCCAGCAGAGATAGTTGGACGCGTGGAACGCTATTTCCGCCGGTCATCATTACGGTGAATCAATTGTTGCAATTGATTCACAGCAAATACCAACATGCGCAAATCCGTTTCTGCAAATCTGAATGGGAGTAATATGCAGGAAACTTTATCGCCGGGGCGAGAACCTCAGCTCCTATCATTCAGTGAGTTCCTCACGGCGCTGATCGCGGCGTTCGAAAAGGAAGGACTGCGCCCCTGTGTCTTGAGGAATTATGAAGGATTTCCCGATAACAATGTTGGCAGCGACGTGGATCTCCTGATTTCTCCGTCAGAACTGCCGTGCGCCATCAGCGCACTTCGCTCCATTGAAGGGATTCGAATTGTCGGCTATGCCGAACGTAGTTATGTGGCGCATGTGTTCCTGGAAGGCATTTCTACGGCTCCAGGGATCCGCGCGATTGGAGTCGACTTTATCTGGAGTTTGAATTGGAAGGGACTGCCATACTTGCCGACAGATACTGTTCTGAAATCGGCGATACCCAGGATGGCCGGCAACGTAGACTTCTTTGTGCCCGCTCCTACTCACGAGGCAATAATTTCGTTATTGGGCAGCCTGCTCATTGGCGGATGGTTAAAGGAGAAGTATTTTCCACAAGTGCAACGAACCTTCTCAAGCGACAGGTACGAAGCGATTGCAACACTGTTGCCGGCATTTGGGCTGAAGGCGGCAAAGCGACTAGTGGATTCAGTAATTGGCGGCGACCGCCAGAATATGCTGGATTGTGTAAGATCGCTCCGCATCTCACTAGTTTTGAGCAGCTTGCCGCGTAGGCCAGTTCGCGGCGTCTTCGGCGTCATCAAATACCATGTGCGAGAATTCGCCGTTCGATGTTTACCACAGACACTCGAAACCGTGTGCGTTATAGGCCCAGGCGACTGCGGCAACGAAGTACTCGTCGGAGCCCTGATACCGATGCTAAAATATTCGGCGAAGGTTGTGGAGAGACGCCATCTTCGGCCACAGTCGTTTGTGGCGCGAGAGTTAACACAAAGGAAAGCGAGTGCGGAGTCTTGCTCCGATGTTCCTGGCGGTTCCGTTATCTCAGTGGCGTGGATCGCCGAATGGCTGGTGGAAGAGTATCTGAGCCAATTTACGAAAAAACAAAACGTCACACTTCGTATCTGCGAAAGCTATCACTATCACCTGTTAATTGATCCCAAGAGACACCATTATGGAATTCCAAGGTGGTTTGCGCAACTCGCCCGGAAACTGCTTCCCTCTCCCGATCTTTGGGTATTGCTGGACGGCTCCGTCGAGGCAATGCAATCCCTCGATCCGCAGCTTTCCACGGCAGAAGCACTTAGGCAAAACGCGGCCTACCGCGTCTTCGTGAAGACGAGGAAGAGATTCCTTATCCTGGACGGGAGCAAGCCGTTGGCCAGCCTTGCGGATGACGCCTATGCCGCGATCATTGATATGCTGGCTCAGCGCACGGAGAGAAAGCTCAGGCACCGCCTTTAATTTCCATTCAAAGGAAGACCTCAAACTGAAAATAGTCATTCTAGGACCGGATGGAGCTGGTAAGAGCTCAGTGATTCAGGGGTTGATGGAGAAACTGAATCAGAAAGGCCGCGCCGTGAAGATGCGACACCTGAAGCCGCGTCTTGTCATTGCGCGGCGTGGCGAAGAGGTAACCATTGTCGTTGATCCGCACGGCAAGCCGCCGCGCTCGGCCCTGAGTTCTATTGCGAAGATATTTGTCTGGCTATTGGAAGAGTGGTATGCAAATCTGTTCAGGGATGAAGAGAATACGTTGCTCATCTGCGACCGCTACTACCACGACCTTCTGGTTGACCCTGTGCGCTATCGTTATGGTGGGCCTGCATGGGCAGCCAAACTAGTCGGGATACTGATGCCAATGCCAAAGCTGTGGGTGTTGTTGAATGCTCCCCCGGAGGTCTTGCAGGCGCGCAAGCAAGAGGTGGAAGCGGGGGAAACGGAGCGGCAATGCCGGGGATACCTGGACTTAGTTCGCCAGCAGCCGAAGTATGCGATCATCGACGCCTCGCAAACCCTGGAGAAGGTGATAGCGGATGTCGATCACGCCATTCAAGCAGCGATGAATGAATGCAAAGGCAAGCATGGATGAGGTAGGCCATTTCTACTCGACAGAGGATCAGGCCCGCGTTACGCATCTTGCTCTTTGCTGGAGAGGACGGGTACGCTTTACCGTTCCACGCAGTGCCGTTGGTCAGAAGACATGCTGGAGATTCTTCCAGCCTGGCTTGCTGAAGTTTCCCCTGCGCGCCACGGCGCTGATGCCCCGCCTGCTGGGAGCCACAAGCTGCGTTGAATCCGATCAACTGGCGTCGATCAGGGAATTTATTGGGACCGAGATGGGAATGTCCTGCTGCCGTTCAGGGACCCCCGGCGCCTGGTCAAAAGACACCATCCTGCTTATGGATAAGAAGGCAACTGAACCGCTTTGCGTGGTAAAGGCTGGCGCGGGAAAGGCTGTTGACTCGCTGCTGCGCAACGAGGTTAACTGGCTCGAAGCTTTGCGGGATCACGTACCGCTTGCTGAACATATCCCCAAACTTGTTGCCCATCGATCCGGAACCGACCTTTCTTTTGTGGCGCAATCCCCTCTTTCGGGACGGCTGGACTTTGGATTCGGAGAACCGCATATCGCGTTTCTGCGGAAGCTTCAACATTACTCACGCAGGACCATGTATTTTGAGGAGTCCAAGCTCTATCACACTCTCCGCTCGCGCTTGCTGGATCTCAACGGTCTGCTCACTGATGCGTGGTCCACTCGTTTGGAAAAGGGAATGCGCCGCATCGAGCAGTCGCTTTCAGCGGCGCCGATTCTCTTTGTGGCCGCACACAACGATTTCACCCCATGGAATATTCGAGTGGAGCGCGGTGTGGTCATGGTATTCGATTGGGAATATGCGGACTATGAGCAGCTTCCGCTCTTCGACCCGCTTCATTTCGCCTTGATGCCTATGGCGTTGGGACGGCAGTCGGCGGCAAAGATGGTTCACAGAATGTATGAGAAAATTGACCAATGCTCGCTGTGGCTCGACAAGGAGTCGTTCTACGAAACGCAAACGCAGGCCTTGGCCTACCTCGTGAATCTTTCCACTCTCTATCTTTGGAGTGCCCGCGGCCAAGACTACTCGCATCCCGTCCTTGACTGTTGCGCTGAGATCATCGATCGTTTGTGCTTGCTGTGAGGGAACGCCTTTACCGTTCGTTACCTCATCTCTTCACTGAAAGGTTTATCTTCCAGAGGGCACGAATATCCCTCGAATGCTTACGTGGGGTTGGCTCTGCGCGCCCAAATCAAACCCTTGTGTGATATATCATCGTCTTAGGGCTGCGTTCCGCAAACGCAAATAGAACACCGGCCTCAGAGAGTAAACCGCCTTGGGGTAGGAGGAAAAGATGAAACAAATGGTTAAAGATTGGTTCTTCGCGCTTGGCCTCAATATGACAATGCAGACAGGGACGGCTGAGGTCTTAGGCCTCATGAGAAAACTAAGACCCCAGGATTGCGGAATGGAATTGATTCGCGTTGGGGCGAAGGGGGACGGAGGGTACCTGATACCAGACGACCTTGCGGGAATCGAATACTGCTTCTCCCCTGGAGTAAGCACTCGTTCATATTTCGAAGAGCACTTGGCGAATCTCAAGATCCGGTCGTTCCTTGCCGATTATTCCGTTGACTCGCCGCCTGTATCGAGGCCAGAATTCACCTTCGACAAGAAATTCCTGGGCGCTACGGATCATAAAGAGTTTTTCACCCTTCAGACCTGGAATGATAAGTATCTTAAGGACTATGATGGCGATATGATCTTACAGATGGACATTGAGGGCTTCGAGTATCAGGTGATTCTAAGTACGCCTGAGGATCTTCTGAATCGATTCAGAATAATTGTGATCGAATTCCATTTTCTTGACAGGCTTTTCGACCGATTTTCCTATGGAATAATCTCATCCTGCTTCGATAAACTGCTCAAGAATTTCCAAGTCGCACATATTCATCCGAATAACTGCTGTGGCAGCGTAAAGAAAGGACATATCAACGTTCCAAGAGTAATGGAATTTACGTTTCTGCACAAGAGCCGAGCAGTTAGCACAGAGCCGATAAAATCTTTTCCCAACAGGTTAGATACAGATAACGTGGAGGGGAAACCGACTTTGCAGTTACCAAAGTGTTGGTACTCGGAAGATTAGGATATCTTCGGGTTGGACTTTAGAGATATTTACGAGGTGCGCGGCTGGATTCTTGCACGCAAGTCAATTCATCGAGGAGGTATTGAAGAACAATGAAGACACTCCCTAAGATCAGTGTTGTAGTCCCGTCCTTCAATCAGGCAAAGTATCTGGAACTCACGCTTCGCTCGATTCTCGATCAGAATTATCCAAACCTGGAACTCATTGTGATCGACGGCGGATCGCAGGACGAAAGCCCTGAGATCATCCGCAGGTACCAGCAGCACATGAAATTCTGGTGCAGCGAGCCGGACGGCGGACAGACACAGGGCATCATCAAGGGGTTTGCTTACGCTACCGGGGAGATCTTGTGTTTTTTGAATAGCGATGATCTTTTTGAACCGGGTACTTTGCTTGAAGTCGGAGAGTATTTTTCCACGCACCCAAAGGCAGATGCCGTTTTTGGCGATACATTGTGGATTGACGCTGAAGGTAATCCCCTGCAGAAACGAAAGGAAATACCGTTCAATCGATTCATTTGGCTCCACACATTTAACTATGTGCCTGGCATGTCGATGTTTTGGCGACGTACGATCTATGATCAAGTTGGAGGCCTGAATCCTTCCTTTCAACTCGCCTTCGATGCGGACTTGTGGATCAGGTTCAGCGATCACGGAACTATCAAGCATTTGCGCAGACAGTGGTCGCGGATGCGCTTTTACCCGGAGCAGAAGAACAGACGGCTGCGCGAACAAAGTGATCGCGAAGATATGATCATACGGTCCCGGTATTGGAAGGGAAATGTAATGCCATCAACATTCGGAATTCATGGCAAGATTGCCTTATTGCTGCGGATTTCATGGAAGCTTTTCAGTGGATGCTATCAATGGGGCTATCGCAGGGACATGGAGAAAATATGAGGGTTTTGCTTTCGGCATACGCGTGTGAGCCGAATAAAGGGTCCGAGCAGGAGGTTGGATGGCAGAGAGCCCTGCATATGCTGCCGCTGGCAGACGAGGTGTGGGTTCTTACTCGCTCAAATAATAGAATTGCGATCGAGGCAGACCCGCGGAGTCGTTCTTCTGGATTGCATTTTATCTACTACGACCTTCCCGAGTGGGTGCTGCGGCTCAAGAAGCAGGCTTGGTTTCTTCCCTTCTACTTTATTCTTTGGCAGTATGGAGCCTACCGTTCAGCGGCCCGGGAACACAGACGCCTCGCATTTGACGCTGTCTACCATGTAACTTTTGTGAGCATAAAGTTCGGTTCCTTCATGGGGCGGCTCGGGATTCCGTTTCTCGTTGGCCCCATCGCCGGCGGCGAACGCGCGCCATTGCGGTTGTGCAGAAGCATGCCGCTGCGCTGCCAGATGAAAGAAATGCTGCGTGATTTGGGAATTCAATTGCAGCGCTATAGCCCGATCGCACGCATGGCACTGTTTGCCGCTGACCATATCTATGTAACATCAGAAGATAGTTTATTGCTGGTTCCGGCCAGCTTGCACTTTAAGACTTCGGTACATCTAGCTATTGCAATGCAAGATACAATCGCACCGAGCAAGGGGGGGGGTGCGCCAGAGTCAGCTCGATTTATATTTGTCGGCCGCCTGCTTCATTGGAAAGGAGTTCATTTCGCCATTCAAGCGCTGGCTGAAGTCAGAAAACAAGTCCCCACAGCGACTCTTACTCTGATTGGAAGCGGGCCTGATGAGCGGTGGTTGCGTGGCCTGGCGAAGAGTTTCGGCGTGGCGGATGCGGTCGAATTTGCGGGCTATATTCCCCGGCAAGAGCTGCTCAGTTCGCTTGACAACTACACTGCTTTCGTCTTTCCGAGCCTGCACGACTCAGGGGGGTCGGCGGTGCTGGAGGCGTTGCAGGCAGGCCTTCCCGTTCTCTGCCTGGATATTGGTGGTCCGGGAGTTATGGTCAACCCTTCCTGCGGAATTGTCGTTTCAACCGAAAATGCCGATGAGGCTGCGGTTGTAACCGGCATTGCCAGGGCAATGATCTCTCTTGCGTCGATGCCGCCATCTGATATGGAGAAGCTTTCAGAGGGCGCAATATCCAGAGCAAGACAACTGTCGTGGACCACACTGACGAAGCATGTCGCTGCATTCTAGCCGGAAGGTAATTCAGATCCGAGCAACGCAGTGCGGCAATGCGGTACGTGAAGAGCTGACGGATATGTTAAAGTTGCCAAACGGGAAGAGGAGCAGATGAAGCAATTTGCGCGATTCACGGAGAACAGCCAAGGCGCGCTGCCTGGGGTGCAACCCCCTGCCCGTCTCTCATTCCTAAAATTTCTTTTCCGCTATCCGATCTTCCTGCTCGCCTTTGGCCCGCCGATCTTCCGGTCGGGTGCGGGGATTGATGCCACCAAGGGGAATCTGGACTTCTGGTCTTTTTATGAAGTCGCATGGATCGGTGCAATCGTACTTCGAGCCATCCTGCGTTTGCTGAACGCGAAATCGATTCTCATGCCAAGGCAGATTCGGTCGGTCCTGAAATTTGCATTCTCTCTTGGGTTGTTATTCCTGATATCCACGGCATACTCACCCAGCCGTTTAGTGACGACGGCGTACTCCATTCTCTATTTTCTGACTATGATCTGCGTTGTCGAGTTTATCGTGGATGTATATCACAATCCGCCGGATTGGATGCAGTGTCTCTTTCATCTCAGGTTCATCGCCATTCTTCTGCTTGCGCTTGTTCTCCTGACCATTTTATTCAATCCCGCGATCGTTATCACCATTATACCTGGCGGGGGCTTGCGGCTGGGCGGAGGCGCGGTGGCTCCTGCCACTGTGATATGCCCCATGATTGCGCTTATTTCCGCATACAGCTTTCTGTTTTCCCTGGAATCCAAGGCTAAGTCCAGCTTCTTTTTCCTGGTCGGCCTGGCAGGCACGCTGGCAACGCAATCGAGAGGCGCCGAGCTTGCGCTGTTTTTATCTCTAGCGATCTTGGGATTAGGATGGGCAAAGGCCAGCAGGCGTTCGGCGTATACCGCTATCTTCGGACTCGTTACTCTGATTCTTTTCTCCAGCGTAACTATAGGAGCAGTTGGGGGCAGGAACATTTGGGAGGCCGTCAACCGAGGCGAACACTCCAGGCAAATCGCAGATGCCAGCGGGAGAACCGAGATATGGAGCTTTGTATTGCATTACTGCATGGCCCATCCGCAGGGGATGGGATACATTGCAGGATTTCGCATTTTGTTCAAACAGTATTTTGCGTTGGGAATGGATCTTGATCCGACTGGCATTGGAAATGCTCATAACTCCTTCATCGATATTCTAGCTGGCGCGGGCTGGCTGGCGCTGGCAGTTTATCTGATCCTGCTGAGTAAGATTGTTGCCCTGGGCTGGCGCTTTGCGAAGCGCCGCACTTCGGGAACAGCAATATCAGAGACTATGCCCCGTCATGCGCTTCGATGTACTTTATTGCTGCTGGTCTCGTTTTTTGCGGGAGGAATGGATACTGCGCTTTTTTCGGTTCCTTTGCAGGAATGCTTTTACTTGCAAAATATCATTATCGCGATCATTCTGGGCATATCCGCGCGATTCATCGCGGATTCCCGCGTCAAGTCCATGGCTTCTCCCCAGGGAATCTCTCGCGGCAGCGCAAGCACATCGATGGGGACTTGATGAGAATCCTGGTAGCTCACAATAGGTATCAATTTGTTGGCGGCGAGGACGCAGTGGTGCGCGATGAGGTTGAGATGTTCCGCCATCAAGGCCACAGCGTGGAGAAGCTGGAGCAGGACAATGACGCGATTCGCGGCGTTGGCGGCAAGCTGATCGCCGCCGCATCGATCTTTTATTCAGTCAGCTCGCAGCAGAGGATAAAGCGGATCATTCATGAGTTCCGGCCCGACATAGTACACGTGCATAACTTGTTTCCCATGCTGTCGCCTTCGATTGTTCTGGAAGCCAGCAAGTCTGGAGTGCCGGTGGTGCAGACTTTGCATAACTTCCGGATGATTTGTGCGAATGCGTTGCTTTATCGCGACGGAGCAATCTGCACGGACTGCGTGGGAAAGGCGTTTCCACTTGATGGCATAGTACATGGCTGTTATCGCGGCAGCCGGGCGGGAAGCGCTATCGTAACGGCTGCGTATGGCTTTCATCGCCTTGCGCATACCTGGGACTGCATTGATAAGTTCATTGCGGTCTCCGACTTTGAGCGCGGGATTCTGGTTGGCGGGGGGCTGCCCGCGGAGAAAATTGCGGTCAAGCCAAATTATTCTGCATCTCATATCTACACGGAGTGCAGGCCCGCTGCGGCTTTTGCGCTTTTTGCGGGGCGGCTTTCGCCGGAAAAAGGCATCAGGACGCTGCTTTCCGCATGGCGTTCCGGCAGGATTTCGCTCAAGCTGAAAATAGCCGGCGACGGGCCTTTGGCCGATGAGGTTCGCAGCAGCGTGGCACAGAATCCAAACATTGAGTATTTGGGGATGCAGCCGCCGGAAGCGGTCTATCGCGAGATGGCAGGGGCCAGGTTTCTGGTTTTTCCGTCGGAGTGGTATGAGACCTTCGGGCGCACGATTATCGAGGCATTCTCACAGGGAACGCCCGTGCTGGCGGCTGATCTGGGCGGTGTGCGGGAGTTGGTGGAGGAAGGCGTGACCGGCTATCGCTTTGCGGCCGGAAATTCCGAGGCGCTGGCCGCCGGCGTCCGGCGCTTTCCCGACGGAGATAGATATGAGCTGATGCGCCAGCGCTGCCGCGAAGAGTTTCTGAGCAAGTTTACCGCGGAGACAAACTACGGCCTGCTGATGGACATCTACGGCGCGGCAGCCGAAGCTCGAAGGCAGCGCGGCAAGATTCGTTGACGCGCACGGTCGCTGCTGGAAGCGGGTTGCGGGCGATCTTCCGATCAAGGGCGTTTATCAGGAGATGAAAGCGGAATCGCCGGCAAGGGACGCGAGTTGCCGCAAGGTGCTGGAGGTTCGCCGGAAATTCCGATGCATGAAGTGGGATTCGAGCTGATCCAGCAGGTACGCCGCTGCCAGCCGCGGCAACAGTTTCGGGTCCAGATCCATGCGGCGAAAATACTCCGCGCGAATGGATTTTCTGCGGGCCGCCGAATCGCCTCCGGAGTTTTCGCCGAAGAGCCGATCGTCATTGAACTGGAAATGGAGCAGGTCATACGCGGGAAGGCCGGCAAAGTTGGCCCACTCCCAGTCGAGCAGGACGTAGCCGATCTGGGGATTGTTGCGCACATTCCAAGGCGCCAGGTCGCCATGCACCAGCATGGTGGGCACGGAAATATCCAGATCGAAAAAGTCGAGTGAGCGGTCGATCAAGCCCGGCGCCATCTTATCGACCTGCTCCTTGATGGGGCCAAGGCGGCGCGCCATCTCCTCGGCCAAATGTGGCAGGCTTCTGGAGCCGCCACTGCGCGGCAGGCGGCAGAGAATGTCCATATATTCTGGACGGAATCGACGGCCAGGCATCTCTCCCTGCACATATCCCTGTGCGGCCGCACGCTGATCGGGGTAGACGGCCTGCAGCTTCGGAGACCAGTTGTGCCCTTCCAGTTTTCGAAGCGTTTCGGCCTCATGAAGTACGCTCAATCTACCCCGCTCCGTCAGGGCGATCTTGACAACTGCGGCGACACGCTGCACCTCATCGAGCAGGAATGCGACCAATTTCCGGTCGGCAGAGGGATTTCCGACGAGCACTACCATTTCACCGGCCGGAGATGCGACTCCGCATCTGGCCAGCCAGCGCAGCGCACCATTGCGGGAAATGTCCACGCTGGAGACAGATGGGACAAACTGCAACGCGCCGGTGTGCGCGGCGATACAAATGCCGAGCCATTTCATGCGGTTGGAGAGAAGGTAGGGATGCCAGGCGCTCAAAACGGAGATGGCGGCGCGTGACCGCGCCGGAACCAGCCAGCGGGGGCCAAAATTGCCGGGAATGACCAAAAACCGTTGCCGCTGCTCGCCGGCGACGCAGCAATCAACCCCCAAGGCTTCCAGTATCTGTGCAATACCCGGCGTCGCGGCAGGGTGGAAAAATTCTGTCGCCATATCTACTGACAATATACTTCCCCACTGGCCGCTTCCAGCGGCGTCCGGATTCTTTCATTATTGATCCGGCAAGAAAACAGTGACATCGCATTCCCACCCATTTCCGCAAAAGACGCGGAACTGGATGGGGCGCCCTGACAGTGTTTAGTTGCCGGATCAATACGCTGTGACGGTTCTTGTTCGCTCCATAGGTTGAAGCCCTCCCCTGTGCGGGGCGCAATACCTTCAGCCCGCATGAAGGCTCAACATTGCCGTCTTTCTCCCAGGGGAGAAGAAATTTCCAGGCCGTGGAGCAAAACCGTGCTACACTCTATCTAATCGTAGAATTCGATCTGAAGTTTTTGCCTGTTCCGGTAACCGCCAACACGCGAACTTCCACATTGCGTTCGCGGTAAATCGGCACCAAGGAGTAGCACACAATGGAAACAGGCACAGTCAAGTGGTTTAATGACGCCAAGGGTTTTGGATTTTTGAGCCGCGAAAACGGCGAGGATGTCTTCGTTCATCACACCGCCATCCAGTCGAACGGCTTCCGTTCGCTCCAGGAGGGCCAGCGCGTCCAGTTCAACGTGACCAAGGGTCCCAAGGGCTGGCAGGCTGAGAACGTCCAGGTCGTCTAAGGTTTCCACCTGAAGCAATCTGATTCGTATCAAGCAGAACAGGGATGGCAGCGATGCCATCCCTGTTCTGCGTTTGGATGATTATTTTGCTTCCGGATCGATCTGTATGGAAACCCCGACGCGGCCGGCTTGCGGCGCGCGCCAAGCATCCGCGGGCAACGGGCATCGGCCGGCTATGCGGCCGGCTTGAGGCTCTTCATGCTGACCTGCGGAATGGCCGGGTGAAGGCCGTCTTTGGGGGTGTCGTGGGTGCCTATATATTGCAGTACATCGTTGATGGAATCCTCAAAGCGCGAGCCGGTCTTGTGGGTAGCCTTGACTCCCTTGGCGACCAACTGGCAGACTTCAAAACGGTTCATACCCTGCGCGAGCGCGCGGTGGATCTTGTCGGAACGCATGACTTGACTCCGGTCAACAGGTGATTGTTGCGTGCAGTGCGGAACTCGTCAGGAGCGGTCGGACGGCAAGAGCCGAGCAGGCTTTTCCAATGAAAAGGCGGGTCTGAGGATTCAAGACTATCTTCATTGTACGCCGGAAACCGTGTCTGCGCCGCTTTTCACGCACCCTGTGCGCTTTCGCCGCCGCGTAAATCCTGTTATCCTGAAAGTCGCATACACCCGATTTGCCGGGAACCCTGAAGAGATTCGAGCGAAAGAGGAACCAAGTGGCCGACACCACCAAGATTGAAGACACACAGGAACGGAAGAAACTGAAGCGCGCCGCCCGCAAGAAGGCCGCTCCCAAGGCCAAGCGGACAGAGCCGCGCGGATCGAATAAAAAGAAGGTCAAGAAGCTGGCGCGCGGCACATCCAAGCGGTAAACGACCATTTGCAGAGAACCACGGGGCTCCGTTTCGGCGCGCAGATTTGCGCCCGGTCCGGGGCCCCGGTTCGTTGCGCTCCCCGCACTTATTCTTCTCTTTCGCCCTCACTTACCGCGGACCATGATCGAAGCAGTTCCAAGAGGAAACCCTGGCCCTGTACACTTTTTGGGAGGCGTCCTGAACCGGGAATCTCTCCCTGAACTGGCTGCTGCGTTTCACAGCTTGCCGCCGCGCGCGGAATGAGGAGAACCGTCCTGCTCAGCCAACTGGTTGCCCGCAAATCCATCGATAAGCTGATCCGGGAATCGGAAGAGCCGGAGCACTCGCTGAAAAAGACCCTGGGACCGTGGTCGCTGACCGCGCTGGGCATTGGGGCGGTCATCGGCTCAGGCATCTTTACGGTCATTGGCACGGCCATGGCGGGGCAGAAGTTCGACGCGCCCAGCCTGGAGAACACTCCGCTTCTCCATTACATCATTCATCACACGGCGCTGGCCGGGCGGCCCGGAGCGGGGCCGGCGCTGGCCCTCTCGCTGGTGCTGGTGGCCATCGTCTGCGTCTTCACCGGCCTTTGCTACGCCGAACTGGCCTCCATGATCCCTATCGCCGGCTCGGCTTACACTTACACATACGCCACGCTGGGCGAACTCACCGCCTGGATCATCGGCTGGGATCTGATTCTGGAATACGCCTTCAGCAACATGAGCGTCAGCGTGGGCTTTGCGGCGCACATAGTGGATCTGCTGGACTGGTTTGGCCTGCATCCGCCAGCCAAGTGGATCTCGCCCGCCTATCTGCCCACCGGGCTGCAGGATTTTGCCGGCAACGACATCTACAAGTCCGGCTGGCACTTCGGCTTCAACATTCCCGCCTTTCTGGTGGTCATGTTCCTGACCGTGCTGTTGGTGCGCGGCATCCGCGAGTCGGCCCGCGCCAACAACATCATGGTGCTCATCAAGCTGGGCGCGATCCTGGTCTTCATCTTCGCCGCGGCCAGCTTCATCAAGCCCCACTACTGGCATCCCTTCATGCCCAACGGCTGGAGCGGCGTGATCACCGGCGGGTCCATCATCTTTTTTACGTATATCGGCTTCGACTCGGTCTCCACCGCGGCCGAGGAGTGCAAGAACCCGCGGCGCGATCTGCCCTTCGGCATTCTGGCCACGCTGGTTGCCTGCACCCTGCTCTACGGCGCCGTGGCCCTCACGCTCAGCGGCATTGTGCCCTGGCAGTCGGTGATGGGCGACGCCGCTCCGGTGGTCAACGCGCTGAAGAGGCTTTCCCTGATGCCCGGCGGGCAAAGCCTGGTCTGGGTGCGGCTGGTGGTGCTGATCGGCGCGCTGCTGGGCATGATCTCCTCCATCCTGGTCTTTCAACTGGGTCAGGCGCGCGTCTGGTTCGCCATGAGCCGCGACGGACTGCTGCCCACCGTCTTCAGCCATATCCACCCCAAATTCCGCACTCCGTCAGTGGCCACCTGGGTGGCCGGCTTCGTCGTCGGCATTCCCGCGGGCCTGCTGGACATCGGCACCGTCTCCAATCTCTCCAACATCGGTACGCTTTTTGCGTTTGTGCTGGTCTCGATCGCCGTCGTCATCCTGCGCTATCGCGAGCCGGAGCGCCCGCGCGGCTTCCGTGTTCCGCTGGGGCCGCTCTTCCCGGCGCTGAGCATCATCTTCTGCACGGTGCTGATGCTGGGCCTGGAAGTGATGACCTGGCTGGCCTTCTTCGCCTGGCTCGTGATCGGCCTCGCGATCTACTTCCTCTATAGCCGTCACCGCTCGGAGTTTGCCGGGCGATAACGCGATCCAACCACCTGCGGTGGGGCCGCTTGCTCGCTGTTCGCTCGCAGGGCTACATCGCCGCCTACAACACTCGCGCCGAAGCCACGTGCGGTGGGGCCATTTTCTAGCGGTTGGCGCGCCGGGGGGGGGGGGGGGTTCCACCATAGGGACAGGGGGCCCGGGGGGGGGTTTGGGGGGGGGGTGTTAAGGGGGGGCG